>Ga0335074_10001409_pt1 | contig 32501 bp, 36 predicted proteins | sample Lox_Sample_23_FD_206715 | JGI IMG/M metagenome (GOLD analysis project Ga0335074, IMG submission 206715) | Soil microbial communities from Loxahatchee National Wildlife Refuge, Florida, United States - Lox_Sample_2.3 | ecosystem: Environmental > Terrestrial > Soil > Wetlands | place: USA... | reverse complement strand
CTCGAAACCGGCAAGCGGCAGATCCCATTGCGGATGCACGGGCGTCAACCCCGACAGCGACGCGGCGGCCATGGTCGAGCCGTGATAGCCGAGATCGCGGGAGATATGGATCTTCTTCTCGCGCCGGCCTTTCAGGTTCCAGTAGTAACGGATCAGCTTCAGCGCCGTGTCGTTGGCTTCCGAGCCGGAATTGGCGAAGAGGATGTGCTCGTGGCCCTCCGGCAGGAGGCGCGCGAGCCTGGCCGCGAGTTCCGCCGTCCAGGGATTTGTCGTCCCGAAGAAGTGATTATAATAGGGAAGCGTCTTCAGCGCCTCGTAGCCCGCTTCCGCAAGTTCGCGGTTGCCGTAGCCCACCTGCACGCACCACAGCCCCGAGAACCCGTCGATGATCCTGTTGCCGTCGGAATCCCAGAGATAGACACCATCGGCGCGGGTGATGACGCGCGCGCCTTCGCGGTTCAGTGCGGCGGCGTCGGTGAAGGGATGGATGTGATGGGCGGCGTCGAGCGCCTGCCAGTGCCGGGTGTAATCGAACGTGGCGCTTTTCTGCAGCATGGATGTTACCGACCCCGGGTCCAGCTCTGAAGTGGACTCCGTGCGAAGAGAAAAACCGCAGAGGCGCAAAGGCGCAGAGGCAGCGGGAATTCCGCTTCAAGACCGTGCTCGTTGGCGAAACGGCCTGCGCGCGAAGCGCGCTTTATTTTCTTTGCGCCTCTGCGCCTCCGCGGTTCAATCACAGAGCCTCCGCAATGTACCAATGGCGAAGGCTCAGGGTGTTTCATGATTGGCATACGCTCTAATCCCCCACGATCGCGAAACGGTCGGGGTGGAAGCCGTTGAAATTTGTTCGCACGGCACAGGAATAGGCGCCGATGGAATCGAAGACGATGTAATCGCCGGCCGCGATGGTGTGGGGGAGCGCGAACGGCCGCGGCAATACGTCGATCGTGTCGCAGGTCGGCCCGAAAATGCGGAAGGCGAAATTTGCTGCGCACTTCCCGACGGCGCGTCCATCCGGGTCGAGCGAGAATACGGAGACGGGATAATCCGTCGTCGAGCCTGGCAGCGTCAGCTCGTCGAAGCTGCCATACACGCCGTCATTGATATAAAGCCGGTCGCCCTTGCGCAGCATCACCCGGGTGACAAGCGACACGCCCTCGGCGCAGAGCGCGCGGCCGGGCTCGCAAAGAAACGACAGCGCGGCGGCATTCGGAAACTTCGTCACCGCCTCGCCGATCGCGGTGAAATAGTCGGGAAAGGGCGGCAGATCCTGGCCGGGGTAATTTGCCGGGAATCCGCCGCCCAGATCGAGCGCCGCGATTTCGACGCCCGACAGCACCGCGGTCCGGCCCGCCAGTTCGATAGCCCGCACCCAGGAGAGCGGATCCAGACATTGCGAGCCGACATGAAAGGTGAGCGCGGGAGCAGCGCCTGCCCTGTCGATGCGGCGCAGAAGCTCGCTTGCGTCCCGCGGCGTCGTGCCGAACTTGCCGGAGAGATCGAACGCCGCGCCGCCCGGCCGCGTGGCGAGGCGCACGAAAATGCGGCAGCCTTTGCCGCCATTGGTTTCGGCAAGGAGCTTGTCGAGTTCGAAATCGCAATCGACGACGAAATCGCGCACGCCATGTTCCTCGAAGGCGCTTTGCGCGGCGCCCGGCCAGCGCACCGGCGCCATGAAGTGGCAGATCGCGTCGGCGTAACGCCCGCGCACCAGCTCGATTTCCGGGAGCGAGGCGGTGTCGAAATGGCGCGTGCCCGCGGCGTAAACGAGATCGAGCACGGTGGCCGCGGGATTGGCCTTTACCGCGTAAAGCGCGTCGCCCGGAAAGCCGCCGAACCGGCGGCGGGCGGCGCGGAATTTCTCCGGGAACAGCGCATAGACGGGCGCGACGGGGCGCAGCGCCTCGATCAGCGCTTCCACGCTCGCGAAGCACGGCAGCGCCGCCTCCAACCGGAGGCCCATGATGTTCGCCCGGACATTCATCATGCCCGAGGCTATTGCAATAGCGCGCCCATCGGTTACCAATTAGGCGCGCCGACCGGGCTCGTTTTGGGATTTTTTCTCAGAATCTCCCGTGTAAAAGGGATGAATGTCGGTGCCAGACCTCGACGCGATGGACGTCAAGATCCTCGCCCTCCTGCAGGAGGACTCGTCGCGCTCCATCGCCGAAATCGCGGACAGTGTCCATCTCTCCCACAACGCCTGCTGGCGGCGCATCCGCCAGCTTGAGGAAAGCGGCATCATCAGGAAGCGCGTGGCGCTGCTCGATGCGGAGAAACTCGGGGCCGGCACCACCGTGTTTGTAATGCTGCGGGCGGACGACTACAGCGACGAATGGTTCGACGCGTTCGAAGCGGCGGTGAGAAAGATTCCGGAGGTATTGGAATTCTACCGGCTGGCAGGCGACATCGATTATCTGCTCAAGCTGCAGGTGTCGGACATCGCGGGCTATAACGAAGTCAGCCAGAAACTCACCCGCGCGGTCCGCTTCCGCGATTTCAGCGGCGCTTTCGCGATGGAAGAACTCAAAAACACGACCGCGATCCCGCTGCCCCGGAAGTAATATGATCACAAAGAGTTACGGAGGCGCAGAGAAAAAATATTCACCACGAAGTGCACAAAGAGCACGAAGGAAAGAATGGCGCGCCCCTGGCGTGCAATGATTCTTTGTGCTCTTCGTGGTTAAACAACTCTGTGCATCCGTGCCTCTGTGTGCCGATCTCTTGTGACAAACAGTGTCACATCGCCGCCTGGCGCGCTGCTTCTTCTTCCATGTCGCCGAACTGGCCCGGCTGGTCGAGGCCGAATTCCTTGAGCTTGCGGTAGAGCGTGGAGCGGCCGATGCCGAGGCGGCGGGCGATTTCGGACATGTGGCCGTCATAGTGATCGATCGCCATGCGGATGACTTCGTACTCGATCTCCTCAAGCTTGCGCATATGGCCGGAATCATTGGTCGTGGAAATGGTGAAGGGCGGCGGCTCGTTCGACGGCACACTCTCTTCCACCGCCGGAACGTGAACGGGAGCCGGAATGACCGGCAGGCGTTTCGGCCGGATTTCCACGCCGGAGGCGGCGGCAATCTGCGGAAAATCGCAGATATCGAGCGTCGTGCAGTCGCACAGCACGACCGCGCGGAAGATGGTGTTCTCGAGCTGGCGCACATTGCCCGGCCAGTCGAAATTCTGCAGCAATTCGCTCGCTTCGAGCGTGAGGCCGGCGATCTGTTTGTTTTCTTCGGCCGCGAAGCGCGCGATGAAATGGCGCGCAAGCTCGGCGATATCCTCGCGCCGCTCGCGCAACGGCGGCACGCGGATCGGAAAGACGTTGAGGCGGTAGTACAAATCCTCGCGGAAATGTCCCTCGCGCATGCGTTCGGCGAGATCGCGATTGGTCGCGGAAATGATGCGCACATCCACCTTGACCGGACGCTTCGATCCGATCGGATCGATATCGCCCTGCTGCAGGGCGCGGAGCAGTTTCACCTGCATGTCGAGGCGCAACTCGCCGATTTCGTCGAGGAACAGCGTGCCGCCATCGGCTTCCTGGAATTTGCCGAGATGTTTCTCGGTCGCACCGGTGAAGGAGCCTTTCTCATGGCCGAACAGGATCGACTCCACGAGATTTTCGGGAATGGCGCCGCAGTTTACGGTGACGAAGGGCCGCCCCACGCGATCCGACGAGCCCTGAATCGCGCGCGCGATCAGTTCCTTGCCCACACCGGATTCGCCTTCGATCAGGATGGGGATATTGGACTGCGCCGCGCGCTGACCGAGACGGATGACCTGGCGGATCTCGCCGCTGACCCCGATCAGATGCGTGAAATCGAGCCGGTTGTCGACCCGCTTCTTGAGTCTTGTTACTTCTCCGGTGAGCATGCCGATCTTCAGCGCATTGCGGATGGAAACGGTGATGCGTTCCGGGCTCGCGGGCTTGACGAGAAAATCGCAGGCGCCGGCCCGCATGGCTTCGACAGCGGTATCGATTCCGCCCCGCGCGGTCAGCACGATGACGGGAAGCCCGGAATGGCTTACCTTCAGCTTCCCGAGCACGGTCAACCCGTCCATGTCGGGCATGACGAGGTCGAGAAGAACAAGCGTGAACTGATCGCCGCGCGGTCCGTTCAGAAGATCGAGGGCGGGCTGGCCGCCAGGCGCCGTCACCACCGTCATTCCGGCGCGCGTGATCGCGGCTTCCAGCAACCGGCGCTGCACGGGATCGTCGTCCACGATGAGTATCGTCTGAGCCATTTGTTCCTCGGAGCGCGGGTCCCGTGAGAGAAAGATAAAATTGCACCGGGTCCCGCTTTGCGACGTGCGATTGCGGGACTGATGAAAATCTGTGCCAAAATTGATCGGAGATCGCGACTGGAATGCGGGATAGTGGTGAAGGAAGATTGAACGGGTAATGGCAAAGGGAACTATAAATCGCAGCCGCGAGGACGGGATCGCGCAAAGGCTGACGCGGTTTGCGCGCGTCTCGGCCGGGCTGACGGGCGTGGCTGCGCGCGGAGCCGGTCGCGCCCTTGGCGGCACGCGTCTGTTCAGCGCGAGCAACGCGGCCGATCTCACAGCCGTGCTCGGAAACCTGCGCGGTCCGGTGATGAAAGTCGCGCAGTTCATCGCGACGATTCCGGGCGCACTGCCGCAGGAGGTCGCGGCACCGCTGCTCACCTTGCAAACAAATGCGCCGCCCATGGGCCCGGCCTTTGTGCGCCGGCGCATGGCGACGGAACTCGGTCCGGATTGGGAGAAGAAATTTCGCCGCTTCGACCGCGAGGCTTCCGCCGCTGCGTCCCTCGGTCAGGTGCATCGCGCCGTTGGAAAGGATGGCGGCGCACTCGCCTGCAAGCTGCAATATCCGGACATGGCGGCGGCGGTCGACGTCGATATCCGTCAGCTGAAACTCGCGCTGCAACTGCAACGGCAATTCGATTCGACCATCGACACGCGGGAATTTGCGCATGAGATTGCTGCGCGTCTCGCCGAGGAGCTCGATTACGCCCGCGAAGCCGCGCATATGCGGCTTTACCGGCACATGCTTGCCGATTGCGGCGATATCACCGTTCCCGAACCGGTGGCCGCCCTATCGACCAGACGCCTTCTCACGATGACCTGGCTCGACGGCCGCCCGATCCTCGAACTCGAAGGCGCCGCGCAATCCCTCCGCAATCGCATCGCCTCGGCGCTGTTCCGCGCCTGGTGGAAGCCCTTCGCCGGTTACGGCGTCATTCACGGCGATCCGCATCTTGGTAATTACACCGTCCGGAAGGACAGCGGCATCAACCTGCTCGATTATGGCTGTATCAGAACGTTCACGCCCGATTTCGTCGCCGGGGTCGTCGGGCTTTATCACGCGCTCAGGCGGAAGGACGATGCGCTCGCCGCCCAATCCTATCGCGCCTGGGGATTTGCATCGGTGACGCCCGAACTCGTGGCTGTGATGAACGTCTGGGCGCGTTTCATCTTCACGCCGCTGCTCGACGATCGCGTGCGGCTGGTCGATGACGGCGTTCCCGCCGCGGAGTACGGCCTGAAACAGGCCAACGAAGTCCATGCACGGCTGAAAGAACTGGGCGGCATCAAGCCGCCGCGCGAATTCGTGTTCATGGATCGCGCCGCGATCGGCCTCGGCGGCGCGCTCATAAGGCTGGGCGCGAAACTGAATTTCCACCGGCTGTTCGAAGCCGAGATCGCAAATTTCGATCTCAAGACACTCGCAACACGGCAACGCGCCGCCTTCCGCGAAGCCGGCGTGCCGCTGCCGGAGGGAAAATGAGTGCATTCAATCCTGAGCTGACATCATTGGGAGAACCTTGCGCATTTATTGCAAAAAAGATATACTGCGGGCGTGCGGTGGACATTCGTTTTCTTGAACGAAGACGTGCGGCAAGAACTGGAAGTCTTGCCGGCCGATGTACGCGCCAGCTTCGAGCGCATCGTGCGCCTTGTCGAAGCAATGGGTTTGGAGCACGTGCATGAGCCTTATATCAAGCATCTGAATGGCCGGCTGTGGGAGATGCGATTGCGAGGAAAAGACGGCATAGCGCGAGCCATATACGTCACGGCGACTGGCCAACGGGTTGTAATCCTGCGCGTATTTGCGAAGAAAACCCAGAAGACGCCCCGCCGCGAAATCGAGTTGGCGCTTGCGCGCGCGAAGGAGGTTCGATGACACGAAGAATGATTCCGGCGGAAGCTGTATTTGCTGAATGGCGCAAGGATGACGGCTATCGCAAAGCCTACGCCGCGCTTGAGGACGAGTTCGCGCTCGCGGAGGCCATGATCAACGCACGCGCCAAAGCGGGCCTTACGCAGGAACAACTCGCGCGCAAGATGCACACAACCCAGGCCGTGATTGCGCGCCTGGAAAGCGGTCGCGTGAAGCCTTCGACACGTACACTCGAACGATTGGCGACGGCAACGGGAACAAAGCTGCGGATATCCTTCGAACCGGGCCGCCGCAGGGCCTGAAGAACATCGCCGCGGTCGGGCTCAAAGCCGTGGTGTCTGTGTGTCCACCGGAGCAACCGGGTTTCAATCTCGGAATTCACATGAACGATAAGGGCTTCGACTATTGGGATTTCTTTGCTGCCGATGCGCACCGCAACGGAGCGCCGCTCTACGAACAATTTGCGCTGGGCGTCGGCAGGGACGAAACGCTGAAACAATTCGCCAATGGCGTCCGGCCCGGACAGCCGCCCGCAAACATATTGTTCGGCGGGGTGCATTATCTGCTGCTGCGCGGTGCGGATCATCCTCTTCGCCGCTTCTATCCAAATCTCAATGGCGGAAGGCGCGAGTCCGATCTCTCGGCGGCTTTTCCGGCGTTCCGTGATTTTGTCGAAACCCACCGCGAAGAGCTTGCGCCGCTCATCCGCACCCGGGTGACGAATACAAATGAAGTCGGCCGTTCGGCCCTTCTTCATGCCGGTTTTCGCGCACTCGCCCGAGCGGCCGGCGAACCATTGCATCTGATCGAAATCGGGCCGAGTGCCGGCCTCAATCTCATCTGGGACCGCTATTCCGTCTGTTACATCCGGGGCAGCGAGCGGATCTGCGCCGGAGCCGATGATGCGGCCCTGGTCCTGACGGCCGAGCTGCGGGGCGAAAAGAGACCGCCTGCAGGCCGAACACCCCGCATCGCCTCGCGCCTGGGCCTGGAACGCAATCCCGTCGATCTCACCCAAGACGAAGAACGCGACTGGCTGAAGGCACTCGTCTGGCCCGATCACATCGCGCGCTTTGCGAATCTCGAGCGCGCGCTCGCAATTCATGCGGCGTCGTCGCCACCACCGATTCGCGAAGGCGATGCGCTTGAACTCCTGCCTGAGGCGCTGGCGGCCATTCCTCAGTCCGAGACCGCCTGCATTTATCACAGCATGGTCACCTACCAGTTCTCCGAAGAGAACCGCGCAGCGCTCGACGACCTGCTGGTCGCGGCCAGCCTGAGACGGCCGGTCTGGCGCCTCAGTTTCGAAGGCACGCTGTCGGGAGACGCGCCCCTCATTCTCCATGGCTATCGCGACGGTATCCGGGAGAAACACCTCCTCGCGCTCTGCCAGCCCCACGGCGCATGGATGGAGTGGCGGGCTTGACAGCAAGATAGCCCCGTTGCGGGCGATATTCAGATTGCTATAGTCGCGCGCCATCGAAATCCTCGCCCGGGACGGTCATGCAATCGGAACACACTCACGCGCCGGACTCGGGTAATACCGACATGGCCGAACACCTCAGGACCTGGAAAGGCTTTCTCGCCTTCGTGAAGTGGATGGTGATCGGTAACGTCGCTCTCCTGATATTCCTCGCAATCTTCCGCACGCACGGCTGACCCCGCCCATTCCGATGAAACTCGCAGTCCTCAAGGAACGCCGCGCGGGCGAAGCACGCGTCGCTGCCACGGCGGAAACCGTGAAGAAATTCACCGGTCTCGGACTCGCCGTGACTGTCGAGAGCGGTGCGGGCGATCGCGCCTGCATCGGCGATGACGATTACCGGGCCGCGGGTGCAGTGATCGCGCCCGATACGGCCGGCGCGCTTCAGGACGCCGATATCATCCTGAAGGTCCGCGCGCCCGAGCCAGGCGAGATCGCCGCGATGAAGAACGGCGCGGCGCTGATCGGGCTGCTTGCGCCTTACGTCGAGAAAGAAACGATTGCGGCGCTGGCGGCGCATGGCGTGAACGCTTTCGCCATGGAATTCCTGCCGCGCATCTCGCGCGCGCAATCCATGGACGTGCTGTCGAGTCAGGCCAATCTCGCCGGCTACAAGGCGGTCATCGATGCGGCGGCGCATTTCGGCCGCGCCATGCCGATGATGATGACGGCGGCGGGCACGATCGCGCCCGCTCGCGTCTTCATCATGGGCGTCGGCGTTGCCGGTCTGCAGGCGATCGCGACCGCAAAGCGGTTGGGCGCCATCGTTTCAGCCACGGACGTGCGACCTGCGACGAAGGAACAGGTCGAGTCGCTCGGTGCGACTTTTGTCGCAGTGATCGACGACGAATTCAAACAGGCCGAGACCGCGGCGGGCTACGCCAAGGAAATGTCGAAAGAGTATCAGGCGAAACAGGCCGCCCTGGTGGCCGAGACAATAAAGAAGCAGGACATCGTCATCACCACCGCACTCATTCCCGGCCGCAAGGCGCCGGTGCTGGTGACCGAGGAAATGGTGAAGACGATGAAGCGCGGCGCGATCATCGTCGACCTCGCCGTCGAACAGGGCGGCAATTGTCCGCTCTCGAAGCCCGACGAGATCGTGGACGCCTATGGCGTGTCGATCATGGGCTATACCAACCTGCCCGCGCGGCTCGCGGTGGACTCCTCGAACCTCTACGCGCGCAACCTCTTCAATTTCGTGGCGCTGATCGTGGACAAGAAAACCGGCACGCTCGCGCTCGACTGGAACGACGAAATCGTCAAGGGCGCCGGCCTCACCCGCGACGGCCAGATCGTCCACCCGGCCCTGAAGGGATAACTAATGAGCTCTTCTCATGCGGCCATTTGGTCCCTCCCCCATGCAAAGCATGGGGGAGGGGGACCGCGAAGCGGTGGAGGGGGCCAGCGCGCGGCAGGCCCCCTCCGCCCCTTCGGGGCACCTCCCCCGCGCGTTGCGCAGGAGAGGATCAATTCGGAGGCGCGTGATGGAAGCGATTGATCCGTTCGTTTTCCGGCTGTCGATCTTCGTGCTGGCGATCTTTGTCGGCTATTACGTCGTGTGGAGCGTGACGCCGGCGCTGCACACGCCGCTGATGAGCGTCACCAATGCGATTTCCTCGGTGATCGTGGTCGGCGCGCTGATTGCCGTATCGGTGGAAACAATCGGCAGCACGTCCTGGGCCTCGAAAATACTCGGCTTTGTCGCCCTGACGCTCGCCTGCGTGAACATTTTCGGCGGCTTTCTCGTCACGAGCCGGATGCTTGCCATGTACAAGAAGAAAGAAAAGCGATGAAGGCCGACATCGCAGCCCTTTCCTATCTGGTCTCGGGCGTTCTTTTCATTCTCGCGCTGCGCGGGCTTTCGAGCCCGGAGACGTCGCGCGGCGGAAATATGCGCGGCATGGTCGGCATGGCGCTCGCCATCGCGACGACCTTGTGGGTCGCAGATGTCACCGACGGGCTGACATGGGCACTGATCGTCATAGGCATCGCCATCGGCGGCGGCATCGGCGCCGTTATCGCGCGGCGCATTCATATGACGCAGATGCCGCAGCTCGTCGCGGCGTTTCACAGTCTCGTCGGCCTCGCGGCCGTGCTTGTCGCTGCCGCCGCAATGTACAGCCCGCAGGCCTACGGCATCGGCACCGAAGGCGCGATCCGCACCCAGAGCCTGATCGAAATGAGCCTCGGCGTCGCCATCGGCGCGATCACCTTCGCGGGTTCGATCATCGCCTTCGCCAAGCTCAACGGCAATATGAGCGGCGCGCCGATCCTTTTGCCTGCGCGCCATGCGCTCAACATCCTGATCGCCGCCATCATCGTCGCTCTGATCGTGTATTTCGTGATGGCACAGCCGCATTGGGCCTTCTGGGCCATCGCCGCGCTGTCCTTCGTGTTCGGCATCACGCTGATCATTCCGATCGGCGGCGCCGACATGCCGGTCGTCGTGTCGATGCTGAATTCCTATTCGGGATGGGCCGCTGCGGGCATCGGTTTTACGCTCGAGAACACTGCGCTCATCATCACCGGCGCGCTGGTCGGCTCGTCCGGCGCCATCCTCTCCTATATCATGTGCAAGGGCATGAACCGCTCCTTCATCTCCGTAATCCTGGGCGGTTTTGGCGGTGAAGTTGCTGCCGGCGGCCATGTGGAAACACGGCCGGTGAAACAGGGCGCGGCGGACGACGCGGCATTCATCATGAAGAACGCCGGCTCGGTGATCATCGTGCCGGGTTACGGCATGGCGGTCGCGCAGGCACAGCACGCCGTGCGCGAAATGGCTGATCTCCTGAAAAAGGAAGGCGTGAAGGTTTCCTATGCCATCCATCCCGTCGCCGGCCGCATGCCGGGCCACATGAACGTGCTGCTCGCCGAAGCGAATGTTCCCTACGACGAAGTGTTCGAACTGGAAGACATCAACAGCCAGTTCGCGACCACCGATGTCGCCTATGTGATCGGCGCCAACGACGTCACCAATCCGGCGGCCAAGACAAATCCGCAGTCGCCGATTTTCGGCATGCCGATCCTCGATGTAGAGAAGGCGAAGACCGTGCTGTTCGTGAAACGGGGCATGGGGTCGGGCTATGCCGGCATCGAAAACGAACTCTTCTTCCGCGACAACACCATGATGCTGTTCGGCGACGCCAAGAAGATGACCGAAGGCATCGTCAAGGCGCTGGGGTGAATCGGGGAGCGCGCCGTGCTTTGGTGGATCGATATGGAGGTCCACAATGGAAGATCTGCTGAAGAGAATCGTCATCAACCCGAAAGTAATGGTTGGCAAGCCGGTCATCCGCGGGACGCGCATCACTGTTGAACACATCATGCGAGAACTGGCCAGCGGAATGACGGTGGCGGACCTCATTGATGCTTATCCACATCTGTCCAAAGACGACATTCACGCGGCCTGTGCTTATGCGGCGGCAGGTCTTTCGGACGAAAAGGTTCTGATAGATGCCGAATAATGTGCATCATCGCAGACGAAAACTGCGATCGCATGATTGTGGTCGCACTGCGCGAGGCCGGTCACGATGTCGTTTCGATTCGTGAGCCCGAGGGTGGCAGCGAGGACAGTTACGTCTTCGATCTTGCCCAGACCGAATTACCGTATCGTGCTAACCAGCGATCTTGATTTCGGGCATTTGTGCGAGCACCGGACCCCGCGCCCACCCGCAATCGTTGTCATGCGCCTTGATCGCGTCAATCGCCAAACACGGTCACAACGAATTGTCGGCGTGTTGAACTCAGTCGGCTCCATCGAGGGTCATCTTCTGATTGTTGAGCCCTGCCGAATCCGAATTCGGGCATTTCTGCCGGTTTAGCCTCGAATCTCGCGAACGCGGATGATCGTGGAGTTCGTCCTGGTTCCAGCCTATCATACACGCAATGACCGACACCCACGATCACGGCCTTTGGACTCATGACCATGTTTTCCTTGGTCACGGGCACGAACGCGCGGAAGCGCGCGCCCGGGCGGCGGCCGGCGTCACCGCGCTCTTCATGGTCGTTGAGATCGCGGCAGCGCTCATGTTCCGCTCCATGGCGCTGCTTGCCGACGGCATTCACATGGCGACGCATGTCGGTGCGCTCGGTCTGGCGGCCGCGGCCTATTGGCTGGCGCGGCGGCACGCGTCGAATGCGCGCTTCACCTTCGGTTCCGGCAAATTCGGCGACCTCGCGGCCTTTGCAAGCGCCGTCGTACTTGGCGTGATCGCAGTCGGCGTCGCCGTCGAATCCGTCGAACGATTGCTGACGCCCGTCACCGTCGCCTATCGCGATGCCCTGTTCATTGCTGCGATCGGGCTTGCAGTGAACGTTATCTGCGCGTTCATTCTCGCGGACAGCCATGATCACGATCATGGGCACGACCACCATCCCGCGCGCGATCACAACATGCGCGCGGCCTATGTTCATGTGCTGGCCGATGCGGCGACGTCCGTTCTCGCACTGGTCGCGCTCGCGGGTGGATTGCTGTTCGGATTCGGATGGCTCGATCCGCTGGTCGGCCTGATCGGCGCCGGCGTGATCGCGTCCTGGTCCTACGGCCTCATCCGCGACAGCGGCATGGTGCTGCTTGATGCCGAAGCCGATCCGAATCTCGCGCGCGAAATCCGTGCCTCGGTCGAGGGAGAGTTCGATGCGCGCGTCGCCGATCTGCATTTGTGGCGGCTGGGGCCCGGCCATCATGGCTTGATCGTTTCATTGGTCAGCCCTAGGCCGGCGACGGCCGAGAGCGTGAAAGCCACGCTGCGCCGGCGCTATCCCGATCTCAGCCACGTCACTGTGGAAGTGGCCATCTGCGCGGATTGTCCCTGAATACGAAATCGCCCGCGGGATACGCGGGCGATAACCATGCGGAAGGCTGCCGAAAGACTTCAGCGGGGCAGGACGCCCTCGCGCTGCAGGCGCTTGCGCTGGAGCTTGCGGTAGCGGCGGATGGCCTCGGCCCGTTCCCGCGCCCGCTTCTCCGACGGTTTCTCGTAATGCCCCCTGAGCTTCATCTCGCGGAAGATGCCTTCCCGCTGCATCTTCTTTTTCAGCGCTTTCAGCGCCTGGTCGATATTGTTGTCGCGAACGATGATCTGCAAAGGGCGTCTCCGGCAGTTTCCAAAAAGGCCGCGCTAGATATCAGAAGCCTTTCTGGCTGTCTATCCTGCCGTTAAGGTTTGACATGCGGTTTTTCGGCTTTTGACCGCCGCCACGACCGGACCCATATTGGATCATGGCTATCCTGAAAATTGCCCGCATGGGCCACCCCGTCCTTGCCCGGCGCGCCGATCCGGTTCCCGATCCCGCTGCACCGGGGATCCGGCACCTGGTCAACAACATGATCGCGACCATGGCCGACGCGAATGGCGCCGGTCTTGCCGCCCCGCAAGTGCATGTGCCCTTGCGGGTGGTGGTTTTCCAGGCCCCCGAAGACCGGAACGAGCCGCCGCTCTCCGAAGAGGAGCGGTTCGATCACACGGCGCCGCTTACGGTCTTGATCAATCCGCAGATCGAGATTCTGGGCAACGAGACGGAGGGTGGCTGGGAAGGCTGTCTCTCGGTGCCGGGCTTGCGCGGCTATGTCACCAGGCCGGCGCATATCCGCTATCGCGGCATCGACCATGAAGGGCGGACAATCGAGCGCGTCGCGCGCGGTTTCCATGCCCGCGTCGTGCAGCACGAGGTCGATCATCTCGAAGGCATTCTTTATCCGCAGCGCATGGCGAATCTCAAGCAGCTGATCTTCGAATCGGAGGCGCGCCATTGGCCGCGCGAGCAGAACGAATGACCATCGCAGAAAAACCGCGCAAGCCGCGCCGCGCTCCATCGCTCGACGCGAAACAGGCGGTGCTGGCCGCGGCACTTGTCCATGTGCCGTTTGACGGCTTCACCGACAAAGTCCTCGAACGCGCGGCGAAGGAAGCCGGAGTTGCAAAGGGAGAGCTGTCTCGTCTCTTTCCCGCTGGCCCCCTCAGCCTGGTCGAAGCCTTCTCGGAAAACGCCGATGCCAAGATGGCACGGCTGCTGGCCAGGACGAAACTTTCGACGATGAAAATACGCGAGCGCATCGCACTTGCTGTCAAGACCCGCATTGCCGTGCTCCGCCCCAACAAGGAAGCCGCACGCCGCGCCGCGGCGTTCCTGACGCTTCCGCCGAATGCAGCGACGGCTATCCGGCTGCTTTACAATACGGTCGATGCAATCTGGCGGGCGGCAGGCGATACTTCGACCGATTTCAATTTTTACACCAAGCGCGCGATCCTCGCCGGCGTTTATTCCATGACGCTGATGCGCTGGTTCTCCGACACAAGCGACGACGAGGAAATTACCAACGCGTTCCTGCAGCGGCGCATAGACAATGTGATGCAGTTCGAGAAGTTCAAGGCGCAGGTGCGCGAGCGCGCAAGCGGATTGCCGTCACTATCCGAAATTCTCAATCCCGCACGTCGCGAAACGCGCGGCCGCCGCCCCAGCCGCGCCTGATCTCAATTCATCGGGGGTGGCTGCCGCGGCGTGCTGGGAAGGCCCGTATTCCAGCATGCCCATTCCGGTGCCGAGTCGGTCCAGATTGTCAGGCTTGGCCCAAGGACTGCGCGGTCCTCGAACACGCCGACGCGAAGAACGACAAGATGCGGCCTCGTTTCCGAACGGGAGCTGACCGCCGTCCCACAACTCGGACAAAAGCTTCGCGTCATCTTCGCGCCCGATTCGGCTACGGATTGGTAGTCCGCAAGATCGCCGTCCAGTGAAACCGAATCTGTGTGAAAAACGGCGTTCACCGTCGCCGAGCCCGCGCCGAGATACTGACAATCCCGGCACCAGCAGCTTCTCACCACGAGCGGAGCTTCGGTTGCATCGATCTGCACCCGGCCGCACAGACATCGACCCTTCATGACTGCCTCCCCGAAAGCGGCTTCAGCCGTGTCACATGGCCCATCTTGCGCCCCTGTCGAATTTCTTTCTTGCCATAAAGATGCAGGGCGCCGGGCGCCGCCGCCAGCGCCTTCCAGTCCTCTGCTTCCGCGCCGATGAGATTTTCCATCACCGCATCGGAATGTCGCGCGGGATCGCCGAGCGGCCAGCCGGCAACTGCGCGGATATGCTGTTCGAACTGACTGACTATGCAGGCCTCAATTGTCCAATGCCCGGAATTGTGGACACGCGGCGCAATCTCGTTGACGAGCAGCGTGCCGTCCTTTGTCACAAAGAATTCGACGGCGAGCACACCCACGTAATCGAGCGCATCGGCGATTCTCCGGGTGATTGCCTTTGCCTGGTCGCATTGTTCGGGCGCGAGCCGTGACGGCACTTCGGAGCGCCGCAGGATATGATCGCGGTGGGCATTTTCCGGCGGATCATAGGCTGCAAACGATCCGTGCGCGCCGCGCGCGGCGACGACGGAACACTCCAACGCGAAATCGACCATCTCCTCAAGGATTGCAGGCGCATGGCGAATTGCGTTCAGCGCAGTATCGAGATCATCAGCATCGCCAATTCGCGACTGGCCCTTGCCGTCATAACCGAGCCGGCGCGTCTTGATAATGGCCGGCGCGCCAATCTCATCGAGAGCGGCGCGTGCTTCCCCGCGATTGTCCGCACGCGCGTAGCGCGCCGTCGCAATTCCGAGCGACGAAACAAAATTCTTTTCCGCCAGCCTGTCCTGGGTCGAGGCAAGAACCTGGGCGTGAGGCCAGGTCGGTTTTTCGCGCGCGAGAAAGGAAAGTGTCGCGCTCGGAATATTCTCGAACTCAAAAGTAATGACATCGACCATGCGGGCAAATGCCGCCAGCGCCGCCTGGTCGCCATAGGGCGCATGGGTATGTGCCGCCGCGACATCGAAGGCGGGCGCGTCGCGCTCGTCGGAATAGATATGCGTCTTCAGGCCCAGCCGGGCGGCGGCAAGCGATAACATGCGCCCGAGCTGGCCGCCGCCGAGAATCCCGATCGTGCCTCCCGGCGGAACGGGAGAGAAATTGCTTGCGACCGAACTCATTTCGCGGGGTTGTCCGCGGGCTTTTCCGGAACCGCTTCCGTCTGACGCTTCCGCCAGATTTCCAGCCGTTCCGCCAGCGCACGATCCGTAAGCGCCAGAATGGCGGCGGCGTGCAGCGCCGCATTGCGGGCCCCGGGTTCTCCGATGGCGAAGGTCGCGACCGGCACGCCGCCCGGCATCTGAACGATCGACAAGAGGCTGTCCATCCCCTTCAGCGCCTCCGATTCGACCGGCACGCCCAGGACAGGGAGATTCGTCATCGAGGCCGCCATGCCCGGCAGATGCGCCGCCCCGCCTGCCCCGGCAATGATCACCTTGAGACCGCGATCTGCCGCACTCTTGGCATAGGCGTAAAGCCGGTCCGGCGTACGATGGGCCGAGACGATCCGTGCTTCGTGGGGTACGCCGAGGTCCTCCAGAATCTGGGCGGCCGCGCGCAGCGTCCGCCAGTCGGACTGGCTGCCCATGATAAGGCCGACAAGGGGAGAACCGGACGCCATGCTTCCGCCTCTTCGGGCCCGCGCCCGGATGCAAGAAGCGGGGCATTATAGGCAGCAATCATTTCAAGGAAAGAGCGGTGGCGCGCGCTCACGCGATGATGTTCGGCAGGAGCTGGTCCTCGATGCGGGCGATCTGGTCTTTCAGCTGGAGCTTGCGCTTCTTCAGCCGGGTCAGCTGGAGCTGATCGCTCGAACCACGGTCGGCCATGGCCATGATCGCCGCATCGAGGTCCCGGTGCTCCTCGGTCAGGGCAGCCAAGATGCTCCGCAGAATCTGTTCTTCGGCCTCGGTCATCAAGGAGCAGTATAGCGCAGTCCGCCCCTTCCCGCCCGTTTCGATATTTACGGACCGGCAGGGATAGGACGTCTGGAGGGGTGACAAGCAGGTTCCATGGTGCTCTAATTGCGTCCCTTTTGTGAAAAGAGGTGCAGAATGGCACTTGAGGGACATATCCAGGAACTGTCCGAAAAGCATAAGAAACTCCAGGAAGCGATTGAAACCGAGATGGCGCATCCCGACTGGGACGAAACCCGGGTCGCGGCTCTCAAAAAAGAAAAGCTGAAAATCAAAGACGAAATGGAGCGGTTGCGCGCCAGCTTGCACTGACGCCGTTCCACCTCCGGCCGACGCTACCGTCGGCAAGAGTTTGCAAGTCACCGGCGGGCTCGTCTTAACCATCCGCAAACGAGCCGGGCGATGCGGGGTTTTTGTAACCGATTGTCGCGGCACGTCTTGCCACTAACACATGTTGCAGCGATGAACCCGTTCTGAATTCGGGTCTCAGAACCGGTTCAGTGACGCGCGCCCATTCTCCTGCGCATCGGTTCGCCATCACGGCGCCGAGCAAAGGAGTAGGTGAGATGAACACATTCAAGAAAATCGCCGTCGGGGCCCTGATGCTCGCCGGTGCCACGCTGGGTGTTGCCATGCCTGCGAATGCAGGCGTCGCGGTCGGAGTAACGGTCGGAACGCCGGCCGTCGCAGTCGGAGTCGGCAATCCCTGTTTCAGGCCTTATCGCTTTCGTCCGGCCTATTGCGGCTATCCGGTCTACAATGAGCCGCTTTACGTGGACGGCGTCGTCTATCGCGGCGGCCCGGTCTATGTCCGCACCATCGGCGGCGAGCGGTATTTCTGGCTGCACAATGGCTGGGTTCGTGACCGGATCGCTTTTCACCGCGTAATCCGCTGACGGCAAACCGGCTCCGGCGCACCCCCTCGCCGGAGCCGCCGCTTTTCCGGACATCAGCTATAACGAGCGAATTTGCACCAACCAGAACGGAAAAAGTTACTTAGAGCGAAGTCCGGACAGATCGAACCGGCACATCCTTCGACCTGCCTGCGTGAAGCTGAAGCTTCGCTTCGGCGAAGGCAGGCAAGCTCGGTGAGGTTCTTTTTGTTAAATCCTCATGCTGAGCCTGCCCGCCTGCGCCAAAGCTTCGACGGGTCGGCGGCTCCTACATGTCCGCCGGAGCCTTGGCGAAGGCGGATCGAAGCATGGCAGCCAGGTACTGATCGCGCATGACCGGATACTGCTCCAGCATAATCAGCAATCGCCGGGGAATCCTTCCCTCTCGATCCGATGACAAGCCCTTATGCTATTCAACGCTTCTCGCCCGTTCGCGCAGCTTGTACTTCTGAATTTTGCCCGTCGATGTCTTCGGTATCTCGCAAAACACGACATGCCTCGGGCATTTGTAGTGGGCAAGGTGTTTGCGGCACCAGGCGATCAGATCAGCCTCGGAAGCTTCGCGGCCGGGTTTGAATTCGATGAACGCGCAAGGGGTTTCGCCCCATTTCTCGTCGGGTCTTGCCACCACGGCGGCGTGCAGTACGGCGGGGTGTTTCAGCAGCGCGTCTTCCACTTCGATGGAGGAAATATTCTCGCCGCCGGAAATAATGATATCCTTCGAGCGATCTTTGAGCTGGATATACCCGTCGGCATGCAGGACGCCGAGATCGCCGGAATGAAACCAGCCGCCGGCGAACGCATCGCGTGTCGCCTGCGGGTTCTTGAGATACCCCTTCATCACGATATTGCCGCGGAACATCACCTCGCCCAGCGTTTCGCCATCGGCGGGCACGGGCTCGAGCGTATCCGGGTCCATGACGGACAGCTCTGCGAGCCCCGGATAGCGCACGCCCTGCCGCGCTTTCTTCGCGGCGCGGGCGGCGGGTTCAAGCCTGTCCCATTCCGTGCGCCACTCGTTCACCACCGCCGGACCGTAGGTTTCGGTCAGGCCATAGACATGGGTGACGTTGAACCCCGCCTCGCTCATTGCCGCGAGAACGGCTTCGGGCGGCGGCGCGGCGGCGGTGATGAATTCCACGCGTTGCGGAAGTGCACGTCGCTCCGCTTCCCCGGCATTCACGAGGATCGACATCACGATAGGCGCGCCGCAGAGATGCGTCACCCGATGTTCCGCCATCAGATCGTAGATCTGTTTGGCGCGCACCGCTCGCAAGCATACATGCGTGCCGGCGACGACGGACAGCGTCCAGGGAAAACACCAGCCGTTGCAATGAAACATCGGCAGCGTCCAAAGATAGACGGGATGTTTGGGCAGCCCTGCCGTGAGCACATTGTCGTAGCCCATCAGTGCAGCGCCCCGGTGATGAAACACGACGCCCTTGGGGTTTCCGGTCGTACCCGATGTGTAGTTGAGCGCAATCGCGTCCCACTCGTCCTCCGGCACGATCCAGGCGAATTCCGGATCGCCTTTGCCGAGGAATTCTTCGTAATCCATCGCACCGAGCCGTTCGCCTGTCTGCGGAAACTCCGGATCGTCGACATCGATGACGAGCGGACGCACATTCGCGCGCGCGAGTGTTTCCTTGACGACATGCGCGAATTCGCGGTCGGTGATCAGAACCTTCGCTTCGCCATGATCGAGAATGAAGGCGAGTGCGGCGGCATCTAGCCGCGTATTGAGCGCACATAGCACAGCGCCCGCCATCGGCACGCCGTAATGGGCTTCGAGCATGGGCGGTGAATTGGCGAGCATCACGGCGACGGTATCGCCGCGGCCTATGTCATGTTGCGCAAGCGCGGACGCAAGCCGGCGCGCACGCGCATAGAACTCGGCATAGGTGACATGCCGCGTGCCGTGAATGATCGCAGTGTACTCGGGAAAGGCGAGCGCCGCGCGCTCGAGAAACGACAGCGGCGTCAGCGGCTGAAAATTCGCAGCGTTGCGATCGAGATCGCGATCGAAGATCGAGCCGCTGTTATGCCGGATATGGGGAACGAAACGCGGAGCGGCGGCCCGCCGCGAAAGCCGCTTGCGCGGCCTCATCGGCGCAACCGGTTTCGGCGCTCGCAGCGGTTTCTTCGCGCGTTTCGCGCGCGCCCGCTTCACACCCGTTTTTGCGCGCACGCGCTTGCGCGATTTGGCCTTGCCCGACCTGGTGGTTCGCCGCGATGCCATTGGTGTTCATCTTTTCGCAAGCTATGGAAGTTAACCAAAGCAAATATGCGCGGCAAGCATGTCCGCGCGTGGACGGAGGGGGCCTCGCTTGCTAGGAACGCGCGTTTTTCGGGATCGGATCATGAGCGAAGGCGTAAGCGCTGAGCCGCACGAGGGCGTGTTGCGGTCGCTTTATGGCTGGATCATCGGACACGCCACCGGGCCCAACGCGTGGTGGGCATTGGCTGCCGTCTCTTTCGCCGAAAGCTCGTTCTTCCCGCTTCCGCCCGATGTGATGCTCGTGCCGATGGTGCTGGCGGACCGCCGCCGCGCCATTCTGATTGCCGGCTGGTGCACGCTGTTTTCCGTGTTCGGAGGATTGCTGGGCTATGCGATCGGCGCGCTGCTCTACAATTCGGTCGGGCATTGGCTGATTCATGCCTATGGCTATGGCGCGTCGCTCGATGCGTTCCGCGCGGCCTATGCGAAATGGGGCGCGGCTATCATCCTGATCAAGGGGCTGACGCCCATCCCCTACAAGCTCGTTACCATCGCCTCGGGATTTGCAGGTTATAATATCGGACTGTTTGTTCTTCTGTCGATCATCACTCGCGGCGCACGCTTCTCGCTTGAAGCCGGACTGCTCTACATTTTCGGCGAACCGGTGCGCGGCTTCATCGAGAAGCGGCTGGAGATTGTCTTCGCGGTATTTCTTATCGTTCTTGTCGCCGGCTTCCTGATCGCGCATTACGCGTTCTGATCGGCGCGTTCCGCGCTGATTACTTCCCCCCGCGATGTTCCACTTCGGCCGGTTCGTCCGCGGTTACAGATTCTTCGATCGGCTTGAGCGTTTCGCCGGGCTTCGCTGTCCGAGCCACGACGCGGTCCTTGCGCTGGGCGGCGCGCTCGACGGCGAGGTCGAGTTCGAGCTGCGAACAAAGACCGAGCGTGACCGGATCGACCGCCTTGATGTTTGCGGCATTCCAGTGCGAGCGCTCCTTGATCTTCTGGATGGTGGCCTTGGTCGTGCCGACGAGCTTGATGATGTCGGCATCGGAGAGTTCGGGATGGTTGCGCAGGATCCAATAGACGGCATCGGGTTTGTCCTGCCGCTTGGAGACCGGCGTGTAGCGCGGCGCCTTCTTCGTCTTGACGGGCGGCATCTTGTATTTTGGCGGTGCCATCTTCAGCCGCTTTCCGGGGTCCTTCTCGGCCTCTTCGATCTGCTCGCGCGTCAGCTGGCCCGAAGCCACGGGATCCTGGCCCTTGATGCCCTTGGCCACATCCTCGTCGGCGATGCCTTTGACCTCGAGGGGATGCAGCCCGCAGAAATCGGCAATCTGCTCGAAGGTCAGCGAAGTATTGTCGACAAGCCAGACGGCCGTCGCTTTGGGCATGAGGGGCGCACTGTCGACCATAAATCAATAATCCTTTCGCCGGGCGGAGTTTCCGGCTCCGCACCGCTCTCAAGGCTTTAACCTTTCGAGGAGAACGCTCCTCTTACCCGAAGGATGGGGGGAAGGAAAAGCATTCCATCAGGGCCGCAGGAGAATTTTCCCGATATGGTGGCCCTCCTGCATTTTTTCATGGGCAGCCTGGGCCAGAGCCATCGGAAAAACCTGATCGACGACCGGGCGGATCGCGCCCGCGGCGATCAGCGGCCAGACATGGTTCCGCACGGAATCGCGGATGCGGGATTTTTCCGCGTTCGTACGTCCCCTGAGCGTGGTCGCCATGAACGACAGCCGCTTTGCGAGCATGGGCGCAAAATTCACTTCGGCCTTTGCGCCTTTCTGGAAAGCGATATTGACCAGCCGCCCCTGCTGCGCCAGCGCACGGAAATTTCGCTCGATATAATCACCTCCGACCATATCGAGGATCACGTCAACGCCCTTTCCCGCAGTCGCCTGCTCGATCACGCCGACGAAATCCTCTTCGCGGTAGTTGATGGCGCGCGTAGCGCCGAGCTGTTCGCAGGCCGCGCATTTTTCTGCACTTCCCGCGGTTGCGAAGACGGTGTGGCCAAGCGCCTTGCACAGCTGGATCGCCGCAGTGCCGATGCCGCTTGAGCCGCCATGTATGAGCACGCTTTCGCCGGGCTTCAAACCCGCCGAATCCATGAGATTCGTCCAGACAGTGAAATAAGCTTCCGGCAGGCTGGCCGCTTCAGCGATATCAATGCCTTGCGGAAGTGGGAGAATGGAGCCGACCGGTGCGGTGCAATATTCCGCATAGCCGCCTCCGGCAACCAGCGCACAGACAGGTTCGCCTCCTGCAAAGTCTGTAACGCCCCAGCCGAAGCCGACAATTATACCTGAAATTTCCATTCCAAGGATGGATGACGCGCCTGGCGGCGGCGGATAGCGACCTTGCGCTTGCAGCAGATCAGCCCGATTAACTCCTGCCGCCGAAACGCGAATTAACACTTCACCACGCCCGGGCTCCGGGCATGCTGTTTCCTCCGGTACAAGCCGGTAATCCGGCCCGGGATTGTCGATCCGGATCGCGCACATGACGTTTGACATCGATTAATCAGGGCCCAGGTCTGGAAATTTCTCTTCACATCCAATCAAAATTGTCATCCCCGCGAAAGTCGGGATGACAATCGAAGGAGGGAAAGAGCGATGCCGATCGATCCTGATGAATTGCTGCCACGAAAGAAGGCGCCGGATATCGTTCTGGGAGAGGATATTTCGGCGCTTTCCGAGCACGAACTGGCCGCCCGCATCGGCGCGCTGGAGAACGAGATCGCACGCTGCCGCGCAGCGATCGACGCGCGGAAGTCGACGCGATCGGCTGCCGATTCCTTCTTTCGCAAATCCTGATTCCGCGCGCGAGAGGTTAATCTTAACAAACGTGTTGTTGCTTGTGCGTAACCATGTTGAGTCAAAATGCGTGGATCGCGGCAAGATGCTCTTTCCCGCACCGAGATGCGTTGCTACTTTTGCGGCGGGCCAAACTGGGGCAAGGGGAATGTCGCTCGTACAAGTCGAAGACTCAGATCCCTGCCATCTCTCGCCGCAATCCTTTATCGATTCCGCCCTGTTTGAACGGACATTCGACGAAGGCATGTCGCTTGTGGAGGAGACGGCACGCTATCTCGATGGGCGCGGCCGAGAAGAATCTCGCGAATTGCCGCGCAATGCTGCGCTGCTTTATGCCGGCGAAAGCATGCGGGTCACCACGCGGCTGATGCAGGCGGCAAGCTGGCTTCTCATCCAGCGTGCCGTCCGCGAAGGCGAAATTCGGGCGGAGGATGCGGCGAGCGAACGCTACCGTCTGGGTTCGAAAGAAATCTGTTTCGGCGGCCTTGGCGAAAATCTCGACATTCTTCCCAAGACGCTGTGCGATCTTCTGGATCGTAGCGAGCAGCTCTATCGCCGGATTGCGCGGCTGGAGGAAGCCCTTCTTAAAGGAATGGTGTCTGCAAAACCCGCCGTGCAGGTGCATTTCGAACGCCTGCAGCAATCCTTCGGCGTGGTGGGTTAGCACACTCACCTGTCTTGGCCCGCATTTGCGGGCCACGACAAGGAAGGCGGCGCTTGAAGCGTCCTTACGCCTTCACGTAATCCTTGAATCGCTTGTTGAAGCGGGTGAGGCGACCGCCGCGGTCGACAAGCTGCTGCTGGCCGCCGGTCCATGCCGGATGCGTGGTCGGATCAATGTCGAGCGTCAATTTCTGGCCGGGTTCGCCCCAGGTCGAGCGGGTCTTGTACGTTGTTCCGTCGTTCAGGACGACCGTCAACATGTGGTAATTGGGATGTATGCCCTTCTTCATGGCCAGTCTCGCTTGCGGAAAGCGCGGGCTTATAAGGGATCACCGCGCGCCTGACAAGGCGCGGCCATTGGCGCGTTCGCCGCGGGCGTCCGCACCACCTATATAGCGGCGCGGAAAGGCCGATCCATGACCCAGACAGGCGAGGAATTTGCCCGGGACGTCCAGAGAGTAGCCCAGGCGCGCGAGAAAAGCCGTTCGCTCGCGCCCTTGCGCGACCTGTTCCCCTATCTCCTGCCTTATCGCTGGCGTATCGCCGCCGCCCTTATCGCGCTTCTGTGTTCGGCAACGGTCAGCCTGCTCGTTCCGCAGGCCTTGCGCATCATGATCGACCGCGGCTTCCACGAAGCGGTGATCGCGCGCATGGGGCTTTATTTCCTGCCGCTCGTCGTCGCATCGGGCCTGCTCGGCATATTCACCGGCATCCGCTTCTATTACGTGAGCTGGCTCGGCGAGCGCGTGATCGCCGATATCCGCAAGGCCGTGTTCGATCATATCCTGTCGCTGACGCCTGCTTTCTTCGAAATCACCCGCACCGGCGAAGTGCTGTCGCGGCTCACGGCGGATACGACGCTGATCCAGACCGTGATCGGCTCGTCCGTTTCGATCGCGCTGCGCAACACCTTGATGTTCGTCGGAGGGCTCGCGCTGATGTTTGCGACCAGCGTGAAGTTGACGGGCATCGTGCTCGGCGCGGTCGTGTTCGTGCTTGTGCCGCTGATTCTGTTCGGCCGCTGGGTGCGCACGCTTTCGCGCCGCAGCCAGGACCGGATCGCTGATACCAGCGCACGCGCGAGCGAAACGATCAATGCCGTGCAAACCGTTCAGGCTTTCACCCAGGAGAGCGCCGAGCGCCGCCGCTTCGCGCTGGCCGTCGAACAATCGTTCGACGTCGCCGTCCTGCGCACGCGCGCCCGCGCCGTCATGACCGCCGTCGTGATCTTCGCGATTTTCTCGAGCATTGTGGGAGTCGCCTATGTCGGCGCGCATGACGTGGCCGCGAAGACGATGACGCCCGGCCTGTTGTTCCAGTTTATTTTCTACGCGGTGCTTGTCGGTCTGGGCGTGGGTGCCTTGAGCGAAATCTGGGGCGATCTGCAGCGCGCCGCCGGCGCTTCCGAAAGGCTCGCCGAGATCCTTCGCGTCGAGCCCGATGTAAAAGTACCCGCGAACCCCGCGATATTGCACCAGCCTGCGCGGGGCGAAATCACTTTCCGCGACGTGACCTTCCGCTACCCGTCGCGGCCGGAAACGGCGGCGCTCGATTCCTACTCGCTTGGCGTGAGACAGGGCGAAGCGATCGCGCTGGTCGGGCCTTCGGGCGCGGGCAAGAGCACAGTGTTCCAGCTCGCGCTCCGATTCTATGCACCGCAATCCGGTGGCATTTATTTCGACGGCGTCGATTGTGCGGACCTCGATCCCGCCGAGTTGCGCCGCCATATGGCAGTTGTCGCGCAGGATCCCGTGATCTTCTCCGGCAGCATCGCCGACAATATCCGTTACGCCCGGCTGGAAGCCGATGACGCGGCTGTCCGGAAAGCGGCCGAGGCAGCGGCGGCGGCGGAATTCATCGATGACTTGCCGCAGGGTTATCAGACACTGGTCGGAGAACGCGGCACCACGCTTTCGGGCGGACAGCGCCAGCGCCTCGCCATCGCGCGCGCGATCTTGCGGGATGCGCCGCTGTTGCTTCTCGACGAAGCAACAAGCGCGCTCGACGCCGAGAACGAACGTCTGGTGCAAGTGGGTCTTGCCAATCTGATGGCGGGCCGGACGACCATCGTGATTGCGCACCGGCTCGCCACGATTCAGCGGCTCGAACGTATCGTGGTGATGGATCGCGGCCGCGTCGTCGCCGAAGGCGGCCATGCCGAACTCGTCGCCAGCGGCGGCCTCTACGCGCGCCTCGCCGACCTCCAGTTCTCTCAGAACCTCGCCCGCGCGGGCTGAATGGCTCTGTGTGAGCTCTTTAGTGATAGAGCCCCAGTTTCTGGCCGAGATAAACGTAAGACAGCGCCCACATCTGTGCTTCTTCTTCGTGCGTAGCGCCGGGGCCGTGGCCGCCTTCCAGGCTTTCGTAGAATGAGACGTTCTGATGCATCGCTTCCATCTTCGCCGCCATCATGCGCGCGAAGACCGGCGTGACGCGGTCGTCGCTCGTCTCGGTGATGAACAAAACAGGCGGATATTTCACATCCGGTTTGAGATTCTCATAGGGCGAATATTTCAGGATCGTCGCGCGCATTGCGGGATCGGCCGGATCGCCGTATTCGCCGACCCACGACGCCCCCGCGCCGTAATGCGTATAACGCAGCATGTCGATCAGCGGGCGCTGACAGACAACCGCCCCGAACAGATCGGGTCTTTGTACCATGGTGGTCGATACAAGCAATCCTCCATTCGACGCGCCAACGCTGCCGATCTGTTTCGCCGTCGCAAACCCGCGATGCACGAGATCGCCCGCCACCGCTTCGAAATCGTCGAAAGCGAGCTGGCGATGCGTCTTGAGCGCCGATTGGTGCCAGGCTGGGCCGAACTCGCCCCCGCCGCGGATATTTGCAACCGCCACCGCGCCACCCTTCAGAAGCCATGTCTGACCGGCGTCGAGCGGCCGGTGCCCGTCATTCCAATACCAGGGTTCGAGCGAGAGTTCGAAGCCGCCATAGGAATAAAGAATGGTAGGCACGGGACCGCGGCCGTGCTTCGCATGGATCAGAAAATAGGGAATCTTTGTTCCGTCGGCCGACGTCGCTTCGAACTGGTCGGAAACTAGTCCGTTCGCGTCGAAACGTGCGGGCTCGGATTTGATCTCGCGCGGCTCGCCCTTCCCGTCATAGGAATAAAGCGTCACGGGCTTGAGAAAACTTTCGAAGGTGAAATAGGCCTGCGGCGTCCAGTCATCCGCACTCATGACATGCGTCGACCCCCCGGCCGGCAGATCGAGTTCCTTGTCGCTCCATGTGCCGGATTTGTCGTGGCGGAATTCGTGGATGCTGCCGGTCACATTGTCGAAGATCGCGGCATAGACGGCGTCGCGGCCCGGCGCCACGTCTTCCACCGTCGCGCGCGGTCCCGGCGTGTAGAGCACGTCGTAATGCGGCACCATATTGTTGTTCGCGAATGCGAGGACGTTGAAGGCAACAAGCGCGCCCTGCGGAATCTGCTTGCCGGCTGGAGTCGTCCAGGCATCGCGCAACGTGAACAGCAACTCGCCGCCGGTGACGCCCCTGACATTCGCGCTGAGCGGCAGAGGCAGCTTCAGCGTCTTGCCGTCGGGCTGCACGAAATAGAATTCCGAAGTAAAGAAAGAAATGCCGTGATCGATCAGCGGCACGGTGCCATAGGGTCCGCGAAATACGATCGGGTTCACCGAGACATCGGTCGGCTTGCCTTCGAACACCGTCTTGGCCGCCGAGAGCGGCGTGCCGCGATGCCAGAGCTTGACGATGCGCGGATAGCTCGACAGGGTCATCGAGCCGGGGCCGAAATCCGTGCCGAACAGGACGGTGTCCTTGTCGATCCAGGTGGCCCGGGATTTCGCGACCGGCAGCGTGAAGCCGTTCGCGACGAAGGACTTTGTGCGCGCATCATATTCGCGCACGACGGCTGCATCGCTCCCGCCCGGCGAAAGATGCAGCAGGCAGCGCCGCATCTCGTCGATGCAATTCGCGCCCTGCCACACAAAGTCCGTATGTTCGCGCTTGTCGAGCGCATCGACATCGAGCAGCACGTCCCAGTCGGGATGGGCCCTCGCATAACCTGCGACATCGACGCGCCGCCACAGCCCGCGCACATGATCGGCGTCCTGCCAGAAATTCTCCACCTGGCCGCGATCGACCATGCCCAGGGGAATGCGGTCATTCGCATTCAGCACGGCCAGCATGGCGTCGTAATCCTTCCGGTATTCCGGGTCGGATTTGAGGTCGGAAAGCGTCTTTTCGTTCTGCGCCTTCACCCAGTCGAGTGGCTTTGCGCCGTGAATGTCCGCGAGCCACAGAAACGGATCGGGCGAATTGGGCGTGAGGCCAGGACCGTCCTCAGCGAGCGAAAGCCCGATCAGCGCGCCGGCCAGCACCACACCCAAGATCACGTCGCCAAGCTTCATGTGCCGTCCTGCCCTCTCGCGGCCACGCCGCGGCCGATTCAGCTTCAGTTCAGGATCGTAGCAAAAAAAGGGCAGAAGAATGCACGGAAACGAGATCGGAGTGACTTCGGCGTAATGATTGGTGGCCCGCGGGCTTCGACGCGAAAGTCTAAGCGGGGCATCCGACGATCAAACACGGCCTGCCACCGCTTCGCGGTCCCCCTCCCCGCCCGCGGCGGGGAGGATCACAAGGTCCGTAATTACTTTCTTGGTATCGCCATGAAGGCGTAGGTGGTGCCGGTCGCATTGTCCTGCGCCGAGCCGGTGATGTCGCCGGCGTCGTTGACGTCCTGCGCGTCGGTGATGGTGTAGCCGGAATTGGGCGGCAGGAGATTGTTCAGGTCCTGCATCGTGCCGCCCGACCAGACAAAACCGTGACCGGACGGATAGGAGACGCCGACGATCACATCGCTGTCGTTGATCCCGAGGCCCTCGCTGATATTGTCGCCGGACAGCGCGCCCAGATCCTCCGTGCCGCCCTTCTTCGTCCAGATGAACGTGGTGAAGTTCGGATTGCTGACACTGTCGCCGGAATGGTCGGAAAAGCCGGTGACATCGCCATTGTTGTTGATGTCCATCGGCGTGTTCCAGTACGACCCGCCAAGTGTCGGCAAGCTCGTCACCGTACCGTTCTGCCAGAGCAGCATGTGCTCGGCGCTCGCGCCGCCCACCGCGTCCCCGCACTGGCCGGAAATTCCTACCGCCTGCCCGGACTCGTTGATGGCGGTGGCCGCCCCGTCGGAATCGCCGGAATAGGGCTGAAGCTCGGTGATCTCGTTATCCTTGTTCCATAATGCGGCCTCGAACTGCAGCACCTGTCCGCCATTGCAAGTCGGATCCTGGTAGGTCGTCTCCGCCCAGCCCACGATGTCGCCGCGATTGTTGTTTCCGGTCGCGAAGCCGTCATAGCCGCCGAATGTCGGCAGCGCCGTCATCGTGCCGTTCTGGTAGCGAAAACCGAGACAGATATCGCCCGTAGGCGATGCAAAATAGAACACGGCAAGCGCGCAGCTCCACGGCTCTCCCAGCGGGTTCTGCTCCGAGGTCTCGGCAATGCCGGCCCATTCGCCATGCTCGTTCCGGTTCGGCCAGGCGATGGCGCTGTTTGGTCCGCCGAGCGTGCCCAGATCCTGCGCGGTGCCCTTCCATGGCCAGACGACGGCGTGCATGACGGTGTTTCCGGACAAGGTGGCCAGGCCGCCGACGGCTCGGTGATTATTGATGCTCGAGCCCTGCGCGTAGGTGCCGCCAAGCGGCTCGGACAGAATAATCAGTTTGTACTGGCCGGACTGCCTTGCCGGGCCGGCCAGAGCCGGTGTGCCGAGCGCGAGCGCGATTGCGGCAATGGTACAAACAAGTCTTGTACGATTCATGGGTGTCTCCCTCATGCGAGCGGACGGATATTAGTCGCGTGCGCAAACAGGCATCGGACGCAAACGGACATGGCTCTTGACGCATCGAGGTCCGAAAACGTCCAATAACCGACCCGGAAACGGCTAATGTGAGTCTCGTGAGCGAATCCGAACTCGATTGGCGCATCTGTTCGCGCGCGCGGCTCACGCGCGATCCGCGCTTCGACGGCAAGTTTTTCATCGGCGTGCGCGGCAGCGGCGTCTATTGCCGGCCGATCTGTCCCGCTCCGACCGCAAAAGAGAAGAATTGCCGCTATTACGCGACCGCCGCGGCAGCAGCCGAGGCCGGTTACCGCCCCTGTTTGCGCTGCCGGCCGGAATCGTCACCGGGAACGCCCGCCTGGCATGGCACATCGACGACGGTCTCGCGCGCACTGAGGCTGATCGGCGCGAGCGGGATCGAGGATGGCGGAGTCGAAGGTCTGGCCGGGCGGCTCGGCGTCGGCGCGCGCCACCTGCGTCGGCTGTTTCTCAAACATCTGGGCGCGACGCCGAATGCGGTGGCGCAGACGCGCCGCTTGCATTTTGCGAAAAAGCTGATTGACGAAACAAACTTGCCGATGACGGAACTGGCGATCGCCGCGGGCTACGGATCGGTGCGGCGCTTCAATGCGGCGATCAGCAACACCTATCACCGCACGCCGACGCAGATCCGCGCCATCGCACGCCAGAAACATGCTCTGCCGGAAAATCATTATATGTTCCGGCTGCGCTTCCGTCCGCCCTATGACTGGAACACCATGCTGCGCTCGCTTGCGGAGTCGGCCGTACCCGGCGTGGCGAGCGTTGATGACACGGGATACCGCCGGACGATTTCGCTTAGCGGCAGCAACGGCAGCCTTGAGGTCACGCGCGACGAAAAACAGCCGGCGCTCTGCGCGCGAATCCGTTTCGGCGAGCCGCGCGCGCTGTTCGTCATTGTCGAACGCATCCGCGCCATCTTCGACCTGAATGCCGACTGGACGGTGATCGTGAACGGTTTGTCCGCCGACCCGCTGCTTGCCGTCCGGCTCAAATCCGCCCCGGGTCGGCGCGTGCCGGGTTGCTGGAATGGTTTCGAACTCGCCGTTTGTGCCGTCCTGGAGCGGCATGCCGGTGGCGACGGCGCAACCATCGCCGGCCGTATCGCATCGACTTTCGGCCGGCCCTTCCTTGCCGGTCGCGGCCTCACCCATCTTTTTCCCGAAGCTGCGGTGCTGGCGGAAGCAAATTTGTCCAGGGCCGGCATTTCGTCCGCCGTGGCCGAAACAATCGGCGCTCTCGCACGCGCCGTGAGGGATGGCGTCGTTCATTTCGAAGCCATCGCCGAAACGCGCAGCTTTCTCGAAACGCTGCGCGGCGCGACCGGCATCGACGAATGGACGGCGCAATACATTGCCATGCATGCGCTTGGCGAGCCCGATGCATTTCCATCCGACGACGCCTCGCTCATGCGCCAGAGCGAAGCCTGGCGTCCATGGCGCGCCTATGCCGCGATGTATCTTTCGGACGATCTCGCCGCATCCAGGAGAGGGAGCCGCTAACAACTTTGGCGACGGCTCATAACGAACGGGACCCCGCATAAGGTCGATACCTCATGCGGGGCCCGCTGACATTGCCACCCCCCACGAACCCATCGTCAGCTAGGTGCCGAAATGCTCCGCCTGGGGCAGCGCGAACTGTCCGGTCAGCCCGCCAGAGTCATGTCCGGGCAGCGCAGAGAGCTGTGTATGGTATGGCACGTCATGTGCGCCGGTTGTATGACTCGCAGGCTGGCCGGACGTGTCCTGATCGCCATGCGCCGAGAGCGGCGAGAAATTGGCCGCGATATGCGGCATGACGTGATGCGGCGCACGATGCGCCATATTGCCGGGATGCGCACCGAGAGACTTCCCGGCGCCATCCCAATGATACTCGAGATTGTCCATCACCAGGATATAACCGTAAGTCGGCGTGCCGTAGCTGCAGGTGTTGCCGCCCTGGCCGACGCCCGACACGAAAGCGATCATCGAAATGTCCTTGAAGTCGGCTCCGTAGTGCGCGAAGTTGATTGTCTTGGCGTTCTGGTTGAGAGCTATGTCGACCGACGCCTTGAGCGTGAATCCCTGGCCCGCCGTATAGGTGTAGGTGTTGAAATCGACGGGCTGGTTGCTTTCCCATGCCGACGCAAAGGTCCCCTTCATGAGGGTGAACGACCGGCCGAGGTTATCCGACTGGAACCCGCCATCGCCCAGGGTGATTCCCTCGCCCTTTCCCGAAAGCACGTTGTTATAGCCCGTATCGCACCAATTGTGTTCGTTAACGAATGCGGCCTGGACCTCGTACATGTCATTCCAGTTCATTCCGCCGTAGCCGCCATAGTAATATAAATTGTTCAGGTAGCCGCTGAAATTCTTGAAATCGATCTGCTTGTCTTTCATCGCATCACCGTTCGTCGCGGAGGATTCCGCCCCGCACTACCTTGTGCGGGGCAGCACATTATGTCAAAAGATAACTATTTTTCTGGTTTCGAAACCTAAAACAAACAAAGCGAAATTTAAATTCCCCGGGCGCGAACGCCCCGTGCCGATGCCGGATCGTCTCAGCTGGCGGGTGTGTTGGGGTAGCAGGACGTCAGGGTAAGTATCGTTCCGCCCGTGCCCGTGGGAATTATCTTGGCCACGACACTGGCAAAGGAATAACTGATCTGCACTTGCGAAAAGCCGGTTACGCCGCCGCAGCTCGTGCTGTTGTTGCTGGTAATGTCGCCCGCCGGAACCGTCAGGCCCCATCCCGCAGCGACACCCTGCACATAAGTCGCCGTGCTGCTGGAGTTGAAGGCGCCGCCGGATTCACAGGCCGCCTGCCCGATGGCGGCGCAGCGTGCGCCTTGCGAGGCGGCCTCCTGCAGGGCCTCAAGGGTCCAGGCCCAACGCCCGAACTCGTAGACACCGAACGATGTCATCACCAGCACGGGCGAGAGCGCCGCGAACTCGATCGCGGCCGTACCGGCGCAGGCCGCAAGCAATGCGCGTATCAGCGCAGGTTTCATTGGGTTTCCACTACCGAGCTCTGCCGGAGCGTTCCGCTGTTGATGAAATTGTAGAGGCCAAGCAGCGGCGTGTAGGAAGCAGTGGCCGTGATCGTCACGAATTTTCCGGCCGTACCGCCACCGCTGCAGCTCGCTCCGCAGGTCATGGAGCTTCCCCAGTTCCAGTTCGGCGGCGATCCGGTCGGGCAGTAGCAGTTGTTTGCATTCGATGCCGTGCCGCCGGACGTGGGGGTACCGTTCGACACTGTCACGCTTGGACCGTCATTGACGACCACGGTGTCGTTCGCCCAGGCGTTTCCGTTCGCGCTCTCCACGGCCGTTGCGATATTGCTCGCAAGTGTGGCGCCGTTCGTCGAATTGACGCTCGACGCATTCACCGCGGCGAATTCCGCGCCTGCGGCGACGGCCTGGTCGAGCCGGTAATCTTCCACCAGCATCATTCCCAGGTCCACGACGCCAACGAACATGATCAGGAATACCGGCATAATGAACGCGAACTCGATCGCCGCGGCGGCGCTGCGGGACCGCCGGAGATCCGCCAATGAACCGCGCAAGTACCGCTTTCGCAGGGATGGAATTTGTTTGCCACCGTTCATGTTCTCGATTTCCCCGTCCGTT
>Ga0335074_10001408_pt1 | contig 32591 bp, 29 predicted proteins | sample Lox_Sample_23_FD_206715 | JGI IMG/M metagenome (GOLD analysis project Ga0335074, IMG submission 206715) | Soil microbial communities from Loxahatchee National Wildlife Refuge, Florida, United States - Lox_Sample_2.3 | ecosystem: Environmental > Terrestrial > Soil > Wetlands | place: USA... | reverse complement strand
GTCAGCTCGGCGGCACGGCGCAGGTTCTCGGCCAGCTGCGGGTTCCCGTGCTCCTCGGCCGCCACCGCCTGCCGTTCCAGCGTCTCCGGGTGGATCCGCAGGTCCGCCAGCCCGACCTCCCCCGCCCGGACCGCCGCCACGGTCAGCCCCTGCACCGGCTTCCCCGACAGCGCCCGCACCCCAGTCACGTCAGCCACTTGAGTCATCCCAGCCCCAGGGCCGAGCCGTACCTTGAATCGCCGAACCGGCCCGATGGAACATTGGGCCGGTTATATGCGGCCCGATGGAACATTGGGCCGGTTGTAGGAGGCGGCGCACCGGGCCAGTACGGGTACAGGAAGTCACGTCAGTCCCTCCAGGCTCAGTTCTTCGGGCGGCAACGCGGCATCCATGCGGCGGCGCTCCAGTTCCATGAGGGCGATCACGGTGGTGTGGTAACGGGCCTCGATGGCTTCGTCGGAGTAGGGGTTGCGGGCCGGATCGGGGGTGCCGCCCTTGGCGTGGCGGGCGGCGTTGGCGCCGAGCAGCCGGTAAAGCTCCAGCGTGACCGAGGGTGCGACCGAGTACAGCTCCAGGTTGGCCAGCGGGGCCAGGTCGCGGCGGTGGATCAGCGCGGTGCCCTTGCCCTGCAGGCCGATGCCGATGCCCGAGCCGGCCAGCCGGGCGGCGGCCAGGCCGACCCGGCCCAGGTCCACGGTGTCGTTGAACCGGACCACCCGGCCGGTGCAGCCCTCCTCCTCCAGCCCGGCCAGCATCTCGCGCAGCGCGTCGGTCACGGCCAGCCCGGACAGGCACCGCCACACGTCACGGCCGACGGCGGGCGAGACGCCGATCACCACGTCGCGCGGGTCCTGCCCGGGCCGGGCCGGGCCGGCCACGGCGAGCAGCGGCACCGCGAACCGCGCCTGCTCCGAGCGCAGGTCGGAAACCCCGCGGGCCTGCCGGATCGCGTCGATCTCGCGCTGGCGTCCGGGTGCCGGCGCGTACCCGGTGCCGGGACCGGAGTAGTCGTTCGGGTCGGTGACGAGCGAAAGAACCTGTAGCTGCTCGTCGAAGATGGCTGACGTCTGCAGGTAGTCGCCGGACAGCCTGGCGCGTACGAAAGCCACGGCCCGTTCGGCGATATCGAAATACCCGCATTCGTCCAGGGCGGCCACGATGTCCACCACCGTCAGCCCGCGCTGACGGATGGCGTGGGCGGCCGACAAGACGGCCAGGGTGTCGGTCTCCCCCAGGTCCTTCGACCCCGCGGCGTCCACCGCCAGATCCACCTGCGAATCGGTGAAGTCGGCCAGGCCAAGGTGGGCGTACACGGCCCGGCAGGCCTGGGCCGCCTCGCGGCGCAACTCGCCGATCCGCGACGGCAAGACGGTGCGCAAGCCGCCGTCGATGCCCCAGTCCCGCTGCATGGCCAGGAAGTCGTCGATGTCCTCGGCGTTGAAGTTGCTCGGGCCGAACATGTTGTCGTAGCGCTGGATGGACCCGAACCCGCTGAACGCGAAGTCCGAGCCGGCCAGCACGATCGGCAGCGTGCGCGAGGTCCGGCGCATGTCCGACTCGCTCATCAGCGCGTCATTGCCCGAGCAGGACTCCAGGTTGCGCATCATGACCATGATGTTCTCGGCCATCAGCTCGCGCAGCCCGGACGGCACCGCGGCCGCCACCGAAGCGCCGTCGATGCCGCCGTTCTGCACCCCCTGGGCGCCGATGGCCCGGGCCAGGGCTACGCAGCGGGCCTCCAGGTAGAGCATCGACTGGCCGCGGGCCCCGGCCATCAGGACCTCGGCCCCGGCACCGGAGGACACCCGCATCTTCATGCCGCGTGACGCGTAGGCCGAGGTGAGGAAGGCCTTGGACCAGGGGGTGTCGTCGCCGTCGGTGAACACCTGCTCGGTGCCGTACAGGGACACGGTCTCGGCGTAGGAGGTGAGGCCGCGCATGCCCAGCTCGAGCTCCAGGGCCTCCTCGACCGAGCACTGGATGAGCACCCCATCGGCGCCGAACGCCGCCCCGATCAGGCAGGCCACCGCGTTGGACGGCGCGTCGGCCAGCACCGGCACGGTGGTCTCGATCTCGCGGAAGCCGAACGCCGCCGCGGTCGCCGCGTCCGCGGCCAGCAACAGCGGGTCATCCAGGCGGTTCGTGACATGCGCCTGGTTGGACGGGGTGCGCCGGGCCCGCAGCTTGGTCATGGCCAGGCCGAGCTCGGGCGGGCGGAGCAGGGCCAGCACCCGGGCCAGCTTGGCCGGGGTGGCGCCCGCGCTGAGCCGGATGATCTCGTGCCGGGGCACGGCCGGGTCGACCAGCAGCCGGGCGAAGCCGACGTCGGCGATGGCCATGGCCTCGTCCGCGACGTCCAGGTCCAGGCCGTGCCGGGCGATGTAGGTGTCGATCGAGTCGAACTCGGCCTCGGGCACCCCGTCCAGCTCGACCACCCGGCCGCCGGTGATGACCAGGCTCGGCGCGGGGTCGTGCGGCGAGCGGAGCGCGGTCAGCCCGAGCTCGGGATTCTCGACCGCGAAGCCGTCCAGGTTGACCCGCTGCCGGTCCATGAACCTGACCCGGCCCACCGGTTCCGGCGGCGCGGTCACCGCGACCCCGCCTGGGCGCGTAGCTCGACCACCCGGGCCCGGCCGGGCACGGCCCGGGCGCTGGCTCCCTCGGTACGGACCACGATGCGGGTCCGGTCGGCGCGGAACAGGTCGCGGGAGAACTCGATCGGCTCACCGTCGGCGTCCGTGGTGGTCCGGGTGATGGCCATCAGCGGCGCGGCCGGCTCGATCTCCAGGATGGCCGCCTCGTCCGCTGAGGCCAGGACGACCTCGATCCGCTCCACCGCGTCGTGGGGCTCGGTGCCGAAATGCTCCTCGATCAGCTCGTAGACCGAACCGCCCAGGGGCAGCTCGAGCAGGCCGGGGAAGCGCTTGGCCGGGAGTTTGGCCCGCTCGAGAGAGATTGGGCTGCCGTCCGCGAGCCGGATCCGGACCAGGTCCACCAGCAGGTCGCCGGGCCGGGCCCGCAGCGCCTGCGCGGCGACGTCGTCGGCCGGGGCCAGCCGGGCGGACAGCACCCGCGTCCCGGCCACCACGCCCTGGCTGCGCAGCAGTGCGGGCACGCCGACGATACGGGACAGGTCCCGCTCGATCTTGCCCTTGGCCACGAACGTGCCGCCGCCGCGGCCGGGCACCCGGCGGACCACCCCGCCTTCCTCGAGCACCGCGAGCGCCTGGCGGAGCGTGGCCCGGCTGACCCCGAGCTCAGCCGCCAGCGCCCGCTCGGCGCCCAGGCGCTGCCCGGGGCGCAACTGGCCGCTGCCGATCCGTTCGGCCAGCGCGCGCCGCACCTCCTCCGAGGTCCGCCCGGCCGGCGTCGGGACGGGATCCGCACTCATCCGCTGGCCTCGGCCGCCGCGATCGCCTGAAGCATCTCGGGAAGCACCTGACCGCCGTCGACCACGATCGTCTGCCCGGTAATGAAGCCCGCCTCGTCGCTGGCCAGGAACAGCGCCGTATAGCCGATCTCATCGACGCTGCCCAGGCGGCGCAGCGGGATCGAGGCCGCCATCTTCTCGGCGTATTCCTCGCCCAGCTCGGCCAGGCCTTCGGTGACGATGTTGCCCGGCAGGATCGAGTTGACCGTGATGCGGCCGGGCGCCAGCTCGATCGCGGCGGTCCGCATGAAGCCCAGCTGGCCGGCTTTGCTCGCGCCATAGGCGGTCCAGCCCGGGTAGCCGGTGATCGGCCCGGTGATCGACGAGGTGAGGATGACCCGGCCGCGGCCAGAAAGCTTCAGCGCGGGCAGGCAGGCTTGAACCGAGAACACCGTACCCTTCAGGTTGACCCCGAGCACCTGGTCGAGCATCTCCTCGGTCATGTCGGCCAGCCGGCTGTCGGGGAAGACGCCCGCGTTGGCGCACAGCACGTCGATGCCGCCCAGCCGCTCGATGGCGATGGCCGCCATCCGCCGGCAGTCCTCGCGGTCGGACACGTCGGCCTGGATGAACGAGACCTCTGCGCCCCCCGCGCTCAGCTCCTCGGCGGCGGCCCGGGCCACGTCCGAGTCACGGCCGCTGATCAGGACCCGGGCGCCGTTGCGGGCGAACACGCTGGCGATCCCCTTGCCGATGCCGCGGGTGCCGCCGGTTACCACCACGGCACGGCCGGCGATCGATGTGAACATGCCTTTGCGTCCTTTCACTGGCTGGCGAGGAATGATTCCGCGAGGTCGCAGGTGCCCTGGGTATACCCGGCGCCGAGCTCGGCGGCGATGTCGACGCCCTGGTGCGACCCGATCCACGCGAGCAGCAGCAGGCGCCGGAACATGATGAACGTCCAGATCTCGGCCTCGTCCTGCGCGGACAGCCGCCCGACCCGCCGGTACCCGGTCAGCCAGCTGTCGACCAGGCCCGGCACCTCGGGCGAGTGCTCGAAGAAGCTCACCGAGGTGCCCAGGTCGTACAGGTACCAGCTGAACCCGCAGTCGTCGAAGTCGATCACGCTGACCGACCCCTGGTGAACCAGCAGGTTGGCCAGCCGGGTATCGGCGTGCACCAGGCCGTAGCGCTCCGGGCCCTGGCCGAACGCCTTCAGCCGGATGCGGAGGGCGTCGTCGAGGCGGGTGAGCACGGGGCGTTCGGCCGGGCCGACGCCGACTCCGTCCTGCCAGCGGCCCCACCGGGCGCGGTCGCCGAACGCCGCCGGGTAATCCCAGTGGAACCGGGTGAACCACTCCGGGCGGGCCCAGCCGCGGGCGTGCTGGTGCATCCGCGCGGTGATCTGGCCCAGTTCCTCGAAGTGAGCGCCGGTCAGCGTGCCTTGCGGCTCGCCCCCGGGCTCGGTGCCGGGCAGGAACTCAAAGCGCACGCAGTGCCGTTCCCGGCTGCCGTGCTCGGCCACCGTGAGCACCCGCCGCCCGTCCGCGGCGGGCAGTACCCGCGGGGTGCGCACCCCGGCTTCGGCGCGCAGCGCGTCCATCCAGGCCAGCTCGGACGCGATCTCCCGCTCGGTGTGGTAACCGAGGCGGTGCACGCGCAGCACCGAGGGGCCATTGTCGGGGTCAGACACCAGGAAGGTGGCGTTCTCCGACACGTTGAGCAGTTCGACGGACGCGTCCGGGTGACCGTCGTAGCGGCGCAGTGCCGCCCGGGCGCAGGCCGCCACCCGGTCCATGACGTCCCCGCCCCCCGACAGATCGTGTCCGCTCATCGTTACTGCTCCCGGCCCGCGACGGCGGAGAGCACCTCGGTGATCTCGGCCTGCGCGCGCCGCACGTCGGCGGCGGGCCCGGCCAGGTAGATCCGCCCGGCGGCGCCGATCATCGACACGTCCACCAGCGTCACGCCCGGCGCGGCCCGCTCGGCCTCGTTGGCCGCGACGGCGGCGAACAGGGCCGGGGTAACCTCGCTGACGCCGAGGGTGTCGCCGGGGATGATCATCGAGCCGGCCCGGTTCCGGTTGATGATCACCGCGTGCGCGTCGGTCACGTCCTCGATCACATCGCAGAACAGGATCCGCGGCCGCAACTGGTCCTTCTCGTCGGCGCCGAGCCCATCGAGGATGGCCTGCCCGGCCCGGCGGACGTCCGCCAGGTCCGGGCCGTGCACCTCGAGCACGCCGAACTGGCGTTCCACGAACAAGATCCCCGGCTCGATGCCGGGCACCGCGCGCAGCGCGAGATCGGTGACCCGCTCGATGGCCAGCGCGGGCGCGACCTCGACGATGAGCGCGTGCTGCCCGGCGAACGGCGGGTAACCGCGGGCGCGGGTCGGCGTGCCCAGGTACGCGGCGAACTGCGGCTGCAGGTCCCGCACCAGGAGGTAGACCCGCAGCTCAGGGGCCCCGGGAGGGTCAGGCACGGCCGTCAGTCACCGCTGATCTTGAAGTGCCGGGCCAGTTCCGGGTGCGGCCGCGGTATGACGTGCACCGAGACCAGTTCCCCGACGCTGGTCGCGGTCTCGGCCCCGGCCTCGGTGGCTGCCTTGACCGCGCCGACGTCCCCGACGATCGTCACCGAGACGAGCCCGTCGCCGACCTGCTCGCGGCCCACGATGGTGACGTTCGCCGCCTTGACCATGGCGTCTCCCGCGGCGAGCGCGGCCACGTAGCCCTTGGTCTCGATCAGTCCGATCGCGTTATCCGCCATCGCTTGTTCCCTTTCTGTCTGGTCCGGCTGGAGTCTCGGAGGACGGGTCAATGGAGCCGATGATCAGCGCGTCGACCGGCGGCGGCTGGCCGGCGAACCACGCGGCCGCGACCGAGCCCTGGGCGACCAGCACCCGCTCGCCGACGCCGCTGCCGAGCACGTCGAACGCGATGAGCCGCTGGCCGCTGCCCTCCGCCTCCACTTCGAGAAAAGCCCCGCTGGGCAGGCCGTCCAGGCGGCGGGTCGCCCACACGCTTCCGATCACCGTGGCGGTCAGCATCAGCGCTCCTTGGATATCTCGACGCCGCTGGCCCGGGCCCGGTCCCTGGCCAGCGGGGTGAGCACGGCCCCGGGGCCGAGCACGAGCCGCTCGCCGGCCCGGGCCGCGTCCCGGACGACCTTCTCGGTCACCGCGCCGCGCTCGATGCGGCGGGCCGGAGGACTCGCGGAACCATTTACGGCCGTTAGGCCGCCGGTCCCGTGCGTCCCATTGACCCCGGGCGCCCCGGAAGGCGCGGGTATCGAGGAAGGAAGCGTTACCGGTGGGGCCGACGGGTGCGGCGGGTGCTGTGGAGGCTGCGGGACGGCGAGGCGGAACCGTTTCCGGCCCGCGCGCAGGTCCGCCCGGGCCTGCGGGTCAAGGTCCAGCAGCCTGGCCACGAAGGCCGCGAGATCCTCGTCGGTCGAAAGGTCAACCGTTTCGGTGACCGGGAGACCATTAGGCAGCACGTCCCGGATGACCTCGCGGATGAGCTCGCGCAGTTCGTCGCTCACGTCGCTCATGTCGTCGCTCATGTCGGGCCCCGCAGGGCGTCTTCGGCGGCGTCGGCCGCCTGCCGCACGTCGGCCTCGGAGCCGGATAGGTAGAGCCGCCCCGTGGCGCCGATCATCCGGTAGTCGACCAGCTTGATCCGGGCCGCCTTCTCGGCCTCGTTGGCGGCCAGGATCGCGTACGAGGCGGGCTGCATCTCCAGCACGAACAACGACTCGCCGGCCAGCGCCATCGAGCCGATCTTGTTCCGGTTGACCAGGAACGCCTGCTGCGGGTCGAGCATGGTGATGATCTTGGAGGCCAGGATCTCGGGCCGCCGGGCATCGCGCGCGGTCGCGCCGAGCGCGCCGAGCACCGCGGACGCCGCGGCCTGGACCTCATCGGTGCCGCCGTGGATCTCCAGGTAGCCGAACTGCCGCTCGACGACCAGGATCCCGGCCCGGACGTCGGCGTGCTTGACCGCGACGTCGGTGAGCGGCTCGATGTCCAGCCCGGGGGCGATCTCGATGACCTGCGCGGCGACGTGGCTGCGCGGCAGCGATCCGCGGATCCAGGTGCCCAGGTAGCACATGGTCTGCGGCTGCAGCCGGGACAGGAAGATGAACGAGCGCAGTTCGGCCACGTCTCACCGCCCCGCAAGCTGGGCGAGCTCTTCGAGGACCATCCGCCGGATCTCTTCCCTGAGGGCCGCCGCATCTGGCTGCCAGTGAATATTTTCCGAACGGGCCGTGGTGCCAGCCTGCACCCCCGGCCGCTGCGTGCCCGGGCCGGGGTCCCGCTGATTGGACGCGACCGGGTAGGCGGGCACCGGGCCGGCCGGAGCCTGCCAGGGGGTCAGCCCGGTGAAGTCGCCGAACGGCTCGGCCCGGTCGCTGTTGTAAGCCAGCCGGGTCCACTGCACCAGGTGGCTGGGGTGCAGGTTCTCGGCCACCGAGGACCGGCCGAAGAAGCCCGTGCCGATCGTCATCGTGGGCGCCAGGTTGGTCTGCAGGCCCGCGCTGCCCAGGCTGTTGCCGACGTTGACCGCGACCCGCAGCACCTCGACCGCCGCGCCGTATTCCATGATCGCGCGCGGGTCGCTGCTGTGGATGGCGGCCGAGTGGCCCCGTCCCGACAGCCGCAGCACGGCGCGGGCGGCGTCGATGCCGCGCCGGGCCGACGGCACCCGGACCAGCCCGAGGACCGGGCAGAGCTTCTCGTGGGCCAGCGGCTCCTCGGGCACCACCAGGTCGAACGGCGCGAGCAGGATGCGGGTGCTGGCCGGGACCCGGATACCCGCCTCGGCCGCGATCCAGGTCGCGTCCCGGCCGACGAACCGGATGTCGAACCGGCCGCCGGGGAACAGCAGCCGCGAGATCTTGTCTCGCTGCTCGGGCTCGAGCAGGAAGGCGCCGGCCCGCTTGAGCTGGCGCAGCAGCGCCGTCGCGGCCTGCTCCTCCACGATCAGCACCGATTCGTTGGTGCACAAGACGGAGTTGTCGAAGCTCTTGCTGTCCACGATCCGCCGGGCCGCCTGGGCCGGGTCGGCGGTCGCGTCCACCAGCACCGGCACGTTGCCCGGTCCCACGCCGATCGCGGGGTTACCCGAGCTGTGGGCGGCGCGGACGACCGGCACGCCGCCGGTGGCGACGATGACGCTGGTGCGGTCGTCGGTCATCAGCGCGTCGATCAGCGGCACCGAGGGCTCGTCGACCACCTGGATGACGCCGTCCGGCGCGCCCGCGCTCGTGGCCGCGGCGGCCAGCGTGCGGGCCGCGTCGGCGCAGCACTGGATGGCCATGGGGTGCGGGCTGACCACGACCACGCTGCGGGTCATCAGCGCGAGCAGGCACTTGAAGAACACGGTCGCGACCGGGTTCGTCGACGGGGTCAGCGCGAACACCACGCCGGCCGGCCGGGGTATCTCGACGATCTTCGCCTCGGGATCCAGGCGCGGCGTGACGTAGTCGTGGCCCGCGTAATAATCCGCGATCCCGGTGCTGCACGCGACGTTCTTGATGACCTTGTGCTCGACCACCCCGAACCCGGTCTCCCGCACCGCCCACTCGGCGTACTCGCGCGCCTTGGCCGCGCCGGCCGCGGCCGCGGCGCGGACGATCGCGTCGACCGAGTCCTTGTCGTACCTGGCGTAGGCCCGCGCGGCCCACTCGGCGCGCTGCAGCATGGCCCGGGCCCGCGGCACGCCCGCCGGGTCGGTGAGCAGCTCGGAGACGCTGATGGGCGCCGCGGCCTCGGTCATCGCCGATCCCCTTGGGGTACGTCATCGCGGGCCCTGCCGATGGCCACCTCGGTCCGTTCCAGTAGCTCCTCGCACAGCGCGGGGGTCAGCAGGATGCCCGGCTTGTACTGCAGCACGCGGGGGTCGAGGGTGGAGAAGATGGCCCACACACCGTTCTCGTACAGCCGCTTCATGACGAACTTGGCGCCCTGCGGATGACCGAATTCCAGGCCCATGACCAGCCCGTCCTGCCGGATGCCGGTGAACCAGTCGGGGCAGCTGGCCTGGATCCGGCTCAGCCCGCCGGTGAACATGGCCGCGATGTAGTGCACCATCGACCTGACCTCGGGCCGGCACGTGATCTCCAGCGTCTTGAGCGCCGCCACGCAGCCGAGTTCGGCGCCGCCGAAGGTGGACATGTGCGCGAAGCCGTCCTCGGTCAGCCAGCCCGCGGCGGCCTCGCTGGCCAGCACCACGCTGACCGGGTACATGCCGCCGGAGATGCCCTTGCCCGAGACCAGGATGTCCGGGTTGACGCCGTGCTTGCTGATCGCCCACAGCTCGCCGGTGCGCATCAGGCCGGTCTGCACCTCATCGGCGATATACAGCGCGCCGTACCGCTCGCACAGTTTTTTCACCCCGGCCAGGTAGCCGGGCGCGGGCAGCGGGAAGCCATAGGTGGCCGGGATCGTCTCCATGATCACCGCCGCCACGTCGCGGCCGCGCAGCGCCGCCTCCATGGCGTCGATGTCGTTGAACGGCACGTGGGTGAAGTCTTGTGGCTGGCCGGACAGGAACAGGTTGGCGAACCGCTCGTCGCCGGTGGCCACGGCCAGCCCGGTGTGCCCGTGGTAGGCCTTGGCGATCGAGACGATGCGGCGCTTCTTGGTCGCATGCCGGGCGCTCTTCAGCGCGATGTCGATGGCTTCCCCGCCGCCGCTGCCGTACATGACCTTGCCCAGGCCTTCAGGTGCCGTTGCCACGAGTGCTTCGGCCAGGGCGGTGCGGGCCAGGGAGGGGAAGTGGTGGTTGCCGATGTCGAAGCGCTGCATGGCGGCGGTCACCGCGGCGGCCACCTCGGGGTTGCGGTGGCCCAGGTTGTACGTGCCGCCGTTGAGGTGCACGTCGATGAGGCGCTTGCCCTCGACGTCGTAGATGAAGTAGCCCTCCCGGCGGTCGATGACCAGCGGCACGCCGGAGTCGATCCAGAACTGGGTCTTGTCCGGGTTCCAGAACTGCTTGGACTTCGCCAGCATCTCCTGTTTGGAAGCGAAGGCGATCAGTTCCTCGGCCACGGTCACCTCCAGTGCTAGTTGAAGACCAGTGGCGCCGGACACCATGCGGCCCGTTCGGCTCTCATGGGTTCAACCAAATAAGTATCGAACGGACCGATTACTGTCAAGCGGTTCTGTTTCGTGCAGGTTAACTCAACCGGAACTCTTGATCATGGTTCACGCAGGCTGTTACGCTCCCCGCAAATGCGCCGGAGGTGAACCATGGCCCAGGCTCCCGAAGTGCCCGACGTTCCCCGCCTTCCCGTACGGCCGCCGGACGAGGACTTCGACGTCTCGCAGCGCCAGGACGTAGCCAAGCTCCGCAAGCACGCGGTCGGGCTCGGCGGCGTCCTGTTCCTGACCGTGACCGGGTCGGCCCCGATCTCGGCCATGCTGTTCAACACTCCCATCATGGTGGGCTTCGGGCAGGGCGTCGGCGCCCCGGCCGCCTTCGAGTTCGCGGCGGTCGTGCTCGTCGTGTTCGCGGTCGGCTACGTGGCAATGGCACGGAAGAAGACCACAGCCGGTGGCTTCTACTCCTACATCAGCCACGGGCTCGGCCGGGAACTGGGCATCGGCACCGGGTACGCCTCGGTGGTCGCCTACTCGGTGTTCGAGGCGTCGCTGGCCGGCGGCTTCGCCTACTTCCTCAACCTGAAGCTGAACCAGTTCGGGGTGAACATCGCCTGGCCTTGGCTGGCCCTCGGGATGGTGCTGATCATCAGCCTCCTGACCTACTTCGACGTCCGGATCTCCAGCATGGTGCTCGCGATCGGGCTGATCAGCGAGGTCGTCATCCTGCTCATCTTCGACGTCTACCTCTTCGCCCGCGGGCACGTGACCGCCGCCCCGCTCAACCCGGTCAACGCGTTCAAGAGCTTCCCGGCCGAAGGCAAGCTCGCGGCCGGCGCGATCGGCATCGGCCTGTTCTTCGCCTTCTGGTCCTGGGTCGGCTTCGAGATGGCGCCGAACTACGGCGAGGAATCCCGCGACCCCAAGCGGATCGTCCCCCGCGCCCTGTACATCTCGGTGATCGGGCTCGGCATCTTCTACACGCTCACGTCCTGGGCCTCGCTGGCCGGGTACCCGACCACGCACGCGGCCATCGCCGCCTCGCAGACCAACGCGGCCCAGTACTACCTCACCCCAGCCGCCCAGTACGCCGGGCGCTGGGTGGCCTCGGTGATGAGCTACCTGATCATCACCGGCTCGTTCGCCTGCGGCATGGCCTTCCACAACACCACCGCGCGCTACCTGTACTCGGTCGGCCGGGAGGGCCTGGCTCCGCGGGCGCTCGGCAAGACCCATCCCAAGTGGAAGAGCCCGTACGTCGCGTCGCTTACCCAGTCGGTCGTCGCCGCCATCATCGTCGGCCTGTTCGCCATCTTCACCGGCACCGACAACCCGAACTCCCAGGCCTACCTGCAGCTCTACGGCCTGATGGCGGTGATGGGCGTGATCATCATCCTGTCCGTGCAGGCGGTGGTCTCGCTCGCCATCCTGGTCTACTACGAGCGCTTCCACCGGGACGAGGTGCACTGGTGGAAGACCAGGCTCGCCCCCTTGCTCTCGTTCATCTCCCAGGCCTTCGTGGTGTATCTGCTGTTCACGAACATCTCGTTCCTGGGCAGTGGCTACAGCTACGCGGACTGGTTCGGCCCCATCGACGCCGTGGTCGTACTGGCCGGCGTGGGCACCGCCTTCTACTTCAAGAAGTACCGCCCCGCCAAGTACGAGCAGGCCGGCCGCCTGATCAACGAAGGCCTCTAGCCCCGCCGCCCCGACACCTGCGCTTCCTGCCCCCGGAGGCGCGGGTCAGGCGGAGGCGGCGCCGCGCAGGCGGGCCAGGGCCTCGGCGAGGATGGCCTCGCCGTCGGAGTCGCTGCGGCGTTCCTTCACATAGGCCAGGTGGGTCTTGTAAGGCTCGACACGGGGCGGGGCCGGGGGGCTCTGCTCGTTCTGGCCGGCCGGGTTGCCGCAGCGAGGGCACTCCCAGGTCTCGGGAATCGCAGCGTCAGTGGCGAAACTCGGCCGTGTCTCGTGCCGGTTAGCGCACCAGAACGACACCCAAACCCGGGGCGCGGACTCGCCGCGCTCGGCCTCTCCCATGGGTCCCGCGCCCACCCTGCTGCCGCGAATGGCGTTGCCACTACTCACAGATCACCCCTTGAAGGCCATAGAGCTGCAAAACCCAGAACTTCGGTGCGGGAAGACGAGCCGGTTAGTGATTGGTCAGCCAGCCGAGAGCAATGATGTCCACGAACCAGAGGATCCCGAAGAAGATGGTGATCCGGTCCAGGTTCCGCTCGACGACGGAGGAGGAGCCAAGGGTCGAGGACACTCCGCCGCCGAACAGATCAGACAGGCCGCCGCCCTTGCCCTTGTGCAGCAGGACCAGCGTGATCATCACGATACTCGTGATGATCAGGATAACGGAAAGCCCGATGATCATCTCTGTTATCCATCTCCTGCCGCAGAAGACCTATGCTGCCAGCTCACGATACCGGCAGATCTGAGCGAACTGGCCGACGTCGAGGCTGGCGCCGCCGACCAGGGCGCCGTCGACGTCCGGCTGCGCCATGATGGGCGCGACGTTGCCGGGTTTAACGGACCCGCCATACAGGATACGCACACTCGCGGCCGTCTCGGCGTCATGAAGCTCCGAAATTCGCGACCTAATTGCCGAGGTCATCTGCTGCGCGTCCGCCGGGGTGGCTACTGCCCCGGTCCCGATGGCCCAGACCGGCTCGTAGGCGATCACCATCCCGGCCACCGCGTCGGCCGGGACGCCCTTCAGGCCCCCGTCGAGCTGGGCCATGCCGTGCTCGTGCTGCTTGCCCGCCTGGCGGATCTCGAGCGACTCCCCCAGGCACAGGATCGGCGTCAGCCCGGACCGCAGCGCCGCCAGCACCTTGGCGTTGACCACCTCGTCGGTCTCGTGGTGGTGCTGGCGCCGTTCGGAGTGCCCGGCCAGCACGTAGTCGCAGCCCAGTTTGGCCAGCATCGGCCCGGACACGTCGCCGGTGTAGGCACCGGAGTCATACGGGGACAGGTCCTGCGCGCCGTAGGCGATGCGCAGCTTGTCTCCGTCGATCAGCGTCTGCACGCTGCGTAGCGCGGTGAACGGCGGCAGCACGGCGACCTCGACGAAGGTGTAGTCCCGATCGGTCAGCGTGAACGCGAGCTTCTGCACCAGCGCGATCGCCTCGAGGTGGTTCTCGTGCATCTTCCAGTTGCCCGCCATCAGCGGCAGCCGGGTCCCCGGCGTGCGGGGCCTGGAGGTCACGAGCCATCCTCGAGTGCGGTGAGCCCGGGCAGCGTCTTGCCCTCGAGGTACTCCAGGCTGGCCCCGCCGCCGGTCGAGATGTGCCCGAACGCGCTTTCGTCCAGGCCGAGCACGCGGATCGCCGCGGCCGAGTCGCCGCCGCCTACTACGGTCAGCCCGTCCACCCGGCTGATCGCCTCGGCCACGGCGCGGGTACCGCCGGAGAAGGCGGGGAACTCGAACACCCCGACCGGCCCGTTCCAGAACACCGTCTTGGCGTCGGCCAGCTTCTCCGCGAACAGGGCGCGGGTCTGCGGGCCCGCGTCCACGCCTTCCCGGTCGGCCGGGAAGGCGGTCACCGGCACCACGGAATGCTCGGCGTCGGGGGCGAAGTGCGTCGCCGCGACCAGGTCGACGGGCAGCACGAGTTCCACGCCGCGCCGCTCCGCCTCCTCCATGACCGCCTTGACCGCGGGGATCTGGTCCGCTTCCAGGACCGAGTTCCCCACCTCGTAGCCTTTCGCGGCGAGGAACGTGTATCCCATCCCGCCGCCGATGAGGATACGGTCGGCCAGGCCGAGCAGGTTCCCGATCACGGCCAGCTTGTCGGACGGCTTCTTGCCGCCGAGCACCACCACGAACGGGCGCGCCGGGTCGGTGGTGAGCTGGCGCAGCACGGTCACCTCGTTCCGCACCAGGTCACCGGCGGCGTGCGGGAGCACCGCGGGCAGGTCGTACACGGAGGCGTGCTTGCGGTGCACGGCACCGAACGCGTCGTCCACGTACAGCTCGCCGAAGCGGGCCAGCCGCTGCGCGAACGCGGCCCGCTCGGCGTCATCCTTGCTGGTCTCGGCCGGCTCGAAGCGCACGTTCTCCAGCACCGCGACATCCTCGTCGCCCAGGCTGAACGCGGTCTTCTCCGCGGACTCACCGGCCACGTCGGCGGCAAACGCGACCGGGCGCCCCAGCAGTTCGCCCAGCCGCTCGGCCACCGGCCGCAGCGACGGGCCGCCCGCGGCCCGCTCGGCGAACGAGTCGCCCTTCGGCCGGCCGAGGTGGGCGAGGATGATCACCCGCGCGCCCCGGTCGGACAGCTTGCTGATCACCGGCAGGCTGGCCCGGATCCGGCCGTCGTCGGTGATCTCGCCGGTGCCGGTCAGGTCGAGCGGGACGTTGAGGTCCGATCGCAGCAGCACACGCCGGCCGAGGACCTCCAGGTCGTCGACGGATTGCATTACCGCAGCCGGGAGGCGACGAGCGCGGCGAGGTCGACGAGCCGGCTGGAGTAGCCCCACTCGTTGTCGTACCAGCCGAAGACCTTCACCTGGTTGCCGTACGCCATCGTGATCGACGCGTCGAACGTGCACGAGGCCGGTGAGCCGACGATGTCGGAGGAGACGATCGGGTCCTCGGTGTAGTACAGGATGCCCTTGAGTGACCCCTCGGCGGCGGCCTTGAACGCGGCGTTGACCTCGTCCTTGGTGACGTCGCGGCCCAGTTCGACGACCAGGTCGGTGATCGAGCCGTCCGGGACGGGGACGCGCAGCGAGTAGCCGTCGAGCTTGCCCTTGAGCTCCGGGATCACCAGGCTCGTGGCCTTGGCGGCGCCGGTGGAGGTCGGGACGATGTTGATCGCGGCGGCACGGGCACGGCGCAGGTCCTTATGCGGGCCGTCCTGCAGGTTCTGGTCCTGCGTGTAGGCGTGCACGGTGGTCATCAGGCCCTTGACGATGCCGAAGTTGTCGAGCAGCACCTTGGCCATCGGCGCGACGCAGTTCGTGGTGCAGGACGCGTTGGAGATGATCGCGTGAGCGTCGGCGTCGTACTTGTCGTCGTTGACCCCCATCACGATCGTGATGTCTTCTTCCTTGGCCGGCGCGGAGATGATGACCTTCTTCGCGCCTGCCTCGATGTGCGCCCGCGCCGCGGGACCCGTCGTGAACCGGCCGGTGGACTCGAGGACCACGTCCACGCCGAGGTCGCCCCAGGGGAGACTGGCCGGGTCGCGCTCGGCCAGGATCTTGATCGAGTTGGCGCCGACCTGGATGGTGTCGCCGGATACCGACACGTCGTAAGGGAGCGTGCCGATGACGCTGTCGTACTTGAGCAGGTGCGCCATGGTGGCGACGTCGCCGAGGTCGTTGGCGGCGACGATCTCGATGCCGCGGTCGCCGTCCTCGGCGTTGGCCGCCCGCCAGAAGTTACGGCCGATGCGGCCGAATCCGTTGATTCCCACGCGAATGGTCACAGTACTAAATCTCCTCGTCGATCCCCGTGATCGCCAGCGCTCAGAGACTATCGGACGCCGCCCCCCGGGGGTGACCCGGAAGGCGGCGGCAGATCCGCGCGCGGAGCCTGTCTGGGCCCCTGTACCGGGCAGGCATGCACAGACTCCTGAGGTCTAGACCTTATCAAAAAGGACAAGATCCTTTCCCGAACGGTCCTGGGCGCTTGCGCCACTTCCGGGTAACGGTCTGCGGGCCGTGTCGATTCCGGCCTCGGGCGTTCGTGTAAGAGGTGAGACGCTGGACCATCTAGGAGGAAAAAGGATGAAGCAGTACCTGCTCAGCGTGTACCACCCCGAGGACAGCATTACCGAGCCCGAGGTCCGCGACAAGATCGTCGCGGACGTCGGCGCCCTGAACGCCGAGCTCCAGCGGGCCGGCGCCTGGGTCTTCGCCGGCGGGCTGCACCCGTCCAGCACGGCCACCGTGATCCGCGCCGACGGCGGCGACATGCTGATCACCGACGGCCCGTTCGTCGAGGGCAAGGAGCACATCGGCGGCTTCTGGGTGATCAGGGCCCGCGACCTGGACTCCGCGCTGGAATGGGGCCGCAAGGCCGCCCGGGCGTGCGCCATCCCCGTCGAGGTCCGGCCGTTCCAGGAAGAGGCCCCCGAATAGGCACGTCCGGTCGCGCAGTCGCCGACGTCGAGCGCGTCTTCCGCGAGGAATACGGCCGGGCGGTGGCCGTCCTGACCCGCGTCTTCGGCGACCTCGACACCGCCGAGGACGCGGTCCAGGACGCGTTCGCCGAGGCGGCCCGGCGCTGGCCCGAGGCCGGGCTGCCGCCGAGCCCGGCGGGATGGATCATCACCACCGCGCGCAACCGGGCCATCGACCGCCTGCGGCGTGAGGCGGCCCGCGCGGACAGGCACGCCCAGGCCGCGTTGCTGCATGCGCCGGCGGGAGGGCACGGGGTGGTCGTCCCCCCGGGCCAGCACGGCGAGCCGGACCAGGAGGAGGGACCCGTGCGGGATGACCGGCTGCGGCTCATGTTCACCTGCTGCCATCCGGCGCTGGGCACCGGTGCCCAGGTGGCGCTGACGCTCCGGCTGCTGGGCGGGCTCAGCACGGCGGAGATCGCGCACGCGTTCCTGGTGCCGGAGCCGACCATGGCCCAGCGCCTGGTCCGGGCCAAGGGCAAGATCCGGGACGCCGGGATCCCCTACCGGGTGCCCGCCGAGGCGGACCTGCCCGGACGGCTGGCGGCGGTGCTGGCCGTGCTCTACCTGATCTTCAACGAGGGCTATACGGCCAATTCGGGCGAGCGGCTGGTCCGCGGCGGCCTGTGCGCCGAGGCGATCAGGCTCGCCCGGCTGCTGGTCGAGCTCATCCCGGACGAACCCGAGGCCATGGGGCTGCTCGCGCTGATGCTGCTCGCCGAGTCGCGGCGGTCGGCGCGGACCGGCCCCGACGGCGACCTGGTGCTGCTCGCCGACCAGGACCGCGCGCGCTGGGACCGGGCGCTCGTCGCCGAGGGACAGGACCTGGTCCGGCGCTGCCTGCGGCGTGACCAGCCCGGCCCGTACCAGATCCAGGCGGCGATCAACGCCGTGCACAGCGACGCGCCGACGGCCGCGGCCACCGACTGGGATCAGGTCCTTCAGCTGTACGACCAGCTCCTGGCGGTCGCGCCCGGCCCGGTGGTGGCCCTCCACCGGGCCGTCGCGGTGGCCGAGGTGCGGGGCCCGGCCGCGGCCCTGACCCTGGTCGATGACCTGGGCCTGGACCGGTACTACCTGTACCACGCGATCCGCGCCGACCTGCTGCGGCGCCTAGGCCGGCCCGGCGAGGCGGCAGGCGCCTACCAGGCCGCGATCGATCGCACCAAGAACGCGGCCGAACGCGAGTTCCTCGTCCGGGCCCAGGCCCGGCTGCGGCCCGCTGCTGGCTGATCCTGGCCCAGTTAGGGGAGCATGTCGGCGGTCAGGCAGGCCTCGGTGGTCGGGATGCCCTGATCGGCGGCGCGGCGGTCGGCCATGGCCAGCAGGCGGCGGATGCGGCCCGCGATGGCGTCCTTGGTCAGCGGCGGGTCGGCCAGCTGGCCCAGTTCTTCCAGGCTGGCCTGGCGGTGGGCCATCCGCAGCTGGCCCGCCATGGTCAGGTGCTGGGGAGCATCCGGGCCAAGGATCTCCAGGGCCCGTTCCACGCGCGCGCCGGCCGCCACCGCGGCCCGCGCGCTGCGGCGCAGGTTGGCGTCGTCGAAATTAGCCAGGCGGTTCGCCGTGGCCCGGACCTCGCGGCGCATCCGGCGCTCCTCCCAGGCCAGCACGGCCTGATGAGCCCCGAGCCGGGTCAGCATGGCGGCGATCGCCTCGCCGTCCCTGATCACCACGCGGTCCACGCCGCGCACGTCGCGCGCCTTGGCGTGCACCTTCAGCCGCCGGGCCGCGCCGACCAGCGCGAGCGCCGCCTCGGAGCCGGGGCAGGTGATCTCGAGCGCCATCGACCGGCCGGGCTCGGTCAGCGACCCGTGGGCCAGGAACGCGCCGCGCCAGGCGGCCTCGCAGTCGCAGGTGGCCCCGGACACCACCTGCCGGGGCAGGCCGCGCACCGGGCGGCCGTAGCTGTCGATCAGCCCGGCCTGGCGGGCCAGGGTCTCGCCGGCCTGGCCCTTGTCCACCCGGACCAGGTACCGGTTGCCCTTGCGCAGGCCGCTCGGCGCGAGGACCAGGAACTCAGCCGGGTGCCCGAACACCTCGGTGATGGCCGCCCGCAGGCGCCGGGCCGCCGCGCCGGTGTCCAGTTCCGCCTCGATCACCACCCGGCCCTCGGCCAGGTGCAGTCCGCCGGCGAATCTGAGCAGCGTGGAGACCTCCGCCTTGCGGCAGCACGGCTTGATCACCGTGACCCGGCTGAGTTCGTCCTTCACCACGCTGGTCATCGCCATTGGCGTCACTCCCCCCATCCGTGCCGGGTCGCCCCGAAAATCTGCGCGTACGCACCGCCGAGAAGCTTGGGGTCGTGCCGGGGCGTACCGTCGGCGGCAGCCACATCGGCCATGACCAGCCGGGCTCCTAGCATGCTCGCTGCCTTCTCCAGGTCGGCCAGGTTACCCGTTCCCGCGGCCTTGGTGTCCGCGAGGACTACGTCCACAGTAAGCGCAGGCGCGTGCCCGGCGAGGACTTCCAGGTGCCTGTGCGGGGAAAAGCCGTCGGTCTCGCCCGGCTGCGGCACGAGGTTGAGGACGACCAGCCGCCGTGCGGCGGTGGCGTGCAGCGCGGCGGCGAGCTCGGGCACGAGCAGGTGCGGCAGCACGCTGGTGAACCAGGAGCCGGGGCCGAACACCACCCAGTCGGCGTCGAGCACGGCCCGCACTGCCTCCGGGACGGCGGGCGGATCCGGCGGCCGCAGCGTGATCGACCGGACCTGGCCCGGCGTGATCGCGCACTCCGCCTGGCCCCGGACGGTGGTGACCTCGTCCGGCCGGGCCGGGTCGGCCCCCACGACCTCGGCCACGATGTCCAGCGGCACCGCGGCCATCGGCAGCACCCGGCCGCCGGTGCCGAGCAGCCTGCCCACCCAGTCCAGCCCGGCGACCGTGTCGCCGAGCAGGTCCCACAGCGCCACGATGAGCAGGTTGCCGACGGCGTGCCCGGCGAGCTCGCAGTCCCCGCCGAACCGGTGCTGCACGACCCTGCTCCAGGTATTGCCCCATTCGTCGTCCCGGCACAGGGCGGCCAGCGCCATCCGCAGGTCTCCGGGGGGCAGGACGCCGTAGTCGCGGCGCAGCCTGCCGCTTGACCCCCCGTCGTCGGCCACGGTCACGATCGCGGTGAGGTCGTCGGTGACCCGGCGCAGCGCCCCGAGGGAGGCGGCCAGCCCGTGGCCACCCCCGAGCGCCACCGTCCGTACACCGGTCAAGGTCACTCCCGGCCCAGGTCGCGGTGCACGATCTGGACATCCATGCCCGCGGCCGCGGGATCGCCGGCCGCCGCCAGGCGCGCCGCCAGCTCGTCGGCGATCGCGACACTGCGGTGCTTACCGCCGGTACAGCCCACCGCGAGGGTCACGAACCGCTTGCCCTCGCGCTCATAGCCGGGCAGCACCACGGCCAGCAGGCCGGTGTAGTACCGCAGGAACTCCCCGGCGCCGGGCTGGTCGAGCACGTAGTCCCGCACCGGCGCGTCCTGCCCGGTCATCGGGGCGAGCTCGGGGATCCAGTGCGGGTTCGGCAGGAAACGGCAGTCCGCCACCATGTCGGCGTCGACCGGCAGGCCGTACTTGTAGCCGAACGAGACGATGGACAGGCGCAGGCCGACGGCGGTCCCGCCGCCGAAGAAGTCCCTGATCCTGGCGCGCAGCTGATGGACGTTGAGCCTGGAGGTGTCGAGCACCAGGTCGGCGTCGCCGCGCACCTCGCGCAGCAGCTCACGCTCGGCCGCGATGCCGTCGGTCACCCGCCCGGTGCCCTGCAGCGGATGCGGCCGCCGCTCGCTGTCGAACCTGCGGACCAGCGTGTCCTCGGCCGCCTCCAGGAACACGATGCGCGCGGCCGCGCCGCGGGCGGCCAGCTCGCTGACCGCCGACTTGAGGTCCATGCTGAACGCACGGCTGCGGAAGTCGACCACCGCGGCCATCCGCGACACCGCCCCGTTGGTCCTGGCCGCCAGGTCGACCATGGTCGGCAGCAGGCCCGGGGGCAGGTTGTCCACGACGTACCAGCCGAGGTCCTCCAGTGCCTTGGCCGCGGTGGACCGCCCCGCCCCGGACAGCCCGGTGATGATCACGATGTCGGTCTGCTCGTCAGCTGTCCTCATGGTGCCCTCCCAGGGCGGCGGCGATGGTGGCCGCCAGCTTGAGGCCGATGCCCGGTACCGCCGCGATCTCCCCGACGCTCGCGGCGCGGAGCTTACGGACCGAGCCGAAGTGCTTGAGCAGCGTGGTACGCCGGGCCGGGCCGAGCCCGGGCACGTCGTCGAGCGCGCTGGCGGTGGCCGCCTTGCTCCGCTTCTGCCGGTGATAGGCGATGGCGAACCGGTGCGCCTCGTCCCGGACCCGCTGCAGCAGGTAGAGTCCCTCGCTGCTGCGCGGCAGGATGACCGGGTACTCCTCGCCCGGTAGCCATACCTCCTCCAGGCGCTTGGCCAGGCCGCAGACCGCCACGTCGTCGATGCCGAGTTCGGCCAGGGCCCGGGCGGCCGCGGCGGCCTGCAGTGGCCCGCCGTCGACGACAACCAGGTTGGGCGGGTAGGCGAACTTCTTCTGCCCGCTCACGTCGGGCGGCTCGGCCGCCTCGGGGTCACCGAGCGTATCGAGCTCGCCGGTCTTCTCGCGTTCGGCCAGATACCGGCGGAACCGGCGGAGGATAACCTCGTGGATAGCCGAGATGTCGTCGGTGCCGTCCAGGCCCTTGATCGCGAACCTGCGGTACTCGCTCTTGCGGGCCAGGCCGTCCTCGAATACCACCATCGACGCGACCACGTGCGTGCCCTGCAGGTTCGACACGTCGTAGCACTCGATCCGGAGCGGCGCGTCGTCCAGGCCGAGTCCCTCCTGGATCTCGTTCAGCGCCTTGCTCCGGGTGGTCAGGTCGCTGGCCCGGCGGGTCTTGTGCAGGGCGAGGGTCTCGGCCGCGTTCCGGGCCACGACCTCGAGCAGCGCCTTCTTGTCGCCGCGCCGCGGGACCCGCAGGCCGACCGGGCCGCCCCGGCGCTCGGCCAGCCACTGGGTCATGGTGGCCGGGTCCGGCGGGAGTTCGGGCACCAGGATCTCGCGGGGTATCCCGGCATTGATCGCCTCGGCGTCGGCCGGGCTGTCGCCGTAGACCTGGCCCAGGAAATTCTCCATCAGGCCGGCCGTGGTCACCTCCTCGATCTTGTCCACGACCCAGCCGCGCTGGCCGCGGACCCGGCCGCCGCGCACGTAGAAGACCTGCACCGCCGCCTCGAGCTGATCCTCGGCCAGGGCGATCACGTCGGCGTCGGTGCCGTCGCCGAACACCACGGCCTGCTTCTCGATCGCGCGCTCCAGGGCCCGCAGGTCGTCGCGGAGCCGGGCGGCGCGCTCGAACTCCTCGAGCCTGGCCGCTTCCTTCATCTCGGCCTCGAGACGGGAGGCGAACCGGGCCGTCTGGCCGGCCATGAAGTCGCAGAAGTCCTCGGCCAGGGCGCGGTGCTCTTCCGCGCTGATCCGCTTGACGCACGGCGCGGAGCACTTGCCGATGTAACCCAGCAGGCAGGGCCGGCCGATCTGACCCGACCGCTTGAACACCCCGGCCGAGCAGGTGCGCACCGGGAACACCCGGAGCAGCGTGTCCACCGTGTCGCGGATGGCCCAGGCGTGACTGTACGGGCCGAAGTACCTGGTGCCCTTGCGCTTGGCGCCGCGCATCACCATGACCCGCGGGTACTCCTCGCCCATGGTGACCGCGAGGTAGGGGTAGCTCTTGTCGTCCCGGTACCTGATGTTGAACCGGGGGTCGAACTCCTTGATCCACGAATACTCGAGCTGGAACGCCTCGACCTCGGTGCTGACCACGGTCCAGTCCACGCCCGCCGCGGTGGTCAGCATGGCCTGGGTGCGGGGGTGCAGGCTGGCGAAGTCGGCGAAGTAGGAGTTCAGGCGCTGGCGGAGGGATTTCGCCTTCCCGACGTAGATCACCCGGCCGCGCTGGTCACGGAACCGATAGACCCCAGGAGACTCGGGAATGGCGCCCGGCGCAGGCCGATAGCCGTGCGGATCTGCCACGAAGCAACTTTACGCTCCCGGCGGTCTAACATATTCCGCCCCGCGCCGGCCACCATTGCGTGGGTGGGGTCAATTTTCGCCGTGGCCGGGCGGGCGGCGGTCCGTTTCCGCTGGGCGATCGTGCTGGTCTGGGCGGCCGGCACGGCCGCCGCCATGGTGCTGCTGCCGTCGCTGTCGGACGTGACGCAGAGCGACAACACCTCGTTCCTGCCGGCCAGCGCGCCCAGCGAGCAGGCGGCCCAGCTGGCCTCGCCGCTGCAGGGGGCTTCGCTGACCGCGGTCACCGTGGTGGCCGCCCAGACGGACGGGGTGCTGACCGGCGCTGACCAGGCGGCCATCGCGCGGCTGTCCGGTGCGCTGGCCCGGGTGGCCCAGGTGACCTCGGTGCGGGACGCCGGGCAGTCGGCCGACGGCCGGGCCGAGCAGCTCACGGTGCTGGCCGCGCTGGCCCAGTCCGGTGGCCTGGCCACCTCCCAGCAGGGCAGCCTGGTGGCCAGCCTGCGTGACACGATCCGGGCCGCGCCGCTGCCGCGCGGGCTGGCCGTGCATACCGCGGGTCCGGTGGCGACCCGGGTGGACACCAACGCGACCTCGAGCAAGACCGGCGGCCAGGTCCAGTGGTTCTCGATCATCTTCGTGGTCGCCCTGCTCATGGCCGTGTTCCGGTCGGCCCTGGCGCCGCTGATCGCGGTGCTGCCCGCGCTGGTCGTGGTGCTGATCGCCGAGCGGCTCACCGCCGAGGCGGCGGTGCACGGCCTGGGGGTGTCACAGATCGCCTCGCTGCTGCTGATCGTCCTGGTCCTCGGCGCGGGCACCGACTACGCGCTGTTCTTGATGTTCCGGGTGCGGGAGGAGATGCGCGCGGGACTGGCTGGCCCGGACGCGATCGTGCTCTCGGTGGCGCGGGTCGGCGAGACCATCACGTTCTCCGCGGGCATCCTCATCGCCGCGCTGCTGTCCCTGGCCACCGCGGCCTTCAGCCTCTACTCGGGCCTGGCCGCCCCGCTGGCCATCGCGATCGGGCTGATGCTCATCGCCGGGCTCACCTTGCTGCCGGCGCTGCTGGCCATCTTCGGGACGGCCGCGTTCTGGCCCTCCTCGGTCCGGCCGGGCACCGGGCGGGCCGGGTGGTGGGGGCCGGCGTGCGCCCGGATCGTGCGCCGGCCGGCGGCGACCCTGATCGCGGGGCTCGTCGTGTTTGGCGCGCTCGCGGTGGCCTCGGTCGGCTACCTGGCCTCCGGGTTCGGCGGGGCGGCCACCGCGCCAGCGGGCAGCGACTCGGCGCTGGGCAACGCGCTGCTGGCCGAGCACTTCCCGCAGGCGGCGGCGAACCCCACCCTGATCGTGCTGCGCCTGCGTCGGCCGGTGTGGGCGCTCGCGCCCGCGGTGGCCGCGGCCGAGCGCCAGCTGGCGGCGGACCCCCAGTTCACCGCGGTGTCCGGGCCGTTCGACGCCAACGGGACGGCGCTGACGGCCGCGCAGTACGCGGCGCTGCACGCGGCCTACGGATCGCCGCGCGCCCTGACCGCCGCCGCCGACGCGCGCGTCCCGCGCCGGAAGCTGGCGGCGTACCAGGCCTACCGGGCCAGCGGATCGTTCGTGAGCGTGGACGGGCACACGATCTCGTTCGCGACCTCGCTGACCGCCGGGAACCCGGCCAGTACCGCGGCCGAGGAGGCGGTGCCCGCCATCCGGGCCGACGCCGCCCGCGCGGCTGCCGCGGCCGGGGCGCCGGAGTCGGGCGTCACCGGGCAGGCCGCGTTCACCTACGACGTCGCCCAGCTGTCCGACAGCGATCTGCGCACCGTGATCCCCATCGCCATCGCGGTCATCGCGGTGCTGCTCGCGCTGGTGATGCGCAGCCTGGTCGCGCCGCTGTACCTGATCCTCTCGGTCGTGCTGTCGTACTTCTCGGCCCTCGGGCTGACCGTGCTGGTGTTCGTCAAGGGCGCCGGGCAGCCGGGGCTGACCTTCATCCTGCCGTTCTTGCTGTTCATGTTCCTGCTGGCGCTCGGCGAGGACTACAACATCCTGGTCATGACCCGGATCAGGGAGGAGGCGCACCGGCTGCCGTTGCCCGAGGCGGTCAGCCGGGCCCTCAACGTCACCGGCACCACGGTCACCTCGGCCGGGCTGGTGCTGGCGGGCACGTTCGGCGTGCTGGCCATCGTGGGCTCGGGCAGCGCCGGGCAGCAGAACGTCCGGACCATCGTGGACGTCGGCGTCGGCCTGGCGCTGGGCGTGCTGATGGACACCTTCCTGGTCCGGACGCTGCTGGTGCCGTCGGCCGCGGTCCTGATCGGGCGCTGGAACTGGTGGCCTTCCCGGCTGTGCCGGACGCGCCCGGAGGCGGCGCCGGAGATCACCTTTACAACGTACAAGTTATTACTTAAGATGGGCCTCCGGGGGGATTCGCCGGATCTGACTAGGGGCAAGTTGTGACACAGGCGAACACGGTCGTCGAGCACCTCGGGGCCGAGTACTTCTCTGATCCCTACTCCGTACACGAGCGGCTGCGGGCGCAGCACCCGGTCGCGCAGGTGATCATGCCGGGCGGGACGCCCGCCTGGCTGATCACCGGGTACGCCGAAGCGCGGGCCGCGCTGACCGATGCCCGGCTGCTCAAGCTGCCGAAGGGCTGGCGGCCGGACCCTGACTCCCTCATCGCCTCCCTCGACCTGCATATGCTCAACCTCGATCCGCCGGATCACGAACGGCTGCGCAAGCTGGTCAACAAGGCCTTCACCGCGCGCCGGGTGGAGGAACTCCGGCCGCGGATCACCGCCATCACCGCGGAACTGCTTGACGACATGTCGACCCGGGACGAGGTCGACCTGCTGGCCTCGTTCGCCTTCCCGCTGCCGATCACGGTGATCTGCGAGCTGCTCGGCGTGCCGGTGGCCGACCGGGACCAGTTCCGGGCCTGGTCGGCGACGATCGTCGCGGACACCGTCTCCCCCGAGGTGTTCCAGGCCGAGGCCGGCGCCATGGTCCGCTACTTCCAGACGCTGCTGGCCGCCCGGCGGCGCGAGCCCGCCGACGACCTGCTGTCGGCGCTCATCTGGGCCCGGGACGAAGGGGACCGGCTGAGCGAGAACGAGCTGCTGTCGATGGTGTTCCTCCTCCTGGTGGCGGGGCATGAGACCACGGTCAACCTGATCGCCAGCGGCACCCTGGCGCTGCTGCTCAACCCCGGCGAGCTGGCCCGGCTGCGGGCCGACCGCGCGCTGCTGGGCGGGGCGGTGGAGGAGCTGCTGCGATACGTGAACCCGGTCAACAACGCGACGTTCCGGTTCGCGGCGGAGCCGGTGGAGATCGGCGGCGTGTCCATCGGCCCGAACGAGGTGGTGTTCGTGTCGCTGAGCGGGGCGAACCGGGACCCGGCCCGCTACGCCGGCCCCGACCGGCTGGACCTGGGCCGGGACAGCGGAGGGCACGTGGCGTTCGGTCACGGCATCCACTATTGCCTGGGCGCTCCGCTGGCCCGGCTGGAGGCGGAGATCGCGTTCCGCGGCCTGCTGGGGCGGTTCAGCTCGATCACGCTGGCGGTGCCCGCGGACGAACTGCGCTGGCGGCCCAGCACCCTCATCCACGGCCTGGAGTCCCTGCCGGTGCGGCTCAGGACCTGACCGGCCGCACGCGCGCCGGCCCGTTCGGTAGCAAAGGATTTTTAAGCCGAACGGGCCGTGGCGTTATGCACTCAGGCCAGGTGGACGTAGTCGTAGTCGAAGGGCTTGCCGTTGATGCCGTTGCGGGGCGGGGCGATCCAGGCCGCGATCTTGCCTCGCTCGTGCACCGGCCGCATGAGCGAGCGGACGTAGGTCTTGTCCACGTCGGTGGGCAGCCAATCGCCCTGGCGGCGCTGCCATTCCGCGGCCGTCAGCTTCTCGCCGTCCGGCGTGGCCTCGATCCCGGCGAACGCGCCGACCTTGCGGTTGAAGGCGATGTGCGGCAGCTTGAGCCGCTGCTTCACGCCCCCTTCCTCCAGGATGCGGTTCCACCGCTTGACGCCGCCCTGGCAGTCCGCGATGTACTCGCGGCGCAGGTCGGTGTTGAGGCCGACCAGCGCGGAGACCTCGGTCTGCTCGATGCTCTGTTCGCCAGTTCTGGCGTCCGTCGACAGCGAGTCGACCATGATCGAGTCGCTGGTGAGCTTGTGGTCGTCCTTGCGCCGGTCCTCCAGCCAGCGGCCCTTGAGGCCGGCGGTGTAGTAGTTCGCCACGTTGGTGGAGGTCTCGCCGCCGAACAGGTCGAGCGACACCGAGTAGTGGAAGTTCAGGTACTTCTGGATCACCGGCAGCGGGACCGCGCCCAGGCCGGTCACGTCGTCGATGTCGTGCTCGCGCATCACCTCCATGGTGCGCTGCACCACCCGGTCGACGCCGGTGGTGCCCACCATCATGTGGTGCGCCTCTTCCTTGAGCATGAACTCGCAGGTGCGGCTCAGCGGGTCGAAGGCGCTTTCCTTCAGCGTGCCGAGCTGGTACTTGCCGTCCCGGTCGGTGAAGTAAGTGAACATGTAGAACGACAGCCAGTCCGGGGTCTCCTCGTTGAACGCGCCCAGGATGCGCGGGGAGTCCAGGCTGCCCGAGTTGCGGTGCAGCAGTTCCTCGGCCTCCTCGCGGCCCTCGCGGCCGAAGTGGGCGTGCAGCAGGTAGACCATGGCCCACAGGTGCCGCCCCTCCTCGACGTTCACCTGGAACAGGTTGCGCAGGTCGTACAGGCTGGGCGCGGTGGCGCCCAGGTTGCGCTGCTGCTCCACGCTCGCGGGCTCGGTGTCGCCCTGGATGACGATCAGCCGCTGCAGTTCGGCCCGGTACTCCCCCGGCACCTTGTCCCACACCGGCTCGCCCTTGTGCTCGCCGAACCCGACCTTGCGGCCGGGATCCCGTTCGGCCAGGAAGATGCCCCAGCGGTACTCCGGCATGGCCACGTGGCCGAACTGCGCCCACCCGTCCCGGCCGACGTTGATCGCGGTGCGCAGGTAGACGTCCTGCGTGGGCAGGGTCGGGCCCATCGTCTGCCACCAGTGCAGGAAGTTCGGCTGCCAGGACTCCAGTGCCCGCTGCAGCCGCCGGTCCTCGTGCAGGCTGACGTTGTTCGGGATCTTCTCGCCGTAGTCGGCGGTTGTGGTCATGCCCTCAGACTCGCTTCCGGTCGAAAACGGCCCGCTGCCCGGTGCCGAACCGGCGCAGCGCACCGTCCGGGCCGGCGGCGTTGGGCCGGTTGAATATCCAGTTCTGCCAGGCGGAGAGCCGGCCGAAGATCTTGGTTTCCAAGGTCTCCGGGCCGGCGAACCGGTAGTTGGCCTCCAGTCCGGTGAGCGCGTCGGGGCTGAAGCTGGACCGCTCCTCGGTCGCGATCCGGATCTCCTCGTCCCAGTCGATGTCGTCCGGCGCGAAGGTGATCAGGCCCAGGTCGGCCGCGTCCTCGGCTTCCAGCGCCTCGTTCTTGCGCTTGGCCGCCGTTTCGTAGCCGGCCTCGTCGCCCCAGAACCGGGTCTGCAGCCGGGTCAGCCCGTTGCTCATGGTCAGCGGGCCGAGGTTGGCCTCGCCGAGGGTGATCGTGGCCGGCTCAGCGTCCGGGTCGTCTTCGAACGTCCCGGCCAGCTGGAACGACCGGTCGGCGGCCAGGGCCAGCTCGAGCAGCGATCCGGCAAAGCAGCTGCCCGGCTCGATCACCGCGATGAGGCTGCGGCTGGTCACGTCGAGCCGGCGCAGCGTGCGCTTGAGGTAGTGCAGGACCTCGTTGGCGAACCAGTCGTCCCTGCCGCTGTCGATCAGCTCGTCGTGCGCGAGAACCCTGGCCGGGTCGCCCTGGGTGCGGAACACCCAGGTGCCCAGCTCGGTCTCGTTGGTGCGCAGGTCCAGGATCAGGTCGTCGAGTTCGCGGGTCACCGCCAGCGGCCAGAACGCCGCGCCCTGGTCGCGGGCCTCGGCGATGCTGGCGGGCGGGTCGTTTTGCGGGCCTTTTACCAATATGTCGACTTTGCTGGCGCTGCGATCGAGGCTGGCCTGGACGTGGTCGTAGGTGATCGCGTCGTCGTCCCTGGTCTTGCGCAAGCCGGTGAGGACGACACCGTTGGCGTCCGTTGCGCCCGTCGCGCGGCCGGAGCGCGCGGCCAGTTCGGCGGCTCGCTCGGCCACGGTCTCGTCCCACCGGGGCCGCGGCACGGCCTCGTCCACCAGGCGCCACTGGACGGCTTTCTGGCCCCCGATGCCTTCGGCCTTGGTCGAGAAATAGTCGGCCAGGTCCCGCCGGACGTGCCGCTTGTCCGACACCCGGGTCAGCCCGCCGGTGCCCGGCAGCACGCCGAGCAGCGGCAGCTCGGGCAGGGACACCGCCGAGGACCGGTCGTCCACCAGCATGATGTGCTCGCAGGCCAGGGCCAGCTCGTACCCGCCGCCCGAGGCGGTGCCGTTGACCGCGGCCAGGTAGGTCTGCCCGGAGTGCGCGGTGGCGTCCTCGATGCCGTTCCTGGTCTCGTTGGTGAACTTGCAGAAGTTCACCTTCCAGCCGTGCGGCGAGGCGGCGAGCATCCGGATGTTCGCGCCGGCGCAGAAGATCTTCGGCTTGCCGCTGGTGATCACGACCGTGCGCACCTCGGGGTGCTCGAAGCGCAGCCGCTGCACCGCGTCGTACAGCTCGATGTCCACCCCGAGGTCGTAGGAGTTCAGCTTCAGCTCGTATCCCGGGACGATCCCGGCCTGCTCGTCCACGTCCATGGTCAGCGTGGCGACCGGGCCTTCGGTGGCCAGCCGCCAGTGCCGGTAGCGATCCGGGGCGGTGCGGAACTCGACCCGCGGCTGGTCAGGCGGCTGGTCAGGCGGCTGGTCAGGCGGCTGGTCAGGCATGGGCGGCCGGCTTTCCCGCGGTCTGGCTGACGACGAGCGCTGAGGGCGCCTGGATGCTGTAGTTGGTCACCACGAAATCCTTGGCTGGCGGGTCGACCTGCCCGTTCCCGGGGTTGCGGGCGAAGCGCGGGAAGGCGCCGCCCGCGACCTGGAGCCGGATCCGGTGCCCGCGGCCGAACCGGTGCGCCGCGCCGATCAGCGAGACGCGGACGGTCCCGGACAGCGGATCCAGACCGGTGAGGCGGACGATGCCGTCGCAGACGTTGCGTGACCGGCTCTTGGCATCGCCGGGCGGGTCGACGTCGCACAGCCGCACGAACACGTCGGCGTTCGGGTTGTCGCGGGTCACGTGCAGTTCGGCCGTCACGTCGCCGATGATCTCGACCGGCTCGTCCAGCGGCTCGCTGGTGAAGACCAGGACGTCGGCACGCTGCTCGACCGGCCGGTTGTCGCGCACCCCGGCGTTCAGGGCCAGGGTCGCTCCGCCCACCGACGGCGTGGGGTCGGCCGGGTCGTAGCGGAAGCTCATGTACCCGCCGGCCCCGGCCGTCGGCTCGTGCGGGCTGAGCGTGCTGTCGGGGCCGAGGTACCAGCGTTGCGGTGCCTGGCCGGCGGGCGGCCAGTCGGGAAGCTCGCGCCATTCGCGGGCCCCGCCGACCCAGATGCGCACCGAGTGACCGGCGGCCGCGTCGTCGCGGGCCACGGGGTCCTGGCCGGCGTAACGCTCGAGCCAGGCCAGGCTCTCGGCGTACGCGGGGCCGGATCTGGTCGCGCTGTCCACATGGTTCCAGGGCCCGATGAGCAGGCGGGTGGGCATTCCCCGGCCGGTGAGCGCCGAGTACTGCTCGATGGTCTGCTCGATGAAGATGTCCTGCCAGCCGCCGACCAGCAGCGTGGGGACCGAGAGACGCTCCAGCGCGGCCCCGCACTGCAGCGGCGTCCAGAACTGGTCGGTCAGGTCCGGATGCTCCAGCCAGGTGTCGAACCACGGCGCCTCGGTGCCGAGCAGGTCGCGGGCGCCGTCGCGGACCGGCGCCCGGCCCAGCGCCGACCGCAGCCGGCGGTCCGCGGTGACGGTGCGGATCATGCCGGTCAGCGCGTTGACGTGTTCCTGGTGAACGATCAGGTCACTCCAGCTGAGGAAGTTGTACAGGTCGAAGGCGCCGTTGCGGTACGCGGTCCGGCTGAAGTCGTGCGGGCCCACGAACACGACCGCGGCGACCAGTTCGGGCGGCGGGTCCATGGCCAGGGCCCACTGCACGAAGCCGAGGTAGCTGGCCCCGAACGTGGCCAGCCGTCCGTCGAACCAGCTCTGGCCGCGCAGCCAGGCCACGGTGTCCTGGCCGTCGCTGGCCTCGCCGCGCATCGGCTCGAACCGCCCGCCGGAGCCGAACGTGCCGCGGACGCTCTGCATCAGCACGTGGAAGCCGCGCTCGGCGAGGATCTGCGCGTTCAGCAGGCTGAACGGGGCACCCCGGCCGTACGGGCAGCGCACCAGGACCGTGGCGGCCGGCCGGGTGATGATCGGCAGGTAGTGGTCAGCCAGCAGCACCGTGCCGTCGGACATCGGCACCTGGACGTTCCGTTCGACCGCGACGAAATTCCGTTGCGGCGGGAGCGACCAGGCGCGGGACAGCATCTTGCTGACCGCGGCCGCGCCCGGCCGCACCGGGCGGGGCGCCCGGTGTTCGGTGCTCTGGCGCATGACGTTGTCCTTTACCGACTGGTACGGGCGGGTCCGGTTAACTCAGTACCCGCCACCCGGCCGCTCGACGCGAGGTCACGCCGACCGATAACTCAACAATGAGTTCTGAATCCGACATCTCTTTGTAGCATTTTTGCCCGGCCCGGCACAACCGCCCGGGATCTGGTCGCGCTGCTCGGCTCGGTCAGCCCAGGCCGTTGAGTCGCTTCCACTCCTGCTTGGCCTCGCCCGACCAGCGCTGATGCCGGTCGGCGAACAGCCGGGCCGCCGTGAGGCCGCTCCAGCGGGCCGGCAACAGCTCACGCGGCAGCACCGGGTCGATGGAGGGAAACCGCCGCCAGGCATGGACGAGTTCGACCTGGCGGGCCAGGACGTCGGCCGGCGCGCTGGCCCGGAACTCCTCGATGAAGGCCTCGTACTGGGCCTCGATGGCGCCCAGATCCCAGGCGGCCGCCACCATGACCTGCACATCAGCCAGGCCCGATCGCCTGGCCACGAACACGTGGGCATCGGCGGCCACGCCTGCCTCGCGCAGCACGCTGATCGCCTCGTCTTCCCGGTCCGGGTGCGGGCTGATCCACAGCCCCGCGCCCAGCGAGCCGAAGCCTGCCCAGCTGAGCCGGCTCCGCACCACGTGCCGGGCGCGGCGGTCACTCTCGGGGATCCGCGCGTACACCAGCAGCCAGCGGCCGTCCCAGCTTTCCGCCGGGCCGGTGAAGGAGTAGATGCGGTCCGCGCCGTCGGTCAGCATCTTCTGCGCGCTGGCGGTCAGCTGCCACCTGGTCCGGCGGCCGACCTTCTCCGCGTCGAGCCAGCCGGAGGCGGCGGTGCGCATGAGGGCCTGGCGGGTGGTCTTCTCCTCGACGCCGAGGCGGGCGAAGGTGGCGAGCACCGCCGACGTCCATGCCGTCCCGCCCTCGGGCAGCACGAACTCGCCGAGCAACGTGAACAGCAGGCCGCGCGCGCTGGGCGCCCCGGCCGCGTGCCGACGAGAAAGCGTCGGCGTCGGGTCGGCCGCCGCGACCGCCGATGTCCTGACGGGCATGACACGCGCAGCGTATCAACCCTGACCCTGGGTTGAATTACCGCCATGCGGGGGCTCGCCCGGCCGCTAGCTCAGGCGGCCGGGCTCGTCCCCCTCGCCCCCGAGGCTCTCCGGCCGCGTCGTGCCGTCGGCGGGGTTGTCGCTGTCGAATTCTTCATAGCTGTCGAATTCGCCGCTTTCAGTGTCCTCGTCGATATCCCATTCGTCATCGCCGAGCACCGGTGACCGTACGCCGGACACGTCGTAGGCGTCGGCCCGGGCGACATGCCAGGTCGGGATCGGGCTGTCGGCGTCGTCTCCGGCCTGGGATCCAGCCCAGGTCCCGGCCCCGGCGTCGGCCCCGGC
>Ga0335074_10001407_pt1 | contig 32592 bp, 34 predicted proteins | sample Lox_Sample_23_FD_206715 | JGI IMG/M metagenome (GOLD analysis project Ga0335074, IMG submission 206715) | Soil microbial communities from Loxahatchee National Wildlife Refuge, Florida, United States - Lox_Sample_2.3 | ecosystem: Environmental > Terrestrial > Soil > Wetlands | place: USA... | reverse complement strand
CTGTGCGCCGACCGTTTGCCTGTCGACCGTCGCTGCGTTAGCAACCGCGGGTGCCGGTTTAATGGCGCCTGCGGCCCGCATAGCCGGCACCGATGGCGTGACGATGGCCGTCCGGCGCCACACCCGTGCGACAACGGTGATCTCGTCCTTTTCCGCAAGCGGCGCCATGCGGCACCAGGTGCGCGGCTCACTGAGATATCGCAGCTGAGACAGTACGAGCTCGGGCAGTCGCTTGCTCTCCAGTACCGGGCGGGTCACCAGCCAGGCCAGCACGCCCGGCGGCAGTACGTACAGCCAGACCCAGGTGTGGCTGAACGGCATCCCGGCCATCGTAAGGATCAGCATGTAGGGGACTGCGATGGCCACGAACACGGCCAGCTGGCCGACGGGCAGCGGCATGGGCAGCCGGAAGTCATACAGCTTGTAAAGCCGTTTCTCGATCTTCCAGATGTTCGTGTAAGTCGGAAGTTCCACGCGCCGCCTCCTTCCGTCCGCATGCCCGGGACCGCATGAGATCCGGCCGAGAGTTCCGGGTACTCAGCTGGTCAGTGCACCCCGAGGGCGTTCGCGATACCCGATGCGATCGTCTGAACGATGCTCGGCGTGTAGAAAATGACCGCGATAGCGATAGCGAGCACGATGAACTGCACGAAGCGGATGATCTCCCGGGTGAACAGAAAGAAAATCGCAACGATACCGACGATACCCAGGAATAGCGGTCCGAATAGGCCCTGCAGATATGACACAAGGCCCGTGGTGCTAAGAGCCAGGGGATGGGCGGCGGCGGCAAATAGTTGAGCCGACATCGGATCTCCGGGGGTGAGTGAGCGCGGCCGTCGAGAGCGCGTGCTGGCTTTGTGTGTCGTTGCGGGCGACGCTGTCCTGGCCTGCCTCCTTGCAGGTCCTCTCGCCGTGAACTAGGCGGTCGCGTCACGGTGGCCCCTGGGCCAGCGCCCGGGTGGATGCGCCGATCGACCGGATGTCCCAGCTGCCGTCCTGCCTGACGACCGTCATCTGGTATGTCATCTGCAACGCGGCCGAGGCGGCGCCGGACGTCGCGGCCGCTGACGGCAGCTTCCAGGTAACTGTCACCGAGATCTGGCGGGTCGAGCCGCCTGCGGGGGCATAGACGCTGTCAATGCCCCCGAAGCTGACGCCGTCGTGCAATCCAGTGATGTGCGCGCCGCGAGCGGTGAACCTGGCGAGGGTCCCCTCGTCGCCGCTCGCGTAGGCCTGGAAGAAGGCCGGCAGCTGGTCTTGTAGTGCGGCTTCGGTGGCCTGATCTGAGGTCTGCTGGCTCACGGGCGGCGGGACCGCCTTCCCAGGGCCGGGCAGCAAAGCAGGATAGCCGGAGACACTCAGGTCACTCGCGGTTGCGTAGATGGGCACGCCAAGCTCAATCAGACGGCCGCTGCTGAGCCGCGCGAGCAAAGTTACGATCGCGGTGTGCTTGCCGGTGACCGAGACGGATGCGACCTGCTCGTCGACCATCCGCAGCGTTCCTGCGGCGTCAAGGCCAGGCGACTGGCTAGTTCCTGGCGGCAGGAACTTAGCCAGCTCTTGGTTGCGTGCCGCAGCACTGTCGGGGCTGAAGTTCAGGTAGACGTCGCCGAACTGCAGCGCGTACGCCTCAGCGACGGTGACCGGGAACTGCGCACTTCCGCTTTGCGGCGAGCTGGAGGCAGCCGGCGTACGGGCAGCAGGCCCCTGGACGATCGCCGTGACTCCCCGGTAGCCGATAAGCAGCAGGACAGCCCAGGCGATGGCACGCGCCACCCAGATCAGCCACCTGCCACCCGCACCGCGCCAATGCACGGTGGTTTGAGCGGGACGGACGGAGTGCGGCTGGCGGGGCGGTACCTCATAACCGGCAGTGAGCTCTGCACTATGTTCGAGGAGCGCCCGACGGGCCATCACACCTCCGACCTTTTTCACGCGCCTTAGGCGCCGCGGCACTAAAGCATCCGGGCGCGACGATCTTGACGATGTTCTTGACGCAGACCATTCTGCGGCAAAACGCCCACCCGTCCGGGAAGCCACGCCGCGCGTCGCGCCGTAACGGCGCGAAAAATATGAATTTCTGGCCCGTGCTGGCGCGTTATCCAGATCTTCGAGCAACCAGTCCAGCCCGTCTCGCCTGTCCCGTTCCGCCCTGCCACTGGCCGGGTCGGCGACTAACCCGCTGCCTCGTGCCGAACTGTCCACGATGCCAGCGTCATCGCCACGACTTCCTACCGCGTCGCCGTACTCCGATCCACGCCACGACCACTCGGCGGGCGGCCAGCGCAGCGCTTGCCTGCCAGACCAGCGCTCCGCACCGGGCCGACCGTCTCCATCCGGGCGACTCTGGTTACCAAGCCACCGCTGGTCATCGGTCCGCCACTGGTCACCAGGCTGACGGTGATCGCCGACGCGCTCCAGTTCGCTGACAGGCCATAGATCACTGGCCGGCTGCCAGTGCAGTCGGGCCGGCCCGCCCGGCGCGGGGAAGGCGCGAGCGCGCGCGGCCGGTTCATCCGGCCCGTCCATCTCGGGATCGCGGCAGTGCTCCCGCATCGACAGTTCCTTACTCGCGGCTCGCCGGGCCGGCCGGCGCGGCTACCGCGAGTAGGAAACCCGATGGGGCGTGACATGCGTGTGACAGACGCAGCCGCGCGGCCGAGTTCGGAGCGCCGCGGCCGAGGGCTCTCTAGGGCCGGCCAGTATCACTGAGCAGGGCCATAGGCAATGACAGTTGGTAGTCCTGCCTGGATAGGTATTTGTTCCAGGAGGGTCAAGGCGTGCCCGACGCCAATTCCGTAGTCGTCAATGGTGCCGGTGCCCGAACTGGCGACAAACAGCCTCGTGCCGTCTGGTGACACGGCCACGGAGGCGACCGCATTGCTGGTGGTATCGGGCGTGGTCGGTCCGAGCGTGAAGCTGGCGGGACCGGCTTGCTGGCCGCTTGCCTGCGCACCCTGGATGCCGGCGGCGGTGTCGAAGTAGACGGTGCCGTCGGGTCCGACGGCGAGAGTCTGACTTGATGAGGGGATAGCTGAGGCGGGGGTAGTCGCAGTAACGGTCAGCTGCCCGGAGGCAACGTCGTACTGCGTGATGTTCCCTTGATAACACGCGGCGCTGTAGAGAGTCGAAGATGTCGCCCCGAAGCGAACGTCGGTCGGGCACTGTTCGTCGATGGTCGACAGCGCGGTCAGATGGCCGGTCCCGTCTGTCGACCAGAGCTGCACGCTCGGCGCGGCTGGACCGGTGCCTGGGTAGGCACCTGCTACCTCGGTCCCGTCGGGTGACACCGTGAGGCCGTCAACATCTGCGGGCACGGTTGACACAGGGGTCGGGTTTATCGAGCCGTCTGAGTTGATCGTGTAGGCGGAAAGCTGGTTGAGCGAGCCCTCGTTCGTGGAGCCGCCGGCGTACAACACAGTCCCGGCCGGATTTACGGCGATGACGGATGCCTCCAGCGACGGTGTCGTGCCAACGAGCGTGAGCGCCCCGGTCGTGGGGTTAACCGAGAACACGGTAACGGTCTGATCGCCCAGGTTCAGGGCATAGACGTAGCCGGCCGCACTGGCCAGGCCGGCCCGCCCAGCCGCCAGCCAGGACGCATCGCTACCGGGGTGCCCCGTCGAGTACGTCCCCGCCGACCGAAATGGCGGTCGGGGTCACCCCGGAGGCGAGGGAGACGGCCTCGGGCGTGAGGCCATTCGTACCTTCGGTGCCGTTCCCGAGACCGCCCCCGTTGTCGTTGCCCCAGGTGTAGAGCATTCCGTCCGATCCGATCGCCGTGCTCAGCAATGCCCCGCTCGCGGCGATAGCGGTGGGGGTCACCCCGGGAGCAAGGGTGACGACTTCAGGGGTGTAGTCGGCATTGGTGGTGCCGTCGCCGAGCTCGCCGAACGGGTTCTGGCCCCAGGCGTAGAGCTTTCCGTCTGATCCGATTGCGAGGTCGTAGACCTGGCCGGAAGAGATCGCCACAGGGGTCACCCCAGGGGCAAGCGTGAACGGTACCGGGTAGGGAATGCCGAAGGATGTCATGGGACCATTGGCGTTGTCGAACGCCTGAATGGCGCTGAGGACTGTGGTCTCGTTATCTCCGCCGAGCGCGTACAGGCCGCCGTTTGAGCCAATTACCAAGCCGGAGTACTCGCCCGCGGAGATGGCGACTGGCGTCACCGGAGCGCCGCCGGGTGTGAGCGGGGGAAGCGTGACCACGCCTGGAGTATCGCTGTTAACGAAATTTCCGTCAGCAAAGCCGCCCCGGCCGAGCTGGCCGGTCTGGTTGTTGCCCCACGTGTAGAGGTTGCCGTCCGAGCCAATCGCCATGCTGAACTCGTAATACCCTGTATCCCCTTCGGCAATGGCAGTCGGGGTCACTCCGGGGGCGAGCGTGATCTCCTCCGGGCTGGCGTGGCCCCTGCCGGTGGTTCCGTCGCCAAGCTGACCGTACGAGTTAGAGCCCCAGGCGTAGAGGTTTCCGTCAGATCCGATGGCCAGACTGGAATCGCCGCCCGCTGCAATTGCTGTCGCCGTCACTCCGGGCGCGAGGGTAATCGCCTCCGGGCTAACCTGGCAGTCGCACGCGTTCGAGGTGCCTCCGTCGCCCAGATCGCCACTCTCGTCCAGGCCCCAGGCGAAGAGGCCAGTAGTGGCCGTCGCAGGATTAGCGGAGGCGCCAGCCGGAGCAAGGATCGCGCTGACAACGAGTAACCCGGCTCCAACTGCCAGAAACCGCAGCGCGGCGGTCCGACCCCTTCCCCATGTGCCGGTGACTGTTCGCGTCGCCATCGTTTCCCCCCCACTCGAGCCAAAAGTTCCGCCAAAATTAAGGCATCACTATGCCCATCAAGCAGGATTTTTCGAGAAACGCCAGACGACCAATTCGGAACGTTTTAGGTGCCGGGGTTCTCGCGACCGGTGGCGGGCAGCCCAATAAAACGAGACAAACGTAGGCTGAGCCGACGTTTTCGCGGCCGCAAGCATAACCTGCATATGCTCCTGTTGAGATTGGCGCCGCGCCGTTTCAGGACGTAGCAGTGGCGACGATCCAGGCGAGCACCAGGGCTTCCTCCCGCCAGGCGTCGTAACGGCCTGACCGGCCGCCGTGGCCCGCGACCATCTCCGTCTTCAGCACGAACGGGCCGCCCTTAGCCTCCGCCTGCAGCCTGGCTATCCACTTGGCCGGCTCGTGATACAGGACGCGAGTGTCGTTCAGGCTGGTCACGGCCAGGATCGGCGGGTAGACCCGGTCGGGGCTGACGTTCTCGTACGGCGAGTACGACTTCATGTACCGGTAGACCTCGGGGTCGTGCAGCGGGTCGCCCCACTCTTCCCACTCCGGCACGGTCAGGGGCAGGGTCGGGTCGAGGATGGAGGTCAGCGCGTCCACGAAGGGCACCTGCGCGACGATGCCGCCAAAATCGTCGGGCGCCATGTTAGCTACAGCACCCATCAGCAGCCCGCCGGCCGACCCGCCGCGCGCGACCAGTCGGTCGGCTGTCGTCCAGCCTTCCGCCACCACATGCCGGGCGCACGCGATGAAGTCGGTGAAGGTGTTCACCTTCCGCAGCATCTTGCCGTCGTCGTACCAGCGCCGGCCCATCTCGCCACCGCCGCGAATGTGCGCGATCGCGTAGACGAAGCCGCGGTCCAGCAGCGACATCCTGGAAATCGAGAATCCCGGATCCATCGAGATCTCATAACTGCCGTAGCCATAAAGCAGGAACGGCGCAGTCCCGTCCTGCGGTGTGTCTTTGCGGGACACCAGTGAGATGGGTATCCGGGTGCCGTCGCCAGCTACCGCCCACACGCGCTGTTGCTCATAGTCGGCCGGGTTGTAGGCCCTGCCGTCGGGACCAGGGAGTATTTCGGCCTGCTTGAGCAGCGTGAGCTGACCGCTTGAGACGTCACAGTCGTAAACGGAATTCGGCGTTACCATCGAAACATACGCGAGGCGGAATTTATCCGTCTCGTACTCCGGATTCGAGCCGGGGTGGACCTGGTAAATCGGCTCCGGGAAGTCGATCTCGTACTCGGCAGTGCCGGCCGGGATGACGCGCAGACCGGTGAGGCCATTCCGGCGCAGGTACACCACGAAGTGGGAAGCAAACGCATCGACCCCGAGCAGCCGGGTGTCATCGCGGTGCGGGATCAGCGGCGTCCAGCGTGCCGGGGCGGCGACCGGTGCCTCCGCGAGTGCGAAGTTCAGTGCCCCGTCGTTGTGCAGAATGAGTAGCCGCTCAGTCCCGTCCGGCAGCACCTGGTGCTCGACGTCGTACTCGACGCCCGGCCGCCGTGGCGCGACGACGCGGAACTCCCCGGCCGGGTTCGCCGCATCCAATAGCCGGAACTCGCTAGTAAGCGAACTCGACGCACCGATCATCAGATAGCGCTCGCTCCGCGAGAGCCCGACGCCTACGTTGAACTTCTCGTCGTCCTCCTGGTAGACAAGCACGTCCTCGCTCGCCGGAGTGCCGATAACGTGCCGCCAGACGCGGTATGGCCGCCAGGAGTCGTTCACCGTGATGTAGAAGAAGGCGCTGGCGTCTGCTGACCAGGCCGTGCCGTAGTAGGTGTCAGGGATCTCATCGGGCGCGATCTCGCCGGTCACCAGGTTCTTGAACCGCATGGTGTAGCGCTCGTCGCCATCGAGATCGGTGGAGTAGGCCAGCAGGTTGCCGTCGGGGCTGACGTCGAAAGCGCCAACGGCGAAGAACGGATTGTCTCCGGCCAGATCGTTCTGGTCGAGCAGGACTTCCTCGCCGTCGAGCGGGCTGCCGTCCGCAGTCATCGGCGGACCTGCGTCGTCCGGCCGGACGGCCCGGCGGCAGCTCACCGGGTACTGCTTACCCTCAATGGTCCGGGTGTAGTACCACCAACCGCCCTTGCGGGACGGCACCGAAAGGTCAGACTCCTTAGTCCTGGACTTGATCTCACCGAAGATCGCTTCGCGCAGCTCCCGCTGCCCGGCGGTCATGGCATCGGTGTAAGCGTTCTGCGCCTCGAGGTAGGCAGTCGTCTCCGGGTTGTCCTTGTCGGCCAGCCACGCATATTCGTCGGTAAACGTGTCGCCGTGGTGCGTGCGCTCGGATGGCAGCCGCTTGACGACGGGCGGCTGCAGCGGCTGGGATTGCGTTGGCTGGTCGCTCATGACCGTTGAGCTTACTTCTGCCGGGAATCATGCGGCCGGCTGATGGCTGGCGGGCCGCGCCGGGGTTGCCAGGCGCCGGGTACGGATCTGCCTGAACCACGGCTACGCTGAGTCAGCCCGGCTGTGAGTCGGCTGCCGCGGCGGGAAGGCAGGAACGACGTGCCTCTAGTGATCCTGCTCATCGTGGTGCTCGCCCTCGCGGCCATCGTTGGGCTGACCACCTGGGTCAGGCGGAGAGCCGCCTGCGGCCGGAGGGCGGACGCGCCTGCCGGGGAGCTGACAAGATCGTTTACCGGAGACGTCATGTGCCGTTCCGCCATTACCAGCGGCGGACTCGCCCGGCTGGAGTTCTTCGACTGGGGCGTGCGGCTGCGGGGCGTCGTTGTGAGCCGCTGGCTAGTGCCGACTTGGGAGGCGCGTTATGACGAGCTCGGCCTCGCCGAACTGGTAAAGCTGCCGTTCAGCAGGATCGCCGTCTGGCTCAGGGTGCGCGGTGAATCCGGCGGGATCGGCTTCCTGACCTACTACAACCAGGAGATCCTTCGCGAGCTGGCAGCGCGCGATGTTCAGGTGGACCGGACGATAGCTGAGGTCCGAAGCACCGCGGAACTCTACGATCGCAGCGCTCGGTAAGCGGCTGCTGCAGTCGCCCGCCAGCCAGCCAGCGTCACTCTCGCCTGAGCGCTGATCTTTGCCGCCGTCACTGGCGAGCCCTTATGGCAGGTTTACCGTCGCCCGCACACCGACCGCGGGCGGCGTCGCCCGTCAGCCCGGCGACGACGCGCTATCATAGGATATCACTTGGAGGTGCCGATGACTGACATGCTGATCCGGGACGTGCCCGATGAGGTTGCCGCCGCCATCGACGCACGCGCGCACCGCCTAGGCCTCTCCCGCAGTGAGTATGTCCGGCGCAGGCTCGCTCAGGACGCCGCAGCCAGCGGCACGGCCGTCAGCGCGCAGGACTTGGCCTGGTTCGGCGAACTTTTCAGTGACCTCGGCGATCCCACGGTGATCTCGCAGGCCTGGCGGTGACGGACTGGCTGGTCGACAAGTCGGCGATGGTCCGGCTGGCAATCAGCCCTGACGCAACGGCGTGGGCAGCCAGGATCGAGCGCGGGCTTGTCCGGATCACCACGGTCACCAGGCTCGAGGTTGGCTACTCGGCCCGGTCCGGTCCGGACTTGCGTGCCGGGCTGCAGCGGCCGCCCCTGTCCGCCATGCCGGTTGAGTATCAGACCCCGGCCATCGAGAACCGGGCTGTCGAGGTTCTTACCCTGCTAGCCGATCGAGGCCAGCACCGGGCGCCATCCATTCCCGATCTCATCATCGCCGCAACCGCTGAGCTCTCCGGGCTGACCGTCCTGCACCTCGACAAGGACTTCGAAATCATCGCTAGCGTTACCGGCCAGCCGCTTGAACGGCTCAACGTCAGCTAACAGGGCAAACCCGCACGGCGCACCGGCGGACCGCTCCGTGAAGACATGCCATGCCGCAAGTGAAACCCTGCCGGCGACTGTTCGATACAAGCACGGCTGGGCCGTCGGCTCGACCTACCGGGGCAGGGAATCCACGAAGACGGCGGGGTGCCTGCCCGTCAAGCTTGCGAGTGACTCCGTTCCGGCTCAGCGGCCCCGCCCGGAGGCAGCGTTGGGTCGCTCGCCGCTCTGGCCCGCAGAGCATCCTGCGGCAGCGCGCAGGCGAGCAACCACGGAAGAGCACGTTCCCGCCCGATGTCTTGGTTTTCGATCTGGTCGGGGCCGCTAACCTCGCCAGTGATCGAGTGGCAGGGGCCCGCGGCTGAGGATCGTTCGGATCGCGAAGGTGCTCTGGGCCTCGACGACGGACGGAATGGTGAGGATCTCCCCGAGCAGCAGTTGCTCGTAGCCGGCGAGGTCGGGCACAGCGGCTTCGACGAGAAAGTCGATGCTCCCGGAAACCAGGTAGCAGGCGACGATCGCGGGAATGGCCAGCAATGCTTGCTCGATCCGGGACGAGGTCTCCTGCGAGTGCCCCTCGACCTTCAGCCCGATGAAAGCGGTCAGGCCGAGCCCGGCCCGCGCCCTGCCGACTTCGGCGCGGTAGCCGGCAATGATCCCGCTGGCCTCGAGCGCGGCTGCCATCGTTCTGACGCTAGGCGCTACCAACGCGTACCTCAGCGGCGCAGCGGCCATCGCCGGGCAGCTAGCAGCCCGCCCTGCGGCCGCAAGCCCGCGTTCCGCGCCTAAGCTCCGGCTGCTGGCCTCGATCGCCGGGGCGGGCATCGTGCTGATTACGCTGTACGGTCTGCGGATCGTCAGCCTTGACGCCCTGGTGGCAATTCCGACCACCCTGTTCCTGACGGTCTACCTGGGTGCCATGGTCACTGCCGCGCGCGTGCTGCCCGGCCGGGTGCGGCTGGCCGCCCGTTTCGCAGCAGTGGCCGTCACCGTCATGCTCGGATTTTGCGGGTGGGCGCTCGCGATACCGGCCGCTATCGCGCTGGCCGTTGGCTGGCGCGCCAGGGCAGGCGAACGTGGGCGAGTTCACCGCGGGCGACCTGGCGGGATTGTGACTCCGCGTTCTGGGGAGGCATTCGGCTGCGAGGATCAACGGACCCCTTCGGGGGCGTCGAGCTGAGCCGGCCTGGCTCGCAGCGGTTGGCACGACGACCAACAGTGAGAGCATGCTGCCGTGCTTAGTTACCGGATAAGGCCGGCCGCCGCCGATGACGTCGGATTCCTCGCTGACGTGGTCATCGAGGCCACACGGGCTCAGGGCCGCCTTCCGGAGGACTTCGAGGAACAGCAATGGCGCGAGGCCTTCGGCGCGTGGACCTTGGAGCAGGTGCGGGGCGAGATCCCCGGCAGCACAACCAGCGTCATCGAGGTCAGTAACGAGCGGGTCGGCCGATTGCGGATCACCCGCAGCGCCGACTGCATCGAGCTGTCCGGCATTCAGCTGCTTCCCGATATCCAGCGCCACGGCATAGGCACCGCCATCATCGAGGACCTCAAGGCACAGGCTGCGTCGGTAGGCATCCCTCTCGACCTGGGTGTCGAGAAAGACAATCCTGATGCTCGCAAGCTCTACCAACGTCTGGGATTCATCCAGGTAAACGAGACTGACGATGAATGCAAGCTGCGATGGAATCCACCACGTCCCGGCTCCGGCCGTCGGACGACCCCGTGATTTCCTCCGTGGCCAGGCACCCTCGCCTGCGCTCCGGGTCTCGCACGGCTGTGCGTCAGTCGCTGGTGCTGCATTTTGCACCGGCGACGGTGACGGTGATTCGCGCGCCGGGTGGCGGCCCGTTGAGGTAGATCAGTGCGTACCCGGAGCCGTCGGTCTGGTAACTGTGTGAATAGCCGTCTGCGGTCGCAGTCGCGTCCTGGTAAGGCTGGTTCGAGTGCACGTAGACGTTGTTCTCGTCGTCGTGCGCGTTGTAAATGCTCGCGGTGGCCGTGCACCAGGCACCGGATCGCGTTGACCCGGCGGAGTTCGATGCAGAGCGGGAGTACGGGGTGCCTCCGGCGTAGTCGGCATGGAGCGTGGCGCTGAGCGCTGCTACGACGGCCCGGTCGCGGATGAGAATGCCAAGCTCCCGGTTGTAGTCGAGGCTGGCGACCGAGAAGTTCTGTGACCCGACCAGGGCCCGCGCTCCCGGTCGGCCAGCGTCGGCCACGATCACCTTGGCGTGGATGTAGAGGGCGCTGCTGTCGTCGGGGTACAGGCGGATATGCACGCCGGCTCGCGCTAGTTCGGCAAAGGCCTGGTCCCAATCGGGATCGGCGGTCATGGTGATCGTGACGTGCACGCCGCGACGTGCTGCGGCGGAGAGGGCGGACGTGACGGCCGGGTCGTCCATCTCCTCGTCTTCTACGGCCAGGGTGTGCACCGCGCCGTTAATGACCGACAGGGCCGAGCCTTGCGCGTTTGTCGGCGACCAGACCAGATCGGTGCCGTCCGGCGGGGTGATGTCCCGGCCGTCGAAGTCGGCGTCGAACGTGGCGATGATGGCATCGACGTCAGCTCGGTCGGTGTCGATGACAGCGAAGTCCCGGGTGTCCGCGTAGTCCTCGGCGTCCAGGTTGCCGGTCATGATGACCGAGATGGCGTCGTCGACGGTGAGGGTTTTCTGGTGGTAGGTCATGTCGGCCGGGCCCCAGCGGACGTGCACACCGCGGGTGCTCAGGTAGCGGTAGGCGGCGGCGTTGGCATCTCTCTCAAGGTGCTGGTCCAAGATCACGCGTACATCGACTCCGCGGGTCGCGGCCGCGGCCAGGTCCGCCTCGGCAGCGGGGTCGACCAGCTCGTACATCGTCAAGTCGATCGAGGCGCGAGCTCCCTTGATGAGCTGGTAGATCGGCCCGATCCCGGCGTCAGGCTCGGTCAGCAACCGGAGTGACGCCGCCCGACCTCGCTTGGCATGGTGCACCTCGATGGTCGGCGTGCTTGATGCCGTTGGCGTCGCGGTCGGCGCCGGGCTCGATGCTGGTAGCTGGGCACTCACGGGTGGCGCAGTGCTGCCGCAGGCGGCGGTGCCAAGGGCAAGTGCACCAGCGGCGGTCAGCGTTATCAGGAACCTTCGACCCATGAGGCGCACTGTCATCGGTGCCGACCACCACGGTCGGACTCCCGGCCGCACCCGTCCACTGACTCCTCCAGAGTGCGCGACTTCAGGTCGTCGGATTTAAGCTCATAGATTGCCTGAGCGCAAGCTCTAAAGGTTTAAGTACGTTCTGGGCTGTCGGCGGTACCTGTCAAGATGTTGGCCGTGGAACGCGAAGGTCCGTTCTGGGACGCGATAGAAGGCAGGGTGCCCCTCCCGGCAGCGGCAGTCACGCTTGGCTGGGAACTGGTCTCCGTCTGCCCGGAGGACGGAACGATCGAGGTCGCGTTTACGGCTACCGAGGCGTTCTTGAACCCAGCTGGGGTTATTCAGGGCGGCTTTCTCGCCGCAATGCTGGACGACACGCTGGGACCCGCGCTGGTTGCTGGCCTTAGCCCCGGCGACTTCGCGCCTACGACCGATTTGCACGTCCAGTTCTTGCGACCGGCCCGGCCAGGTCGCCTTCTCGGACGCGGACGGGTTGTTCGACGCGGGCGCGACGTCGGCTTCCTCGCGGGAGAACTCCTGGACGCAGACGGCTCAGTCGTCGCCGTCGCCACGGCGACCGTTCAGATCCGACCCCAGATGCTCCAGAACCGAGAGCAGCCCTCGGCCGCAGTAGAGGGTGACCACTCAGGGTTGTCGCGGTGACGGGTGTCGGGGCTGGTAGATGGGGAACTCCGAACCGTCAGGCAGCCGGACTGCCGCCACCAGGCCCCAGCCCTGATCGGAGACATCGCGTGCCACCTCCACCCCCTTGGCGCGCAGTTCGGCGAGGGTGGCGTTGATGTCGTCGCACATCAGATACAGCTCGTGACGGGTGCCACTGTCTGCCGGATGGACTGCCAGCTCGGCCGGTGGCAGCGCGAAGATGAGCCAGCCAGCACCGGCATCTACCGACGGCAAGTTGAGCGCGTCGGCGAAGAACTCGCGCACCTTCCCGGCGTCTGGGGAGAAGACGATCGCATGCACACCAGTGATCACGCCTGCGAGCTTAGCGATGTCGCCTGGCTGGCAGGCATTCCTGCGTCATCGGGGCACGGGCAGACGCCAGTGAGAAATTCCTCACATCCATAACAAAAGGGTCAAAATGGCTTGCGCACCGCTGTCCAGAATTTAGGGTAGTAAACCTATCGGGTAACTCGATTAGCCCGCCCACTTCAAGGAGTACTCACCGATGCGCACTCCCCGCCGACTAGCCGCGCTCGCAGCCACCCTCGCCCTAGCCACGCTCGTGGCGGCGTGCGGCGGCAGCAGCGTCAAAGTGGGGTCCGGAACGACCGTCAAGGGCCAGAAAGTCAACGGCGGGACGGTCACTATCGCCGAAGTCGGCGCGTCGCCCAACTTCATCTTCCCGTACCCGCCGGCTACCAACGAGAACGGCTACAACGTGAACCTCACCATGGGGCTCTGGCCGTCACTGGTGTACGTCGGCGACGGGGGCAAGTCGGCGGTTAACCCGCAGGCGAGCCTGTACAGCTCACTGAAGTATTCAGACAACGACACGGTCGTCACGATCGTCCTCAAGCCGTGGAAGTGGTCCGACGGCGTGCCGATCACCAGCCGCGACTTCACGTTCACCTACAACCTGCTGAAGGCGAACTACGCGAACTGGATCGACTACACCCAGGGCCTGTTCCCGACCGACGTGAAGAACGTGAGCACGCCGAACGCGCACACCGTCGTGCTCGACCTGACCCGCTCCTACAACCCGTCCTTCTACACCGACGACGTGCTCGCCGAGATCCCGCTGATGCCCCAGCACGCGTGGGACAAGACGTCGGCAACCGGCAAGGTCGGCAATTACGACCAGACCACCGCCGGCGCGAAGGCGGTGTACGCGTTCCTGCAGAAGCAGGGCGGGGACATGGCGACCTTCGACACCAACCCGCTGTGGAAGGTCGTCGACGGGCCGTGGAAGCTGGGCACGTTCAACAGCAGCGGCTACTACTCCTGGGTTCCGAACAAGAACTACTCGGGCCCGGACAAGCCAATCCTCGACAAGGTGGTCTGGACGCCGTTCACGACCGATACCGCCGAGATGGACACGCTGCGTTCCGGCACCACCCTCGATCTAGCCGGTCTGCCTTCGAACGATGTGCGGCAGATCAGCGCGCTCGAGGCCGAGGGCTACTCGGTTGCGGTAGAGCCCACCCCCGGCGTGGCCGAGATCGTGCCCAACCTCTATAACTCGGCGGTCGGGCCATTGCTCCAGCAGCTGTATGTCCGTCAGGCGCTCGAGTACCTGATCAACCGGCCGCAGATCGTGTCCAAGGTCTATGCCGGGTACGCCGATCCGGGCAACGGGCCGGTACCGGTGCTCGCCAGCGGCTCGTATGTGTCGCCGCTGGAAAAGGCTGGCGGGCCGTATCCGTACTCGCCGTCGAAGGCGATATCGCTTCTCAAGGCCCACGGCTGGAAGGTTGCGCCAAACGGGGTCTCGACCTGCGAGCGGGCCGGCACCGGCCCGTCGGACTGCGGAGCCGGGATCAAGGCGAACGAGCCGCTGCAGCTCACGCTCCTGTTCACCTCCGGCATGGCCTCATTCGATCAGCAAGAAGCCGCAATCCAGTCCACCGAGGCGGCCGCCGGCATCAAGATCGTCTTGAAGTCTGAGCCGTTCAACACGCTGATCTCCACTGCTGGCGTCTGCAGCAAGCAATCGCACCCGGCCTCGACATGCGGCTGGCAGCTGCTCGATTACGGTTACGAGCCGTACTCACTCGACCCGTCCGGAGCCAGCATGTTCAACACCGGCGGTTACAACAACCAAGGCGGGTACTCGAGCACGGAAGAGAACAACCTGATCAACCAGACCGAGTACGGCCCAAGCTCGTCGGCGTTCTATACCTACGAGGACTACACAGCCAAGCAACTGCCGTGGCTGTGGCTGCCCCAGCCGTCTAACCTCTTCGTCTACAAGAAGAACCTGGCCGGGGTAACACCGCTGAACCCGTTCTCCGGGACGCTTAATCCGGAGGTCTGGTACTACACCAAGCCCAGTTCATGACGTGGTACCTCCTCCGTCGCGTCGGTCAGGCCGTCGCGGTAGTGATCGGCGTCATGATCTTGACGTTCATCCTGCTGCACATGGAGCCGGGCAGCGTGGCCAGGGCCGTACTCGGCCTGCGCGCCACACCTGCCCGGGTGGCCATCTTCGATGACACCTACGGCCTCAACAAGCCGCTCTACCAGCAGTTCGTCATCTACGTGAAGCAACTGCTGCACGGGAACCTCGGTGTGTCGTACCAGCTCCAGCAACCGGTCTCCACACTCATAGCCGAGCGGCTGCCGCGCGATGCGCTGCTCCTGGGCCTGTCAACGCTGCTTGCCCTGATCATCGGCGTGCCAGCCGGCATCTACCAGGCCGTTCACCACAACCAGCTGGTCGATGACGTTGTGGCCGGAACCTGGTTCACCCTGTACTCTGCGCCGGACTTCATGGAAGCGCTGCTGCTGATAGCACTGCTCTGCGTGCAGTTCCATGTCTTCCAGCCCAACTTCCCCGGAGGCATCACCTCCGTGGGCGGCGTGCTGACGGATTGGCGCGCGCTGGTGCTACCGGTCGTGGTGCTGTCCATCAACAGTGTGGCGAGCTTCAGCCAGTACGCTCGGTCCACGGCCATCCAGGAACTGGCGGCCGACTATGTCCGGGTAGCCAGGGCCAAGGGCGTTCCCCCGCGTCAGGTGCTAACCCGGCACGTCCTGCGGAACTCACTTCTGCCGGTCATCACGATCCTCGGCATGTCGCTGCCGAGCATCGTGGCCGGCGCGGTGATCGCGGAGGCTGTCTTCAACTTCCCCGGCATGGGGCAACTGTTCTGGCAGTCGGCCCTCAGCCACGATTTCCCGGTGCTGCTAGGCGCCACGCTTATCATCGGCGTCGCCACGGTGACCGGCAACCTGCTCGCCGACATCGCCTACGGCGTGCTGGACCCGAGGATCCGTCATGGCAGCTGAGACGGCGCCGCCTGCCAGCCTGGAAATGGATCCCGGCAGCGCGGCGTCCACTGTCGGCCAAGTCACCGCCCGCCCTGGCGGCGCGGGACGACTCAGCTGGTCGGAGCTCCTGCACAACAAACGGGCCATGAGCGGGCTTGGGATCGTCGTGCTCATAGCGCTGTTCTGCTTCGTCGGTCCGCTGCTGTATCACACCAACCAGGTCACCGTTAACCTGAACATCGAGAATGGCCCGCCGGGGCCCGGACACCTGCTGGGGACCGATCCGTACGGCATCGATGTCCTCGGGCGCCTGATGGTCGGCGGCCAGTCCTCACTTGAGCTGGGTTTCGCCGTCGGCATCGCCAGCACGGTGCTTGGCATGCTCTACGGGGCGATCTCCGGCATGCTGGGCGGTGTCGGGGATGCGATCATGATGCGGGTCATCGACACCCTGCTGGCGGTGCCCACCTTTATCTTGCTGATCATCGTGGCGAGCATGTTCACGCTCAACCTCGGCGTGATAATCCTCATCTTGTCGGCGCTGTCCTGGCCGGGGGTGGCCAGGCTGGTCCGGGCTCAGGTGCTGTCGCTGCGAACCAGGGAGTTCGCACAAGCCGCCAAAACGATGGGCGCGACCCGATGGCGGATCCTGCTGTACCACATGGTGCCCAACACCCTCGGGGTTTGCATCGTGACGGCCACGTTCGGCGTGGCCGACTCCATCTACGCTCTATCGGCGCTGAGCTTTCTCGGCATCGGCCCGCCGCCGCCGTTCGCTGACTGGGGCACGATGCTCACCAACGGTGTCGACAACTTGTTCAACGGCTACTGGTGGCAGGTGTACCCGCCGCTGATCGTGCTCGTCATCGTCGTCCTCGCATTCCGGCAGATCGGCGACGCGCTCAATGACATTGTCAGCGGGCAGCAGCCGGGCCGGGCTGTCCGGCGCAGGCGGCGGCGCTTCGGCTGGCTGCCGTTGGCGAGCCAGTACGAGTAGGCGAGGCCCTGCCGCATCCACGAGCCGGTACTCGTGCAGCGCGACGAAGCGGCAGGCGCCCTCGTCGCTGCCAACTCGCGGCGTTCAGGGCACCAGTCGCTTCGCCCAGTCACTGGCGAGCACGGCAATGATGTACATGTCGATCCATTGCCCCTCCCAGCGCAACGCTGCGGAACTCGACGACGTCGCCGTCGAACACTGACGCCGTCACGGCAACAGTGTCAGGGCGTTCACGTGTGCGGGACGGACCACGCTGAAGTGCCGTCGGTCCAGCGTGGCCACCTCGTTAAGCCGGAACCGCTCTGCCAGGGCGATGACCGAGGCGTCAGTCGTGCCGAGCGGGAGGCTGCCGTACGTGGTCACCAGATCGGCCATCCGCGCGTAGTCCCCGGCCGTCAGGTCGACGGCTGAGAAGTCACCGTCGGCCAGCGAGCGCAAGAACAGGGACTCCAGCCGCGGACCCGCCTCGCGAGCCAGCAGGTAACCGACCTCAGCGATGACCGTGGCCGGCACCAGCAGCTGCGACCCTGCCAAATGCAGGTCCGTGAACAGCTTCACGCAGGCTGCATGGTCGGCATCGTTGGTCAGCGCGGCCGCTACCAGCGGTCCAGTATCGCAGATGATCACGCCGGGCGGCCGAAGCCGCCTCCGAGCAGATCCTCAGAGCGCGCAGCCACGTCCGTAGTCCGGCTCTCGCCCGCGCCAAACCACGCCGGCGGCCAGGACCGGTCCCGGACCGCGCGAAGGTGACGGCGCACATCGTCAAGCACCGCCGGTACCTCGTCCTCCGGCAGTTCCTCGACCAGCCTGATGAGCTCCTCGCGCTGCACGCTCATAAGGCCAGTCTACGCAGGCAGGCCGCTCAGCGCGCCCGACCCGCACTCGGGAGCAAGCGTCGGGCACCGGCCAGCAGCCGCATACTGACTAGGTGAGTAAAGTCTCCGGATGACGTCCTTGACGTGTTCTCCATCTTTTACGCGGTAGTGCTCTATCACCAGGTCGGTTCAGGGTTATGGGTTCGCTGGTCACCAGCCCACACCGCCTGGCTTCGGAGCGCCACCTACGGCCGATACATGTCGGACCCGTGGCTTGAAATGCCGGGGGAAGTCTACGGCCATGCGGATGCTCCGACCGAGGAGGACAGAGCTGCGGCGATCTCGCTGGCCACACGGAATCGTTTCATTGCACCCGATGTATACGGCGATCCGGAGCTTTACTGCCTCCAGGTTCCGGCCTACAGCGTCGTCGCCTCCTCGGGCGGGATCGGGCGAGCACTCGGCCCGCCGCGGGAGCACTGCGGCAGGCCGTGTCGCACCGAGCGACGGACTCGTTCGTCTAGCCCCTGGCTCGGGCGCTCCATGCCATTGGCTCCGTGACGTTTAACTGTGGCGGAACTCGACGACGTCACCGTCCCGCATGACGTAGTCCTTGCCCTCGATCCTGGCCTTGCCAGCCGCCCTGGCCGCCGCGACCGAGCCCGCAGCCATCAGGTCATCAAATGACACGACCTCGGCCTTGATGAAACCGCGCTGGAAGTCAGTGTGAATCACGCCTGCGGCTTCCGGCGCGGTGGCACCCACCGGGATCGTCCACGCACGCGCCTCCTTCGGGCCCGCGGTCAGGAACGTGGACAGGTTCAGCGCGGCGAAACCGGCCCTGGCCAGCTGCGCCAGACCCGGCTCTCCGAGTCCTAGCTCAGCCAGCATCTCGGCGGCGTCGGCAGGCTCAAGCTCGGCGAGCTCAGCCTCGGTCTTGGCGTCCAGGAAGATCGACTCGGCCGGGGCAACCAGCCCGGCCAGCTTCTTGCGCAGTTCGTCGTCAGCAAGCTCGGCGTCGTCTTCGTTGAATACGTACAGGAACGGTTTCGCCGTCAGCAGCTGAAGCTCGCGCAGGTCAGCCAGATCGATCCCGGCCGCGGCCGCGCCCGCGAACAGTGTTGTCCCGCCGTCGAGCACTTGCTGCGCCTTCGCCGCCGCGTCAGCCATCCGGATGCGCTCCGGATCCTTGCCTGACTTCGCCTCCTTGGCCAGCCGCGGCGCCGCCTTCTCCAGGGTCTGCAAGTCGGCCAGCATCAGCTCAGTGGCGATGGTCTCGATGTCGCGGTCGGGCGAAACGTCCCCGTCCACGTGGCTGACGTCGGGATCGGTGAAGACGCGCACCACCTGGCAGATCGCGTCAGTTTCCCGGATGTGAGACAGGAACTGGTTGCCCAGCCCCTGCCCCGCAGACGCGCCACGGACCAGGCCCGCGATATCGACGAAACGCACGGTGGCAGGCACGATCCGCGCGGAGTCGTACAGGCCGGCCAGCGCGTCTAGCCGCGCATCAGGAATGCCGACAATGCCGACGTTCGGCTCGATCGTCGCGAACGGGTAGTTCGACGCCAGCGCATTCGCCCTGGTCAGCGCATTGAAAAGAGTGGACTTGCCGACGTTGGGCAAGCCGACGATGCCGATAGACAGGCTCACCGGGAAATTCTAGTAGCCCACGGGAACGCACACTGTCCAGCACGCAGCACTAGGGCCCCGCGCGGCGGCATGGGCCAGCCAGAGATGCCGCCGCGGCTTGCCGCTCCTGCCGGGCCGGGCGTGTCGGACCCAGAACTGTCGTTACCGGCTGCAAGCATGCTGGCTATGAACGCGATCATGTTGCTCATCGGGTTGCTGCTCGGGGCCGCGTTTGGCGCTGCCGTCGGTTACCTGCTCGCACGAGGGCGGCTCGCTGCTCTGACCGCTGACCTCACCGGCCAGGCCAGGGTCGCTGACGAGCGGGCCAGGTCGGCAGACGAGCGGGCCGACCTGCTTGAGCGGGCCGCACGGGAGAAGGCAGACCTGATCGACGGCCAGCTCGCCGAGCGTTTCCAGGTCCTGTCGACACAGGCGCTCGACCGCAGCACAAAGACGTTCCTGCAGATCGCCGAGGGACGGCTGAGCGCGGCTAATGCCAGGGCTGCGGGAGAGCTGGACAACCGCACCGCCGCAGTGGAGCAGCTCGTCCAGCCGCTACGCGACACGTTGGCCCGGGTGGAGACCCAGCTACGCGACACTGAGGCAGCAAGGCGTTCCTCGCATGCCGCGCTGTCGGAGCAGGTGACGATCGCGCGGCAGAGCTCGGATCAGCTGCGCGCGCAGACTCAGGCGCTGGTCACCGCCCTTCGCAGACCCGAGGCCCGCGGCCGGTGGGGCGAGATGCAACTGCGGCGCGTCGTGGAGCTCGCAGGGATGGCCAGCAGGTGCGACTTCGACGAGCAGGTCGGTGTAGCCACGGCCGACGGAGCGCTGCGCCCGGACATGGTGGTCAGGCTGGCGGGCGGGAAGAACATCGTCGTCGACTCGAAGGTGTCGCTCGCCGCTTACCTGGAGGCAGCGGAGACCTCGGACGAGGATGTGCGCGCGGCCCGGCTTGGGGCGCACGCACGGCATCTCCGCGAGCACGTCGACCGGCTCGCGGCCAAGGCGTACTGGGCCGCGCTCGCTCCATCGCCCGAGTTCGTCGTGCTCTTCGTTCCCGGTGAGGCGTTCCTGGCCCCGGCACTTGAGCACGACCCCGGCCTGCTGGAGCACGCGATAGCGCACAAGGTTCACATCGCTACGCCGATAACGCTCGTCACCATGCTGCGAACCGCACAGTACGCCTGGCAGCAGGCGGCGCTATCGGATAACGCGCGAGCCGTGTTCGACCTGGGGCGCGAGCTCTACGACCGGATTACCAGCCTGGGTAAGCACGTCGATGGCCTCGGCAAGGCACTGACGAACGCGGTTTCGGCCTATAACAGGACAGTCGGCTCGCTGGAGAGCCGCGTGCTGGTCAGCGCGCGCAAGCTGAACGAGCTCGGCATTGTCGAAGCTGAGCTAGAGCAGCTGCGCCCGGTTGATGAAGCCGTCCGGCCATTGTCAGCTCCCGAGCTGATCGTGGAGGCCGGGCCGGAACTCGTGGGCTCGCCCAGGGATGCGGCGGCTCAGCAGCAGCTGTTCGGCGGCGGCCGTGCGATCAGCGCGGCAGGCTAGTGCCGTGTCGGCCGGTTAGGCTTCCATGATCGTTGTGAAGTTTGCGGTGCGATAGGCCCCCCAGATCAACAACGATCATGAAGCCCCCGGCCGCTAGGCCTGGCCCGCGGCAGGCTTCCGGAGCTCGCGCGGCAGCCCGAACACCATGCGCTCGCGCACCGCCTCGACCTCCTCGACGTCGGCGAACCCGTGATCTGCCAGCCGCGCGAGCACGCCGTGCACCAGGTCCTCAGGCACCGAGGCGCCGCTGGTCACGCCGACGGTATGCGCGCCGTCGAGCCAGGCCACCTCGATGTCGGAGGCGTCGTCGACCAGGTAGGCGGCTCTCGCGCCGGCCTCTTTGGCGACCTCGACCAAGCGAACCGAGTTAGAGGAGTTATGCGAGCCGACGACAATGACAACATCTGACTCGCCGGCGATCTGCTTGACGGCCGCCTGCCGGTTCTGGGTCGCGTAGCAGATGTCGTCACTGGGCGGATCGAGCAGCTGCGGGAAGCGCTCGCGTAGCGCCGCTACGGTCTGTGTGGTCTCGTCTACTGACAGCGTGGTCTGCGACAGCCAGGCAACTTTCGCGGGGTCCCGGACCTGCACTGAGTCGCTGCCGGCCGGGCCGTCCACCAGGTGTATATGCTCCGGAGCCTCACCGGTGGTGCCGATGACCTCCTCATGACCCTCGTGGCCGATCAGCAGGATGTCGTAGCCCTGCGCGGCGAACCGGCGTGCCTCGTTGTGCACTTTGGTCACCAGGGGGCAGGTAGCGTCGATGGTCCGCAGGCCGCGGTCATTGGCCTCCTCGCGCACCTCCGGGGAGACGCCATGCGCGGAGAACACCACGACCGAACCCTCGGGAACGGCCTCGGTCTCATCGACGAAGACGGCGCCGCGCTCTTCCAGCCCCCGAACGACATGAGTGTTATGCACGATTTGCTTGCGGACGTAGACCGGCGCGCCGAATCGTTCTAGCGCGATCTCCACGGTCTGTACGGCCCTGTCAACGCCCGCGCAATAGCCACGGGGCCTGGCGAGCAGCACTCGGCGGGACTGGGCTGGCATGCCGCCAGTCTAGGTGATCCGCACCCGGACGTATCCAGACACCGGGACCATCCAGACACGGCAGCCATCCAGGCATCGCGCCATCAAGCAGCCGGGACCACTGCCTGCTACCGGCTGCCGGCGTCTGGCACGCGTTGAGAGCCGGAATTGGGGCCCTCCGACCTCGCGGTCACGTGCGGCCCGCCACAATGATCCAAGAGCAGTAGCTTCGCCCAGCCCTGAGAGTTTCCCGAGCCGCCGGCTCGTCGCCGCCAGGGCTGCGGTCGGTTGAGGGAGAACGATCAGAGATGGGCATCCCGCGCATCCCCAACCAGGTGAGGCGAGCACCCACGCTGGCTCTGCGGGCCGTGTTTGCCGGGATTGGCCGGATACTGCTCTCAGCCGACAGCACGCTCCCCAGCGCCGAACCGACAGTCCCTCACCCCGCCGGCGACGGCGGGCTGCCGCGCCAGGCAGCGCGGCGCGGGCGGGCAGGCCTGGCCCCGGTAGCACCGGCCGGCTCGCGGTGGCGTTCGCTGGACAAGACTGGCAATGTCCGGCTGCTGTCTGATGAGGACGCGGACGACGACTGCGACGTCCTACCGGAACCCGGCAGGTCCAGCGCCCGCCGCAAGTCCGCAGCCGTTCACCTGGCAGACCGGAAAGACCCGACGCTGCGCCCGGCTCCGGCGAAGCAAACCTTGCCGCTGGCCAACTATGACGACTTGTCCCTCGCCTCCATCCGCGCCCGGCTTCGCGGGCTCGACGTCAGCCAGCTGCGAATCCTGGCAGAGTATGAGAGCAAGAACGCCGAGCGACCGGAGGTGCTCGGCATGTTCGAGCGGCGGATCTCCAAGCTCGAAACGGGCGTCTTACAGCGCGCGGCCGGTCCCGCCTGATCGCTTGTCCATAGCCGCACCCTAACCAGCACGATGACCTGCCGCAGGAGCTGTTTGTGCCGCTGGAAACCTCCGAGCAGTCGCCAGTCCCGGTGCGCACGGTGCTGCGGCTGGTCGGCGAGTGGATCGGCCGCCTCGGCAGAGTCTGGGTCGAGGGTCAGATCGCCGAGCTCACCAGGCGTGGCGGCACCGCTTTCCTCACCCTGCGCGACCCGGTGGCTGCAGTGTCGGCGCGGGTCATCTGCAGCACCGCCGTGCTCGACGCGACCAGTCCGCCACCCGAGGTCGGCGCCAGAGTCGTTATCTGGGCCAAGCCCGAGTTCAATTCGGCGAAAGGCTCCTTCGCGCTGACTGCCTCCCAGGTCAAGGCGGTAGGAATCGGCGAATTGCTGGCCCGGCTGGAGCGGAGGCGAGTGGAGCTGGCGGCTGAAGGCCTGTTCGCCGCTGAGCGCAAGCGCAGGCTGCCATTCCTGCCTGACACGGTGGGCCTCATCTGCGGGCGCGATTCGGCGGCCGAGCGGGACGTCCTCAGAAACGCCGCTCGCCGCTGGCCAGCTGTCCGGTTCCGGGTCGAACAGGTTGCCGTCCAGGGCCCGCATGCTAGCGAGGAGATCATTGACGCACTGCAGCGGCTCGATGCGGACCGCGCTGTAGACGTCATCATCATCGCCCGCGGCGGTGGATCGGTAGAGGATCTGCTGCCGTTCTCCGACGAGGATCTGGTTCGCGCGGTCGCAGGGTGTGTCACGCCCGTCGTGAGCGCCATCGGGCACGAGCAGGACGTGCCGCTCCTTGACCTGGTGGCTGACGTCCGTGCGTCCACTCCGACTGACGCGGCCAGGCGTGCCGTCCCAGATGTCGCCGAGCAACTCGAGCTGATCGGCCAGCTGCGGTCGCGCGCGCGCAGATCACTGGCCGGACGACTCGACCGGGAAAGCTCCTGGCTGACGGCGATCACCTCACGCCCTGCCCTGGCCAGTCCAACCCGCGAGATCGACCGCCAGCAGGAAGTAATCCTGGGCCTGTCAGATCGTGCCCGCCGCGCGATCAGCGGCGGGCTGAACCGGGCCGCCGACGACGTGGCGCATATCAGGGCACGGCTGATTGCCCTGTCTCCCGCCGCCACCCTGCGCCGGGGTTACGCGATAGTCCAGCACGCTGACTCCAGCGTTGTGATGTCCGCGGATCAAGTGACCGAGGGCGAAGTGCTGTCTGTGCGGTTTGCCGACAACCAGCTGCCAGTTACAGCCGGGCGGCACACTCGTGGCCCGGCCGGTTAGCGCTCCTGGCAGTCCGGCCGGCTGCGCCGTTCAGTTCACCGGCGTGCCAGACCCCCGCGTTCCCGCCGCACTAGGCTGGTCGGGTGGCAGCGGCAGGTAACGCGGGCAATACCGGGCCCGGCGCCGGCCGGCCGGCGGATCCGGCGGCCGGCAAGGCCGGACGCCCGCCGTACGAGCAAGCCAGGGACGAACTGACCGATCTGGTTAAACGGCTGGAGGCAGGCGGCCTCACTCTGGAGCAATCGCTCCAGCTGTGGGAGCGCGGCGAGCAGCTGGCAGCCATCTGCGAGGAATGGCTCGAAGGCGCTCGTGCGCGCCTGGCTACCGCGCTGGCCAAGCAGCATGAAGACGGGGCCGCGCCGGGCGCGCCGTTCTGACCAGGCCCGCGATCATCAGAGTTTCGCCGCCGATGAGGCCGGTCATCTTCTTAGCAACGGCATTTCCGGCGGTCTGCGCTTCAGCAGGCCAATGTGCTACCGCGTGAGGCCAGGGGGAATGCCGATGGACAGGCTGGATCCAGCACGGACGGCTCTGGGGCTGGTGCACAGCCGCCGCCCGGCTCGCGCACCACGGCGATCGCGCTATGGATGGGTAAACAGCCTGGACAACACTTCCAGCACACCGTCAGCAAGCTGGCGTGCCCTCGCTTCATCGGGAGCAAGCGACACCTCAGCGAGCGCGAGCATGATCGCACCCGTCATGACGATCGCGGCGGCGTCGCTTAGGGGCTCGCCGCTACGCGCGAAGAGCTCGGCATTGCGGCTCACCCAGTCTGACACCCGTCGCCGCCACATCGCGTCGAAGCCGGGCGGCCCGTCGCTGCGCGTGAACATGCCGACGAGATCCCGCTGTTCGATGCAGACGTCCAGGTAACCGCGCGCGCCGGCCAGCAGGAGCCGCATGGGATCGGTAACCCCCTGGTCCCGGCATTCCCTGACGGCCTTGCGCGTGCGCTTGTCGTGCTCATCGTGCAGTTCCTCGAACAGCGCGAGATACAAGTCAGCCTTGCCGGAGAAATGGTGGTACATGCTGCCAACGCTGGCGCCCGCGAGCGCGACAATGTCCGTAACGCCCGCTTGCGCGTAGCCCTGGAGCATGAAAACCTCGCGCGCCGCGGCTAGCAGCACAGCCCTGGTAGCTGCGCCGCGGTCTGCGGCACGGCCCGCGTGCGTTACCTGATCAGCAGTCATGCGCTCCGCGTTCTCAGTGTGCCCGGTGCGGGGTGGGCAGGCAGGCGAGCCAGCCCGCTACATAGGATTCCACCACGGGCCACCGACAGGGAAGGTGCTGGCGATGAGCGACCAACAGGCGGGGATGCCTGGCGTGCCAGCCGACCCCGTCACCGATGGCGGGTTCGCCGGCGTGGCAGGCGCCCCGGGGATTCCAGGGCCGGCCGGAGATCTGCAGGATGACCCGGGTCCCGTAACCCCGGAGCCGGGCAGGCATGCTCCTGACCGCAACCTGGCACTGGAATTGGCCAGGGTCACCGAGGCTGGCGCCATGGCTTCGGCGCGGTGGGTCGGCAGGGGCGACAAGAACGGCGCAGACGGCGCCGCGGTCAACGCAATGCGACAGCTCATCAACACGGTGTCGATGAACGGCGTCGTCGTGATCGGCGAGGGCGAGAAGGACGCCGCGCCGATGCTGTACAACGGCGAGCACGTCGGAGACGGCAGCGGCCCGCTCTGCGATGTGGCCGTTGACCCCATTGACGGAACGCGTCTTACCGCGAACGGCATGCCGAACGCGATCTCGGTGATCGCGGTGAGCGCCCGCGGCTCGATGTACGACCCGTCAGCGGTCTATTACATGTCGAAGCTCGTGACGGGCCCGGAAGCGGCAGACGTCGTCGATATCGACGCTCCGCCCGCCGCGAATATAGCTGCCGTCGCGCGAGCCAAGAGCTGCTCGCCCTCCGATGTGACCGTCGTAATGCTCGACCGCCCGCGACATGCCGAGCTCATTCGCGAGATCCGGCAAGCAGGTGCCCGGATCAAGCTGCTCACCGACGGTGACGTAGCCGGAGCGATCATGGCGGCCCGGGACGGCACCGGCATCGACTTGCTGCTCGGTATCGGCGGCACCCCGGAAGGGATCATCGCGGCGTGCGCGGTCAAGTGCCTTGGCGGCGTCATTCTCGGCAAGCTCGCACCACGCGATGATGCCGAGCGCGCTAAGGCACTGGCTGCCGGACACGACCTGGACCGGGTCCTCAGTACTGACGACCTGGTTACGTCCGACGACGCGTTTTTCGCGGCAACCGGCATTACCGACGGCGAGCTGCTGGCCGGCGTCAGGTACCGGGCCGGCGGGGCAGTCACGCATTCCCTCGTCATGCGCGCCCGCTCCGGCACCGTGCGCAACATTCACAGCGAGCATCAGCTATGGAAAGTTGCCAAATATTCGGTTGTGCAGTACTAGCCGCCTGGCTCCAGCGCCGAAGCGGGCCGACGGCTAGCGGAGCTGCCCGCCGCGGCGAAGCCCGCCGAGGCGGCGAGGCCGTTTCGGCGACGTCACCTTGATAGTGCCGCCAAAGCCGAACGTGCGAAGCTCGATGACCGGCTGGTCCGGTGACGCGTTCTGGCCGGCCCGGCCGAAGCCGGGTGCCATGATCCGTTGCCCTGGCAGACGAACGGTGCGGGTAATCCTGCGGGTAAGCACAGCACTGCCAGTCGTCTCGACGACGACCCCATCCGGCACGACGAGGTGAATGGTGCCGAGCATGAGCGTTGCATAGATGACGGTCCGGCCGCTTTGCAGCAGCGCCTGCCGGAGGTCGAGTTCCACCTCGCCGAAGATCGCAATCACGGGCAGGTTCTCCGGCACCACCCAGCAGCCGTCCCGGCTGTCGCGGCCGAAGACGCCTGTGACGGGTCGCCGGCCGTCCAGCCGGATCGGCTGAGCAGCAGGGCCGACGAGATCCGTTGTCAGGGCGGCGAGCTCACCGAGCGTCCGCGCCTGGTATGCGCGTTCTACCCGGTCGGTGTGCTCGCCGGGCGTCAGCCTGCCGTCGGCTGCGGCCTCGCCGAGCAGCGTGACGACCCGGTCGCGCTCGGAGTCTGAGGCACGAAGATCTCGCGGTCCCGGGCGGTAGGTCACTCTCTGAAGATACTCCAGCCGCAGGTCACCGACGTGTTACCAACGGGACGGTGCAGGTTCGCGTCAGGTCCAGGTGTCGCCGTAGTTGCTGGTGGTTATCTCCACTGTCTGGCCCGACGGCTCGATGTAGTAAATCGCGCCGTCGCCGGTACCAGCCGAGGTGAGGGCCAGCGAGCCTTTGGCCTTGGTCGTGCTCACCTTCGCCCAGTCGCCCCAGGCACTCCCCGACCACATCTTCCGGTAGACGAATGAATCGGCGCCGATCCCGGCGACCACCTTCCGGCCGTTCGGCCAGATCGTCGCCGCGATGGCAGAGGAAGTCCCCCCGAGGTTCAACATGTCAGGCTCCGGTGGTGGTGTTTTCTTGCCGAGCGCTTGGACCATTGCTGACTGGCTGGCGTAATCGGCGACGTCACGGTCAATATTCGCAATTGTCGTATATTGGTGTATCGTCCAGGTCTTCCAGGGCGCCGGCACCACCGGGTGGCCCTCAGGGCTAGACGGATCGGCGATCCACAGCGGGTAGCCGCCGAGGCCCGCACAGTTGCCCTGCTTCGCGAAGTCAACGAACGTGTACAGCAGAGGGACCCTGTCGAGCCTCTTCTGCAACTGAGACTGGACATCGACGGCCCAGGCCGCCACCTGCTGAGCCGACAGGCCGTCCGCAGTCTCGAGATCGAGAGCTACCGCGTCCGTGTCGTAGAGGCCAATGTGGTTGAACTCAGACAGGAAGAAGTCAACCGTCTGGGTAGCGTCCACTGACGGATGCCCGAAGAAGTATCCGATGCGAGCCTTGTTATTGGTATGCAACCAATCCATATCGGCTTTCGCGTCTGGATTAACGTATTTGGTCCCGTTAGGCTCAAGCTCGGTGAGCTTGACAGCAGCCCAGACGATATCGCCAGCGGCGCTGGTCCAAGACCCCGGCGAACCCTGAAAGCTGGCTACATCAACTCCAGCAAGCATGGGCCCAACGATAATGGCGGCTCTCACTATTTGCCACCTTTTTGCTATATGTCGCAGAGCTTCTCATGAGCCTGCGTGGCACCTCAGTCGCCGCCAGGCTCCCGCCAGGGCAGGCCGGACCGCCTGTTAGTTTTGTCGCAGCAAGTAATTGAATCCAAGACCGGGAGCCAGTAGGTGAGCGACGCGACCGCACCGAGGGCTGCAGGCAGGCCCGGCGCGACCGACGGGCGTTACAAGTGGGTCGCACTCTCCAACACCACCCTGGGCATGCTCGCCGCGACGGTCAACGCGTCGATCGTGATCATCGCGCTACCAGCTATCTTCCGCGGCATTAACCTCGATCCGCTCCAGGCCAGCAACATCAGCTACCTGCTGTGGATGCTGATGGGGTATCTGGTCGTCTCTGCCGTCCTCGTCGTCACGCTGGGACGGCTAGGCGACATCTACGGCCGCGTGCGGATGTACAACGCCGGCTTCGCCATCTTCGGCCTCGGCGCCCTCGCACTCCCGTTTGATCCGTTTACTGGCGGCCAGGGAGCCCTGTGGCTGATCGGCTGGCGGGTCATCCAAGCAGTCGGCGGGGCAATGCTGATGGCGAACTCTCCGGCGATCCTGACGGACGCGTTCCCGTCCAATCAGCGCGGCACGGCTATGGGCATCAACCAGGTCGCTGGCATCTCCGGCCAGTTCATCGGGCTGATCTTGGGCGGCGTGCTGGCCGCGGTGGACTGGCGACTGGTGTTCATCGTCTCGGTGCCGATCGGTCTCGGCGGAACGATCTGGTCGTACCTGAGTCTGCGGGAAGTCGGGGTACGAACGCCAGCCAAGATCGACTTTCTCGGCAACGTCACGTTTGCGGTCGGCCTGATCATGCTGCTCACCGGCATCACCTATGGCATCCAGCCGTACGGCGGCCACTCGATGGGCTGGACGAGCCCGCTGGTGCTCACCGGGCTCTTCGGCGGCGTAGCGCTGCTCGGCCTGTTCTGCTTTATCGAAACCAGAGTCGCTTCGCCCATGTTCGATCTGCGCCTGATGCGTATCAGGGCGTTCGCGGCCGGCACCGGCGCGACTTTGCTTGCGTCCATCGCCCGTGGCGGCCTTCAGTTCATGCTCATCATCTGGCTGCAGGGCATCTGGCTGCCGCTGCACGGTTATGCCTACAAAGACACGCCGCTCTGGTCTGGTATCTACCTGCTGGCGCTGACATGTGGCTTTGTCGTCTCCGGGCCGGTTTCAGGCTGGCTGTCCGACAAGCACGGCGCCAGGGCGTTCGCCTCGGGCGGTCTGCTGGTGTCCGCGCTCGCGTTCGGCGGCCTCCTGTTTATCCCGGTCGACTTCAGCTACCCCGAGTTCGCGGCGCTGATCTTCCTGGCCGGCGCTGGCATGGGACTGTTCTCGGCGCCGAATGCGGCGGCGATCATGAACAGCGTTCCTGCCAAGCAGCGCGGAGCGGCCTCCGGGATGCTAGCGACGTTCCAGAACTCTGGCTTCGTCCTGTCGATCGGCGTGTTCTTCTCGCTGATGATCGCCGGCCTGGCCGCCACCCTGCCGACGACGCTGACCAGCGGCTTGACAGCGCAGGGCGTGCCAGGCCTGATCGCGCACCGGATAGCGTCGCTGCCTCCGGTCGGCAGCCTGTTTGCTGCCTTCCTCGGTTACAACCCGGTGAAGTCACTGCTAGCCCCGACCGGAGTACTGAGCCACCTGCCAGCCCGGAGCGTGGCGGTGCTCACCGGCAAGGCCTTCTTCCCGCGACTGATCTCTCAGCCGTTCCACCACGGTTTGGTGATCGTGTTCATCATGGCGATGGTGGTACTGGTGATCGCAGCCGCCGCCTCGGCGTTCCGCGGTGGCCGGTATGTGCACGAAGAAGAAGTCGCAGGGGCCGGCGTGGCCGCAGCCTCGATCGCTGCCGGGGCCGCCACCTCCGCGGCCGGAACGGACATAGTGGCCGACGATTTCGCCGCTGACGAGGCGCCGGGTGCAGTGGCCGGTAACGACACGGCCGCCGGCTCTGACCGCCAGTCGGTTCGCGCGACTGACGGGCGCGTGCCGCCGGGTTCCTGACAACCCGCCGACGCTCACAGCGATCGTCACGGAGCTCCGGCCGCGTACCGTTCCCGTGCGGCGTTCCCGACGGGGCAGCCGCCCGGTGAGCCACGGCAGATGCCGGTATCGCACAGCCGGCAGATCCACCGGACCGCGCCCGGTCCGCGCATCATGCCGACCAGCATCTTTCCCGCCAGCCTGTCGAGCTCCGCCCGCTCGGCCGGTGACAGCACGGCCGTGGCCCGGTCGAGCACACCGGCCCTGGCCCGGCAGACTTGCCCGGCCGCTAGCCTGCCAGCGTCGGTCAGCACGATCGCAGTCGACCGGCGATCGGTGCCGGGCACCCGCTCGATGTAGCCAGACTCAGCGAGACGGTCGAGCAGCCTGACTGCGCCGGATGAGGACAAACCAAGCACTTGGCGGAGAATGTCCACGCTCGGCCGGTCCAGGAAATGCAATAGTGCCGCCAGTGCTGCCGGAGCGGAGTCGGCCCGGCCCGCTGCGGCAGCGGTCTCGTCGGCAATCTGGTCGGTGACGACGAGCGCAAGCGCCCCGAACACGTTTGCCGGCCGGTCCAGGCTCACATGGTCAGCTGAGGTCATAGTCGAAGGTGAAAGATCCCGGCGGGGTGGCGGTCGCGACCGACTGACCGGTGCCGGTCAGCCCCGCCAGTCCGCCGGTGCCGGTGCCGGGGATGACCTGCCAGCGTGATCGCGCTTCACCGTCGGCAAACTCACCGTCAGCCTGTACTACGAAGCTGCCGTCCACACCACCAAGCTTGCCTTGCACGCGCTGGATCCCAGTGAAGACAGCAGTGCCGTCCGGCCGGTAGCACATGAGCGCGTCCCAGGTTGCCTCGCCGGCGATATCGCCCGCCATGCCGAAAGTGATCGTGGCTTTGGTGAGCTTGGCACCCTCACCCAGGTCCTGGTAGGTGTTCTCGTCCCACGATGCGACGGTAAAAGTTCCTGTTGCCTGTGCCATCCTGACCGCCTTCGTTTCGCCGCTTACATTGACCGCCGGCAGGTAGCGCCCCGGCGCCCGACAGAAGAATGATGTGTGAGTCACACACTAGTTGGCCGCCTCGAGATTGGCCTAGCCGACTCGCACGCTCTCGGGCAGGCACCGACGCCGCGCCTGCCACACGAAACGGCTGACTCGGTCCGGTGCCTCCCCGAACCTTCGCGGCACGACAGCCAGCAAACACTCATAGCCCCGTAAAGCAGTCGCCGGCCTGGCTGCCCCACTCTTCACGGATCTTGTCCGCAACATGCACCGGTTTGTTCTAGTTTTGACGTCAAGAATCCGTGATATGTGGAGCGACTGCGGGCGCCACAGCGGACTGACGGCGAGCCAAGCGGGGCAGAATCACTCTGCGTGTGCCCGCCGCTGCTTATCGCGACGGGGCACAGGCGCGATCGGATGTATTTGCGAGCTTCAGCATCGGCAGGTTCGCTGTGGCAAATCATCAAGATGCGGTTGCCTGCCAGGCGGCCAGGCCGAGCACATCGACCAGACCAGGCAGGCAGACCAGACAGACTGCGCGAGCCGGGCAGCGTGGATCAGCCAAAGGCGCCGCTCGGGTAGCCGGACAGCACTTGTCTCGGGTCGCGGCGCGGCGCCGGCCAGGCTGGCGGTGGTTGCTCGTCGGCCTCCTGTGCGTCTTCAGCCTCGCCGTCACAGCCGTGTACGTGGCGACCGTGATTATGGACATCCGGCAGCGTCACTGGGCCGGGGCGTTCGACGCGTCACGGGACGCAGTACCGGCGGCTGTTGGCTGGGCGGCGCTCCTCATCCTGTTTACCGGCCGCGCCGCCATGGCCGCAGATGAGCACGCGGCGGCCGAGAGGCACATGCACGTGGCGCTGGCTACGGACTCGGTTCACCGGGCAGAGCAGCGGGTGGAGCGGCTCGCGGCGACTCTGACGGAGCTCAGCGCCGCGGCCGCCCGAGACGCGAATGACCGGCACCTGGCCCGTCAGATCGGCGACACCGCGGCCAGGATGGATCTGGCGAGGCAATGGCTGATCGGGGCCCGAGCCGCGCTGGCCGCGAGCCAGCCGGACGTGGCGAAGGCCAGCGAGACTCAGCCGAGTCGCCTTCGCGGGCCAGGTCCGCCGGCAGGCCGGGTGGCCTTACTGGCGAGATCCGTCCGATGACGTTCCGGCCCTCACGTAACGCTCGGGCCCTGACGGCCCGATCCGGGTGGGCAAGCCCTTGCCGCCCGACAGTCGTTGCCGCCTGGCACCCCCACTCAGGGAAAGTCGCGCCCGCCGGACATGATGGCCACACGAAGTATCTCCTCGGCGGCGTCTGCAGCTGCGCGCGCCGTGATGACGTTCGTGTGCGCCTCGTTCAGGTCACCCAGCCCGATGCAGCTGGACGCCACTGCGATGTCGTGGGCAGCTAACTGCAGCTGCCTGACCGCCTCGTCGATGTCGACCCGCTGGTGGAACTGCTCAGGGCTCATGCCCTGCTCGGGGATGCTCACGATGCACCATCCTCATTTTCGGGGCTGGTCCGGGTGGCCGTGCCCTCGTCCGGATCTGCCGGGACGGTGGCCGGCCACCCGGCAATGCGTTG
>Ga0335074_10001406_pt1 | contig 32598 bp, 30 predicted proteins | sample Lox_Sample_23_FD_206715 | JGI IMG/M metagenome (GOLD analysis project Ga0335074, IMG submission 206715) | Soil microbial communities from Loxahatchee National Wildlife Refuge, Florida, United States - Lox_Sample_2.3 | ecosystem: Environmental > Terrestrial > Soil > Wetlands | place: USA... | reverse complement strand
GCAGCCGGTCACCGGGATGCAGCAGACCCAGCCGCATCGCCTCCCGCACCTGGCGCACCAGCTGCGCATAGACGGGCACGCTGCCCGCCTTATCGACATGGAAGTCGATCACACTGCACGTCCCTTCTCGGACGGGACCGGCCTAAGGATTGTTATGGTTATCTATAACACTGAATGATTTGCGGGCGCAAGCCGATCACTCGCGATTCGGCACAGCAGCCAGGCAAGGACGTATTCACGCGGGCCGCGGCACCACCCGTAGACGGAGCCTGTCCGGCGCAGAACAGGACGATCCCGGGTGGAATCGCCCCGGATGACTGATGGTTGCGCTAGCCGCGAATGTTCGGCGATCCGTACCGGATTGAACTACGCGCTGATACGAGCGGCTGCCTTCGCCGCCGCGGCTGGGCGTACGCGGATGCCAGTGACCGTCGTGGCTGACTCCAGCTACGTCTGCTGCTAGCACCCGGGCCGGTCGCGGCAGTGCCATTGAGTGGCATCTCAGCGGCGATGCCCGATGTCCACGGCTGATCAAGACCGGGGCGAGCCACTGACCTGACGCCCCGTTCGCGTGGAGGGCGCGGGACCGCAGGACCGCTCTCTGTCTGTTCAACCGACGCGATCCGCCACGCTGGCCGACGTGTCATCGGGAGTCAGTCCGTGAGGCTGAGTGCCAATTCTCCACGTCTAGAGCGACGGTCAACTGGCGGTCAGACGATCTTGACGGTCAACATCGCCGACTGAAACCTGCTCTCGACCTGCTACTTGTGGAGCCCCTTACGGAATCGAACCGTAGACCTTCTCCTTACCATGTATTGGTCTGCGGTTCCTTAGCTTGTTATTTAACCTCTGCGTCTGTGACCTGGGTTTTTCGTGCACCTTGTGCCGGGTGATCCCGGCGTGTCGTGGTGCGTGAGCACGGCCTCCGCATGATCATGTGTTCTCGCCAAAGGACCATGATCACCACGAAGGCCGTGATGAACAGATTGCCAGAGAACACCGGCGGCGGGCCAGCCGCACGCGCCGTCCTGGCGCGGTTCCGCCGGGAGTTCCGTGCCTGCCTGACCGCCCGCAGCGACGAGATCTTCGAGCTGGCGGATGCGGTGCTGTGCGCGGGCGGCCCGGTCAGGAACCTGGCCGCCCTGTCGCTGGCGCCGGAGCACCGCCGTGGCCACGGCGCCCTGTATGACGCGGTGAACTGCGGGCGGATCGATGTTGCCCGGCTGCGCCGGTGCCTGGCCGGGCTGCCGTTACCGCGGGCGGCGGACGGGCGGCCGATGCTCGCGGTGTACGTGAGCAACTGGCTGCGGCCCGGCGCAGCCACCAGCCCGGACCGCCTATTCTGCCACGTGTATGGCCGGGGCAAGGGCCAGGCGCAGATGATCCCGGGCTGGCCCTACTCCGTGGTCGCGGCGCTGGAGCCGGGCCGCACCTCCTGGACCGCGGTCCTGGACGCCATCCGCCTCGGTCCCGATGACGACGAGGCCGAGGTCACCGCCGCGCAGGTCCGCGAGGTCATCACCCGGCTGATCGTGGCCGGGCACTGGCGGGAGGGGGACCCGCCTATCCTGGTGATCTTCGACGCCGGGTATGACCCGATGCGGTTGGCCCACCAGCTCACCGGCCTGCCGGTGGAGATCCTGGGCCGGCTGCGCTCTGACCGGGTGCTGCATTTCCCCGTCCCGGCCCGCCGGCCCGGCACCAACGGCCGGCCGCCGCGGCACGGCCGGGAGTTCGCTCTCGCTGACCCAGCCACCTGGCCGGGCCGGCCGTGACCACCACCACGGCGACCACCCGCTACGGCACCGCGGTGGCGCAGGCGTGGGACCGGCTGCACCCCCGGCTGACCCACCGCTCCGCCTGGCTCAGCCACGACGGGCCCCTGCCCGTCATCGAGGGCACCCTGATCCGGCTGCAGGTGGACCACCTGCCCGGCGACCGCCACCCCAAGCCCGTATGGCTGTGGTCCTCGTTCACCGGCGCCCCGCCCGCTGACGTGGACCGGTGCTGGCAGGCGTTCCTCCGCAGGTTCGACCTTGAACACACGTTCCGGCTGTTCAAACAGGTCCTCGGCTGGACCGCGCCCAAGATCCGCGACCCGGCCGCCGCCGACCGGTGGACGTGGCTGGTTATCACCGTCTACGCCCAGCTCCGCCTCGCCCGGCCTCTGGCTGAGGACCTGCGGCTGCCCTGGGAACGGCCCGCGCCGCCGGGCCGGCTGACCCCAGCCCGGGTCCGCCGCGGGTTCCGCAACATCCACGCCACCCTGCCCTGCCTGACCGGCGCACCGAAACCCGCCAAGCCCGGGCCCGGACGGCCGCCAGGATCGAAGAACCGGCGGCCCGCACCCCGCCACGACGTGGGGAAGAAAACGAAAAGGGACACCACGCTCAAGGCACGACGCGAACGCGCAGGTTAAACGGCAAGCTTAGCGGCAGGCAGCCCAACTGACCCTGCCAATACACGAGCGCGGGCAGGCTGCCACAAGCGCTGGACGAGCCCACGCGAGCGTTCTTTGCCACTCAATCTGCCACTCAGATTGATCTTGCAACGCCACCCGGACCTGATTTCAGCGCGCATGAGTCCGGGCAGCGGCAGCCCTCCCCCGCTCGCCGCGGCTGGTCGCCGCGGCCGCAGCGCACGGGGGCTCATAGCCGGGTGAGCTCGGCGCAGCGGACGTCCAGCGCGGCCCAGTATCCCAGGACCGGCAGCCTCGCTATCTTGCGTACGATGGACATACCCAGGTCACAGGCCGTGCATGGTGGGGTCGGGCAGCCGCCCTGCGGGCGCGGTGCCATATACCTCGGGCAGTCCGGTGATGAGTTCCTCCGGCTGCACCGCCCCGCCCGTCTTGCTCCGGTACTCCCCGGCCGCCTTCCAGCCACGCAGCCGCTGCACCCGGTCGCCGTGCACCCGGAACACCTGGCCGGTCAGCCACGATGACGCGTCCGAGGCCAGGTAGGCGACCAGCCCCGACGCGTTGGCCGGGTCCTGCGGGTCGAAGCCGTCCAGCGCGGACGCGTCCGGGACCGGGTTCCGCACCGCCACCCCGGGGATGCCATCGGTCATCCTGGTGTGCGCGATCGGCGAGATCGCATTCGCGGTCACCCCGTACCGGGCCATCTCCAGCGCGGTGATGGTGGTCAGCGACACGATGCCTGCCTTGGCCGCCCCGTAGTTGGCCTGGCCTACGGTGCCGAACAAGCCGGTGCCCGAGGTCGTGTTGATGACCCGCCCCCCGCGCCCCGCACCCGCCTTAGCTTCAGAACGCCAGTACGCACACGCGTGCCTCGACATCGCGAATGTGCCCTTCAGGTGCACCCCGATGACAGCATCGAAATCATCCTCGGTCATCGAGAACAGCATCTTGTCCCGCAGGATGCCGGCGTTGTTCACCACCACATCCAGCCGGCCGAACTCGGCGGCCACCCCCGCGATCAGCTTCTCCGTGGCGCCCCAGTCGGTCACCGACGAGTAATCGGCGATGGCCTGACCTCCCGCGGCAGTGATCTCGGCCACCACCGCCTCGGCCGGGGTCTCCCCGGTGCTCTCCCCGTGCAGCCCGGCGCCGGGGTCGTTCACCACGACGGCCGCGCCGTGCGCGGCCAGCGTCAGGCAGTGCGCACGGCCGAGCCCACGGCCACCTCCGGTCACGATCGCGACCTTGCCGTCGAGCAGGCCCATCACGACTCCCTTTCTCCTCGGTCGGCCCGCGGAGCGGGCCCATTAACCAGCCCGCAGCACGAGCCCTTGCGCGTTGAAGAAGAAGCCCCCCGGGGTCAGCAGCGCGACCCGCGCCGCGGGGACCTGACGGCCCCCGGCCTGGCCGCGTAGCTGGGTGACCGCCTCCCGCACGTGCCCGGCGCCCTGCGAGCCACCCTCGGACAGGCTGCCACCGTGCGGATTGACCGGCACCCGCCCCTTGATCGTGATCCGGTTCGCCGCGGGGTCCCAGTTGTCGGCCAGGAACGCGCCCGCTTCCCCGGTACCGCAGAACCCGTAGCTCTCGAAGCAGCGCAGCGCCACGATCGTGAAGCCGTCGTAGGGGAAGAACAGGTCGATGTCATCCAGCCACAGGTCACTCTTGGCCCGCAGGTCACGCGCGGCCAGCGGCTGCCCGGTGGCATCCAGCGACGCGGCCAGGTGCTCCTCGGGCGGCGCGGTCATGCCCATGGTGGCGGCGTGGATGAGCACCGGGGGCTGGCGCAGGTCGCGGGCCCGCTCGGCGGTGGTCACGATGAACGCGTCCGCCCCGTCGACGGGGATGTCCATGTCGTAGAGGCACAGCGGCTCACGGATCATGCGGCCGGCCAGATACGCATCCATGGTCAGCGGCTCGCGCAGCACCGCGTTGGGGTTGGCCGCCGCGTAGCTCCGGCCGCTGACCGCGATCCGGCCGAGATCCTCGCGGGTCGCGCCGAACTCGGCCAGGTAGCGGCCTGCCCAGGCGGCGTACCCGGCGGATCCGTGCATGCTCCACGGCTCCGCGTCGGTGTGCCCGTCACCGGTCGCGGCCCGGCCGTCGGGCAGTCCGAACGTGGCCCGCCGCCGGAACGGGTCCGCGGCCGCGCTGCGTGAGAAGCCACCGACCCGGTAGACCGAGTGGTAGACGAGGGCGACCTCGCAGGCCCCGGTCCACACCGCGTTGCTGGCGGCGGTCAGGTGATTCATGATCGGCGGCACGGCGCGGGCCCACCAGGTGACGGCGGGCAGTCCGAGCGCGGACACCACGGTGGCCGGGTCGATGCCACCGGTCAGCAAGCCGCCACCGACCACGCCGTCCACGTCGGCCGCGGTCAGCCCGGCGTCCCGGATGGCCGCGACCGCCGCTTCGAGCAGGATCGCCAGTTCGGTGGTGGCGCCCCGGTCCCGGGCGTACGGGGACAGGCCGACCCCGGCGATGGCGATCTTGTCCTTTGCGGGGTTCCGGGCCGTCATGACGGCGTCCCGGCCGGGCGGAACGCGGGCCAGGGCGCCCCATCCCGGTCGATCCAGGTCAGCTCCACGTCCAGGCCGACGCGCAGCTGATCCCGCGGGCAGCCCACGACCGTGGCCTCGATTCGCAGTCCCGGCTGCTCAGCCAGCTCGATCCCGGCCAGCGGGAAGCCGCCCGCGTAGTCCACACCGCCGGAAGGCGGTCCCTGATGCAGGAACGTCAGCAGGTACACCGTGCCCCGGCCGCTGACCGGTACCGGGCCCACCGTGGCCGACCAGCAAGACGGGCAGATGGGCCGCAGCGGAGTGTGCAGCCGACCGCACTCCGCGCACCGGCCCACCAGCAGCTCACGGTGCAGCAGCCCGGTATAGAACTGCTTGTTCACGTGATCCAGCCGGACCGCCGGGAACAGGTCCAGCACTTCGGCGTCGGATGGCTCTGCGGTCATGCGGCCGCCGGGTCGGGCACCGCGAACAGCCGGGCGAAGTTGTCCCGGGTGACGGTGTCCCTGATCGCGTCGGGCACACCCCCAAAGATATCCGCCAGCACCGCCTGGGCGTTGTATTCGCTCGGCGGCATGGGCAACCGGGGACGGAGGAAGAATGTGCCGTACTGCCGCTGCGCCCCGTCCATCCGCTCCATCACCCCATCCCTCCTGCACCCAACACAGCTAAATAATCTTAATAAGTTAGTTATATCACGCGATCTCGGGTTAGACTGCCGGAGGCCGCAACGGTGTGGTGAGGGAGTCGCCAATGCCTGATGACAGGTTCTTTGAGCCGGAGATAGAGACCCTGCCCCGTGCATCCCTGGCCGCCCTCCAGGAGGAGCGGATCCTCGAGCTGGTGCCCTACGTGTACGAGCGCTCCGCCCTGGTGCGCCGCAAGTGGGAGGAGGCCAGGGTCAAGCCGGGCGACATCAACTCGCTGGCCGACTTCACCGAGCGGGTGCCGTTCATCACCAAGGACGACATCCGCCAGTTCCGCGACCGGGCGGGCGACCCGTTCGGCGGCCTGCTGTGCACCGACTACCACACCTCGACCACGGTGTTCTCCACCTCGGGGACCACCGGGGACGCCACCATGTACGCGCACGCCTGGGATGAGTGGCACCCGTTCTGGGCGGCCACCGCCCGGGACCTGTGGGAGGTTGGCGTCCGGCCCGGGGACTACGTGCTGGGCAGCGGGTTCAAGATGCGCGGGCCGCTCTACCACGCGGAACAGATGTGCGGCGCGATCCCGCTGATGGTCAGCACCGCCATCGGCGGCTGGGCTGGCGCGCTGGACGCCATCCGGCGCTATCGGCCGGTATGCACCACGCTCACCGGGCTGGCCATGGCCGAACTGGACCACCTGAGCCGGAGCAACGACATGAGGGACGTGTTCTCGTCCTTCAAGGGCGCCACGTTCGCGGGCGAGCCGCTTGGCGCCCGGGCCCGGGCACAGCTGGAGAGCTGGGGCGTCGAGATCTTTCTGTGGACCTCCACCGGGGACGTGACGGCGGCGTTCGAATGCCGCCAGCACGATGGCTGCCACGCTTGGGAGGACTGCGTGCTGCTGGAGGCGGTGGACCCGGCCGACGGCAGCCCGGCGGCTGATGGCGAGCTGGGCGAGCTGGTCGCCACCTCGCTGGACAACCCGATCACGCCGATGATCCGGTTCCGCTCCGACGACATCATCCGGATGACCAGAGAGCCGTGCGGCTGCGGCCGGACGCACGCCCGGTTCTGGCCGGTCGGCCGCAAGGGCGACGAGACGATAGTGGCCGGCCACTGCTTCGTGCCGATGGACATCTGGCGGGCGCTGGAGCAGGTCCCGGAGACCGCGACCGCGCTGTTCCAGCTGGTCCGCCCGGCCCGGGAGATCGACGAGCTCAGGGTCCGGGTCGGCTACGACCCGGAGCTGACCACCTCCCTCCCGGACGTGCGGGACCGGGTAGCCGACGTGATCATGGCTGCGGTGGGCGTGGCGCCGGTGGTGGAGCTGGTACCCGAACCGGACCTGCTGGCCCGCGGCCGCGGCGGGAAGCTCCCCAGGGTGGTGCGATCATGACCCTGGCATCGACGACGGCGGCCGCCGCGACGCTCCCCCGGCACCGGCTGTGGGGCGTCAGCCGGTACGAGGTGGCCGGCCAGCCGGTCTACTTCGAGATCAGCTGGGAAGACCGGCGGCGCGATACCGCATGGGCCCGGGCCATGCTGGCGGACCACGGACTGGATGGGACCAGTGGGCTGATCATCGTCAGCGGCATGCCCGAGTCGGCGTGGTTCGACCCAGTCGAGACCGCGGCCTGTGAGCTCGGCACGCCGTTCTCGATCGGCGAGATCTGGTCGTTCGAGGCGTTCCGCACCGCGATGTATGCCAGTCGGCTGCCCATCACCATGATCTTCGGGATGGACCGCACCGTGGCCGAGGGCCTGGGTGACGACCTGGCCAGCCTGGTGGCCCGGGTGCCGGCCATCGGGGGCCGCCCCGATGCCATGCCCCTGCTGACCGCGGCAGGCGCCCGGCCGTTCACGGTCACCCGGCTGGGGCCGGCCCTCGCGGTCGAGTGCCCGCATCGGTCCGGCGCGCATCTGGACGGCGCGGAATGGGCACTGGCCGAGCGCGACGGCGAACTGTTCCTCAGCACGGTAGGCCCGCGGGCGCACCAGGCCAGCGACGCCGCGCTGGGCCTGCGCGGCACGGTCACCGCGGGCCGGTGCGAGTGCGGCCGCACCGGCCAGCGAGTCACCATCACCGAGTAGGCCGCCGAACCAGGGAGCGTGGAATCCATGGCGCCTCGCGGGATCACCGTCGGGGACATCATCAGCGAGCACCGGCGCAGCTACCCGGACCAGCTCGCCCTAGCCGACGGTGACCGGCACCTGACCTGGCCCGAGCTGGACGAGCGGGTCAACCGGCTGGCCAGCGCACTGCACGCAGCCGGCCTCGGGCCGGGCGACCGGATCCTGTGGCTCGGCCAGAACTCGTTCCGGGTATACGAGCTGCTCGGCGCGGCGGCCCGGATCGGCGCCATGGTCTGCCCGGGCTACTGGCGCTGGGCCCCGCCGGAGATGGTTTTCGCCATCGAGGACTTCAGCCCCAAGGTGATCATCTGGCAGGAGGAGGAGATCGGTGCCGTGGTGCGCGCCGCCCGGGCCGCCACCCCGGCGGCGCAGGACGCCCGCTGGCTACGCCACGACACCGACGCTTCCACCGGGGCGGGCTCCGGCGACTACGCCGGCGGCGACCAGTCCTACGAGGACTTCCTGGCGGCTGGCGACCCAGCCGGCCCAGGCCTGGACGTCGACCCGGACTCCGCGCTGCTGGTCATCTATACGGCGGCCCTCAGCGGCCGTCCCTGCGGCTCGATGCTGTCGCACACCAATCTGATCACCATGGGCCTGGAGGTCGCCTGGCTCGGCGACATCGACGACCAGACGGTGTTCCTGAACTCGGGGCCGATGTTCCACATCGGGAACTTCCAGTTCTACGGCATCCCGACCCTCGTCCAGGGCGGCACCAATGTGGTCACCCGCCGGGTGGTGGCTCGCGAGATCCTGGACATCCTGGCCCGGGAGCAGTGCACCCGCGCCTACCTTATGCCTGCCACCATCACGCAACTGGTCGACCTGATGCGGGAGCGCGGCACCGAACTGCCGCACTTCAAGGCGACCATCGCTGCGCCGCTGTGGCAGGGCCTGGTGGCGGCGGACGACAGCCGGCACGGGCGGGAAGGCGGCGGCCTGGGCTATGGCTATGGGCAGACCGAGGTGGCCGGGTTCTGCCTCTTCGGTGGCTACGGCGGGCGGGGCGCGGGCAACGCCGGCCGGCCCGGGCCGGCCACGGCCGTCCGCATCCTGAACGCGAGCGACCGGGAGTGCCCGGCCGGCGAGGCCGGCGAGATCTGCGTCCGCGGCAACACGGTGCACCTGGGCTACTGGAACCGCCCCGAGATCAACGAGCAGCGGTTCCGCGGTGGCTGGTGGCACACCACGGACCTGGGGCGCCGTGAGCCGGACGGCACCATCACGTTCCTCGGCACGATGACCCGGATGATCAAGTCCGGGGCAGAGAACGTGTACCCGGCCGAGGTAGAGAACTGCCTGGAGGCCCACCCAGCGGTCAGGGAGGCCGCGGTCATCGGCATCCCCAGCGAGCGGTTCCTGCAGGACGTCAAGGCCATCGTCGTGCTGCACGGAAGCGCCGCCGCGACGGCCGACGACCTCACCGAGCATTGCCGGCGGAACATCGCCTCGTACAAGAAGCCGAAGACGGTGGAGTTCCTGGACGCGCTGCCGCGTGTCCAGGGCGCCAAGGACTACGCGGCGCTGGACGAGAAGTTCGGTGGCGGCGGGTATCCCGGCGGCGACAACCTGGGCGGTGGGCATTGAAGGTGGCCGGCAAGTCCATCGTCGTCACCGGTGGCGCCAGTGGCATCGGCCGGGCGCTGGCCGAGCGGTTCGCCGCGGACGGCGCCCGGGGTGTGGTCGTCGCGGACATCAACGCCGAATGGGCCCGGAAGGTAGCCGACCGTATCGGCGGCGTCGGCGTCGGCTGTGATGTCGCCAACCCAGACTCGATGGCTGCGCTCGTGACCATCGCTCAGCGGGCGTTCGGCACCATTGATGTTTTTTGCTCGAACGCCGGCTTCACTGATCCGGCACCCGGTGATCTGAGCCAGCCGGTGGACGCCTGGCACCGGATCGTCGATGTCAACCTCATGGCGCACGTGTGGGCGGCCCGCGCGGTGCTGCCCGCCATGGTGGCCCAGGGCGAAGGCTACCTGGTGCAGACGATCTCCTCGGCGGCCCTGATCACCGGGCCGTCCGGGCCCGGGTACACGCTGACCAAGCACGGCGCGCTCGGCTTCGCCGAGTGGCTCGCGCTGAACTACGGTGAGCAGGGCATCCGGGTGTCCTGCCTGTGCCCGAACGCGGTGTACACCGGCATGTTCGGCCGGCCGCTGGACGACGAGTCGGCCGCTCCCCCGGACGGCGGCGCACTGGGGCAGCTGCTGATGCCAGAGGACGTCGCGGGCTGCGTGATCGAGGCGATGGACGCGGAACGGTTCCTGATCCTGCCGCACCCGCGGGTCGGCGACTCGTTCCGGCGCAAAGCCACCGACTATGACGCCTGGCTGGACCGGGCCCGCGGCCGCCTGCGCGCGATGCGCTGACCCGGCCGATTCCAGGCAAAGACAGGGCACCGAGCGTGGACGAGCATCTGGCCTCCATCTGGGAGTCGATCGCGGATCGCCTGCCGGGCGAAATCGCGCTGGTGCACGGGGCGGTCCGGCTTAGCTGGGCCAGCTTCGAACAGCGGGCCGCCCGGTTCGCGGCCGCGCTGGACGCGGCCGGGGTCCGAGCCGGCCAGACCGTCGCCATCGACATGTACAACGGCGCGGAGTACCTGGAGGTGTTCTTCGCCGCGCTGAAGATCCGCGCGGTGCCGGCCAACGTGAACTACCGCTACCTCGATGACGAGCTGTGTCAGCTACTGGAGCAGTCCGACGCCGTCGCGCTGGTCTACCACGCGGCCCTGCGCCACCAGGTGGCCCGCGCGGCCGCCCGGACCGCCGGGCTGCGGCTGCTGGTCGAGGTGGGCCAGGCCGACGCCGATGTCCCGGACGGCGGCGCCCCGGCCAGCATCGCCCCGGCCGGCGTGCGCCAGTACGAAGAGCTGATCAGGGCTCACCCGCCCGCGCCGCGCATCCGGCGGCCGGCCAGTGACGTCTTCCTGTCCTTCACCGGAGGCACGACCGGGCTGCCCAAGGGGGTGGAGTACGTCATCGGAGACAGCGCCCGGAACACCCGGGTGCTGGGCCGGCAGATGCTCGGCCTGGACGACATCGACTGGGACGGCCCGGCGCTGGACCGGGCCGTGCTGCTGCACCGGCAGCGGCGCCGCCCGGTCGCGCTGCCCGCCTCGCCGCTGATGCACAGCACCGGCCTGATCATGGCCTCGCTTCCGGTGCTGACTGCCGGGGGCACTGTGGTGACCCTCACCGCCCGGCACTTCGACCCGGACGAGCTGTTCGCCGCCATCGCCGCGACCCGGCCCCGCACGGTGTCGATCGTCGGCGACGCGTTCGCCCGGCCGATGATGCGTGCGCTGGCCCGGCAGGCCGCCACCGGGCGCGGGTACGACGCGTCCAGCCTGGTCACCATCGCGTCGGCCGGGGTGGCCTGGAGCGCCGACGTCAAGCGGGCCATTCTGGAGCACATCCCGCAGGTCACCCTGGTGGACGCGTGCGGTTCCACGGAAGGCGCGCTGATCGGATCCATGATCTCCCGGCACGGTATGCCGCTGAGCACGGACCGGTTCGTGCCCGCGCCCGGCGTCCGGATCCTGCGCGCCGACGGGTCTGACGTCCCGGCCGGCAGCGCCGAGACCGGCATGTTCCTGGTGCCCACGGTGGCCCGCGGCTACCGGAACGACCCAGAGCGGACCTCAGCCGCGTTCCGCACCGTCGCCGGGCAGCGCTATGTCAGCACCGGGGACTGGGGCCGGTGGAACGCCGACGGGACGGTGACCCTGATCGGCCGCGGCACCTCGACCATCAACACCGGCGGGGAGAAGGTCTTCCCGGAAGAGGTGGAGCAGCTCATCCGCGGGCTACCCGGGGTGGAGGACTGCGTCGTCCTCGGGCTGCCTGACGAACGCTTCGGGCAGCGGGTCGCCGCGGTCGTGCAGCCTCAGGACGGCTTCCTCGAGCCGGCCACCGTGATCGCGGCCGTGCGGCACCGGCTGGCCCCCTATAAGGTGCCGCGGACCGTGGTCGTCGCGCCGGTCCCACGGGCACCCAACGGGAAGGTCATCTTCGCTGTGGCCCGGCAGTTGCTCACCGGCGGCGAGCCGGCTCAGCCCGCGGAGCACCAGCCTGGCTGAGCATGTCCGCCGCCCGGGTCAGCATCCCGGCCAGCTCACGGGCTTCGCCGGGGGTCAGCCCGATCAGCCGGTACCGGCCGCCGGCATGCACGGCCAGCTCGACAGTGGGCGACCAGGCCGGTTCGCCGGGGTCATCGGGAAGGTACTGGGCCGTCTGCACGTCGGCGCGATCCGGCCCGTCCGGGTCGGCGGCCCCGGAGAACGTGACCAAGGACGTCTCGCTGGCGTGGTAGAACGCGATCCCGCGCGGCTCCGCGGAATGGTCCCGGGTGCACCAGCGCGGGCAGAGGTTGGTGCTGGTCACGGACGGCATCGCTGCTCCTCCCGGTTTCGTGGCCGGAGGGCGCTGGGCCGGGGCGGCGCGGCCGCCCGGTCGCTCAGAAGCCCAGACCCCGGCCGACGATCTCCTTCATGATTTCCGTGGTGCCGCCGTAGAGCCGCTGCACCCGCGCGTCCCGCCACAGCCGGGCGATTTCGTACTCGTTGATGTAGCCGTAGCCACCGTGCAGTTGCAGGCAGCGGTCCACGATCTCCCATTGCAGTTCGGTGGCCCACCACTTGGCTTCCGCCGCCTCGTCGGCGGTGAGCTCGCCGTCCACCGCCGCCTGCACGCACCGGTCCAGGTAGGCGTGCGCCACGTCCAGCTTGGTCTTCATCTCGGCCAGCGCGAACCGGTTGATCTGGAACCCGCCGATCGGCCGCCCGAAGGCGTGCCGGTCCCTGGCGTACTCCCGGGTGATCAGGAAGGCCCGGTCCGCGTGGGCGATCGCGTACACGGCGATGCCGAGCCGTTCCTGGGGCAGGTTCCGCATCAGGTGGTAGAAGCCCTGTCCCTCGTCCCCGAGCAAATTCGCGGCTGGCACCCGGACGTCGTGGAAGAACAGCTCGGCGGTGTCCTGGGCCCGGTTGCCGATCTTGTCGAGCTTCCGGCCGCGTTCGAAGCCGGCGAAGCCGTCCTCCACCACGAGCAGGCTCATCCCCCGGTGACCAGCTTCCGGGTCGGTGCGCGCCACCACGATGACCAGGTTGGCCAGGATGCCGTTGCTGATGAATGTCTTGGTGCCGTTGAGCACGTAGTGGTCACCGTCCCGGCGGGCGGTGGCCTTGATCTGCTTGAGGTCCGACCCGGCACCCGGCTCGGACATGGCGATGGCCACCAGCCGCTCGCCGGTGACGAAGCCGGGCAGCCACCGCCGGCGCTGCTCGTCCGTGGTCAGGTCGGTCAGGTACGGAGCGACCACGTCGTTGTGCAGGCCCAGCGCGATGCCCTGGGTGCCGGTGCCCGCGATCTCCTCGGCCACCACCACGCTGTACCGGAAGTCCCTGATGCCGAGGCCGCCGTACTCCTCGGGCACCATCCAGCCGAGCAACCCGAGCTCGCCGGCCTTGCGCCAGGCCTCGCGGTTGACCACACCGGCGGCCAGCCACTCCTCGGTGTGCGGCACGCACTCCTTCTCCAGGAAAGCCCGCACCATCTGCCGGAACTGCTCGTGTTCCGCGGTGAAGATGGTCCGCCGCACCTGACTCCTCCTCTGGCCAGAGACAGTCAGATTATATAACTCTTTTCGCCTTCCGCCAGACCCTGGCGTCCGCTGCCTCCCTCGTGATCAGTGACAGCTCACATTAATAGTTATATGTTTCTACTAATTAGACGACAGCCGGCCCAGTTCTCCGGGCGGAAGGATCACCGTGCATTCCGAACCTGGCTTCGACGTGGCGGCCCTGGACGAGTGGATCGGCGACCGGCTGCCCGGCCAGGGTACCCCGCTCCAGGCGACCAGGATGGGCCAGCTCACCGGCGAGGCCAACGCGCTGTACTGGCTGCGCCGCGGCCGCCACGTCTGGGTGCTGCGCCGCCCCCCGGCGGTGCTCAACGCCCCGGGCGCCTCGGACATGAACCGCGAGTGGCGCATCCTCACCGCGCTCGAAAGCAGCCCAGTGCCGCACCCGGCCCCGCTGCTGCTCGGCAGCACCAACGACGGCCCCCTCGGCACGCCGTTCCTGATCATGGCCCGGGTCGACGGGTTCACCCCGGTCGACCAGCTCCCCGCGCCCTACGACACCGCCGAGGCACGGCGGGACCTCGGCTTCGCACTGGCCGACGCGCTGGCCGAGCTGGCTGCCGTGCCCTGGCAGGCCCGCGGCCTGGACGGGCTGGGCCGCCCGGCCGGGTTCCTGGACCGGCAGGTGCCCCGCTGGCTCGGCCAGCTCGACCGGTACCGGACCCGGGACATCCCGGAACTCGGCTGGCTGGCCGGCTGGCTGGAAACGAACCGGCCACCGAGATCCAAACCGGCGCTCATGCATGGCGACTACAGCCCGTACAACGTGATGGCCGCGCCGCACGACACCACCCGGCTGGCCGCCGTGGTCGACTGGGACACCGGGACGATCGGCGATCCGCTGCTGGACATCGGGCACCTGCTGGCCCGGTGGACCGACCCGGGTGAAGAACCGGCCATCGGCGTGTGGGACATCACCACCAGGGACGGCCTGCCGACCCGGGCCGAGCTGGCCGCCCGGTACGCCGAGCGCACCGGGGCCGACCTGTCCGCGCTGCCCTATTACCAGGCACTGGCGTTGTTCAAGCTGGCCATCATCCTGGAGGGCGCGGTGGCCCAGTGGCGCGGCACCGCCCCGCAGCACGCCGCGGCCCGGGCCGCCATGGTGGACCGGCTGATCCACTACGCCGGGTTGTACGCCCGGGACGAGCGGGCTGGGCGCAGTTCCGCCGGCCGCACCCCAGCCAGGCACACCCCAGCCGGGAGCACGGGAGGCCGGGCATGACCGTGACCGACATGTTCCGGCTGGACGGCCAGGTAGCCGTGATCACCGGGGGCAGCCGTGGCATCGGCCGGGCCATCGCCCACGGCTTCGCCGCGGCCGGCGCCGACGTGGTCATCGCCAGCCGCAAGCTGGACAGCTGCACCACAGCCGCCAAGGAAATAGCCGCCGCCACCGGGCGCAACGCCCTCCCGGTCGAATTCCACGCCGCGAAATGGGCCGACTGCGACCGGCTCATCCACACCACCTACCAGCGGTTCGGCCGATGCGACGTACTGGTCAACAACGCCGGCATGTCGCCCCGGTACCCCGACCTGGCCTCGATCACCGAGGACTACTACGACAAGGTGCACGGGGTGAACCTCAAGGGCCCGTTCCGGCTCGGCGTGCTGGCGGGCACCCGGATGGCCGGCGCTGGCGGGGGCAGCATCATCAACGTCAGCTCGATCGGCTCACTGCGTCCCGGCCCCGATGAGCTCGTCTACGCCTGCGCCAAGGCCGGGCTGAACGCGCTGGCCGTGGGCCTGGCCAGCGCGTTCGGGCCCACCGTCCGGGCGAACGCGGTCCTGCCCGGCGCGGTGCTCACCGACATCGCCCGGGACTGGTCGCAAGAAACCCTGCACAAAGCCAGTGCGGGCGTCCCACTACGAAGGGCCGGCCAGCCGGACGACCTGGTCGGCACGGCGCTGTGGCTGGCCAGCCCGGCGTCCGGGTTCGTCACCGGCGTGCTGGTCCGGGTGGACGGCGGTTACTACCGGCAGACCGGCTGAGCCCGCGCGCCATAGGCGAGGGCACCGGCCGGGCACGGGCGTTGAGGAGGAAAGAAGTGATCGACTTTACGATCCCGGCCGAGATCCAGCAGACCCGGGCCAGGGTGGCGGCGTTCATCCACGAGCACGTGCTGCCCGCTGAGGCGGAGATCGGCGCCCGCCCGTTCTTCGATATCGTCGCCGACCTCCAGACCCAGGCGCGAAAGCGCGGGCTGTGGTGCCCGTTCATCCCCACCGAGTGGGGCGGCATGGGCCTGGGCCACCTGGCCAACGCGGTCGTCCAGGTCGAGGTCGGCCGCTCCCACCTGGCCGCGTGGGCGATGAACTGCATGGGCCCGCAGGACGCCACCATGCTCACCCTGCTCGACCACGGCACCCAGGAACAGAAGGAACGGTTCCTGGTGCCGCTGGTGAACGCCGAACGGCGGATCTGCTTCTCGATGACGGAGCGGGCGGCTGGGGCCGACGCGACCGGCATGCGCACCACCGCCGTTCAGGTGAAGGGGGAAGGGGAGGCGGGCAGGGGTGACTGGATCCTGAACGGCGAGAAGTGGTTCAGCAGCAGCGCCAGCATCTCGGACTACGCGCTGGTCATGGCGCGCACTGACCCGGACGCGCCGCGGCACCGGCAGTTCACCACGTTCCTGGTCGAACTGCCCGACCCCGGCTACCAGATCATCCGGGATGTGCCGACGCTGCACGAGGCGGTCGAGCGCCGCTACCCGGGCGACAACACCGGCGGCCACGCCGAGGTCCGGATCCGAGATCTGCGGGTGCCGCACCGCAACGTGATCGGCGAGGTGGGCGGCGGGTTCGCGATGGGCCAGCACCGGCTGGGCTACGGCCGGATCCGGCACGGCATGTGGAGCATCGCCCGGGCGCAGCGGGCGCTCGACCTGGCCGCGCAGCACGCGCTGGAGCGGGAGACGTTCGGCGCGCCGCTGGCCGACCGGCAGGGCATCCAGTGGATGCTGGCCGACTGCGCCCGCGACCTGTACCTCGCCCGGCTGATGGTGCTGCACATCGCGTACAAGATGGAGCACGGCCTGGACATCAGCCAGGAGAACTCGATGGCCAAGAACTTCATCGCGGACATGCTGTCCTCGGTGGTGGACACGGCCCTGCAGATCCACGGCGCGCTCGGCTACACCATGGACACCCCGCTGGCCGCCTGGTACGCCGAGGTCCGGATGCAGCATCTGGTGGACGGCCCGGACGAGGTGCACCGCTGGCGCATTGGCCGGAACGTCCTGGCCGCGCAGCGCAAGCACGGCAGCACCGCCTCCGCCGCGGGCGGCGACCTTTTCTGATGAACGCCAGTGCCCGGCCGGTCAGGCCGTGATGCCGTAGCGGTCGAGGCGGTAACAGGAGATCGCGTTGCCGCGCAGCAGCCGCCAGGTCTCCTCGCCCGACAGGCCGGCCTTGGCCGCGATGGTGGCGGCAGTGTCCCGGGAGTGCGGGAACGTCGAGTCGCCGTGCGGGTAGTCGGTCTCGAACATGATCTGCCCCATGCCGATCCGGTCCCGCAGGGCCAGGCCGACCTGGTCGTCGAACACGCAGCCGAACACCCGCCCCGGTACGTAGCTGCTCGGCGGCTCCGGCACCTTGTCCTGGGTCTTGGCGTAGCCGCGGGCGTGGTCCCAGGCCTCGTCGAGCCGCTCCAGCAGGAACGGCATCCAGCCCACCTGCCCCTCGGACAAGGCGATGCGCAACGCCCGGAACCGGGCCAGCACGCCGCTGGTCAGCCAGTCCACCAGGGCGTGCGAGGCACCCTCGAAGGTCAGCGCGATGATGACCAGCGGCGGCGCGTCGTCGCTGGTCTTGCTGAATGTCGAGGACGACCCGATGTGCATGTTGACCACGGTGTCGGTCTCCTCGCAGGCGGCCCACAGCGGATCCCACGCGTCGCTGTGCACACTGGGCAGGCCGAGCGCGGCCGGGTTCTCGGAGAACGCGATGGCGTGTGACCCCTTGGCCGCGCACCGGCGGACTTCCTGGGCGGCCAGCTCGGGGTCCCACATCGGGATCAGGGTGAGCGGGATCAGCCGGCCGCGCGCCTCGTCAGCGCACCATTCGCCGATCATCCAGTCGTTGTAGGCCTGAACGCAGGCCAGCGCCAGGTCACGGTCACCATACTCGAGGAACGTCTGGCCGCAGAACCGCGGGAACGTGGGGAAGCAGAGCGACGCGTCGGTGTGGTTGCGGTCCATATCGGCCAGCCGGGCCGCCCGGTCATAGCAGCCGGGCAGGATGTCGTCGAACAGCACCGCCCGGTTGTGCGCCTGGTCGCGGGGGAAGCTGACCGCGGCGAAGCCGCCGGTGACCGGGAACAGCACGCCGGCGTAGGACCAGCAGTCGGCCCAGTAGCCACTCGGGTCTTCGCGGAAGGCCATGTGCCGGGGCTCGAAGCGGAGCCGCCCTTTGACCTTGACCTGGCGCGGGCCGGCGTCGCGGAAGGCGGCGGGCAGGTAGTCCGGCCAGACGTGCCCAGGCTCGATGACGTGGTCGTCGACGCTGATGATCCGGGGAATGTCCATCGGGGTGCCTCTCAGTTGGGCGGGCTCAGTTGCGCGGGCCGGCCAGGCCGGCCGGGTCGGCCGACGTCCCGCCGTCGCGGATGAGCCGGCCCGGGCGGGGGCCGCCGCCGTTGCCTGTGCGGTCGCTGACCTGCTGGCCGTTCACCCACACCCGGTGCAGGCCGTGGCTGCGGGCGATCAGCCGGTCGGCGCCCGCGGGCAGGTCGTAGACCCGTTCCATCCGCTCCACCCCGACTGACTCCGGGTCGAACGCGACCAGGTCGGCGAAGTACCCGGGCGCTATGCGGCCCCGGCCGGGGATGCCGAACACCGCGGCCGGGTGCCCGGTGATCCGCCAGATCGCCTTCTCCAGCGGCAGCGTGCCGGTCTCCCGGACCCAGTGCTCCAGCAGGTAGGTGGCGAACACCGCGTCGCACAGCTGACTGGCGTGCGCCCCGGCGTCGGACAGCCCGAGCAGGGTGCGGTCGTCCCGGAGAAGCCCGGCCAGGGACTCGGCGTCGTCGTTCGCGACCACGACCCGGAACCGGGTCTGCAGGCCATCGGCCAGCGCGACGTCGCACAGCACGTCGAGCGGGTCGGCCCCGCGCTGGGCGCCCAGCTCGGCCAGGGATGGGCCATCGGCCAGCTCCGGATGCGTGGCCGTCTCCTGCACGAACACCTTGTCCCAGGAGTAGTGCCACTGCCGGGCCACGTCCTCCCGGGCCCGGGCGCGCCAGGCGGGATCCCGGTAGAACGTGCCGCGCTCCGCGGCAGGCACGGAGAGCACCTCGGCGAACGCGTCGGCCCGGGCGAACGGGGCCGGCTCGGCCAGGGTGACCTGGAAGACGATCGGCCGGCAGGCGACCTGGGGCCAGACCTCGCCGTCGCGCGCCCCGGCCTTGTCCAGGAGGCGGAACGCGCCGGGCGAGGCGTTCAGCGCGGTCCAGGTGACCGGCCGTCCGGTCTTGACCGACAGCCCGGCGAGCTCAGCCGGGCCGAAGTCCGGCCCGTGGGTGATGGCGAACGTGCCGCGGCCCCGCTCGGCCAGCGGTTCGGCCAGCCGCATCAGCTCGTCAACGGTGGCCAGCCGGCTGGGGACCGGCTTGCCCCAGGCCCCGGCGTGAGCGGGCTGCCGGGACGAGGCGAAGCCGATGGCGCCGGCGTCCAGGGCCTCGCCGACCAGCCGCCGCATCTCCCCGATCTCGGCTGGGGTGGCGTCCCGCTCGGCGGCCTCCTCGCCCAGCACGTACAGCCGCAGCGGGGTGTGCCCGAGCATGACGGCCACGTTCAGCTTCGGGCTGGTCCGCTCGACGGCGTCCAGGTACTCGGGGAAGCTCTCGAACGTCCACGGGATGCCGGCGAACAGCGCCTCGACCGACATGCCCTCCACGTTCTCCAGCGTCCGGGCGATCGTCTCCCGGCCATCCGGGCGGGTCGGCGCGATGCCGAACCCGCAGTTGCCCATGACCACGGTGGTCACGCCGTGCCAGGACGACGGGGTCAGGTCGGGGTCCCAGAGCACCTGCGCGTCGTAGTGCGTGTGGCAGTCGATGAACCCGGGGGCGAGCACCAGGCCGTCCAGGTCGACGGTGTCCCCGCCGTCGGCCAGTGCGCCCGGCGCCCCGATCGCGGCGATCCGGTCGCCCTCGATGGCCACGTCAGCCGGCCGCGGTGGGGCGCCAGTCCCGTCCACGAGCAAACCGCCGCGTAGCACCATCATCCCGCACCTCCAGGGCACCCGCACCACCGCACTCTACGAACTAGTAAAATAAAGCATATGCTTTAACTGATTCTTACGCCAGTACGGGGCGCGGGAAGGCGCCGCGGCGTCAAATACCCAGCCGGTCGAGCAGCCGCTCGTGGTACACGGCCGGGCCACCGAACAGCAGCTCCGAGGACTTGGCCCGCCGGAAGTACAGGTGCGCCGGATGCTCCCAGGTGAACCCAATGCCGCCGTGCACCTGGATGTTCTCCATCGCGGTGAACAGGTAGGCCTGGGAGCAGCAGACATGCGCAGTGGCGGCGGCCACCGGGAACCCGGCCGCCCCCTCGTCGGCGAGACGGGCCGCCTCCCGGGCGGTCGCCTCGGCCAGTTCCACCTGGACCAGCATGTCCGCGCACTTGTGCTTGACCGCCTGGAACGAGCCGATGGGCCGGCCGAACTGGTACCGGGTCCGCGCGTACCCGGCGCTCAGCTCCAGGCAGCGGCGGGCCCCGCCGGCCTGCTCGGCGGCCAGCGCCACGCAGGCCACATCGAGCACCTGGTTCATCAGCCGGCCTGCCTGGCCTTCCGACCCGATCAGCACGGCGGGTACCTGGTCGAATGTCAGCACCGCCATCGACCGGGTGAGGTCCAGCGTGGTCATGGGCGCGGCGCGCAGCCCAGGCGCACCGCGGTGCACCGCGAACAGGGTGGGCCCGGCGGTGCTGCGGGCCACCACCAGGACCAGGTCGGCGAGAGTCCCGTCGATGACGAAGCTCTTCGTCCCGGTGACCGCCCAGCCCGAGCCGTCCGCCGCGCGCTCGGCCCGGGTGGATACCATCGCCGGGTCCCAGGACGCGTTGCCCTCGGAGGCGGCCAGTGTGGCGATGCTCTGCCCGGCCGCGATCGGCGGCAGGTGGCGGGCGCAGGCCGCCTCGTCACCGGACGCGAGCAGCGCCTGCGCGGCCAGCACCACGGTGCTGAAGAACGGGGCGCACAGCAGCGCGCCGCCCATCTCCTCCAGCACCACCCCGAGCTCGGTCAGACCGAACCCGTCGCCGCCGTACTCATCGGGCAGGGCCAGACCCGGCAGCCGGAGCTGCTGGGCCAGCTGCTGCCACACGGCCGGGTCGTAGCGCAGCTCGGTCTCCATGGCAGCCCGGACCGCGCTCTCCGGCGACTTGGCCACGAGGAACTCCCGGACCGCCGCGCGCAGCTCGTCCAGCCCTTCCTTCAGCTCGCTCACTGCGCACTCCCTGACCGGGGCAGCTCACGAAACGGCGACGTGGTGTCGATGCCCGGCTCTTTCGGCAGCCCGAGCACCCGCTCGGCCAGGATGTTCTTCATGATCTCCTCGGTGCCGCCGAGGATGCGCAGGGCCGGTGTGGCCAGCAGCAGCTCGGCCCACGCGAAACTGCCCCATTCCCCGGTGTCGGCAATGATCCGCGGCCCGAGCAGGCTGGACACGAAGTGCGCGGCCCGGGTCAGGTTCTGCGCGTACATCAGTTTCGCGACCGACATCTCCGGCCCGGGGGCCGCACCGGCCTGCATGCGCCGGAACGCGCGGGCGTTCAAGTGGCTGGTCGCCATCATGTCGGTGAGCAGCTGGCTGAGGTCGCGGCGCAGCGCCCGGTCGTCCCAGGTCCAGGTAGCCCGCATGAGCGCGCTCAGCCGGGCCGGGGTGAGCGCCGCGGCGACCGGGCCGCTGCCCTCGCTGCCCACCGTGGCCCGCTCGTTCATCAGCGTGGTCAGCGCGACCCGCCAGCCGCCGTTCACCTCGCCGAGCCGGTGGTCGTCGGGTACCCGGACGCCAGTCAGGAACACCTCGTTGAAGTCGGCGCCGCCGGTCATCTGGCGCAGCGGCCGGACCTCCACCCCGGGCGCGCTCATGTCCACCAGGAACGCGCTGATGCCCCGGTGCTTGGGCGCGTCTGGGTCGGTGCGGCACAGCGCCATGCCGAGCTGGCTGTGCTGGGCCACCGACGTCCAGACCTTCTGCCCGTCCAGCACCCACTCCCCGTCTGCCAGCACGGCCCGGGTCCGCAGACTGGCCAGGTCTGACCCGGCCTCCGGTTCGCTGAACAGCTGGCAGGCGACCACGTCGCCGCGGTACATGGCGGGCAGGTAGCGGTCCTTGATGGCCTGCTGGCCGTGGGCCAGGATGGTCGGCCCGATCATGCCCAGCCCGACCACGCTCAGCGTGCCGGTGTCCGGCACGTCGTACTCGGCCTCGACCGAGTCGTAGATCAGTTCGTGCACCGGGGTGAGGTCGCGGCCGCCAAACTCAGCGGGCCCGGAGATCCAGCCGAACCCGTTCTCGTAGCGGGTCCGCTGCCAGTCCCGGGCCGCCCGCAGCTTCTGCTCCTCGACGTCGGGTGGGTCCGCGCTGAAGTAGGCCACCGAATCGTCGCCCGCGCCCCAGCGGAACTGGCCGGGCTCCGCCGCCCGGCGGGCGTGCGCGTCCAGGAACCCGCGCGCCTCCCGGGCGAACTCCCGCATGTCGTCGGTCATCGCATCCACTCCCGCCATGGGCCGGTCAGGTGGACAAGATCGTCACGGCGGACACGCCAGGCGCGCCGTACAGGTGGGCGTAGCCGACGGCCGGCGACTCGGGCACCTGGCGCGCCCCGGCCGTCCCGCGCAACTGGAGCACCAGTTCATGTACCTGGCGCAGCCCGGACGCGCCGATCGGCTCCCCGTTGCCTATCAGCCCGCCGTCGGTGTTGACCGGGAGCCGGCCGCCGATCCCGGTGTCCCCGTCGGCGATCATCCGCTCCTGCTCGCCGTCCTTGCACAGCCCGTTCTCGGCCAGATGGATGATCTCCGAGCCGGCGTCGGTGTCCTGCACCTGGGCCACCGCCACGTCCTGCGGCCCGATCCCGGCCAGTTCGTAGGCGTCCCGGGACGCGTCCACGGTCGGGCTCGGCGCGTGCTCGGCCACCGGGAACGCCGGGCTCTGCACCTCGAACGCGCCAATACGGCGGCTGCGCAGCGCGCAGGCCCGCACCCGGACCGGGCGGCCGGCGTACTTGTGCGCCTGGTCGGCCCGGCACAGCACGACCGCGCCCGCGCCCTCGTCCGGCCCGCAGTACATGTACTGCCGCAGCGGGTAGTTCAGCACCGGCGAGGCGAGGATCTCCTCGGCCGACAGCGGGGTGCGCCGCCACGCCTTGTCGTTGGCCGACGCGTTGCGGAAGTTCTTGGCCGCCACCCGGGCCAGGGTGTCGTGGCTGATGCCGTGCTCGTGCATGTACCGGTTGATCTTCATGCCGAAGAAGTGCGTGGTCAGGAACAGGCCGGTCTGGCCGTACCAGGCGGGCAGCCCAGCCACCGACGGGTCGGCGGCGAACGCGCCCCTGGGGTGCTTGTCCATCCCGATCGCGATGGCCAGGTCATGCTCGCCGGTCTGGATGGCCCGGGCCGCCATGGACAGCGCGGTGCCCGCGGTGGCGCAGCCGTTGAACACGCCGCGCAGCGGCACGCCGGTCAGCCCGAGGCGGCCCACGATCGCGTCCGGGTTGTAGACCTCCAGGCTGCCCACGAACCCGGCCTGGACCTGTGGCCAGCTGACCCCGGCGTCGGCCAGCGCCGCGCGCACCGCGACCGCAGCCATGTCCATGGCCGACACCCCGGGGAACCGGCCGAACGGGTGCAGCCCGACGCCGATGATGACGGCTTCCATCACGCCTCCCCCGCCTCGCCGGGCACGGAACCGTCCGGCTCGAACGCGAACGTGACCACCTCGGTGCCGTCCGGGCGGACCGTGTACGGCACGATGGCCAGCCGCATCGGCTGGCCGATGGCCAGCCGGGCCGGATCCGGCTCGGTCAGCCGGGCCTCGACCACGACCTCGCCCGGCAGTTCTATGTAACCCACCGCGTAGGGCTGGAACGACTCGGCCGTGTCGGCCCCGTCGTACGGCGGGCTGGGTGGCCGGAAGTTCTGCGTGGTGAACGTCCACAGCGTGCCCCGGCCGGCCAGCAGCCGCTCGGTGAATTCCGTCCCGCCGCACCGCTCGCAGGACGGCCCGCCGGGAAACCGGACCAGCCCGCAGGCTACGCAGTGCGCCCCGATCAGCCGGGGCTCGTCGGAGGGCCAGGTGAACAGCCCCTCCGCGACGGGAACCTGCCGGGTTCCGGTCATCGCCGCACGCTCCTTTCCCGCGCCGGAAGCCTACCCTCAATACAGATAAATATGTAAACTCTTTATACCGATGATCGCCGGAACACGCTAGTGCGGGGCGCGCACCCCGCGGCCTGCCGCGCACTAGGTCTGCGCTGATGAGCCGGGTACCGTGCGGAGCAGGAGGACATCATGAGCAAGATCTGGGCCAACTCAGCCGACTCGCACGTTCTGGAGCCCGCCGACCTGTGGCTGCAGTCGCTGCCGCCCCGGCTGGCCCAGCGGGCGCCCCGGGCCGAGCGCGGCGACAAGTACGAGATCCTCTACATCGATGGCGAGCGGGTGGACCGCCAACTCAACGACTTCATGGACGCGATGCGCCCGCCCGGCGCGCGGGACCTGGACATCCGGCTCAAGGACCTGGACCAGGAGGGTGTCTGGGGCCAGCTCGCGTTCCCGTCGATGGGCTTCTGGACCGTCAAGATCACCGACCGGGAACTGGCCCGGGAGACCGTGCGGGCCTGGAACGACTGGGCGCACGCCGAGATCCTGAGCAAGAACAAGCGGGTCATCCCGACGGCGGTCCTGTCCACCGCGGACATCGGCGACGCGGTCGCCGAACTCGAGCGCGCCGCCGGACTCGGGTTCCAGGCCGCGTTCCTGCCCAGCCAGACCCGCCCCGGTGAGGAATACGCGCTGGACCGGTGGGAGCCGGTGTGGACGGTGGCCGAGCGGGCCGGGATCGTGCTCGGCTTCCACATCGGCACCGGCGGGGACACCGTGGTGTTCCGCGGCCCGGGCGGCGCGATCGTGAACTACATGGAGACCACCTATCCAGGCATGCGGGTGGTGTCGCACCTGGTCGCGGGCGGCGCCCTGGACCGCCATCCGGGGCTGCGTATCCTGATCGCCGAGGGCGGCGCGTCCTGGGTCCCGGCCATCGGGGACCGGATGGACGAGGCCTACCGCCAGCACGGCATGTTCGTTCACCCCAAGCTGAGCCGGCTGCCCAGTGAGATCATCTACCAGCAGGTGTACGCGTCGTTCCAGCACGACAAGAGCGCCGTCCAGGTGATGGACGCGACCGGCTACCGCAACGTGCTGTGGGGCGACGACTACCCGCACCTGGAAGGCACCTACGGGCACACCCAGGAGACCCTGCGCGGCCTGTTCGCCCAGGCCAGCGACGAGGTCCGCGAGCGGATCACCCGCGGCACGTTCGGCGAGCTGTTCACCGTGCCCGCCCAGACCCCCCAGCAGGCGTCGGTCTGACCATCCTTTCCCAGCCCACCCGACCGGGCGCCGGGCTGCTCGCGCGCCCTGATGACGAGAGGTCACGACGCAGTGGCGACTGAATACGAAGGACGGCTGTTCATCGGCGGGGAGTTCCGCGAGGCCCAGTCGGGCGACCGTTTCGGGGTGATCAACCCGGCCGACGAGTCGGTCGTCGGCACGGCCGCCGACGCGGCCGCCGGCGATGTCGCGCTGGCCGTCACCGCGGCGCGCCGCGCCGCGGACGAGACGAGCTGGGCCACCGATCACGCGTTCCGGCAGCGCTGCCTGCGCCAGCTCCAGGACGGGCTGCGCAAGGAGAGCGACACCGCGCGGGCGCTGCAGACCGCCGAGGCCGGCATCTGCGTGAGCAACCTAGGCAGCCACGTGGACGCGATGATCGAGGACATGTCCTGGCTCATCGAGCTGATCGGCCGCTTCCCGTGGCAGACGGACTTCCCACCGTATGAGCTCATGGGGCTGCGCAGCCTGCGCCGGGTGCGCTACGAGCCGTACGGCGTGGTGGGCGCGATCACGCCGTGGAACGCGCCGTTGATGACGGACATCTGGAAGATCACGCACGCGCTGGCCACCGGCAACACGATCGTGCTGAAGACCGCCCCGGACACCCCGCTGACCGGCTCGTTCGTCGCCACCGTGGTGAGCGAGCTGACCGAGATCCCGCCCGGCGTATTCAACGTGATCAGCTCCGGGGACAAGGCGGCCGCGGGCGAGGCGCTGACCGGCGACCCGCGGGTGGACATGTACCACTTCACTGGCTCCCCCGGCGTCGGCCAGCGGATCGCCGAGCGGGCCGCGGCCGGCATCCGCAAGGTGTGCCTGGAACTCGGCGGCAAGTCGGCCAACATCATCTACGAGGACGCCGACCTGGACCTGGCCATCCGGCTCGGGGTGGGGATGTGCATGACCAATAGCGGCCAGGGCTGTGCGCTGGCCACCCGGATGGTGGTGCACGCCCCGGTGTATGACGAGGTGGTGCAGCGGCTGACCGCCATGGTGGGCGCCCTCCCCTGGGCCGACCCCACCGATCCGGCCAACGTGGTCGGCCCGATCATCCGCCTGGAGCAGCTGGAGCGGATGGCAGGCCTGGTGGACCGGGCCCGCGACGCGGGCGCCCGGGTGCTCACCGGCGGCCGCCGTGGGGACCGCGGCGGCCAGGGCTTCTGGTACCTGCCGACCGTGGTCGCCGACGTGGACGAGAACGCGGAGATCGCGCAGACCGAGGTGTTCGGCCCGGTGCTCACCGTGGTGAAATTCGACGGCGGCGAGGACGAGGCGGTCCGGGTGGCCAACAACTCGCGCTACGGCCTGTCCGGCTACGTGCAGACCGCCGACCCGGAGCGGGCCTGGCGGATCGCGAACCGGCTCAAGGCGGGCACGGTGAACATCGGGCCGTCCTTCCACCTGTCCCCGGACACCCCGTTCGGCGGTTACGGCATCAGCGGCGTGGGCCGCGAGCACGGCGAAGACGGCTTCCGCGAGTACCTGCAGGCCAAGACCGTCGCCAGCCCGGCCACCACCTGACCAGTTCCCTGAACTGCTGCGCGGCGGCGGCGATCCAGCTCAGCCGGCCGGGGACCGGTCGCCCATGGTGCCGGCGTTTGGCGCGGCCTTGGCCACCAGATCCGGCACGGCCGTGGACAGCCCGGCCGGGTCCCACCGGGTGTCCCGGGACACGGCCGGCCCGTTCACCCAGCCTTCCAGCACGGTGATCTGGTTCCCCCACACCCCGAACACCCGCCCGGTCACGTCCCGCGACGCGGCCGAGCCGAGCCACACCACCAGCGGGGAGATCGCCTCCGGGCTGAGGTCCTGACTCGCCGCTGCGGCCTGCATCATCTGGATGTCCTCGGTCATCCGGGTCAGCGCGGTCGGCGCGATCGCGTTGACCGTCACCCCGTACCGCTCCAGTTCCCGGGCCGCGATGATGGTCAGGCTGGCGATGCCTGCCTTGGCCGGCCCGTAGTTACCCTGCCCCGGGTTGCCGAACAGCCCGGACGGCGACGTCGTGTTGATCACCCGCGCGTCATTGGCCTGGCCGTCCTTGGCCCGCTGCCGCCAGTACGCCGCCGCGTGGTGCAGCACCGCGAACGTCCCCTTGAGGTGCACCGCGATGACGCTGTCGAAGTCCTGCTCGGTCATCGTGACGATCATCCGGTCGCGCAGGATGCCCGCGTTGTTCACCACCACGTCCAGCCCGCCGAACGCCTCGATGGCCTGGCCGATCAGCCGCTCCGCACCGGTCCAGGAGGAGATGTCGTCGGTGCTGGCCACCGCCACCCCGCCCGCCGCGCGGATCTCGTCCACCACCGCCTGGGCCGGCCCGCCCGACGCCCCGGCCCCGTCCCGGGCCCCGCCCAGGTCGTTCACCACGACCCTGGCGCCCTGCGCGGCGAACGCCCGGGCGTGCGCCCGGCCGATCCCGTTCCCCGCGCCCGTGATCACCACGACGCGCCCCTCGCACGATCCGCCCGGCATCTGTTCCTCCTAATTTGCTCAACGCCCTGCCGCCGCACTGCCGCCAGCCAAGCCTCAGTCGCCGCGGAAGTCGGCCAGGAACGGCTGGTGGGCCAGCGCGCCGCCGTCGACGCAGATGTTCTGCCCGGTGATGAACGCCGACTCGTCCGAGGCCAGGAAGACGACCAGGGCGGCGATGTCTTCCGGCTGGCCGAGCCGGGGGGTGAGCTGGTGGCGCAGCATGGTCGCGTGCACCGCCTCGCGGCCCGGCTTCTCCGGGATGACGATGAAGCCCGGTGATATTGCGTTACACCGGACGCCCTGCCGGCCGAACTCGGCGGCCACGTACCGGGTCAGGCTGATCAGCGCGGCCTTGGACGCGCCGTAAGCCGGCGGACGCAGGTCCCCGGCCAGGCCGGCGCCCGAGGCAGTGTTGATCACCGAGCCGCCGCCGCGGGCGATCAGGTGCGGCACCGCGGCCTGGATGGCCACCAAGGTGCCACGCAGGTTGACCCGCATGGTCTCGTCCCAGACAGCCGGGTCGGCCTCGCTCACCGGCAGGTCCCGGGCGGCCGCGAGCGCGGTCGCGGCGGCGTTGTTGTGCAGGATGTCCAGCCCACCGTAGGCGGCCACGGCCGCGCCCACCATGGCCCGCACCGAGTCGGTATCGCCCAGGTCCACCGGCACCGCGATGGCCTGCCCGCCGGCCGCCGCGATCTTGGCCGCCACGTCCCGGGCCCCGGCCGCGTTCAGGTCAGCGACGACGGTCCGCGCTCCCTCGGCCGCCACCCGCTCAGCGGTGACCCGGCCGATGCCGGACGCCGCCCCGGTGATGATCGCGATCTTGCCGTCCAGCCTGCCCATGCGTCACCCCTCGGTGTGCTGTCCCGCGGGCACCGCCGCGCGGGATTCGGCAGTGGCTAGCAGCGGGCCGAGCCGGGTGCAGATCGTCTGCACGTGCTGGGCGGCCAGGTCCTCGGGCAGGCCCGCCACCGACGCGCCGATCCAGACGTGCCGTACCGGCGCGTCCCCGGCGTACCCGCGGATTTCGGCCGCGACCTGCTCAGGCGTGCCGAACAGGAAGTATGACAGCGGCCCGGCGGCCGGCCCGCGGGCGCGCAGCCGCTCGGGGTCCACCGGGCGGGGCGCCGGCTGGCCGGTGCCTTCGACCAGGTACCTGCGGTAGCTGTCCTGCTGGTAGGCGATGTGCGGGGCGAGCAGCGGCCAGTCCCGGTCCGGGTCCTCGGTCACGTAGGCCTGGATCCCGCCGCCCATCCGGGCCGCCGCCGGGTCGTGGCCGCCTTCGAGCAGGCCGTCCCGGTAGTGCGGCCAGGAGCCGGCCGCCAGGGTGAGCAGCCCTTCGCCCATCCGGCCCGCCCGGCGGGCGCCTTTGGGCCCCTGGTAGCCGAGCCAGACCGGCAGCCGGGCCTGCACCGGCCGTGGCGTCAGGCCGCCGTCGCCGCCCCACAGCCGGCGCAGCTCGCCCACCTGCTGATCGAGGATCCGGTACCGCGCGCCGAACTCGGTGCCGAACAGCTCGAACTCCGGCGGCCGGTACCCCGCCCCCAGGCCCAGCTCCAGCCGGCCGCCGCTGATGATGTCCACCACCGCAGCCTCCTCGGCGAGCTGGGCGGTCTTGCGCAACGGCGCGACCAGGATGCCGGTGCCCAGCCGGACCCGGCTGGTCCGGGCGGCCGCCGCGGCGGCGAACGTCAGCGGCTGGGGCAGGTAGCCGTCCTCGAATCCGTGGTGCTCGGAGAACCAGACCGAGTGCGCGCCGAGCCGTTCGGCCTCCTCGCACAGCTCCAGGGTGAAGCCGTAGAGCCGGGCCGGGTCCTGCCGCCAGCCGGGCGGGTTGCGCAGGTCGAACCAGACGCCGATGTTCACCGGCCCGCCCCGTCCGGCGTCCCGGCCGGTGCCGTGGTCAGCGTGCCCGCCTGCTGGTCGCCGTCCCAGAACGGCGCCCACGACGCGAACCCCCCGGGCAGGGCCGGGGTCCCGCTGCCGTTCCAGCCGGTGAACCGCACCGACTGCGGCGTCCGGGTCACGTCAGCCGCGTACCAGTGCCGCTCCCGCCGCCGGGAGAAGAACCATTCGCCGTCCACCCGGGCGTACTCATCGAAGTAGCAGATCGCCATCACGATCCACTCGTCCCCGACCTCGTGCTCGGCCCGGCAGTAGACCGCGCCAGTGGCCCGGTCCAGGCCGGCCAGCTCGATGCGGTGCCCGCAGATCTGGTGCACCGACCGGTAGAACCGGCGCACCATCGGCTCGATGTACCGGCGCAGCGCGTCCCGCCCGGTGCCGTGCCGCCCCATATCCACGTCGGGCCGGAAGCAGCCCACCCAGGCGTCCAGGTCCCGGGCGTCCACGGCCATCGCATACCGGATGGGGAGCTGCTGGATGGCCAGCTGCGCCTCGACCCGCGCCAGTCGCTCGGGAAGTCCTGCCTCGGACACCAGCCCTCCGTCCCACCATCCAGGTACCAGCCCGATCGTGCTGCCCCGCGGGTGTCAGCCCGATCGTGCCCAGCACCGGCGCCTTGCCCGATCCTCGTTTATTTAGAATAATTAGTCAACTGATTCTGCCCACCGGGCATCCGTCCTGGCGTCACAGGGAGGCCGCGTCGGTGCACCCGCGGTTCGGCACTGCTCCCGGGCCGCACCGCCCAGTCCGCTGAATCCCGGGTGAGCCCAGCCCCGGCCCCGACCAGAAAGACCAGCAACCATGAAGACACGAGCGGCTGTGCTCAGGCGGGTCCCCGGCGATTGGAACGTGGAGGAAGTCGAGCTCGACAGACCCGGGGCGGGCGAGGTCCTGGTCGAGATGGTGGCCACCGGGCTGTGCCACAGCGACGACCACATCACCCGCGGTGACCTGCGGTTCGCGCACCTGCCGGTGGTCGGCGGGCACGAGGGCTCCGGAATCGTGCGGAAGCTGGGGCCCGGCGTGCACGGGCTCGAAGCCGGCGACCACATCGTCACCTCGTTCATTCCCGCCTGCGGCGAGTGCCGTTGGTGCGCGATGGGCCTGCAGAACCTGTGCGACAACGGCGCGCTGATCCTGGCCGGCCGCCAGCTCGACGGCACCTTCCGGATGCGCACCGCCGACGGCGCCGGCCTGGGCACGATGAGCGTGCTTGGCACATTCGCCGAGTGGCAGGTCTACGACCAGAAGTCGTGCGTGAAGATCGGTGCAGACATCCCGCTGGAGGTCGCCTGCCTGCTGGCCTGCGCGGTGCAGACCGGGTTCGGCTCGGCCGTCACGGCCGGCGGCGTCCAGCCCGGCGATGTGGTCATCGTGGCCGGTGCCGGCGGGGTGGGAATGAATGCCGTCCAGGGGGCTCGGTCGGGCGGTGCCGCGCACATCATCGCGGTCGACCCGGTCGCGGACAAGCGCAAGTGGGCCCGCGACTTCGGCGCGACCGAGTCGTTCGAGTCGATCCCGGCGGCACTGGACCGGGTCCGGGCGCTGACCAACGGCCAGGGCGCCGACGTGTGCATCCTGACCGCCAGCCTCGTGCACAACGACCTGATCGGCGAGGGTTACCGGGCCATCCGCAAGGCGGGCACGCTCGTCGTGACCGGCCTGAGCCCGGACACCGAAGACGCGGTCATCCCCGGTGTCAACGCACTCGGCCTGGCCATGCTCCAGAAACGCATCCAGGGCGCTCTGTATGGCATGAAGTCGCCCCGGGTGGCCATACCAGCGTTGCTGAACATGTACCGGGCCGGGCAGCTCAAGCTCGACGAGCTGGTCACCCGGGTCTACCGGCTCGACCAGATCAACGGCGCCTATGACGACATGCGCACCGGCCGGAACATCCGGGGCGTCATCCACTTCGCGAAGTAGGGGAGGCAACGTGGACGCGACGGTGTTCGCGGCCGTGCTGGCCGAGACCCGGCGGTTTGTCCGGGAGCGGGTGGTGCCCGCGGAGGCGGGAATCGAGGAGCAGGACGAGATCCCGGAGGACATCCGGCAGGCGGCCCGGGAGCTGGGCTTGTTCGGCTTCGCGCTGCCCGAGGAGCACGGCGGGCTGGGCCTGTCCATGACCGAGGAGGTCCAGCTCGTGTTCGAGCTGGGTTACACCACGCCGGCGCTGCGCTCGATGTTCGGCACCAACAACGGCATCGCCGGCCACGTGCTGGTGGTGGGCGGAACCCCGGAGCAGCAGAGCCAGTGGCTGCCGCGGATCGCCTGCGGCGAGGTGATCGCGTCGTTCGCGCTGACCGAGCCGGAAGCCGGCTCCGACCCGGCCGCGCTCACCACCCGGGCCGGCCGGGACGGCGCGGACTGGGTGCTTAACGGGGTCAAGCGCTATATCACCAACGCCCCGCTGGCCGACCTGTTCCTGGTGTTCGCCCGGACCAGCCAGGATGCCCCGGCCGGCCGGGGCATCTCCGCGTTCCTGGTCCCCCGCGACACCCCGGGCCTGACCGTTGGCCCGAAGGACCACAAGATGGGCCAGGCCGGCGCGTGGACCGCCGATGTCCTGCTGGACGACGTGCGGGTGCCCGGATCCGCGCTGGTCGGCGGGGCCGCCGGGGCGAGCCGCGGGCTGCGCATCGCGATGGGCTGCCTGGCGCACGGCCGGGTGCACATCGCCGCGCTGTGTGCCGGCCTGGCCGAACGCCTGGTGGACGAGTCGGTGTCGTTCGCCCGGGAGCGCCGCCAGTCCGGCCGGCCGATCGGCTCCTTCCAGCTGATCCAGGGCCTGATCGCGGACTCGATGACGGACTACTACGCGGGCCGGGCGGCCGTGCTGGACGCCGCGCGGCGGTTCGACCGCGGCGAGGACACCACCGTGGGCCCGTCCTGCGCCAAGTACTTCGCCAGCGAGATGGTGCACCGGGTCGCGGACCGCGCGGTGCAGATCCACGGCGGTGCCGGGTACATGCGCGGGGTGCCGGTGGAGCGGTTCTACCGGGACGCCCGGCTGTTCCGCATCTACGAGGGCACCAGCCAGATCCAGCAGGTGATCATTGCCCGCGCCCTGCTCGGCGACGCCGCCCGGGCCTGACCGTGGCGGCGTCACCCGGTCAGTAGCTGCGCAGGCCCATGCTCCGGGCGATGCCGTTGCGCTGGATCTGGCTGGTGCCACCAGAGATGGTGGCCACGATCGACTCGCGGTACCGGAAGCTCATCA
>Ga0335074_10001405_pt1 | contig 32613 bp, 23 predicted proteins | sample Lox_Sample_23_FD_206715 | JGI IMG/M metagenome (GOLD analysis project Ga0335074, IMG submission 206715) | Soil microbial communities from Loxahatchee National Wildlife Refuge, Florida, United States - Lox_Sample_2.3 | ecosystem: Environmental > Terrestrial > Soil > Wetlands | place: USA... | reverse complement strand
CCGCTGCAGTTTCTGGTGCAGTTCTATGGCCTCGCGCTGACCACGGTGAGCCACGCCGCGCTGATGGTGGGCACGATGCCGGTGATTCTGGCCCTGGGCGCGACGACCTTCAACCACGAGCGGCTGGACGCGAAGGGATGGCTGGCCATCTTCGGCTCAGCCGCGGGGATTGTCCTGATTGTCAGCAGCAGCGAGCGAGGGATCGGCAGCGGCAGCCTGAAGGGCGATCTGCTGGTGATTGCCGCGATGTTCATCGCGCTGGGCTGGATCCTGATCAATCAGCGGCTGATGCGGCGCGGACATTCGCCCATGTCGGTAACCATCTGGGGATTGCTGGTGGGGACGGCGATGCTGGCTGTGTGGGTGCTCCTGCGCGACGGACTGCCTCCGGTGCATGGCGTGGGGCTGAAGATCTGGGGCGCTGTGGCCGCCAGCGGGCTGCTCTGCACGGCGGCCAGCACCGCGCTGTGGAACTGGGGCATCCATCACGCGCCGGCTTCGCGCGCCGGGGTTTTCCTGAACATCGAGCCGGCGGTGGGAGCGATTCTGGGCGTGGAGCTGCTGGGCGACCACCTGGGCCTGGGCGCGTGGATCGGCGGAGCGCTGATCATCGTCGCTGCGGTGGTGCTGACGGCGACGGGGAAAGTGGAGACGGAGATTCCGGTGGGGACGTAGCCCTTTAGCGTCCGCGCATGCCGCCGCCGAGCATGCTCATGGCGCGGCGCTGGAGTAATCCGCCCTTGCCCATGCCCTTGAACATCTTGCGCATCTGGGCGTACTGGCGCAGAAGCTGGTTGACTTCCTGCACGGTGGTGCCGGAGCCGTTGGCGATGCGCTTGCGGCGCGAGCCCGAGATGATCTCGTGGTGGGTGCGCTCTTTTGGCGTCATGGAGTTGATGATGGCTTCGACGCGCGTGAACTGCTTCTCATCCACCTGGCCTGCCATCTGCTGCATGCCCGCGAAGGGACCGACGGAGGGCAGCATCTTGAGGATGCTTTCCATGGAGCCGAGCTTTTTGATCTGGCGAAGCTGATCGCGGAAATCCTCCAGCGAGAAGCCGTCGCCGGAGAGCGCCTTGCGGGCGAACTCCTCGGATTTCTTCTTGTCGAGCTTCTCTTCGGCGCGCTCGATGAGCGACATGATGTCGCCCATGCCGAGGATGCGGCCGACGATGCGATCCGGGTGGAAGGGTTCGAAGGCGTCCGGCTTCTCGCCGGTGCCGATGAACTTGACCGGCTGGCCGGTGACATGGCGGATGGAGAGCGCAGCGCCGCCCCGGGCATCGCCATCCATCTTGGTGAGGACGGTGCCGGTGAGCGCGAGGCGTTTGTGGAAGGCCTCGGCGGACTTGACCGCGTCCTGGCCGGTCATGGCGTCGGCGACGAAGAGGATCTCCTGGGGCGAGAGCAGCGACTTGAGCTTCGCCATCTCGTCCATCAGCTGCTCGTCGACGTGCAGGCGGCCGGCGGTGTCGACGATGAGCGTGTCGCAGCCGGTGATGACGGATTCGCGGCGGGCTTCCTTCGCCAGGCGCTCGACCAGCGGAGTTCCAGCGGCTTCGCCTTTGAGGTCGCCCTCGTAGATGCTGGCCTTGATCGATTGCGCGACCACGCGGAGCTGCTCGCGGGCGGCGGGGCGGTAGACGTCGACGGAGACCAGCATGGGGCGATGGCCGCCCTTCTGCAGCCACGCGGCGAGCTTGCCGGCGGTGGTAGTCTTGCCGGAGCCCTGCAGGCCGGCCATGAGGATGACGGTGGGTGGACGCGAGGCGAACTGGAAGCGCGCGACGTCTTTCCCCAGGATGGCGATCAACTCGTCGCGCACGATTTTCGTCACCTGTTCGGTGGGCGAGAGGGAGGTCATCACCTCCTGGCCGAGGGCTTTCTCGCGGATGTGGTCGATGAGCTCTTTGACCACATTCAGGTTGACGTCGGCCTCGAGCAGGGCGATGCGGATCTCGCGCAGCGCCTCCTGCATGTTCTCTTCGGTGACGGCGCCCTGGCCGCGAAGGTTTTTGAAGGCGCGCTGGAGTTTTTCAGAAAGATTCTCAAACATAGCGACAGCATCAGTTTATCAGCGGGGCAAGGGCTGCCGGAGCGCCGCGGAGCCGCTGGGCGCGGCCAGCACCAGGCTGGACTCCGGGGCGCGAAGGCGCATCCAACCCGATGTGGAACCGATTGTTCAACGCGTGCAGCGCCATCCCCACCAGCGGGGCGAAGGTCCGAACTTTCTGGCCGTGGTTGCCATGAGCGGGGTGGTGCTGGTGGTCTTCTTCATCCTCGCCTTTCTGGTGCTCCACTCCTCGGCTCGCGAGCTGCTGCCGGGGGTGCACCAGACCGCTCATCCGTACTCCATGCTGCGGGTCGGTCGGCCAACCCGGGCGGCGTAACGATCGCGCCGGGGATTCGGAGCCGAACCTGAGAGAATAGAAGCGCCCCGTGCGCTCACTCCGCGGCGGGCGCTTTGCTTTCGATGCGTCTGAGCGGGCGAAGACGGAACATGGTTCTGTTCACGCTGCTGGGCGTGTGCCTCATCGGCGTAGCCGTCATCCTGAACGTCGAGTGGATCGTGCTGAACTGGCGGCGCCTGGTTCCGCTGGCCGTAGGTATTCCGTTTTTCCTGCTGCTGATCGCGGGCGTGGCGCTGAATACCGTCTTTCTGGTGCGAGAGGTGCGGCGCAATGAGCGGCACGACGCCTTCCTGAGCGCCGTGACCCACGAGCTGAAGACCCCGGTAGCCTCGATTCGCCTTTATCTGGAGACGCTGCAGCGCCGGCCCATGGAGGAGACGCAGCGCAGGGAGTTCTACGAGCGCATGCTCGAGGACAGCGACCGGCTGGTGGCCACCGTGGAACAGGTGCTGAAGGCCGGCGAGGTGGGGCAGCGGGCGCGCTCGCATGTGCGCGTGCCTGTGGAGATGCGCGCCCTGGTCGAGGACTGCATCCGCACGACGCGCGCGCGGCATCACCTGGAGGAGGCGGCCATGACCCTGGATGTGGAAAAGACCAGGCTGCCCATGACCGTACGCGGCGATCCCGAGGAATTGCAGACGGCGCTGCTCAACATCCTGAACAATGCCGTGAAATACTCGCCCGGGGGTGTGGAAGTGCGCGTGGGGCTGCGCGTGGAACACGACGCGTGGGTGAGGGTGAGCGTCACCGATCGCGGAATTGGCATTCCCGCGGCGCACCTGAAGCGCATCTTCCGCCGCTTCTACCGCGTGCCCGTGCGCGCGGTTCTGCGCACCAAGGGCACGGGACTGGGACTGTATCTGGTGCGGACGATCGCGCGCCAGCATGGCGGCGATGCAACCGCCGAAAGCGCGGGCGAGGGGCGCGGCGCGACGGTCAGTCTGCAGCTGCCGCGCATCCTTACGCCGCTGGCGGGGCAGGAATAACCATGGCGCGCATCCTGATCGTCGAAGACGAAACGCACCTGGCGCAGGGACTGCTCTTCAATCTGCGCGCGGAGGGCCACGAGGCGAGCGTCGCCGGCGATGGCGAGTCGGCGCTGGAAACCCTGCGCGGCGGGCGCTTCGACGCGGTGGTGCTGGACGTGATGCTGCCGGGGAGAAACGGATTCGATGTCGCCGGGACCCTGCGCGCGGAAGGGAATTACGTTCCGGTGCTGATGCTGACGGCGCGCAGCCGGGCGGAGGACGTAGTGCAGGGATTCGCCGCGGGCGCCGACGATTATCTGGCCAAGCCGTTCGATCTGGCCGTGCTGCTGGCGCGGCTGAATGCGCTGTTGCGCCGGATGAGCTGGCCGCAGGCGGCGAAGCCCGTCAACGGCGATCTGCCGGACTTCGCGTTTGGCGGGCGCCGAATCGATTTCGACTCGCTGGAGCTGCACGCGCTCGGCCGCACTGTGCGCCTGACGCTGATGGAGGCCGATCTGCTGCGCTATCTGGTGCGCAATCGCGAGCGGATTGTCTCCCGCAAAGAACTGCTGGAACAGGTGTGGCATGTGCGCGAAGACACCGACACCCGCGCCATCGACAATTTCGTGGTGCGGCTGCGACGGTACATCGAAGACGATCCCGCCACGCCGCGGTATCTGCAGACGGTTCGGGGCGTGGGCTACAGGTTCCTGCCGAATCCGGAGCGATGCGGAGATGGCGGCGGTTGAGGGGAATGAAATGAACATCCAGCTGAGCCGCGTGGGCCGCATGGATCCCGCAGATGCGGCTTTCATCGTCATTCTTCGTCCATAATCATGGGCCTGAGTCCTGAGTCGCGCTCGCGCATCTACGATGAACAGGGAGAATTTCATGCGGGAAGTAACGCTGCGGATTGAGAACATGCATTGCGGAGCATGCGTGAAGCGGGTCAGCCAGGCGCTGGAGCGCGTGGGCGGCGTGCAGATCGGCGAGGTGCGGGTGGGCGCGGCACGGGTCCAGGCTCCCGACGACACCCCGGAGAGCGCGCTGGTGAGCGCGGTGGAGAAAGCCGGCTATCCGGCAACCGTGGAGCGGTGATGCCCACAGGCGAAAAAGTCGAACATGTCACCGAAACGGTGGCAAAAGCGCCGCGTGCCGCGCAAACTGTGACCCTCCCGGTGATGGGGATGAGCTGTGCGGCCTGCCAGAGCCATGTGGAGCGGGCGCTGCGCGGAACCCCGGGCGTCGAGGAGGCCAGTGTCAATCTGCTGACAAATTCAGCCCGGGTGAGGTTCAATCCTGGCGTTGTGACTCTGAACAATCTCATCACGTCGGTCCGTGAGGCAGGCTACGATGCAGCCCTGCCGTCTGAAGCAGGCGCGGCCGGGGAGGACCAGCCGTCGGAAGAAGGCGCGCTCCGCGCGAAGGCCGTCTTTACGCTCATCGGGGGCGTGGTGTTGCTGGCGCTGGCCAACGCGCAGCGCTGGCTTGCGCCCGTGGCCCCGGTTCTCTTTCGCGTCACTTCGCGCGATCTGGAATGGACGATGCTCGCGATCACGCTGCCGGGGATGATCTGGGGCGGCGGCATCGTCTACCGGCAGGCGTGGACGGCGGCGATCCATCGCAGCACGAACATGAATACTCTGGTGGCGCTGGGCACCGGGGCAGCCTTCGCTTATTCGCTGGCGGCCACGCTCATGCCAGGCGCATTTATCCGCCACGGACTGAATCCGGATGTTTATTACGACGCGGTGCTGCTGATCCTTGGCTTTCTGCTGCTCGGCCGGTGGCTCGACGCACGCGCCAAACGGCGCACCCTGGACGCGCTGCACGAATTCATGAAGCTGCAGCCACAGTCGGCGCGGGTGCGGCGCGCCGGCCGCGAGATGGAAGTCCCGCTGGCGCAGGTGGTGGAAGGGGATGTGGTGGTGCTGCGACCGGGACAGCGCGTCCCGGTGGATGGCTTGGTGCTGAGCGGCGTCAGCTCCATCGACGAGTCGCTGATTACCGGCGAGTCGGTGCCAGTGACGCGCAGGGCGGGCGACCGCGTCATCGGCGGCTCGCTGAATTTCGAGGGCGCGCTGGAGTACCGCGCCACCTCGGTCGGAGCCGACAGCGTGCTCGGGCAAATGATGCGGCTGGTTCAGGAGGCCCAGGGATCGCGGGCGCCGATGCAGCAACTGGCCGATCGGGTGAGTGCGGTGTTTGTGCCGACGGTGCTGGGCCTGGCCCTGGTGACCTTTGCCCTCTGGGTCGGCCTGGGCGGTGGCGCGGGACGCGCCTTTGCCGTGTCGGTCGCGGTGCTGGTGATCGCGTGCCCCTGCGCCATGGGGCTGGCGGTTCCGGCAGCGCTGACCGTGGCCATCGGCCGCGGCGCGCAGCTGGGAGTGCTTTTCAAAGGCGGCGAGAGCCTGGAGCGCGTAGCGCGCGTCGACACCGTGATCTTCGACAAGACCGGAACCCTGACCGAGGGGCGGCCGGAAGTCGCGGCCGTGCACGCGGCCGAGGGATTTCGTGACGACGACGTGCTGGCGCTGGCGGCCGCGCTGGAGCAGCGGTCGGAGCATCCGCTGGCGCGCGCAATCCTAAGCACGGCAGAACAGCGGGGCGTGCGGGTACCAGCCGCGGAAGGCGTCCGCGCCGTTCCCGGCAAAGGAATCAGCGGTTCAGTCGGCGGCCGGCTGGTCGCGGCCGGCAACGCGGCGCTGATACAGGAGCTCGGCCTGCGGGCGCCGGAGCAGAGCGGCATCCCCGGAACGACGCAGATGTTTGTAGCGCGGGACGGCGTGCTCGCGGGCACGATTGAGGCGCGGGATACGCTGCGCACGACCGCGGCCGAATCCATCGCGGCGCTGCGGCAGATGGGCATTCGCACCGCCATGCTGACTGGCGATACCAGGGCGACTGCGGAGGCCATGGCGCGCGACGCGGGTATCGACGAGGTCTGGGCCGGCCTGTTGCCGGAGCAAAAACTGGAGAAAATTCGCGAGCTGCAGGGCAGCGGGCGGCGCGTGGCCATGGCCGGCGACGGGATCAACGACGCCGCGGCCATCTCTCAGGCGGATGCCGGTCTGGCGATGGGCACCGGTGCGGATCTGGCGCGCGAGGCCGGCGATGCCATCCTGCTGCACGGCGAGCCGCGGCAGATTGTGGACGCGGTGCTGCTGGCGCGGCGGGCGCTGCGCACCATGCGGCAGAATCTGGGGTGGGCCTTCGGCTATAACCTGCTTGGAATCCCGATCGCTGCCGGGGCGCTGTATCCGGCGTTTGGAATCCTGCTGAGCCCGGCGATCGCCAGCGCGGCCATGGCCCTCAGCTCGGTCAGCGTCCTGGCGAACAGCCTGCGCCTCAGGCGATTCGCTCCGCGATAAACTGGCAGAGGAAGCGCCCGTGCGGATTCTCACCCGATACATCCTCAAGGAAGTCCTGTCGCACGCCTTCATCGGGGGCGCGATCTTCACCTTCGTCCTCTTTATCCGCTATCTGCCCAGCCTGCTGGATCTGGTGGTGCGCAACAGTTCGTCGATGGGAACGGTGGCGTCCATTGTGGTCTTTCTGCTGCCGGACATGTTCACCTTCACCATCCCCATGGCGGTGCTGGTGGGGATCCTGCTGGGGCTGAGCCGCCTCGCCTCGGACAGCGAGATCACGGCCATGCGGGCCTCAGGCATCGGCGTGGGCTCTTTCGTGCGCATCGTCGGCATGGTGGCGGGGGCGGCGTGGGGGCTGAGCCTGGCCAACAGCATGTACTTTGCGCCCAGGGCCACGGCAGCGATGATCCGCGGAGAGGATTCGCTGGCCAGCGCGCAGGCTTCGTACGAGGTGCAGCCGCGCGTCTTCTACGAGGATTTCAAAAACTACGTCCTTTATGTGGAGGACGTGCGCGCCGCCAAGGGAGCGGCGAACTGGCGGCAGATTTTTCTGGCCGACGTCAGCGACCCCTCGGCTCCGAAGATCACCACCGCCGCCCGCGCCACGGTCGTAAACGGACCGCATCAGACCATCACCATGCGGCTGCGGGACGGCACCGAACACCAGACGGAAGCAGACCAGCCGAACGACTACACGGTTTCGACGTTTGCCCAGACCGACTTGCCGCTGGAGGCGGGCACGCAGGAAGACGTTCATCTGGGGCGCAGCGATACGCCGATTCTGGCCATGGGCAATCGCGAACTGCTGGCGCGAATCCACGGCAGGAACGGCCGGCTCTACGACATCGAGTTCCAGAAACGGCTTGCCTATCCGGCGGCGTGCCTTGTCCTGATGCTGGTGGGCGTGCCGCTGGGCATGGCTTCGCGCCGCGGCGGCAAGAGCGCCGGCTTCGTGCTGACTATCGGTCTGGTCTTCATCTACTACTTCCTCTCCTCCACCGGAACGGCGCTGGCGCGGCAGAATAAGATTCCCGCGTGGGCCGGGGTGTGGGAGGCGAACCTGCTGTTTGCCGTCTGCGGCATCCTGCTGCTGCGGCAGATGGCCACCGGCGGCGCGGCTCTGGCGGCGCTGCAGTCGATGGGCAACTGGTTCCGGCTGCGCACCGGCAGGACCGCCTCGACTACCGAAACCATCGCCTTGCCGGCGCGCAGGCGCGAAACGCGCGGCCGCTTTCCGCTCATTCTCGACGAATACGTGCTGCGCGAGTTTCTGTTCACCTTCGCGCTGGTGCTGATCACCTTCGTGATGCTGATGCTGGTTTTCACCTTCTTCGAGCTGCTCAGCGACATCATTCGCAACGGCATCCACCTGATTATCGTCGGCGAATATCTTGTGGATCTGACGCCGAGCATGATCTACCTGATCACTCCGCTCAGCGTGCTGATCGGGGTGCTGGTCGTCTTCGGCATCCTGAACCGCAACAGCGAGCTGACGGCGATGAAGGCGACCGGCATCAGCCTCTACCGCATTACCGTGCCGGTGATCACGATCGCGGCGATTCTGTCGGTCTCGCTCTTCACCTTCGATGAGCTCTACCTGCCTCAGGCGAATCGCAGGCAGGAGGCGCTGCGCAACGTGATCAAGGGCAAGCCGCCGGAAACCTTCGAACATCCGGGACCGCGATGGGTGTTCGGGGAGCAGAGGCCGGGCAAGCCGGGCACGATCTTCTATTACGAGTACTTCGACCCGAGCAAAGACATCTTCGACAACATCACCGTCTTCGAGTTCAAACCGGGTTCATTCACCATCGCGAAGCGCATCTTCGCGTCGACCGCGGAGTGGCAGCCCAACCTGCACGCCTGGGTCTTCGAAGATGGCTGGGTGCGAACCTTTGCCGGCGACGAGATCGCCAGCTACAGCACCTTCCCGGTCGAGACATTTTCTGAGGTCACCGAAGCGCCCACTTACTTCACCAAGGACGTGCGGCAATCGTCGGAGATGAGTTTCGGCGAGCTGGCGCATTACATCCATTCGCTGCGGCAGAGCGGATTCAACACGGTGCCGCTGCGCGTGCAGCTGAATCACAAACTCGCGTATCCGCTGATCACGCTGGTGATGGCATTGCTTGCCATTCCCTTCGCGCTCTCCATGGGCAGGCGCGGGTCGCTCTCCGGTATCGCGGTAGCCATTGGCGTCGCGATCACGTATTTTGCAGTTTCAGGGCTCTTCGAGGCGATGGGGAACGTCAGCTGGCTTCCCCCGGTGCTGGCCGCGTGGTCCCCGGATTTTCTCTTCGGGCTCGCCGGCGCGTACATGCTGCTGCGTGCGTCGACCTGAGAACAGGAACGGATCGAAAGAGATGTTCAGGAAGCTAAAACCGCTCTTCCCGTATATGCGCAAATACTGGCGCGCGTATGTGTGGGGGTGCGTGTGCACGGTAGCGGCCAACGCCATCTGGATTCAGTTTCCGCGGGCGATCGGCGCAGCGGCGCACGACCTGGCGATACGCATCACGTGGGGAAAGATTTTCGACTACGCCGTGCTGCTGCTGGTCATCACCATTGCCCACGGAATTCTGCTGTTCCTGATGCGCTGGATCCTGATCGGCATCTCCCGCGATATCGAATTCGATCTGCGCAACGATCTTTTCGCGCATCTGGAGAAGCAGTCGGCCTCCTGGTTCCAGGAGCATCGCACCGGCGACATCATGGCGCGCATGACCAACGACCTGAGCGCCGTCCGCATGCTGCTCGGTCCGGCCATCATGTATACCGCGAACACGGTCGTGTTCTCGGCCGGGGCGCTGTTTTTCCTGCTCCGCATCAGCCCCTTTCTGACGCTGACGGCGCTCGCGCCCCTGCCCGTGGCGAGCGTGCTCATTCAGGTGATGGGCCGCAAAATCCACGAGCGCTTCGAGCGCCTCCAGGCCATGTTCTCCGATATCTCCGCGCAGGCCCAGGAGAATTTCTCCGGAGCACGCCTGGTGCGGGCCTTCGCTCAGGAAGAAGCGCAGATCAAATCCTTCGAGAAGTCGAACCAGGAATACATCCGCCGCGCCCTCCGTCTGGTCCGGCTGATGGGCATGTTGTGGCCCACGCTGGAATTCATGCTGGGCCTCGCCATGGTCATCGCCCTGCTCGTCGGCGGCCACGAGGTGCTCTCCCACCGGATCGGATTCGGACAGTTCGTTACCTTCACCATGTACATGTACATGCTGACGTGGCCGATCATCGCGCTGGGCTACGTCATCAACCTCTTCGAGCGGGGTACTGCCTCGGTCGTGCGCATCCACGAACTGCTGACCGCCGAGCCGTCGATCGACGACCGCGGAGCTATGCCTGGGAAAGAGCCGGAGATTCGCGGCGACGTGGAATTTCGCGATCTGCGCTTCGCCTATCCAGCCGAAAACGGGACGCCGGCCGAGGTGCTGCGGGGAATCTCGCTCACCATTCCCGCGGGCAGCAGCCTGGCGCTGGTCGGCCCCACCGGATCCGGCAAATCGACGCTGGTCAGTCTGATTCCGAGGTTGTACGACGCCGCGCCGGGGATGGTGCTGATCGACGGCCGCCCGGTGCGTGCGTACACGCTGGCCGCGCTGCATCGCGCGGTGGGCCTGGTGCCTCAGGAAACCTTCCTCTTCAGCACGACGATCCGCGAGAACATCGCCTTCGGCGCAGAGGACGCCACAATGGCGGAGATTATGCAGGCCGCCCAGGTCGCGCATATTCAGGAGGAATTCGAGCAGTTCCCGCATCGCTTCGACACTACCGTCGGCGAACGCGGCCTGACCCTTTCCGGCGGCCAGAAGCAGCGGACGGCGCTGGCGCGTGCGATCGCGTGCGATCCGCGCATCCTGATTCTTGACGATGCGCTGGCCAGCGTGGACACGTACACCGAAGAACGGATTCTCGAAGGACTGCGCAGCGTGATGGCGGGCCGCACGACGATTCTCATTTCGCACCGCATCTCCACGGTGCGCCACGCAGACCGCATTGCAGTCCTGGTGCGGGGGGAAATCGTCGAGCTGGGTTCGCACGAGGAACTGCTCGAGCGCAACGGTTACTACGCGGAGCTCTATCAGAAGCAGCTGCTCGAGGAGGAGCTGGCAGTAACGGGCTGAGGGGTTACGCGGTCCACTCCGAGTGGGCCGAGCGCTCGGCAGGCGCGCGGGCGGCGGCCGACAAGGCTGCATGCGGCGAGGCTGGCGAGGATTCGAGCAGGCCCAGCACTTCGGGGTCACGCGCGGCCACGCTCCAGGCCTCGCGCACGTCGCGGATGCAGGCGATGGCCTCCTTCAGCCGGTCCGGCGATTCCAGCCGCGATCCCTCCAGGCAGAGCGCGAATATCGAGGCGTAGAACTCTGAGAGCGCCTTTGCCGAGCTGCCGCCGATATCCATGCGCAGCCGTGACTGCAGGTGCATCAGGATCTGCAGCACCCGGCCGAGGGCGACGCGGCGCTCACCGGCGTTGTGGCACTCGGTGGCGGCGATGGCACGGTAGAGAAACCGGACCATCCCGTCGTAGAGCGCGACGATCAGCTCAACGGGATTCATTCCGGCCACGGTCTGCTGCTGATAATTCATTGCTCTCGGAGCTGCTCCTCGTCAGCCGTTGGGGTTCTCGTTGTACCCGGTGATAGCGCTGTACAGCTCGTTCACCTCGTCGATCTGGGTAGGGATCTCTTCGAGCGTGTAGTTGGCCTCGTTCAGTTCGGTGGTCAGCTGCGACTGCTGTTCGCTGATGGAGCTTTGCTCGTTGCTGATATTGGTGCTGAGCTGGGACTCCGTGCCGGAATTCTGCTGGAGGGCGAGATAGATGACTCCGTCCGGCCCGCTGCTGCCGAGGTTGCTCAGCGCGGTGGTGAGGTTGGCGCCAAAGCTGCCCGGGCCCTGAAAGAAATTCACCACAGCCCCGTAATTGCCGTCGAGCGCGCTGTCCAGCGTCGTGGCATCAAGGGAAAGCGTGCCGTCGTCGTTCGTGGTGATACCCAGCTGGGAGAGCGAGGTGACGGATCCCGAAGGAGCCAGAAAGCTGATGCTTTCCTGCAATTGTTCCTGCACCATGGCCATGTCGGGATTGCCGTAGAGGGGCTCGGGATTGCCCGAGGCATCGTCGCCCTCCTGGGTGTTGAGATCGTCCATAACGGTGTTGTAAGCGCTGACAAAGGAGCTGACGGCCGATTCGACATCGCTGTTGTCGGTGGCGATCTCCACCTGGACAGATTCGGACGGGGCGGCGCTGAGCAGCTGCATGGTAACGTCCGGAATCCCGGTGGTGACGGTATTGGACGAGCTGGTCATGGAGACACCGTCCACGCTGAAGCTCGCGTCCTGGCCCTGCTGCTGCTGGCTGAAGGTGATCGCATCGCCGGTGGTGGAATCGGTGAGATCGCTCGCATCGATGGTGACGGCGCCCGAGGCGCCGCTGGTGTCGCTGAGCAGGGCCAGCTGCGAGCCGGACGCGCCAGGAACGACCGTAGCGGTGACCCCGTAATCGCCGGCGTTGATATAGGAAGCCAGCGTGGAAAGGGTGTCGTTTTGTGGGATGGTGTTGCCGCTGGAGTCCGTGGCGGTCCCATCGGAGAGGGTGATGGTTTGGCCGCCGATGACGAGGGAGCCGCTCAGGGTATCAGAGGATGAGATCGAAGTGCTGGCGTACGAATAATTCTGCGCCAGCTGACCGACCACGACGGTATAGGTGCCGGCAACCGCGCCCACGGTGGCGTCGGTCAGCTGCACAACCGAGGTGTCGGAGCTGGAGCCCTCCATCTGAGAGAAAATGCCGTCCACGTCGTTGAGCGAGCTGAGGGCGCTGGAGAGCGTGCTGAGGTCGTTGCCGATGGAGGTGAAGGCGGTGTCCTGCGACTGGAGCGAGGTGAGCTGGTTCTGCCACGGAGTTTCGATGGCCTGAAGATTGGCCACAATCTGGCTCACCGTGCTTGTCACATCGAAGCCCTGGCCGCTGGTGGGGGAGCCGAAGGAGATGCCGACGTTGCCCATAACGCTGTTATCGTCGCTTTCCGGGCGGGACTTGAACAACCGCGGAAGATGAGCAGGAAGCAAGCCGGGAAAGGTGCGGGAATGTTAGAGCGGGCTAAGAAAGGGAGCGGGGAGCCCGGCAGAAATGAGTTTCTGCCGGAGCTCCCCGAAGGTGCTTACTGGAGCAGCTTGGTGACCATCTGCTCGGTCGAGTTGGCCTGGGCCAGAGCGCTGATGCCGGTCTGGGTCAGGATTTCGTACTTCGACAGGTTGGAGGTTGCCGAAGCATAGTCGGTCTGCGTGATGTTGTTCTGCGCCGACTGCACGTTCGTCTCTTCGGAACTGGCGATGTTCGAAGCTGCGGTCAGCGTGTTGATGTTGGCGCCCACCTGGCCGCGCTGGTAAGCCACGGCGCTGATGGCGTTGGTGACGGTCTGCAGGGCTGCTTCCGAGTCTGCCTGGTCGTCGAGCTGGGTGCCGGTAAGGCTGGTGCCGACGCCGTCTCCGGCGGTGGTGCCGCCGGTTCCGGTAGAGGTGCCTACCGTCACGCTGATCGCCGTCCCTGCGGCCGAGCCGGTATCCGACGTGCCCACGCTGGAGTCGGTCAGGATACCCACGCTGACGCCGTAGTTGAAGCTGCCTGTCGACGTTCCGTCGCTGGTGTAGATGTCCATGCTGCTGGCCGTCGGAGTCGCGCTGGCCTCGTCCATTGTGCCCGTGTGCGTGAGGTCATTCGTCGAATCCGTAAAGGTGAGGACTCCGCCCGCGTACGTTGCCGTAACCAGGGCGCCCAGCGGCGTCGCTGCCAGCGCGGTGTTCAGGGAGGCCAGGGTCGCTGCCTCGGTCGAAGCAGTGGTCAGCCCGCTGTAATTCGACATATCGATCGTGCCCGATTTGCCCGCGGTGGCATCGGTCAGGGTGATCGAACCGCTCAGGTTATCCCCGGACGTGATCGCGCCGCTGGTTACTGTCTTGGCAGCGTCCGTCAGGGTGACGGCGGTTCCGGTCGCGGCGGTGTTGAAGATGCCGATCCCGTTGTACTCGGTGGTGTTGCCGATGGTCCCGATCTGCGTCAGGATGTCCTGATACTCCTGGTTGGCCGCCGAGAGCTGCGCGCTGTCCAGCGTGCCGCCGCCGGCTTCAGTCGCCAGCGTAACGGCGCGGTTCAGCAGGTTCGTCACCTGCGACAGAGCGCCATCGGCCACCTGCAGGAATCCAACACCCGCGCTGGCGTTGCTCGATGACTGGTCGAGGGCCGCCGAGTTCGCCGCCAGGCCATCCGCAATGGACAGGCCGGCCGCGTCATCTGCGCCCGAGTTGATGCGCGAACCGGACGAGAGCTGCTGCAGCGTTGTCTGCAGGTTCGCCTGCGTCATGTTCAGGTTGTTCTCGGCGTAGACCGCCGAAATGTTGTTCAGGACTCCCAATGCCATAAAGTTTCTCCTTACTGTAGTTGGGTTCCTGAACAGAACGCCGGCCCGTGTGGCGGGCGCTTCCGGGAACCGCTCGATTCAGTGGCTTCATCGGCGCGCAGCCTGGGGGCTTTACGTGCGGCGCGGAGTTTGGAACGCGACGTGCACGAATCCCGCCACGCGGAGGCCGCAGCTTCGACATTCCATTCACCCCCACCTGCTTCCTGCCGATAAGACCAGCGGACCGGGGAGATGTCCGCCATGATTCAGCTGACGCGGCTCAACGGCAATCCGCTGGTGGTGAACAGCGACCTGATCAAGTACGCCGAGTCCTCGCCCGATACCATGCTGACGCTGGTGAACGGCGAAAAGATCGTGGTGCTGGAAAGCTGCGACGAAGTCGTGCGCCGCACCATCGCCTACCGGGCGCGCGTCTCGCGCGAGGCGGCCAGTGCGCAGGGTCTGCCGTGGCAGTCCGCACCGGAATCCACCCAGGACGCGCCGGAACCGCGGGATTGAGGCCATGGACGCTGGCAGCCTCGGCGGACTATTGCTGGCGGTGGCAGGCATCCTCGCGGGCCTGCTGCTGGAGGGCGGCCATCTGGGCCAGGTGTTGCAGCCCACGGCGGCCATGATCGTCTTTGGGGGAACCCTGGGCGCGGTGATGCTCCAGTTCCCGCTCCGCACCGTCGGCCGCGCAGCGCTTCGCCTGGTGAGGCTGTTCCTGCATCGCTCCGACGGCGGCGCAGCCCTGCTGCGACAGATTGTTACCTTCGCCAACAAAGCGCGGCGCCACGGCATCATCTCGCTCGACCAGGATCTCGAGGCCATTGCCGATCCTTTCCTGCGCCAGGCGCTGACGCTGGCCGTCGACGGCACCGAGCCCGCCGAACTGCGCCGCATCATGGAGGTCCAGATCGAGAACGCCACCGAAAATGAGGCACGCATTCCAGCGGTTTTCGAGTCGGCTGGCGGATTTTCGCCGACCATCGGCATCATCGGCGCGGTCATTGGGCTCATTCAGGTAATGCAGCACCTCGACCACATGGATCAGGTCGGCCGGGGTATCGCGGTCGCCTTTGTGGCGACCATCTACGGCGTCGGCTCGGCAAACATTTTCTTTCTGCCCGCGGCGGGAAAACTGCGCCAGCGCGCCCGGGACGAGCAGCGGCTGAAGGAGATGGCGCTGGAAGGCGTCATCTCCATCATTGAAGGGATGAATCCGCGCATGATCGAGATCAAGCTCCAGAGCTTTCGCGGGGGCCAGGCGCCGGAGCAGCGCGCATGAAGCCCTCCCGGCAGCAGGAACACGTGCATCGCGACCGATGGCTGGTCTCCTATGCGGATTTCATCACTCTGCTGTTCGCATTCTTCGTGGTGCTTTACGCCAGCTCGCGTTCGGACCAAAGGAAGCAGACACAGATCGCGCGCTCGATCGAGACCGCCTTTCAGGCGCTGGGATTGTTTCCGGCAGCGGCGCCCTCGCAGCAGCACGCCGGCGCACTGGCCGATTCAGGAGACCCAGCAGCCCCGGTGAACGTTGTGATGGGCGACGATCTCTCTGCCTCCCCGGAAGTGCACGAAGACCTGGAGCGGCTCCAGGCGCGGCTCACCGGCCTGCTGTCGAACCAGGTGGCGCAGCACATCGTGGCGCTCCGGCTGGGACGCGACGGACTGGTCATCTCGCTGCGCGAGGCCGGATTCTACGACAGCGGCTCGGCGACTCCGCATCCGCAGTCGCGGGCCACGCTCGATCGCATCGCTGCCACCCTGGCCCTGACGCCTTACGATCTCCGCATCGAGGGACACACGGACAATGTGCCCATCCACACCGCGCAATTCGCCTCCAACTGGGAGCTCTCGACGGCGCGCGCGAGCGAGCTGGCCAAGTTCCTGATCGTCGACCATGGCTTTGCGCCAGGACGGCTCTCCGCCGCCGGCTACGCCGAGTATCATCCGGTAGCCAGCAACGACACCGCGGATGGCCGCAGCGAAAACCGCCGCGTGGATATCATCGTGCTGCCGCGCATCAGCGTGCTGCCGCAGAAGCAGGCGCGGCCCTGACCTCGGCGTTCCGGATACAACCACGCGGGCCGGCACTCAGCTGAAGCCGAGCACCGGGTGGGCAAGGTAGCCCTCCTCGAGCGAAGCCACCTCTTCCGGCGTGAGTTTCACCGAGAGTGCGGCCACGGCGTCGTCGAGATGATGCGGTTTCGTTGCACCCACAATGGGCGAGGCGATGCCGGGCCTCGACAGCATCCACGCCAGCGCCAGCGTTGCCTGCGCGACGCCGCGCTTTTTGGAGAGTTCCGTGAGCCGATCCACCACGTTTCGATCGGCCTCCTCGGTCCGCGCATACATGCGGTTCCCGAAGACGTCGGTCTCCGTTCGTCTGGTTGACTCAGTCTGCCACGGGCGGGCGAGGCGTCCGCGAGCCAGCGGGCTCCAGGGAATGATGCCGATTCCCTCAGCGCGGCAGAGGGGGATCATCTCCCGTTCTTCCTCGCGATAGAGCAGGTTGTAGTGGTTCTGCATGGAGACGAAGCGCGTCCAGCCGTGCAGGTCGGCCAGATACAGCGCCTTCGCGAACTGCCAGGAATACATGGAGGAAGCCCCGATGTACCGTACCTTTCCGGCCTTCACCACATCGTGCAGAGCCTCGAGGGTTTCCTCAATCGGCGTCTCGTAATCCCAGCGGTGAATCTGATAGAGGTCGACGAAATCCGTTTGCAGGCGGCGCAGGCTGTCGTCCAGCTCGTGGAAGATCGCTTTGCGGGACAGGCCTTTGCCATTGGGCTCGTCGCGCATGGAACTGTGAACCTTGGTGGCGATCACGACGGATTCGCGGCGAGCGTTGGCCTTCAGGAATCGGCCCAGCACCTCTTCGCTGGCGCCGCTGGAGTAGACGTTCGCGGTGTCGAAAAAATTGATGCCCAGGTCGAGCGCCTGGCGCAGGAAGGGCCGGCTCTGCTCGTCGCCGAGCGCCCAGGCCTGGCGCCCGGGTTTCGGTTCGCCGGTGTGCGGTGCGCCGTAGCTCATGCAGCCAAGGCAGATGCGGGAAACTTTCAGGCCGGTTTTGCCGAGATTGATATAGTCCATGGGGCTCCTCATCGGAATGGGATGAGTGAAACCCTCCATGGTAGCGCGGCGATTTGCACAGGATGCTAAAAGCGGATCCGCGCGCTGGCCTGCAGCAGCCGCGGCGGCGCCGAGGAAACAATCTGGCCGAAATCCGCGCTGCCGATGTTGCCCTCGACCGAACCGGCCCCGAAAAACTGCGCGTGATTGAAGACGTTGAAGCCTTCCAGCCTCAGTTCCAGAGATTTGCCGTCCAGGAATGACGTCGACTTCTGCAAAGCCACGTCAGTGTCATCGGAACCGGGCCCGTGGAAGAAACGCCGGCGCGCGTTGCCGAACTCGCCCAGCGCCGGCAGGCTGAAGAGCGATGTGTTGAACGCGGCGCCCTGGCGCGGGCTGCCGTGAAGTTCGAGTGAACCAGGGGTGAAATTCAGCTGATCCGCGCCGTTGTTGTTCACGCCATTGGGTTGCGTGCCCAGCAGGGAGGTGTCGTTGTTGTTGATCAGCGTCACTGGGAAGCCGGAGGTGATGCGCGTCAGTCCGGAAATCTCCCAGCCATCCGTAATCTGCTGCGGCGGACGTCCCAGGCCGCGCAGGGCGCGCGCCACCGGCAACTGATAGTGGTAGCTGGCGACGAAGTTCTGCGTGAGGTCGAAGGCCGAGAGCCCGCGGCTTACGCTCGGGTCGAGCGGGTCGACCGGATCGGAAAGGCTGGAAGCCTGATCGATGGACTGGCTCCAGGTATAAGCGAAGCTGAAGCCGAGCGGCCCGGAGTCGTGGCGCAGGCTCACTTCGAGCGAATTGTCGTGCGAGTTGCCGATTGTCTTCTGCAGGCTCACGCTGCCGAAGGCGGACGAAAATGGCTCGCGCGTGCCCTGCACCACCTGTCCGTTAGCGCGCGTGTAGCTTCCGCTCTCGCCGAACGGTCCGCAGGTGGCAGACCCGGATGCGACCTCCGACGTCTGGCTGAGCGACAGGCACAGCGCGGGATTGCCGGGATTGGCTTCGATCAGCGTCAGCAGATGGTGCGCCTGGGTGCCGTTATAGCTCACGGCGAGGATGGTGTCCTGGCTGAGCTGCCGCTCGATCGAGACCATGTAGTCTTCGGCGTAGGGCGTGACATTGCTGGGCGCGACGGCAGGGATCCCGGTGAACGGCTCGAACTGCGCCCAGTTCACGCTGGAAATGGGGTGCGCGCGCGAAGCGCCGAAGGGCACATGGGGCAGCGGGAAGCGCGGTCCTCCGCTGAAGGCGAGGCTCGAGCCGTCGGCTGCCGCGGTCCAGGGCTGATCGAAGAGCGTGGGCACCGCGCTCGTGTACGTGTAGCCGTACGGAGGGTTCGCGCTCATAATCGCCGCGGAGAGCCCTTCCACCGGGGTATAGAACTGGCCCCACGAGGCACGCAGGCTGGTCCTGCCGGCGCCCAGAAAGGCCGGAGCCCACGCGAGCCCGAGCCGCGGCGCAAGATCGGTATAGCGCGTCGGCGCCAGTGTGCGCGGCACGCCCGGGTCGCCAGGAAAGACGATCCCGGTGGGCGCGTTGGGAAAGACCACCGACTGCTCGCCGGGGACGAGAGTCTGCAGCTGGTTGTATTTCTCATACCACGGCGGCAGGACATCCCAGCGCACGCCGTAATTGAAGGTGAGGGAGGGCCGCACTTTCCACGAATCCTGCGCGTAGACGCCGATGAGCCGGTTGCGATTGTAGAAGTGCTGGGCATCGCCCTGGGTGTAGCTGGAGTCGACGCCGAGCAGATAGTCGGCAAAGTCCAGGCCGGTTTCGCTGCCGGTAAAGCTGTAGCTGCCGTTGAAGTATACGTCGGGGTGGTTGTTGATCTGGTCGCCGTGAATGTCCGCGCCGAACTTCAGGTTGTGCGCGCCAAGGGTGTGCGAGAAGTCGTCGCCGGCTTCCGCGATGTTTTCTGCCTGGAAAAGACCGGTCGTGTCCACGCCCATGGTGAAGTCGTTGAAGTTGACGTTCTCGACGCCCTCGATCGCCGGATCGAGCGCGGCGATCCCGGTGAATCCCTGCGAGGTGAGCGAGGGTCCCAGGCCGCCCTGCGGCACGCCCACATTCGCAGCGTTGCGCATGTAGCTCACGCGCGCCACATTGACCGTGTTCGCTCCCAGCATTTTTGTATCGCTGAGCGTCAGCAGCTGCGCTCGCCCGAAGTTGAGCGCGTTGAAGCCTGGCACGCTGGCGCCGCCCTCGCCGGTGGGATAAGGATCGTTCACGCTGTAGTCGTCGAAGAAGTAGTAGCCCGAGAGCGAGCCCCAGCGCGTGTCTCCATCCAGCCGCACGGCGCCCTTGTCGTCGCGGATGGATTGCTCCGCAGCGGAAGTCTCAAACAACCCTGCGCCCGCGTTTGGCTGCGAGATGTACTGGAGCAGGTGTTGCGCGGCTGAAGACCACGCAGAGGCAGGAATGCGCGCGTTGGGCAGCACGCAGGAGGAAGAGCTGGTGCAACCCGGCGTGTAATACGGCTCGCCCGGATGAACCGCATAGCCGAGCTTCTGCGAGAGCAAATTCGCGAGATACGGCCCGCTGACGGTTCCCGTGAGCCCACTGGTCATGCTCGAAAGATCGCCGCTGCGCTCCGCCATCGACGGGACCGAGATGAGCCCCGTGTCGACGCCCTGCGCCAGCCGCGTACCCTGGTAGTCGGCGAAGATGAACAGCTTGTCGCGGCGCAGCGGTCCGCCGATGGTCGCGCCAAACTGGTTCTGATGAAACGGCGCGCGCTGCTGCGAGAAGTAATTGCGCGCGTCCAGATCGGTGTTGCGCAGAAACTCGAAGGCCGATCCGTGCCAGGCATTCGTACCGCTCTTCGTTTCCACGGAAATCTGGCCGCCGCTGGCCGAGCCGTACTCCGGCGCGTAGCTGCCGGTTTCCACGTTCAGGTCGGCGATGGCATCGAGCGTGGGCACGATGGCGATGCCCATGTTCACGTCTTCCTGGGCGTCAGCGCCGTTCACGCGGAAGCTGTTGGCGGTTTCGCGCTGGCCGCCGACCGAGAGTGCGCCCGAATCGAGTTCGCCGGAGGGCGGAGTGCTGGCCACGCCGCTCATCACGATGGCGTTGGGCTGCGCGGAGCTGGCCGGCGCCACGCCAGGCTGCACTGCCAGCACGTCGGTGAAGCTGCGACCGTTCAGCGGCACCGCCTGTAGCTGCTTCGTATCCAGCGTGCCTCCGGCCGCGGTGGAACTGGTGTCGATCCTCGCGGCGGTCGCGTCTACCGAAACCGTCTGAGTGGTCTGCGCCACCGACAATGTGAGATCCACCGTCTGCGGCTGCGTGCTCAGAGCGATCGATTGCGTGGCGGGGGCGAATCCAGGCGCGCTGGCACTGATGGTGTAGGCGCCGGGCGCGAGCGCCAGCCGAAAATCACCGGCTGCGTTGGTAGTTGCCGCACTCGCTGCCGCGCCGGAACCGGTTGCCGTCACAGTCGCGCCCGGAATCACCGCGCCGGAAATGTCGGTGACCGCCCCGGAAACCATCTGCATCTGCGCGAGACAGCTGCCGGGCAGCGCGAGACACGCGAGCAGAGCCAGGCATCGAGGGAATCGGGGGCAGCGAGTTGATGCGATCACGTTCAAAGTACGACCTCAATGGTCCGATTTAACCGCGGACCAATCTCCCGAGCCTGTGATTCAAATCACAGGTCATCTGGATTTGGTGTTCCGGGGAATGAAGGACGCTGTGGCACGCCCCAGCGTCAATATACGACAATATTAGTCGTATATACCAATCAGAGGTTTCGGGTCGCGTTCAAACTACTGAAAATTAGCCACTTGTTGGTGAATGTCTTGGATTCCAGCCGAACCGCCGGCGACCAGGACTAACCCGCTCCGGTCTCACGCTGGCTGGTCTGCTTAGTCAGTGCCCGAAGGCCCACGTCAGCTGAAACAGGCCGTTGTCGATGCCGGGATCCTCCGCCGCCGTGTAAGCGTTCGAGGTGTGGTGGAAGCGATACTCAGCGCGAATCGACTGCGACCGGGTGAGATACAGCTCCACGCCTCCGCCGAAATCGAAGGTGAAGTTGAATGAGCCGGAGCTGGTGGTCGGGATCGGCTGGGTCGAAAACATGTATCCGCCATGCCCGACCGCAAAGGGCTGAAGGCTCCGGCGCGGGAGGAAATTCCACTGGAATCCGACCGGCGCCATGGCCTCGCCCATGGTCCAGCGCCGGCTGCAGGTCGCGGTGTAGGTGTAGGAATACAGGCCGGGGAACGATCCGCTTCCCGAAACGGGTTGGCACGCCTGCGGGTTCACTTCCTGGATCGTCTCGGTGCCGGTGGAGGGATAGCCAGGGGGAGGGTTCGTCAACGTGATGGTTTCGTTCACCGTAGTAACCGGGTCGCTCTCCAGGGCTACGGGCAGCACTTCGATGCTGTATTGCCAGTTCACTACGCGCCCCAGCAGGAGTCGCCGGTCGTAGAAGGCGCCCAACTCGAAAAGCTTTCGGTTCTCTGCATTCCCCAGCAGGATGTGACTGGAGTCGTTCGAGTACGCAGTAAAGAAGCCGAACGTATTCCTGCGCGCGTAGTACGGGCCGTCCGCCTGGTTTTGGGCGCGGAGGCCTGGCGATACCAGCAGCAAAAAGCCAGTCAGGCAAAAACCGCAGAGTCTGCCGATCAGCAGGACAACCCGGAACTTCGGCAAGCACATGACGAGTTCGGTCTCCTGGCCGGCGAATCAGAAATGTTGCGTGCGAAGAATCGGGGCGCTTTCGTGGTAACTGAATTTCGGATGATGAAGGAGCCGGATCGCTCCCGTCGAACGACCCGGCGCCGTGGCTTCAGTCTGATTTTGGAGCGAGCAGCTGCGTTGCCTGCTTCAGCAGATCGGCCTCGTGCTCCAGGGCGTCGGAAACGCGGCCGATCTGTTCGTCGGCCAGGCTCCAATGCTTCTGTTCGATTGCCTCCCGCACTCCGGGGATGGTCTTGACTCCATAGCCGGTATAGTAGCCGGGCGCGTAGAGCAGGTGCTGGAACCAGGGCCGATCCGGCAGGCCGCGCGAATCGGTCAACAGCCGCTCGCTGCGGATGATGTCGAGGTTCACGTCCGGCGGCGCCGCGCCGCCAGCCGCGTTGAATGCCTGGTCGAAGGCCTGCGCCGCGTTCGTCAGATCGTCTGACGCCTGCTCCAGCGGCGCGAAGTTCAGATACGGCGGAATGGCTTCCATCGGCGGCGGCACCAGCGTCTTCTCAGGATCGTAGAGCGCCTTGTACACCCCTTCGTTCAGCTCGAGGTTGTTCTCTTTTGCCGCCTCGCGTTCCTGCGCCGCCAGCTTTTGTAACTGGCCGAGATACATGTGGACGGTGTCGGCCAGATCGGAATACTGGAAGGGCAGGATGTCCGCGTCGGCCATGCGCATCACCATCGTGCCCGCGGTCTGCGCCAGCGCGCGCTCGTAGTTGAAGGTGGTGTCGTCGAAGTGGGTGTAGAAGTAGAAGTCGTCGTAAATGGAGTGGTACTGCCCGTCGGCCATGCTCTCCCCGCCGTAGCCCAGGTTTACGCTGGCGACGCCCAGATGGTCGATAAACACCGTGTAGTCCGAACCCGAGCCGAGGGCGGGGATGCGCAAATCCGCCCGAGCACGGATCTCTGCCTGTTCCTGCGGCGTTGCACGGGCAATCTCCACCAGGCGCACCCGCTTCCACACGCTCATCCCCGTTTCCGGGTCGGTGATGTCCTTCGCCACGTCGTTCACGAAGTTTTCGAGCGAGTGCGATCCCTCCGCATAGAAGTAGCCGCGATCGTTGGTGTCGGAGTTGAAGTACGCCACCGCGTGCTGCTTCAGCTCTTCGGCGTGATACTCGGCCCACTCCGTCGATCCCAGCAGGCCCGGCTCTTCGCCGTCCCAGAAGCAGTAGATGATGGTGCGGTCCGGCTTCCATCCCTGCTGGAGCAGTTTGCCGAAGGTGCGCGCCTCCTCCAGTTCCGAGCTGGTGCCCGACAGCGGATCCTGTGCGCCGTTCACCCAGCCGTCATGATGGTTGCCGCGGATGACCCACTGATCCGGATACTTCGCTCCCGGAATCTTCGCAATCACGTCGTAGAGCGTGTCACGATTCCAGTTGAAGGACAGGGCCAGGTGCACCTTCGCCTCGCTCGGCCCCACGTGGTACGTGAAGGGCAGCGAGCCGCGCCATGATTCCGGAACCACCTGGCCGCCCAGCGCCTTCAGAAACGGCGTCGCGTCGGCGTAGGAGATGGGCAGCACCGGAATCTTCGTGAGCGTCTTCACCTGGTCTATGGGAATCAGCTTGACGCCGGGCTTGGCGCCGACCCCGGGGGTCTGCGGGTCGCCGGGATAGGTTGGCATATCCATCACGCTGCCGCGCTGCACACCTTCGGCGGGCCGCATGGGGCCATCCGGATACGAGTCGCCCTGGAAATATCCGTCTTCATGAGGATCGGAATAGATGATGCAGCCGATCGCGCCGTGCTCCGCCGCAACCTTCGGCTTGATGCCGCGCCAGCTCATGCCATAGCGCGCGATGACGATGGCGCCCTTTACCGAGACGCCCATGCGCGCGAGCACGTCGTAGTCCTCGGGCCGTCCGTAATTGACGTAGACCAGCGGGGCGGTCACATCGCCGTCGCGCGAGTACGCATTGTAGGTCGGCAGTTGCTGGGTTTGCTGGTCCGAGGTGGGATCGACGGCGATGGGCGGCTCCTGCAGCTTCGCCCGGTAAGGCTGCGGACCCTCCAGTTCGAGCAGGCGCGACTGCGGGGTGGGAAATAACGCGGTGAACTCTTCGATCTGCGCGTCGAGCCCGTAGGATTTCAGCTGCGCCAGCAGCCACTCGGCATTGTTCTTGTCGTACGGCGAGCCGACATGATGGGGATACGCGGAGAGCCGCTTCATATTCGCGCGGATCTGATCGCGATCGGGCAGGGCGCGGAAGGTCTGCTCCCAGTGAATCTCGGTGGCGGAATCCTGCGGCGTGTAGCCGCGCAGCGGTTGGCCGGCGTCCGTGGCGTAGGCGGTCAGAGCAAACAGACAAATGGCGGCAAGGGGCAAACGCATCGTGGGCTTCCTCAGACAGGGGCGATGTGCGGCAAGCTGCAGGTGCGGGCCTTGGGAAACGCACGGTGAGCGCCGCAAGTGTTCCCAACACTATAGACCAGGAGCGGCGGCTGTGGACGCGTCCCGCGCAGGCGCGTGCAAGTCGGCACGAGGATCGGAAAAGACTGAGCATTTGAATACTTGCACGAGCGCTTGCTTATGCGCCCGATAAACGACCTCTATGGCTACGAATTCCTTACGGAGCCCTTGCGCGAGCGATATGTTTTTCAGGTTTTGCTAAGGGGACCGGCAATCCCGGTAAGAGGAGCGCCAGTCCATGATGCGCCTGAAAAAATCGCTTTTCCCGTATTTCCTGAGCCCGTGCCGCGCAGCCATCCGGACAACGCTGCTCCTGAATGGCCTGCTGGCCCTCTGCCTCTGCAGTGCGTGGGCGCAATCCACCTTCGGCACCATGCGCGGCACCGTGGTCGATGTTTCGGGCGCGGTAATCCCCGACGCGACTGTGACCGTCCACTCGCTCGATGAAAACTTCGACCGCACGGCCACGACTTCCGGCGCCGGTGAGTGGGTGGTTGAGAACCTCCAGCCGGGTCATTACTCCGTCACTGTGGTGCGTGCGGGCTTTGCGAAAGCGGTTGTGCCCAACACCGAGCTTGACGCACGCCAGGATCTGCGCGTGCCCCTGACGCTGAGCGTTGCCGCACAGGCGACCACGGTGGAAGTGAGCGCGGGTGCGGCACAGATGAACACTGAGAACGGCACCGTGGCCGACACGCTGACGGAGCAAAATGTGACCGAACTGCCGATGAATGCCCGCGCCGTATCCAGCAGCCCTCTGGCCACGCTGGCCGCGTCGCCCAGCGTGGTGACCGACAGCCAGGGCAACATCGCCGTGGGCGGGGCGACCTCGGCGCAGGTGGGTTTCTCCGTCGATGGCATCTCCACGGCGAATGTGCGCTCTAACGGCGCGCTCCACGATGCCTATCCATCCTCAGAGGGGATCTCCGAAACGAAGGTGACGGAATTCAACAACAATGCCGAGTTCGCGCAGATCGGCGATGTCACCTTCACTACGAAAAGCGGCACGAACCAGTGGCACGGCAGCGCCTTCGAGTATTTCCAAAACGATGCGCTCGACGCGACCATCTACGACTTCACTTCGAAGGCGCCGAAGAACTTCAATGACTTCGGCGGCTCGCTGGGCGGCCCGGTGGTGCTGCCATGGATTGGCTCGCTGAAGGACAGGACCTTCTTCTTTGCCGATTACGAGGGCAATCGGCGCACGCAGTCCGACCCCGAAGAGCTGCTGGTGCCGACCGCTGCGGAGCGCTCCGGCGATCTGAGCGCCCTGGTGAGTGCGCCCGGCGAGGGCGCCCCGGTCAACGATCCCTGGACGGGCACAGCCTACGCGAAGAACACTATCCCCGCCATCAGCCCCGTCGCTCAGGCGCTGCTCGCTTACTATCCGCTGCCCAACGCCAGCGGCAATGGCTATGACTACCAGGCTCTGGTTCCAATTCCCTCGAACACCAACGGCTGGGATCTCCGCGTCGACGACACCATCAACGCAAAGCAGAGCGTCTACGCGCGCTTCAGCTGGAAGAACCTGATGAACAGCGAAGGAGGCAGCGGGCTCACCGCGAATCAGTTCCTCCCCAACGTGGTGGCGCACGACCAGAACCGCAGCCTGCTCGCCTCGTACAACTACGTGATTCGTAACAATGTCGTGAACGAATTACGCTTCGGCTTCACGAATTTCACTGAGAACGACAGCTTCCCCATCGAGGGCAGCGCGGCCATCGGCGATCTCGGCCTCGAGGGCATTAATATCAGTTCCCACCCCACCGGCGATGCCTTCCCCACGTTCTCGTTCAGCGACGGCAGCTTTTCCACTATTGGCCAGGACCGCACGGGAACCACGCTTTCCGACACGATGGAGTACACCGACAACCTGACCTGGATGATCGGCAAACACTCGCTCAAGTTCGGCATCGACGCCCGCCACGTCCGCTACAACGCGCTGATGTTCTTTCAGCCCTCGGACGATTACGGCGATTTCATCTTTCAGCCCGGACTCTTCACCAACTACGCGCTTGGCGATCTGCTGCTGGGACTGCCGCAGGAGTCGTTCTTCGCCATCACCAGTCCGCAGATCAACGCAACGTCTACGCAGTGGGGGCTCTACGGCCAGGATGAATGGCAGCTTAGCAGCCATCTCACGCTCAACTTCGGGCTGCGCTGGGAGCTGCTGCCTCCGTTCGTCGAAAGCCGCGGCGATCTGGGCAGCTTCGATCCGGCGATCAACAGCGTCCTGGTACCGGACAAGTTCCTTAAACCCGGCAGCACGACGATCGCCAACGATCCGACGCAGCAGACCGTCTACACCGGCTTCATGGATTCCTTCAATGCCTGCACGCTCGGCAACACCGCGCTCGCCTGCTCGAACGTGACCACTGCCAGCGTGGCCCATGTAACGCAGGGTCTGCGCGAACTGTACAAGCTCGATCTCGACCCGCGCGTGGGGATCGCGTGGCGCCCGTTCAACAATGACAAGACCGTCGTCCGCGCGGGATTTGGCATCTTCACGCAGACCACGCTCGGGCCCATGTCGTTCAACAACGCGGGCAATCCCACCTCGAATCTGCTTACCAACGTGAATGCGGTTTCCGGCGCCAACGGCGGAACGGCGGTGGTGCAGCCCGCGTTCCAGTTTCCGAAGACCGCTCCCTCCACGACGACGGTCACCCTGGGCGGCGGCAGCCTGGAGCAGGCCAACGACCCGCACTTCCGCGATCCCCAGGCCGCACAGTGGAACCTGACCCTGGAGCGGCAGATCACGCCCGGCACCGTGGTGCGCGCCAGCTACGTGGGGATGTCCAACTATCGTCTGCCCGTCACCGTGGACCTGAACCAGATCCCCGCCAGCACCATCCCGTGGGATACCGGCGCGACCGCCGGCCCGTTTGTCGACAAACGCGCCCCTTACCAGAACTGGACGCTGCTCATGTCGTCGGAAAACTACGGCCAGTCCAGCTATGAGGCGGGCGTGGCGGAAGTCGATCACAAACTCAGCCACGGCCTCGTGCTCCAGGCAAACTACACCTGGGCGAAAAATCTGAGCGACGCACAGGGCAGCGACGCACCCACCGTCTTCGCGGGCGAGGAAGCCTACGCCGTCGAGATCGCCAACCGCTTCGACCTCAAATCGGATCGCGGCAACGTCGTGGCCACGCCGCGCCACCGCGCGCTCATCAGCGGCACATATCAGTTGCCCTTTGGCGCCGGACGCGCATGGCAGGGCCCGGCTCCGATCAACGCCATCTTCGGCGGCTGGGAGGTGAGCACCGTCACCACTCTGCAGAGCGGCGACTGGCTTACCCCCACCACCAGCCCCGCCTTCGATCAGTCCAATACCGGCATGGCTGTCCGCGCGGGGGGTGGCGCCATCCTGCGCCCCGACTGCGGTTTCGGCAATCCCTACCGCGGCACATTTCCGGGCGTCTTTTTCAATCTGGGCGCCTTCGCGGAGACGCCAGCGGGTGCAGGCCGCTTCGGTAACTGCGGCGTCGGCATCCTCCAGGGGCCGGACATGATCGACGTCAATTCCGGGCTCGCCAGGAACCTCAGCGTGCACGAGCACTACAAGCTGCGCCTTGAAGCGACCTTCACCAACGTCATCAACCGTTCCAACTTCGCGCCGCCACAGACGAACATCAGCAACACGACGACCTTCGGCGCGCTCACCGCGGTGCTGCCGCAGGGACTGGGCGGCAACCGCACCGGGCAACTGGCGCTGCGCATGGACTTCTGAGGGTTGGGGCCGGCATTCGCGCCGGCCCTCCCTGCTTACATGGTCGTGTGCGGCTTGATCAGCTCGTCCAGATAATCCGGCTTCGAGTCGTCGCGCACCAGGTGCGGATAGCGATCGCCGCCGTGGTAGTCGACGCTGAAGGTCTGATAGTAGTCGTCGATGATGACCATCAGCGCGATCGGCTGCTGGCTATCCTTTGCCGCGGCGATCGCGTCTTCGAGGTCGTCGTGGGTGTAGACGCGGCCGTTGACGCCGACCAGCTTCATGCCCGAGGTGATGCCGGCCCTGTACGCCGGGCTGCCGACGATCGAGTCCGCGACAGTGCCGTCCGGGGCGACCTGCAGGCCGATGGAATATGCCTCGCCGAAGCCGCCGCGGCGGCCAGGCAGGTGCATCGGCTCGTCGTTCATCACGAATTTCCAGCCGCCATTCTCGATTCCGCCCAGAGGGGGATTCGGCGACGTTGAATCGAGATGCTGGTGGAAGAACGACGCCCAGTCATAGGGCGCGACCGAGTTCAGCGTGCTCACCAGCTGATCGAAGGTGTAGGTCTTCACCTCCGGACCGTTGTTGGGGCCGCCATGGAAGGCGTGGCAGAAATCGTCGATGGACTTCTGGCCGTTCGTTGTCTGGTGGATGATGGTGGCCACTTCCAGCCACATCAGGTCGCCCTCGTCGTAGTAATCGGTGCCGCGGCGCCAGCTCATCCAGCCGCGCGCGAAGCCGAGGCCGGGCTCGCCCACTGCGGTGTCGAGCAGCGGACGCCACGTGCGCCCTGGCCGTCCCGGCCCCAGCATTGCCGCGATGCTGGCCAGGTAATCGTGGTACTCCTGCGGGGTCCACAGGCCGCTGCGCGCCGCCAGCATCGGCCCCAGATAATCGGTCAGCCCCTCGTAGCCCCACAGCAGATCCGTCTCCTCGGGCTGCTCGTAATACGGCGTCATCAGGTCCGCGGGGCGGCGGAATTTGCCATTCCAGGAGTGCACGTACTCGTGCGGCAGCAGACTGCCCACCACAAACGCCCCGTCGGGTTCGATCAGCGTGCGCTCCGGCAGACGGCTGTCGTTCGATTCATGGTGTTCGAGGCCGAAATGCTGCACGTGATCGCTGAGCGCCAGCAGGAAGTGGTAATCGCGATAATGGCGCGATCCGAAGAGCTTGCCTGCTTCCGCCACCAGGTTCGTCAATCCCTGCTGAATCGCGGGAGGCATGGCCAGCGCGGCCTCGCTGTCGGCGGCCAGATCGATTTCATGATGGATGGGCTCACCCGGCGGCGTGATGTCGATGGCGCGGTAATACTCGCCCTCGATCACCGGACCGTCGACGAGCATGTCGAGCGAGATGGGCTTGAAGGTGACTTCGTTGCCCGACTGCGACGCAACCGGCAAGGAACTGCCGAAATGCCAGCCTTCGGGAAGGATCAGCTTCGCGTCGTAGGTGAGCTGCTGCGCGGGCGTTCCCGCGGGATAGAGCGCGACCTCGTTCCACTCGAGGACGAGCAGCTTGTCGGTTGCCGATCCGCCGTCGGGCTCGATGAAGTCGTACGCTGCATGCAGATCCGTGACACCCTCCGGGACGTCGACGTGGAAGGTGTAGACGTCGAGCAGATCGCGCCGCCAGGGGATGGTCTGGCCGTTCGCCTCGAACTTCAGCCCGGTGAGGTCGGCAATCGGTCCGCTGGGGCTGTGGTTGCCGGGGATCCACTTGGGGTAATAAAGCCTCAGCGCTCCGGCGTGCACCGGCAGCGTCTCGCGGACGTGCAGGATCTTCTGCGGAGTCTGCGTCGTATCCACGGTGAGCGAGATGGATTGCGCCCATGCGGCGGGCGACAGCAGAGCGGCTGCTGCCAGAATTGCGGACAGGCCAGGAAAACGGAGGTGCATGCGCGTGCTCCTGAAAGGGGTTGGGAGGGACGCAAGCATGATACGCGGAATCGGTCCGTGCGGACATGATGCGCGGGCGCCCTTCCATTCCTCCACTTCGCCGGGCGTTTCTCCCGGTGAAACTTTGCCTGCTGCCGGCGCTGCAGCCGGCGGCAAGGGGTCGGCCGATGCGCGGCGCCGGACTATTTGACCTGGCCGCGGCTGCCTGTGGGGAGACCGTCCGGACCGGGGCCGCTTTTTCTGAGCGAAAACGCGGTATCCTCCGTCATTAGAGCAGACGTGCAAGAATGTCCTGCGCCGGAGCGCAAGGCCGGCTGGAGGATTTGCCAGGATGAGTTGTTTCGAAGGTCAGCTCGCCGGCTGGGGGGCGCCTGCTCCGGTTGCCAACGCCCTGGATACGAGCTTGGATACGAGCCAGACGATCGCTGCCCTGGTTGCCGACTACTCGACCGCGCTCTATCGCGTGGCCTTCTCGGTCACGCGTAATGCCGCTGAGGCGGAAGACGCGGTGCAGGAGACGTTTCTTCGCGTGCTGAAGCACCAGTCGCGGCTCGGTGAAATTCGCGATTACCGCGTGTGGCTGGTGCGAATTGTATGGAATATCGTGCTGGACCGGAAGCGTCGCGCCAAGACGCGCCCGGAGAACGAGGATCTGGCGGACCACGCACGGGTGCTGCCCTCCGGCGAATTCGGCGCGGATCAGAACGTGATCTCCTCGCAGGAGCACGCGCGCATTCTGGCGTTGATCGATCGCCTGCCGCGCCGTGAGCGCGAGGCGATTCTGCTCTCGGCCGTGGAGGAGCTGACGACGGCGGAGATTGCGTCGGTGCTGGCCACTACGGAGTCCTCGATCCGTTCGCGCATCTTCCGCGCGCGCCGCGAGCTGTCGGTCCTGCTGGAGAGGGAAGGAATTTCGCGATGAACGCGGAAAGGGAAACCTGGAAAGAGCGCATCGACGCCGCGCTGCACAGCGCCGGCAGCGCAAGGCCCGCGCCTGGGCTCGAAGGCCGCATTCTCACGCGGCTGGCGGCGGAACGCGCCGCCGTGGAGGCGCGTCCGGTGCGGATGGGGTTGTTCGCGCGGATGTCCGGTTTCGCAGCGCCCGTGCTGGGCGTGGCTACTGCGAGCCTGATCTGTGCGGTGATCGTGGTGGGTTCGGTGGAGCACTCGCGAACCCGGCATCCGGGCCGCGTAGCGCCGCCGGTGCTGGTGCTGCCCGGTCATGGACTGGGGGCGGCCTCGGCGGTTCATCCCGCGGGTCCGGCTACGGCGCCGCTGGCCGCGGGTCCGGGCAGCCGTGGACGCTTTACGCGGCACCTGAGCCATCCGCGCGCGCACATTGCGCCCAACGCGAAAAAGGCAGACGGAGTCGTGGTGCCGGCTCCGGAGACGAATCCGCAGAACTGATCGGATCGTCGCGGCAATCGTCGCCGTCGCCAGGCCAATCCCGCCGTAATGCCGCGCTGCGCGGTACTCTGTTGGGGTGCGAATCCTCCTCACTGCTGCCCGTCTCCTTACGCCCACCGAAAGCGTAGAGCGCCCGGTCGTCACCATCGAAGACGGCGTCATCGCTGCGCTCGCCTCGCAGAGCCATGCCGGCCTGCCGGGCGGCCGCCACATCGATCTCGGCGACGCGACGCTGATCCCCGCGCTCTTCGACGTGCACATCCACGGCAGCGGCGGCCACGATTCGATGGAGGCGACCGAATCCGCGCTGAGCCACATCGGCGCCTTTCTCGCGCGGCGCGGCGTCGGCGCGTATCTGGCGACCACGGTGACCGCACCTCTCGACACGCTGCTGCGCTCGCTCAACGGCCTCGCGAAGCTGATGCAATCGCCGCTCGAAGGCGCGCGGCCGATGGGGATTCACCTGGAGGGCCCGTTTCTTTCTCCTCACAAGCGCGGCGCGCACGCTGAGAGCCAGCTGCAGCCGCCCTCCGTCGCGCTCTTCGATCGCATGTGGCAGGCTGCGGAGGGGAATATCCGGCTGATGACCATCGCGCCCGAACTTCCCGGCGCGGAAGAGACGATCGCGCACGCGGCCCAGCTCGGCGTGCGCATCAGCCTGGGCCACAGCAACGCCGAAGCGGACGCAGCAAAGCGCGGCGTGCGTGCCGGAGGCGTCAGCGCCACGCACATCTACAATGCCATGCGCAGCTTCGATCACCGCAGCCCGGGGCTTCTGGGTGAGGTGCTCACCAACGACCGCCTCTTTGCCGAGATCATCTGCGACGGCCTCCACGTCGATCCCGCCGCGGTGCGCCTCTACTGGAAGGCCAAGGGTCCGGAGCGCGCGATTCTCATCACCGACGCGATGGCGGGCACGGGCATGCCCGACGGCAACTACATGCTGGGCGAGCTGCAGGTGCGCGTGAAGAACGGCCGCTGCGTCGTGGGTGAAGACACCCTCGCCGGCAGCACCCTCACCCTCGACCGGGGCGTGCGCAACTTCGCGGAGTTCACCGGGGCGAGCCTGGCCGAGACGGTCGCGCTGGCTACGCGCAATCCCGCACGCATGGCGGGCTTCGACGGCGAGATCGGCGAGATCGCCGTCGGCCGCGGCGCGGATATCGCCGTGCTTTCGCCGAAGAACGAAGTGATCGAAACGTTCCTGCGCGGCACGCCGTGCGGAATGGCCGCAACGCCGGCGGCCTTCAACGGATA
>Ga0335074_10001404_pt1 | contig 32632 bp, 34 predicted proteins | sample Lox_Sample_23_FD_206715 | JGI IMG/M metagenome (GOLD analysis project Ga0335074, IMG submission 206715) | Soil microbial communities from Loxahatchee National Wildlife Refuge, Florida, United States - Lox_Sample_2.3 | ecosystem: Environmental > Terrestrial > Soil > Wetlands | place: USA... | reverse complement strand
CCGCAGAGCCGCTCGGCCACCGATCTCGGCAATTTGGCCAATGTTCCAGAACACCGTCTGCTCGGTATCAAGATCGGTCGTGGCGACGACGAGGACGTTTCCCTTAGCGGCCTGCCGCGCGATTGCGGCGACCATTCCCGGTGTCACATAACGATTGACCAGATCCGCGAGCGGCTGGGCGCGAAAGTAACTCACGCCAAACAATAGATGCAGAAAATGCTCGTGAAGTTCCTGCAGATCCGAGGCACCCTTCAGGGAGAAGGCCTCGGTAAGTTGCGGATCCCAGGCGGGGCCTAAAAAGGCAAAAGGAGCGATCAAGGCTCCCGCACTGACCCCTGTCACGACCTGGAATGACGGTCGGGTATGAAGCCGTGACCATCCAACGAGGGCGCCCGCACCGAATGCACCGCCCGCGCCGCCTCCTGAAAGGACGAGCACATTAACCCGCCCGCCGTGCGCGGCCACCCTCGCATTTCCAAGGAGGCGCCTAGCCCGCGGATAGAAGCCCGCTTCGGTTTCGCCGAACCAGCGAATGGATGCGGGAAATCCGGGCGGGACCGCCGTCGAGTAGTCCCCAGGCGGCGGCGGTCGCCTCGGTAGGCCGGAACAAGCATGGAGAAGGAGGCACGCGAAGAGGACCGCAGCTTGCGGTCCGCCGCGCCTTCGGTGTCTTGGGGACACTGATCCTCGCATGAGAGAGATCCCCACGCCGCGTGTGCCGGCGGCGTCATTCTCTCGCTGCTCACCGCAAGAGCGCTTGTACCCGATGATGAACAGTTGCCTTTGCAACGCACGAAGTGGGCGCGCCTCTCCCGCGCCACTTCCTGAGAGTCTCTGTCAAATCGTCCCCAATTTCTTCAATTCCGTTCGTCTTGCCCCCGTTACCGTAAGGCCGATGGTTCGATAGCAGATCCTCTGCAAGCACCCCGTGCCGGGCGCGTAACGATGTTTGGAGGAAGAATGGCCAGAAAGCACTCCGCTCCGCTCCGATCGATCACAGCAGCGACGGGGCTCGGCCTTCTCTTCGGCGCTTCTGCCGCGTGGGGCTACGATCTGCCGCAGATCAATCTCGGCCTGACCTCGTTCCTCGACGGCGTGCTCCCCTCGGGACCCGGCCTCTACTATCAGAATTACATCGAATATTACACCGCCAGCCGCTTCACCGATGCGGCTGGTGACCGGTTTCCTCTGCCCGATCAGAATTTGAACCTGTGGGCGGATATCAATCAGCTCACCTATTACTTTCACGGCACGGTAGGACCCGGCCGGTTCGCTCTCGATATCGTCATTCCCGATGTGGTTTCGGCGCGCACCAACGACGGCTTGGGAGGCGCGGTTCTTAGCGGCCAGAGCGGTCTCGGCGATATCTTTTTCGCTCCGATCTACCAATTCAACCCCGTGCCACTCGGATCCGGTCGTAGCCTTCATCAGAGTCTGGAATTCGATGTGCTCGCGCCGACGGGCAGCTATGATCCCCGGCTTGCCGTGAATCCCGGGAACCATTTCTGGGCCTTGAACCCTTTCTATTCAGTCACTGTATTCGTCTCCTCGCGACTGACGTTCTCGGGACGCTTCCACTACCTTTACAATTTCAAGAACGATGAGCCGAATCTCTCGCTCGGAGCGGGTGTACACACCGTGCAGGCCGGCCAGGCGTTTCATTTTAACCTCGACGCCGCTTACGCCGTAACACCCGAGCTCGGGCTCGGCATCAACACCTACTTCCTGAAGCAAGTGACGGACACCAAGTTCAATGGCGAAGATGTCAGCGGCCGGGACGAGCGTGTCATTGGGGTCGGTCCGGGTGCCATCTGGCAGCTGAACCGTAATACGTTCCTCTTCTTCAATGCCTATGTGGAAATGCAGGCGGAGAACCGCACCGAGGGCGACCGCTTCGTGGTGCGATTCGTGAAGCACCTCTAGTGGAGTTGCTCCTCACACCCACCATTCTTGTCCGAACCGTTCCTCTCGTTCTGGCCCGTCGCCTCATCCGCGAGTCGTCCCCTCCCGGTCCATGCCGCCGGAATGCACCAAGTCAACCCGTGCGTCGCTCGCGGGGACGGCCGGCAAGCGAGACCTCGCTGTGGTGCTTCAATCGGCCCGCTGTCCGCGATGGCGCGCGATCCATCCCTCGAACGTCTCGAGGAAGCGCCGGCAATACGCTTCGGTATCCGCATTGGCAAATCGCCCAGATGCGTCAATGAGATTTTGGGCTTGTCCCAGATACATCTCCGGTTGCTGCAATGTGGGCATATCCAGAGAGACCAGCGACTGACGCAGATGATGATTGGCGCCGAAGCCACCCACAGCTCCGGGTGAGATCGTCACTATGGCGCAGGGTTTGCCCGCCCATACGCTCTTGCCATACGGACGCGACCCGACGTCCACGGCATTCTTGAGTCCGCCCGGGACCGACCGATTGTATTCAGGTGTTGCGAAAAGAACCGCATCGGCTCGCCCCACGCGCTCACGAAAGCCGCTCCAGGCCGAGGGCGGATTGAGTTCCTCGTCCTGATTGTAGAGCGCCAACCCACCAATCTCTACGATTTCCAGGCCCAAGCGATTGGGAGCGATTGCTGCAAGGCCGTGGACCAGGCGCCGGGTATACGACTCGCGACGCAAGCTGCCGATCAGGGCGACCACGTCAAAGGGCGGGCTCATGGATTATGCCTCCTCGCGGCTCTCACGCGATCTCCAGCGAGAACTCGTGCACCCCCGCGGCCGGACAGCGGATCGCGAGCGACTCGTTTTCGATATGGGTCGTCTGTTCGGTTGCGGCATCGAGGCGCACTGCGGATCCGCGAGCGATCTCGGCCTGATCGCAGCGAAGGATCCACCGTTGCTGGGGCAACCGCCCGATCGCGACCCATTGATCGGCGTCGTCTGCCGTCGATTTGGCGATCGTGAAACGCAATGTCCCGGAATCAATGAAAGCGCGATGCACCTCTACTTCCCGATCGACGCGTGTGAGCGCGGGTGCAGTGCGGAAATCCTCCGACAGGGGCTCGTTGTAGAGCCGCCAGAGCCCGTCGGGAACGTTGAGCCGGGCGTACGCGAGCAGCACATTGCCAGTGTGGGGCTCCATCAACGTGCGGTTGCCGAACTCGTCCATCGGCAGATCCTTGCGCGGATAGTAAAGGCCCCCGTCACGCCAGGTCGGCCGCATATGCCGGTCCGCGTGTCGAAGTAGGCCCTCGAGAGTCGCCGCATCGCCCATCTCCGAGCACCATACGGTGACCCAGCCGAAGTCACAGTCATCACCCACGACCTTCTCACCCATGACATCAGGTCGCGGCTGGGTCACCACGGTGATCGCGCCATCGGGCCCAGGAGTGATCAGATCGCGTAGCTGCTGTGGGTAGTGTTCGCGGACAAAGTCGCGGTTCCACATGGTCATCAATGCCCCAAGCCAGGCGTCGACCCACGGCGAGCGTCCGCGGTTCGGTCGCACCGTGCGCGTGTCCGCCGAGACCATGATGTGGTAATGCCCGTTCTCACCGATCCGTCCGAAGTCGCGCCAGGCCGCTTCGTACCCTTCGATGACCTCGTTGGCGCGCGAGCTGCCCGTTAGCAGGTCGTGCAACCGAAATCCCAGAATCGCTGGCTGATTACAGATTTGAAAGACGCAGTTCGGCTCGCACGCGACGCCAAGGTAACCGCTCTGCACCATGAGCCAGTAGACATGCTCATTGAGCGAGTTCTCATCGTACGAAAACACCTTGGGCTCCCCGCCCCAGAAATAGGACCAGAATTTGAAGGTGAGCGCTCCCTCGCGCGAGAAGCGCTCATCCCCGAACAGATAGTGATAAAGCAGCGCCATCGACTGCACGTACGCGCTGTACATGATGTTGTCGCGCCCGACTGGATTCCATTCCTCGCTGTAGCTCAAATGACGATTGAAGATCGTCCCACCGCGGCTCACGTCGTGCCAATACATCCACACATCGGGCAGGAGAATCTTGTGCATCACCTGCTCGTAAAGTGGCTTGAAGAGCCCGGGCGCCGAAGGCAGCCTGTGTAAGTGAGTGAGCCCAAGGGCGTAGGCCATGTAGGCAAGTTGGAATCGGAAAGCCCCAAAGTCCTCCTGGCCGAAGCCGCGCCCCTTCATCAGCGACCAATCATTGTCGGGCTGCGCAAGGAGGTTCGCGAAGTGGCGTAGGTGTCCTCGCTGCTCACGGTTCAAGCCTTGACTCGCGTAACGACTCGGCATGCGCGCCCCTGCTGAAGTAGTGAAGCTGTCAGCCCGAAATATGGATTAGACCGCAATCCACCCGCAGACAATTGAATCCGGCTATCACGATTGGCGTCATCAGCCTGTCGGAGACGGTCGGAGCTCGGCCGCTCGGCTTCACGCGTTTTATTCATCCGGGTGGCCCCTCGCCCTCGAAACATATACGGCCGCATCGGTCGCGCCGCGGAGCCCTCCCTGATACCAACCACGCAGGCTGCCCATACGGACAGGTTTGCGGCCCGCCCAAGGACGGTTTGCAGCGAGCGCCCTATATGCGACCGTGCCGCTCGTCCTCGATGCGCCGGGAGAAGATATGGATCCATACAGACGAAGTTTTATCCGCAGCGGCGCGGTCGCGATGGTCAGTGCGGGGCTCATCCGATTCGCGAGTGCTGCCACACCGCCGCTGCTCTCGGAGTCCGATCCGGTCGCGCAGGCCCTGGGGTACAAGGCCAACGCCACGGACGTAAACAAGGCGAAGTTTCCGCAATACGTCGCGGGCGAGACCTGCTCCAGCTGCTCCCTGTATATGGGCGCTGCCGGTGCGCCCTATGGACCCTGTCCGATCTATGGCGGGAAGGCTGTCTCGGCGGCCGGGTGGTGCTCATCGTACGCAAGAAAACCGTAGGTGAAGCGAGCCGAGACTGGACAACGGTACGCACGAAAGAGAAGGGGAGAATGCTAGTGACGGGCACGAATACCGCAAAGCCTTGGAATGACCAGTCTGTGCTCACGAAATTGAGCGTCGCGGGGACCGTCTGCTACGTGTTGTGGGGATGTTTGCACCTGTTCGCCGCGTATGCGGTCTACCGGGTCGGCTCGGCTCTTGACCCTGGAATGGTGCGCGGCCGAGTCCTCCAGGATTCCTGGAATCTGTTGTTCTTCGGTCTGACAGGCATTACGGTGGCGGTCACGCTCAATATCCGAAACAACGCGTGGGGGTACTGGATCAATCTGGGCGTTCTCGCGCTGGCGGATACCGGTTTGATCCTTTTCGTTCTGATTCCCGGGTACATGCCGCTGTGGCCGGGTCTGGCAGGTCCCGTTCTATGGGTTGCGGGCTGGGTCTTGACCACTCTCGCTTATCGGCGTGCGCCTCCCCGGGCAACATCAATCGCGTCGCGAGCATAATGTCTGGCAAAGAAGGTCCAGGCGCGATCACCAGTATCCGTCCGCAAATCTGCGTCTGGCGGGTGCAATCAGCTCCGGCAACACTGCGCATCACGTATTGACGCAGGAGTGTGCCGATGCCGGCGTACCGGCTTTCCCGCTCAAGACGCCGGGAGGATGTCCGCGTCTCATGGCGCGAACACCTGACGGCCTAGCGCAAATCAAGCCAGGCCCAGGCCTCCTGCTGCCGGGCGCGGGGACTGGATTCACTCTCTGGAAGGGCAACAGCAACGGCAGGCTCCGACGGCATCTCCGCGCATGGTGCCCGTAGTGGTCAGGCCCCGCGATCTACTATTCACTCGTTGAGCCGTGTAAGGCGAACAAAAGTCACCCAGCGCACGTATCTGCCCTACGTCCTCAGCAACGCCCGCAACAGGGCCGTGGCGCTGCCGACGCCGGATGAGTTCGCCACTCTCAGCACCGTCCCAGCCTGGTGTGCGCTTTGACAATCTGGAGTACGATCACGCGTCAGGCAAGGCGCGGATTACCGGACGGGTTCAAATAAATGCAGCCGGCGCCCCCCTCAAGTCGGCGTAAGAAGCAGCTTCCGCTGCCTGAACGTAGGGCCGCTTCCCGCCTTGCTCGCTTGTGCGCGCTAATGATCCTTGCTCCGCCCTGTGTCGCCGCTCAGAGCAGTCAAAGCACGCAAATGCCCCCCACGCCCACCGATTCGCTCGGCGAAGTGACGGTCAGTGCCGAACGCCAGGGAGCGCAGGACCTGCAGCAGGTTCCCATGTCGATTACATCGCTAGACGCCGCCACATTCGATGACGAGGGACTGGAGTCCTTGAGCGACATTGCGCGCGGAACCGCTGGCATATCGATAATAGATCTTGGCGGCGGCGAGAATTCCATCATCATCCGCGGCATGACAACCGGGGACTCCCCGAGCATCACCAACGTGGAAACCCAGTCACTTGTATCTGTCTACATCGACGATACGCCGATTTCGCTGGCCGGACTCACACCCGATTTGCGCCTCCTGGACTTTCAGCGCATAGAGATCGTGCGGGGACCGCAGGGCACCTTGTACGGGGCGGGCGCCATGGCGGGGAACATCCGGTATGTCACAATCAAACCGGACAGCACTTCCTTTGCCGCGACAGTTGGCATCTCTGGAAGCTCCACGCGCCACGGAGGCAATGGCTACAGCACTCGCGCCATGGTTAACGCGCCGCTCATTGAGCGAGCTCTCGCCCTAAGAGTGAGCGCCTTTCAGGGCGAGGACCCCGGCTACATCGAAAACATTGCCCGGAAGGAGCCAGACTCCAATTGGCAAGTCACTACCCAGCTACGTGCCGCGCTTCGATACGAAAACGGCGGCCCTGTAACAGTTGACGCAAGCTTCCTCTATGGTTTGCTTCGTCGCGGCGCGCCTGACGCAATCTACGCCTCTCTTCCCGGCTATAACTATAGCGCAACCAGCTACGAGCCGTTCCGTGATCGGTTTGGAATCTCAAATCTCACAGCGCGCTACTCCGGCAGCGGCTTCGACGTGACTTCCTCCACGTCATTTATCGACCGCACGGTGACCGATATCGTCTCTGGAGAGGTACTCGCCGATTACTACCTATCGCTGATAAGCGGGCACAGTGTCACGAGCCTGTCCCACGGCTATTATAATAATGACCTGCACGACTTCTCGCAGGAGGTCCGCATCGCAACGAAAGGCTGGCGCCACGCGCACGGGCAATTGGGGGTGTTCTATGAAGATCAACATCGGGCCTTCACGGAAAATTATCCCGCGACGGGTGCCGATGCCATCTTCGGATACAACTCACTGGACTTCGGTGCATTTGATCCGGATGATCTCTTTTCAGGGCGCCGCGACCCCAACACACGCCAGCTTGCCGAATTTGCGGAAGGCACCTACTCCCCCGTCGATCCCGTCGACATCACCGCCGGCTTGCGCTACTTTCAATGGCACCAGTTCTACTATGATTTCGCCGGCGGATTCTTCGGCGCGCTTGGGCCCGGAGAGCCTCTGACGGAGCGGGCGTTTGGTTCCGCCTCCGGATTTTTGCCAAAGCTGAATCTGGCGTATCACATGAACCCCGAATTACTCCTGTTCACAGAGGCCGCAAAAGGATTCCGATTCGGCGGGGTCAATGAGCCCATTCCGGCGACATTGTGCGCCCAATCACTGGCCGCGCTCGGACTGACCAGTGCGCCGGTGACGTTTGGACCCGATCACGTTTGGACTTATTCCTTGGGTGAGAAGGCCACGCTGCTGAATCGGCAACTTACTCTTGATGCGACCGCTTACTATACGAAATGGTCGAATATTCAGACGCAGACCTCTCTTGGGAGCTGCGGCTACGGTATCGAACAGAACGTCGGGGACGTCAAGAGCACAGGCTTGGAGCTCGAATCGAGATGGCGGGCGAACTCAATTCTGACGCTGTCCTTCAATGCAAGCTACACCGACTCGGTAACGAATGGTCCCGTACCCAATCTCGACGCCGCGAGTGGAGCTCGGGTTCCAGACAGTCCACGAGCCATAGCATCTGCAGCAACAGATCTCGCCGAGCCCACGCGCATAGGCGATCTGCGGCTGCATATCGACTACGCATACCGCGGCAACATGGTCACGGAGTTCAATCCGAATGACCCTATTGGCTACCGCATCATCCCCCCTCTCCGGGTACTAAACGGCTCGCTGACACTTTCCCATGGACGAGTCGATTGGACACTTTTCGGACACAATCTTACCAACGTTCGCATCATTTCATTGACCTCCGCGAACTACTACGGATCGGCTCAGCCCTACGGCGACGTGGACTATGTGGGTGCTCCCTTGACGCTCGGCGTGCGGGTTCTGGCTCACTTGCCTTGAGCAGGGAGACTCGAGCGCGCCGCTGGTGCGGCGCCCGTTCAGGCGTGCGGAGTGGTTTTACCTGTCCGTTCGGATAGGGACCGCACTCCCCGCCGGCCGGGTCCAGCTCCGATCGGAACCTCCTAAGCTGCATACCGGATTTCTTGCGTAGGGTGCGCTGTGGCGAGACTCTTTCGGTCCATTGCGGCTTTGTTCATGGCGGTAGCCTGGGCGTCCGCAGGGGCAGCAGCGTTCACGGTTACTTCACAATCCTTCGCTGAAGGAGCCGAAATACCTGTGCGATACGGTGCCGCCATTTGCGGCGGTGGCGGTGTTTCTCCGCAGGTGGGGTGGACCGGTGTCCCGGCTGGAGCGCGATCCGTTGTCGTGCTCCTCATCGATGCGGACGGGGCAGGCGGTCTCACCGCTTCGCATTGGATCGTGTACAACCTGCTGCCCTCTCGAGGTGAACTCAAGGAGGGGCAGGCGCAAGGTCCTGCGCCCGGGCTGACCCTGGGAAGGAACGTCTCAGGCGTGATGGCCTATCGGGGCATGTGCCCGCCGGTCGGGGATGCGGCGCATCACTATTACATCTCCGTGATAGCAACTGACCTTCCGCCCGGTTTACTCCCGCCGGGCCTGAACGAGCACGAACTGATGAGAGCGCTCAAAGGCCATGCTCTCGTCGCGCAAAGCTACTTCGGCCGTTACGAGCGTCGGCATCTGCCGCACGGCGCACCGGCGATGTGATGGAGAATGCCGACATGGGAATGAGAGAGGAGCTTCAGAAGAAGGCGGTATCGCGGCTTGTTCCGGTCGCCGGGAACGGCCTGCTCCACCGCAGAGAATTCTTGAACCGCGCACTGACATTTGCGACGGCCGCAACGGCAAGCAGCCTCGTCCCGACACGCGCGTCCGCCGAGGCGTTGACGGAGCCAAAGTGGAGTCTGGTAAATGGAGGCCCCATCCCTCCTTATCAGACGCCCTCCAAATACGCGAGCAACGTGGTGCGGACGCTGGCTAACCCGTACAACCTACCAAAGGTTTCACAATCCAGAACGCCGCTTCACCTCCTGGAGGGAACGTTTACTCCAAACGGGGTCCATTTCACTATCGTGCATGCGGGCATACCGGATATCGACCCCGCGCAGCATAGGTTCGTTATCCATGGACTCGTGAGGCAAGCACTGGAATGGCGCGTGGAGGACTTGCTGCGATATCCGCTCGTCTCCAGGCTGGCATTCATCGAGTGTGGGGGCAATAGCGCCCCAATGTTCTCACCGACTCCGATCCAGGCAAATGTTCAGGCTCTGCATGGTCTGGTGTCGTGCGCCGAGTGGACGGGGGTTCCGCTCTCGATTCTGCTTGAGGAGACGGGCATCGATCCGCGGGCAAAGTGGTTCATCGCCGAGGGTGCAGACGCGCCCCATCTTGCCAGGAGCGTACCGCTTTGGAAGGCGCATGATGACGCATTCATCGCGCTGTACCAGAACGGCGAGCCGCTGATGCCGGGGAACGGATACCCCATGCGCCTCGTGCTCCCGGGATTCGAGGGAAACATGCAAGTCAAGTATCTGCGCAGAATCAAGCTCGTGGATGAGCCGATGATGAGCTATTACGAGGCGCAGGTGTACACCGAGCCGCTCCCGAACGGCAAGGCGTATCAGTTCTATTTCATCAACGAAGTAAAATCCTTCATCACTTATCCATCATATGGGTTCAAGTTGCCCTTCCCGGGCCTCTATCAGATTTCAGGGCTCGCCTATTCAGGTTACGGGAGAATCAGGCGTGTAGAGATCTCAGCGGACGGCGGAAAAAGCTGGGCGAAGGCGGCCCTCGACGGAGTTCCGCGAAGTAAGGCGTTCACGCGCTTCAGAATCCCGTGGCATTGGAATGGCGGTCCGGCCATCTTGCAAAGCAAAGCTGTCGATGAGTTCGGGAATGAACAGCCCACTCGCGCAAGATTCGTCGCACAGCGCGGTGAACTCGCGACCGTGCCGTCGTTGATGGCATTTCCCAACCATCACTTCAATGCGGTGATGAGCTGGGGAATAAGCCCCAAGGGAGAAATTGCCAATGTATATGCGTGAGGCGCTCGCGGTCGTCTTAGTGGTCGTCGCCTTCGGTGCACGGGCAGCTACTCCAGCGGACACCCCTCATCTCGGCAAGGCCATCTCTGCAGAAGACCTCGCCGAGTGGAATATCGACATTCTGCCGTCGGGCAAAGGCTTGCCGCCCGGGAGCGGTGACGCGGCCGAGGGTAAGAAAATCTATCGCACCAAGTGCGTGGGCTGCCACGGCCTGAACGGCGAGGGCGGCCTAGGTCCACCTTTGATCGGCAACCACCCGATACGGGGAATTGACGAGGGAACGATCGTGTTGGCTGGCTATTTGCCATTCTCATCGACCTTATTTGACGAGATTCGGCGGGCAATGCCGTGGCAGTCGCCACGGTCGCTGACGAACGATGAGGTCTATGCCCTCTGTGCGTTCATTCTGTCCGGAAACGGTCTGATTCCGAAAGACAAAGTCCTCAACGCATCCAATCTCGCCGAGGTTCGCATGCCAAACCGACATGGCTTCATCGTTCGCTTTCCAAAGCTGACCCCGCGGTTCGACGCTCCATGATCGCGGTCTTGCGCGGCAAGTCTTTGGCTTTCGGCGCCGTCGTCATTCTCCTATCGGCAACTTATCCTCGAACCGGCGTGGCTTCGACACCTGGCAGGGCGCCGAAATGGTACGAACTCACTCCCGATCGGGTCCAGCCTCATGGCGAGAGGAGCAATGCGCTGCGCAGAGTCCCCGGCAGCGCGAAGGCCTTCACGCTCACACAGATCAACGACGGCTCGAATCCGCCGGACTGGTTTCCGGCGGAGCATCCGCCGGCTCCCAGGATCGTGGCGCATGGGTTGCCGCCGAGTGTTCCGGCCTGTGCACTTTGTCACCTGTATTCAGGGCAGGGACACCCCGAATCCGCCAATCTCGCGGGCCAGCCGGCCGCGTACCTTCTCAGACAAATGGTCGATTTCCGCACTGGTTCGCGAATCGACCCGGTACGAATGTCCGCAATCGCCAAGCGGATCTCCGGGCAGGATGACAGGGCGGCGGCACTCTGGTTCTCGCGGCTCCGGCCAACAGTGTGGTTTCGCGCTGTTGAATCCAGCCGAGTACCTAGGACGTGGATTACCACCGATCATCTTCGGCTGCGGCGAGCAAACGGCGGTTGGGAGCCCTTAGGGCAGCGAATCGTCGAAGTCGCTGACAACTCCCGGCTTGCGCTGGATCGCGATCCACACTCAGGCTTTACAAGCTATGTACCCCCTGGAAGCATTGCCAAAGGTCAGCGGCTCGCCCAAACCGGCGTCGGCGGCAGGTCCTTCGCCTGCACGACGTGTCACGGACCTCGGTTGGAAGGATCGGCAGAAATACCGCGGATCGCGGGCCTGTCTGCGGTTTATGTAGCGCGCCAACTTGCAGGATTCAGGGGAAAAGCGCGAACAGGACCCGAGGCCGAGCCAATGCGGGTAGTTGCGAACGAGCTCACTCAAGACGATATCCTCGACCTCGCCGCGTACTTGGTCTCACTCAAACCGTAACCAGAGCCGCGGCCGGTTCGCGCCCGAGGTGCTGCTCCTATTCGAGCATTCCACGCGCGACGGCCGCATGAACGGCCTGAAGGCGGTTGGCCGCCTTCAATTTTCCGAGGATGTTCCCCACATGAAATTTCACCGTGCTTACGCTAATCTGCAACGCTGCGGCGATGACCTTGTTCCTGACTCCCGACGCCAGGTGCTGCAATACCTGGATCTCGCGCTGCGAAAGCTGCTCGTGGTCGATCCGATCGGCAAGTTTTGAGGCAACGCATTCCGGCAGGTACCGCTTGCCTTCTGCAGCCAGGAGGATGCAACGCAGGAGTTCTGATCTGGAGGCGTCCTTCAGAACATACGAACGTGCCCCCGCACGAAGACTTCGGTAGATATCCTCCTCGCCGTCGAAGCTCGTCAGGATGATGATCTGCGCTCCAGCGTCGATCTTCAGAATGCGCTCCACCGCTTCAGCGCCACTGCATCCCGGCATCCGCAGATCGAGCAGAACGACATCCGGGCGAACGGACCGATACTTCTCGACGGCTTCATCGCCATTGCTCGCTTGAGCCACCAAGCGCAACCCGACCTCCGAGTCGATCATCGCAGCCAGGCCGTCCCGAATCAATGGATGATCGTCGGCGATCAGAACGCGAAGCGGGAGCGAACGCATGCGAGCATTACTCGGTCGTGATGGTAGGTTTAGCGAGCCGCAACCGAACGATCGTGCCCCGTCCTCGTCGTGAGCGGACCTCGAGCGCCGCCCCCAATATACTTGCTCTCTCCGCCATGCCGAGCAAGCCGAAGCCGCTAGCTGTCTGGCGCGGGTCGAACCCGCGGCCATCGTCAGCGATCTCGATACTGATTCGACCGCCGTCGCTCCTCGTCGTGCACGACAACACGCGGGCCTCGGAATGCCGTATGGCGTTGAGCACGGTCTCGCGAAGGATCATATCGATTTCACGGGCGGCACGGGGGCCGAGCATCACCGCTCTCGCGCGACTCAACTGTACGTCAACTCGGAAGTTCGCCTCGGCTAGTACGATGATGGGTCGGAGGACGTCCGTGAGACAGACGCGCGCCTCAGGGATATCCGACTCGCAATTCCTCGAGCGGAGACCTCTCAGAAAGTCCCGCATGTGATTCAGCGAGCGAGAGAGTGAGACGGTCGCCTGAATGAGTGGCGTCTGGTCGAGCTTCATACCTTTTGGAGACTCGACTCGACGCAATCCCATGAGACTAAGGATCAGCTCTTGTAAGACCCCGTCGTGGAGATCGCGAGCGATGCGGTCTCGCTCGCGCCGGAGCGCAAGGCGGACGACTTCTCCGTCGGGCTCCCGAAAATCCGGGGCTCTGGGTCTCAGAGGGGCGGTGGTCGGCGTGAAGCGGCGCCACACCTCCTGCTCATGTTCGCCTGCCCCTGAAGGCGCCGATAATGCGATGCGGTCTTCGGCCCCTGTGCTGCAGGGCCGGTTGATGGTGTACCGGCTGTGTGCCGCCCGAGTTGACTGTTGCACGTGAGTCGTCCTGGGGTGGATTTGTAGGAAAGGCTTTCCCTTCGCAGGCCGGCCATCGTTTTCAGCACGTAGGCGCTGTACGTAATGTTGTCGCGCCCGACTGCTTATCCCTCTTGCGCTCCTTCGTCGAGGAAGGGGGTGATAAGCCCTATGGTTGCCTTGGGATTCTCCTCCATGATCCAATGGCCCGATTCCGGGACGATGCCTGCTTTTACGTCCCGCGCGACGACACGCAGGTGCTCCGCCATGCCGAGTCCGTAGGACTTCTCGCCTCCGATCCCGAGCATCGGCAGGGTAAGCTTGCCGCTCGCAGCGAGCAGAGCCTTGTTATCGAGGGCGTCCTGAGGAAAGGCTCCAAACTGCTCGAACGCATCGTGCATGGCGTTGGGTCTCGCGTAAAGCGCGGCATAATGCTCGCGAGTCTGCTCATCGATACGCTCCGGGTTTGCCGAAAGCTCGTTGAAGAAGCGGTCGAGGTAGATGCGCTCGCGCCCCCGCACGAGACGCTCCATGTCGGGTCCTCTGAAGTTAAAGTGCCACAGCCGCGGCGATCGAATCATGTCGTCCCAGTCACCGATCCCGGGCAGCGGCGCATCGATCGCGGCCCACCGGCTGATCCGTCCCGGAAACTGGGCCGCCATCGCGTATCCCACCATGTTTCCGATATCGTGGGTGACCAGCGCGGTCCGCCGCACGTTCAGCGCATCCATCACTCCGATAATATCGAGCGCCTGATTCTTTTTGGTGTAGCCGAGATCTGGGTGCTCGGAGAGCCCCATTCCCCGAAGATCCGGAACGATCACCGTTCGGCGCTGCATCAGCAAGGTGGCGAGCTGAACCCACATATCGCCACTTTCGCCGAATCCGTGGAGCAGCAGCACGGGCGGCCCGTTTCCTCCATGGCGTACGTAAAGCGCGGTACCGTTGGTCCGCAGCAGCTGCATGCTGAACACCTTGGGGAAAGGCTCAATACCAGCCATCACATTACCCTCCGCTCACCTCGCGGCCGCAACCTCGATGATCATTCGCACGAGTCGAAACGCGCTCGACAGTGCCGCGCAATCTGCTCGGCGACGCGAACGATGACCTCTCTTCCTATCGCGTTCTAGGACGATCCTATTGCTTTAAGGCGCCGACTCGCTCTCTTCTGTAACGGGACTCGACGCGCACGACGAACCGCTCTGCGCGTGCTCTGAGGGCGCGGTAAGGCTATCGCGGCCGGCCGCATCTGCGATGCGAACGCACAAAATAGAGGAATCTCTTTCAAGCGCAGAGCTCTTCGCCGCGGGGATGCTTTGACCCAATCCTTTCTTTCAGCATCCCTTCATCCCGACGATCGGAGACCCCAATGACCTCGTCCAAGACGATCCGCGATCCTCGAACAGATCACCTATTGACCCCGCAGAACGCGGCGCTGCTCATCGTCGACTTTCAACCCGTGCAGGTCTCATCCATCGCATCGAGAGACAAGCGGCAGCTCGTCGCGAACATCACGGCGCTGGCGCGGATCGGCAAGCTCTACCGGCTTCCCACCGTGCTCTCGAGTGTGAACGTGAGTACAGGCAAGAACCAGCCGACGATTCACCAGATCACGGAAGTGTTTCCCGAGATCAAGCCCGTCGACCGGACCTCGATCAATGCCTGGGAGGACGAAGATTTTGTCAAGGCCGTAAAGGCGACCGGACGCAAAAAACTAGTGTTCGCGGCGTTGTGGACCGAAGTCTGCCTCGTACATCCGGCACTCGATGCTTTGCGCGATGGATATGAGGTCTACCCCGTCGTCGACTGCGTCGGGGGTACGACTACGGAGGCACACGAGGTCGGTCTCAGGCGCCTCGAGCAGGCAGGCGCGAAGCCGATTACCTGGGTTCAGCTCATTTGCGAGCTGCAACGCGACTGGAATCGCACCGAGACGGTGCCCGGGTTCGCCGACATCCTGTTCGCCATCGAAGGTCACTGAGAAGGCGCTCCCAGCGCGATTCGGCCGGGCGCTGCGGTACGGTAGAGTCGCGAATTGCCGGTCCGTGATACGTCCATAAAGAGGGGCCGGTGCGACCGGCTCCCGAGACTTCCTTGCAGACACCTCGCACGCTCATCAGATTTTAAGTCAACCTCGCCAAAGGAGAAGACACGTGGATCTTCAGTTGAAAGACCGCCTCGCGCTCGTGACCGGGAGCACTGCGGGAATTGGATATGCCATTGCGGCGGCGCTCAGCGCCGAGGGAGCCCGTACGATTGTCAATGGGCGGGGTCAGACGGCCGTCGATCAGGCCGTCGAGTCAATCGCGGCAGCAACCGGAAATGCTCCGCTTGGCTTTGCAGGCGATCTCAGCCGAGCCGCTGAGGCCGAGCGGCTGGTGAAACGGTTCCCTGAGCTAGACATTCTCGTCAACAATCTCGGCATCTTCGAGCCCAAAGCGTTCGAGGAGATTCCCGACAGCGACTGGGAGCGATTCTTCGAGGTGAACGTGCTGACCGGTATCCGCTTGGCACGACTCTATCTGCCCGCAATGCGGCGCACCAACTGGGGTCGCATCATTTTCATCTCGAGCGAGAGTGCGGTGCAAATCCCACTCGAGATGATCCATTACGGGGTCACGAAAACCGCGTTGCTCGCCGTCTCGAGGGGACTCGCCGAAACGGTGGCAGGAACCGGCATCACCGTCAACTGTGTGTTGCCGGGTCCTACGAAGTCGCGCGGCGTGAATGATTTCGTCGATACGCTCGCAAAGGCAGAGGGAACCTCGTTCGAGCAGTTCGAGAAGCAGTTCTTCGAGAAGGCTCGCCCCACCTCCCTGATCAAGCGATTCGCCTCGCCGCAGGAGGTGGCCTCCATGGTGGCGTACCTCGCGAGCCCGCTGGCATCCGCCACCACGGGAGCAGCGGTGCGGGTCGATGGCGGAGTCATCAAGAGCGCGTTCTAAAGTGCTAGGGCTCGCCCTGCATCTTAAGCCGACGGATATCCTGCGGCTGTATGCTTGATCCGACGGCACCGAAGCGTTCGGTGACGTAATTGGCGACCGCTGCGATCTCAACATCGGAGTACGCAGCCCCAAAGCCAGGCATGATCACCGGCCCGGCCGTGCTCCTGCGCGTCATACCGGAGATCACGATCTGCGCGACGTTCGTGGCGCTCGGATCGTTCACGGCACGCGCTCCGGTGAGCGTCGCATACGAGGTGAGCAGGCTCCGACCACTCCAGGAATGACAGCTCACACAGGCCCCTTCGAACACCTCCCTGCCGAGCGGGTCGAACTCCGCCGCCACGCCATCTCTGTAGGAGACGGCCGCGGGGGTCATCCGTACGGCCGGCTCGCCCGGAGATGGGACCGCAGGGACAGTGCGCACATAGCTCACGATCGCCCGGATATCGGCAGGCGTCAGGTATGAGAGGCTACGGTCCACCACCTCGCCCATGGTGCCCGAGGCCGTGCCGTAATCCTTGGCGTGACCCCTCAAGAGGTATTGCGCCAGCGCCGCCTCGCTCCATGAGCCGATACCGGAACGGGGATCCGCAGTGATGTTATAGGCGCGCCAGCCCGTTGCGACGGCGCCGGAGAATTTGTCGTGGTTATCCAGCGCCTCGAAGCGGTTGCGCGGTGTGTGGCAGTCGCCGCAATGGGCCAGTGCTTCGGCGAGATAGGCGCCACGGTTCCACTCGGCGCTACGCTCGGGCCGCGGCTCGAAGCGCTTACGCGGGACGTAGAGCGCCTGCCAGAACGCCATGAGCCAGCGCTGGTCGTACGGGAAGCCGAGCGTGTCCCTCGGAGTCACGGCGTGCACCGGCGCAAGGCTGAAGAGATACGCCTTGATGGCGAGTGCATCGGCATCCGTCATGTACGCGTAAGCCTCATACGGCATGACCGGATAGAGGCGGACCCCGTTTGGCCCTATGCCCTCGTGCAGCACCCTCAAGAAGTCGGCGTCGGTGAAGTTGCCGATGCCGGACTTGCGGTCCGGGGTGATATTCGTCGAGTACAGCGTGCCGAAGGGTGTGCGCATCGCAAGTCCGCCCGCGAACGCCTCACCGCCTGGGGCCGTGTGGCAGGCGATACAATCGGCAGCGCGCGCCAGGTACTGCCCGCGCACGAGGAGGCTCGCACCGGCGAGGCTCACCGGTACGCCGGTGGGATTGCTCCCGCGGTAGTCAGAGAGTGCGGTGCGCGTGTCGCCCGCGAAGGCCATGGGGCCGGGTTCCGCAATGAATCCGAACCATGCGGTGAGCCCGACGATCACGACGACCGCCATTCCGGTGAGAGCGTAGCGCTTCGGCCGGCTCATGCGAATCAGCCGCTCCACGGTGGCTTTCGGCCCGCCAGGACTTCCCGATCGATCGGCAGACGCCGCAGCGCGATTCCAGTGGCAGCATAGAGAGCATTGCGCAAGGCTGGCGGCCCCGCCGTCGTCCCGGTCTCACCGATACCGCCTGGCGGCTCGCCGTTTCTGATCAGGTGAACGTCAATCTTCGGCGTCTGATCGATGCGCAGCATGCGATAATCATTGAAATTGCTCTGCTCAACCCGACCTTTCTCGATCGTGATCTGTCCGTAGAGGGCGGCGGTAAGGCCAAAGATGAGACCGCCCTCGAGCTGCGCGACGATCGTGTCGGGATTCACGACCGTACCGGCGTCGACCGCGCTAGTCACCCGACGCAAAATGACCTCTCCGCCCGTGTCGACCTCCGCCTCGATCACAGTCGCAATGAAGCTCGCGAATGCGATCTGGCAACAGACGCCGCGACCCGTGCGTGGCGGCAAGGGGTTCCCCCATGCCGCCTTTTTCGCCGCGAGATCGAGCGCATGCTTGAGGCGGGGGCTCTTGCCCAGCATGGCACGGCGAAACGCCACCGGGTCCTTGCCCGCAGCCGCTGCCAGCTCATCGATGAAACACTCCGCCGCGAACACGTTATTGTTGGGTCCCACACCGCGCCAGAATCCGGTGGGTACGGCGGAAGGCTCCTCCCGCACCACCTCGACCCTGAAGTTCGGGATGTCGTACGGCAGGTCGACGGCGCTATCGACCTCGTCGATGTCGATGTCGTGGTTTCCGTTATAGGCGGGCGGGAGCCACCGCGCCATGACCGAGGAGCCCGCCACGCGGTAGTGCCAGGCATCGATCCGTCCTTCCTTGATCGTCGCGGCGATGCGGTCGTAATAGATTGGCCGATAGCGATCGTGCTGGATGTCCTCCTCGCGCGTGTAGATGACCTTCACCGGGCCTTTGACCTGCTGCGCCACGCGAACCGCCTTCTCCGTCGCGTCCGTTTCGAGTCTCCTGCCAAAGCCTCCACCCAAGAGCTGGTTGTGAACGGTCACCTTCTCAAGCGGTAGCCCGGTCAGCTGCGCCGCGACCGCCTGGGTGCGCGCGCAGACCTGGGTGCCGACCCACACCTCGCATGCATCGGAGCTCACCTGCACCGTGCAGTTCATCGGCTCCATGGGAGCGTGGGCGAGAAAGGGCAGCTCGAACCGCGCCTCATAGGAGGCGAGATCGGCGAACGCCTTCGTGACATCGCCCCGATCACGGGCGATGAGTCCCTGCCGCTCGCTCGCCTCACGCAGCCGCCTGCGAATGAGGGCGCTATTGACTGTCGCGTTCGGCCCCTCCTTCCACGTGATCTTAAGAGCCGCGAGGCCCTGCTTTGCGGCCCAGAAGTGATCGGCAACCACGGCCACGAAGTCATCGAGGACCACCACTTGCCGTACGCCGGGTATCTGTTGCGCGGCACTTGAATCCACCCGGCCGACCTTCCCGCCAAACACCGGGCACGCCGAGAGCGTCGCGACCTTCACTCCGGGCGGAGCCATATCGATGCCGAACTTTGCCTTGCCGTTCACCTTGTCGGGCGTGTCCAGGCGCTTGATCGGTCGTCCGATGAGCTTGAAGTCCCTCGGGGACTTCAAGCGCGGATTCTCGGGCGGAGTTTCCCTCGAGGCGGCATCGACGAGCGAACCGTAGGATGCCTTGCGCGCACTCGCTGGGTGCATGACCTCGCCATTCGCCGCCGTGCACGCCGCGGGATCGATGCGCCAGCGACGAGCGGCGGCAGCGACAAGCATGGCACGGCAGGTAGCGCCGGCGCGGCGCAGCGGCAGCCAGAACGCGCGTACGGAATTCGAATTGCCGGTTGCTTGCACTCCGAATACCGGATTCGCATAGAGCGCGGTATCAGGCGGCGCCGCCTCAACGGAGACCGACTCCCAAGCCGCATCGAGCTCTTCCGCGAGGATCATCGAGTGAGCGGTATAAATGCCCTGCCCCATCTCGACCTGCGGCATGATGAGCGTGACCTTGCCGCTACGCTCGATGCGAATGAAGGCATTCGGGGCCAAAGGCGCACCTGATCCTCTTGCTGCAGCCCCCCCGAGAGGTACATGGAAGGCGAAAAGCAAGACTCCGGCTCCACCGGCCTTGAGCAGCGCGCGACGCTCCGGGTCCGCCGCGGTGTTGGGTCGGGTCTCATCCGGTTCGAAGGGTGATGACATCAGCCGTGCTCGATCCTCGCCTCTCAGGCTCCCTCGTAACCCGCGGCGCGCTTGATGGCTGCGCGAATTCTCACGTAAGTCCCACAGCGACAGATATTTCCCGCCATGGCCGCATCAATGTCGGAGTCCTGCGGCTTAGGCGTCGTGGCGAGCAGCGCTGCAGCGGACATGACCTGCCCAGACTGACAGTAGCCGCATTGCACCACCTCGAGCTCGAGCCAGGCTCTTTGGATGCGCGCCCCGGCGGGCGTATCACCTACGGCCTCGATGGTCGTGATCGCCCGATTGCCGACCGAGCCGACGGCGAGCATGCACGAGCGCACCGGCTGCCCCTCAAGATGTACCGTGCAAGCGCCGCACTGTGCAATGCCACACCCAAACTTGGTTCCCGTCAGACCCAGAAGGTCGCGAAGCACCCAAAGGAGCGGCATGTCACTCGGTGCCTCGACGGAGCGATCGACCCCATTCACATGGATGGCGATCATCCTGCTACCCCCTGACTCGTAGCACCCGCGGCTGCCCGCTGCGACTCAGGGCCCTTCGCCAGGCTGGACGCAGAGCTCCTCAGCAGCGCCCGGCTGAGCGTTGCATTGAGAGGCTTTGCGAGCAGGTAGCGATCGCCCAGCCATTCGATGGCCTTCGTCACCGCCGCGCTATAGTCCACAACCGCTACCTGACAGCTTTTGCGTCGCAACTGGAGCATGCGGGGTCTTATAATGGTCTCTGCAAGGCTCGACCTCACGCGTCGAATCCGCCGTCCGCGAGCAAACTCGCCCCGATGATGAAGGCGCCTTCGGGACCCGCGAGGAACGCGACGAGCGCCGCGATCTCCTGTGGCCGTCCGTAGCGCTTAAGTGCGATCATGCCGCGCAGTGACTCACTCATGGGGCCGTCCTCCGGGTTCATGTCCGTGGCCACAGGCCCCGGCTCGACCGTGTTCACGGTGATCCGTTTCGGCCCCAGATCGCGTGCGAGGCCGCGTGTGAATCCCACAAGCGCGGCCTTCGTGAGCGCATACACAGAGGCACCCATGAATGGCACTCGGTGTGCGTTGACACTTCCAATGTTGATGATGCGCCCATCCTCGCGCATGAGCTCCGAGGCGGCGCGAATTGTGTAATACACGGAGCGGACATTCACAGCCAACGCACGCTCGAAGGCGGCATCATCGAACGCCGTGATCTCCCCGAGCGCGAAAACTCCCGCGTTGTTCACTAGAATGTCCAGCGACCGGTACTTCGCAAATGTGCGCACAACAGCGTCTTGGCTTCGGCGGCAGTGCCGGCATCGGCGCGGATCGCCATGGCCTCACCACCGGATGCGCGTATTTCGCCGACCACACGCTCGCCCTCGGCCAAAGATGCGGAGTATGTGAGCGCAACGGAAGCGCCGTCGGCGGCCAGGCGTCTCGCGATCGCCGCTCCGATTCCACGCGCTCCACCGGTCACCAGGGCTATCTTTTCCGCAAGAGGACCCATGTCGTGCTCTCCTGTCGAGAGTGATTAAGGGACACCCAAGAGCTCAGATGCAAGTGTCGAGCGGCACATCGACTTCAGCCGTACCCGCCGATACATGACGATCGATCAACGCCGTCAGGCGCTGCGCCATCACGGATTCGCTCAAGCTGTCCGGCCAATGATCGGCAAGCGTGCCATCCGGCCCGAGCACGTACGTGATTGCCGTATGGGGAACCGAGTAATCACCATCCTCCACGGGTCGGCGGCTCGCAAACACTCGAAAGGCCGATTTCGCAGCGGCGATCTGCTCCTCGGAGCCCGTGAGCCCGAGAAAGTTCGGGTAGCTCCCGGTGAGGAATCCCTTCAGGACCTCCGCGCTGTCACGCTGCGGATCGACGGTAATATAAAGACCCTGTACCTCCTTAACCTTCGGCCCGAGCGATGACATCACCCGCTCGAGCTTTCCGAGCGCACGGGGGCAGATCACCTTGCAATGTGTGAAGCCAAAGAACACGAGCGCGAATCGCCCCCGGAAGCGTCCGGCATCCGCAGCCGCGCCGTGATGATCGTGAAGCTCAAACCGAGCGCTGAAACCGGATTTCCCATCGCGGACGGAAGCCCCGGGCGCGATCATGACTGGAACTCCAGTACCGCCTTGATGGTCTTGCCCGTGCGCTGGTCCTCGATTGCCTCAGCAATCTGCTCGAAGGGATAGCGTCGCACGAGCCGATCAAACGCGAAGCGGCCTTCCCGATGAAGATCGATCATGTGCGGAATGAAGATATCGGGAATCGAATTGCCTTCGATGTACCCCTGCACACGCTGCCCCTGCAGAAGCATCGAAAACCAGGGGAGCTCGAGCCGTCGGTCGGCGGTGGGTGGCACCGCAACCAGACCCAGCGTTCCGAGCCGGGCGAGCGCCCCGAGCGTCCCTTCGATCAATGCCGGTACACCCGCCGAGTCGATGATGAAATCGACGCCACTCGGCACGATCGCGCGAATCGCACCCGCGAGATCCTTCACCTCACCGGTATTGATGAGGTGAGTGGCGCCGAGCGACAGCGCAAGCTCTAGTCGGCTCGCCACGCGGTCGATCGCGATGATCGTCGCACAGCCGCACACAGCTGCACCCAAGACCGCGGCCAGCCCGACAGCCCCGGTTCCAATTACCGCGAGCGAGGCGCCCGCCTGGGGTCGCAGACCGTTCATCACCGTCCCCGCGCCGGTCTGAATGCCACAGCCGAGAGGCCCGAGAATGCTGAGTGGCGAATCGGATCGCACACGCACTGTGTTGCGCTCGCCGGCAAGCGCATACTGCGCAAACGAGGACTGTCCGAAGTATTTGATGTAAGCGCCTCGTCCCTCCGCGAGCCGTGCGGTCGGGCCTTGCGGGTTAGTCTGAAAATTGAGTTCGTTGAAGCGCTCGCAATACATCGGCGAGCCCGACTGGCACAGCCGGCAGCTCCCGTCGGAGTCCGGGGCCAGCACGACATGATCGCCCGCGGCGACCTTGCGCACCTCCGAGCCGACGCGCTCGACGACACCCGCCCCCTCATGCCCGAAAATGGCCGGAAAGGGCGCGCCAAGTAAGCCGTCGCGACTTGCGAGATCGGTATGACAAATACCGACACCCGCAATCCGTACGAGCACGTCCCTCGGTCCGGGCTCGGGCAACTGCACCTCTTCCAAAGTAAACGCTTGCTTGGCTGCATGGACGACGGCGGCCAGGGCTTTCATCACGCGCTCTCCTCGATGTCAGTTCGGCCGGTCCGCGGACTGCGACCCGAGTGGGTCACGCGGAACCCGAGATCGTCAGCGCATTCCATCATCGCCCGGTGTGCCAAGAATTGAATCCTCCTATTGCGCTTGGACCCTTTACGCCCAAGAAGCGACCGAGTTTGTCGATGAGAGACCGCCGTCGCATCAGCTATGGAATCGCGCGCCGCACGCCGCGTGGCGCTGCGGCTTGGGCGACCTCATCGCCCAATGGAGCACATAGTCAGCCACTTGCTGCCACCCCTCCTGTCCTAGGATAAAGTGGCTTCGGCCAGAGAATTCCTGTATCTCCGTGATCGCCGCTGACTTGCGGTGCAAGCGATGCGTCGCGCGCACAAGGGAGGGCGGGGAGATGTGGTCCTTCTCTCCCGCGACGAGAAGCAGCGGCGGCCGGCTCGGATTTTGGAAATTGATGCGTGTCGTGGCGTGCGGCTGGAAATTTGCCAATGCCGCTTCAAAAAGAACGTGCGCAGGACCCGGCACAGCATACCGTTCATAGACGAAGCGCGACTCGGTTGCCGTCAGCGTATTGGTGAATGCGTAGTGGAACTGCCGCGGTGTGAGCGGCACGGCGCGATGATTATTGGCCGGATTGCGCAGCGCGGGAAAGGAAGCCCGGAGCGTTGAAAAAGGAAGAAGAAAGATGCCCTTCACCGGCGCGGTGGCGATAGCCACACCGGCGGCGCCATAGCCGCGATCGAGCAGAATCTGTGTGATCAAGGCACCAAAGGAATGGCCGATGACGATTGGAGGTTCGTCCAGTCCTTTGATGATTTCCTCGTAATGGGTTACGATGTCGGGAATCCCGAGATAGGCGATTGCTGAGGGATCTCGGCGCAGCTCCTCCATATCTACATCCATATCCGGCCAGCTGCGCGCAATGACTCGGCAACCCTGGGCGCTGTAATGCCGGATCCAATTCTCCCAACATAGAGCCGTCATCCAGAGCCCGTGGATCAAGACAATTGTGCGAGCTGGCTTCGTGAAAGACTCTTGAGATGCTGACATACCGACTGCTCCCAAAGTGGCCGTTCGAAGATTGACTTTTTGCTTGCGCTGGAAATCTACGCGGCACGCGATTCGGGCATCTGTATCGAGCGGCCCGGTTCAAACTCGCTGGCAACTGACCGCAAATTCCGTGGTACTGCGAACTCCCGGCGCCAGGCGCGCGGGCTCATTCCGACGATCCTTCGAAACGTCCTCGTGAAGTGCGCTTGGTCGCAGAGCCCACAGGCAAGTGCGATCTGCGCTAACGGTTCCTCGGTACGTAGCATCAACTCTTGGGCGCGCTGCATGCGCTGTTTGGTGACATAGAGCATTGGAGCATCACCAAATGACTCGCGGAATGCCCGGAAGAAGTGGCTCGTACTAAGTCCCACCACCGCGGCGAGCTCCCTCGCCTGAAGCCTCTCCGTCAGATGATCGGCGACGTGGAGCATCACACGCCTCGCTTGCCAGGGAGCGAGTCCGCCTCGGGGTGGCAAAGATACATTAGAGTCGGCATCGAGGCGCGCAACACCCGCCCGCAAGAGCGCGGCGGCCCTCGCAATGAAGGCCCGTGCCGTGTTGGGGTCGGTCTCCAGCACAGCGCTCGCGGTACAAAGGAGGCTCGCGATAGCCGAGGGTCCGGAGATGGGATCAGCGCCCAAGGTGTTCATGACTCATTCCCCCTACAAAACCGATGTGTTTTGGCCGCGATCGATTTCGGATCACCGGTGGTGAAAACATGGCCGGACGCTATCGTGCTGTGCGGCCCTGCGCCATCCCAGAATGGGCCGCGCACCAATGCCTCATTCGAGGTAGCACCGAGAGACCAATAACCTCGTGCGCCGACTGAGGTTTATGGGGAGTGTCCACCCCCCAAATCCACCACCGAACCGTACGGGTAATCGCAGGGGGTATCCACGGAACTGATTCCGTAGCGCAATCTGAGAACTTTGCGTGATGTGATCGCGCGTGGACGCGCTGGGGCGGGTGGTATTGCTCGACCCGCTTCGGGCTTAGAGGCCGATCATCCCTCGCTTCAAAGCAACGACCACCGCATGCGTGCGGTCATTCGCGCCGAGCTTCGAGAGAATGCTCTTCACGTGTCCCTTGGTCGTTTCCTCACTGATGGACAGCATCGTCGCGATGGACCTGTTGGCCTTCCCGGCCGCAATCAAAGAGAGCACCTCGATCTCCCGAACCGAGAGCGCGTCTTCGCCCAGATGACACACGAGCTCTAAGTTAGAAGAGGCAGGAAATACGGCAGTTCAACAAGTATTCAGACGGCGTGGGGACCAGCGTGCCACAGCAAAAAAAGACTTGCCGGGTGCGATCCTTCCGAGATTCAGCTATGCACTCTTGTAAGCGTCGATTCCCCGGACGAGGCGTTCGGACAATCTCGGGCTCTCCAATTGCCGGACCCACCAGGTTAGAGCCTGGCCGGATTGGTCGCCGCGCCAGGCCACATAGAGGATGTTCGGTTCACGCGGATCCTCGGTCGTCAGTTCGACCAGATCGCCACGCGTCAGCAGCGACGTCACGCGCCAGCGGGGTAGCCAGCCCACGCCGAGGCCCTCGCGCTGGGCGGCGATCTTCGCCGCCATGCTGGGCACCGCCAGAACGGCCTGTCCGGTCGCCACCCCGTAACCCCGGCTGTCCGATCGCCGCGACGTATCGGCGACGACGATCGAGCGGTGCTTGAGCAGCGCATCGCGCGAAATGGGTTGCCGCATCTTGGCCAGAGGATGGCGGCGAGAGACGGCAAATACCCATTCGACCACGCCAAGTTCGACCCAGCGCAGCGTCGGAATGGCCGGGGGCGCATTGGTGGCGCCGATCACCAGATCGGCCCTGCCATCCGCCAGCGCCTCCCATGTGCCGCCCAGCACCTCATGCGTGATGCGCAGCGACACGCCGGAGGCGAGCTGATCAAAATCGTGGATCAGCGGCAGCAGCGTCTGGAATTCGAACAGCTCGTCGGTGACGATCCATAGCCGGTCCTCCCAGCCACGGGCGATTTGGCGCACGCGGCGCGTCAGGCGTGCGGCATCGTGCTGGAGGTGGGCCGCCTCGGTGGCCAGCAGATGTCCGGCGGGCGTCAATTGCAGGCGGTAGCGGCGCCGATCGAAAAGCAACGCATCCAGCCGCTCCTCGAGCAGGCGCGCTGCGCGAGACACTGAGGAAGGGGCCTTGCCGAGCCGCGCGGCAGCCTGGGAGAGGCTGCCGCCGACGCGGATCGCCTCCAGCAGTTCGAGTTCGTCTTCTGACAACATGTTCGAATTAATCGAACATTATCGTGCCGAGGCCGGTACGTCAACGCGGGGCGATACGGGGCAAAATGCCGCCGAGATACCCCATCACGTTGCAGGAGATGATCATGAATCGCTTCAATGGAAAAACGGTACTGGTAACCGGCGGAACCAGCGGGATCGGCCTCGCGACCGCGCACGCCTTTAAGGACGAGGGTGCTCGTCTCATCATCACCGGCCGCGATACGCAGGCCCTCAAAGCCGCGAAAGCGGCGCTCGGTGACGGCGCCCTCGCCATCCGGAACGATGCTGGCGATCCGGAGGCGCCCGCCGCGCTCGCCGCGTCGCTCGCATCGGCCGGCATCCGGCTCGACGCCGTCTTCGTCAATGCCGGCATCGCCAAATTCGCGCCCATTGCGGCGGTCGGCGCGACGTTGTGGGACGAGACGTTCGACGTCAACGTCAAGGGGCCCTTCTTCCTGATCCAGTCCCTGCTGCCGCTTCTGAACAAGGGCGCCTCGATCGTTCTCAACGGCTCGATCAATGCGCGCATCGGGATGCCGAACTCGTCCGTCTATGCGGCCTCCAAGGCGGCGCTCATCTCGCTCGCCAGGACGTTGTCGGGCGAGCTGATCGCCCAAGGGGCACGGGTCAACGTGGTGAGTCCCGGTCCGGTCGAAACGCCGATCTACGGCAAGTTCGGACTGCCCGCCGACGCCCTCAAGGGCATGGCCGAGCAGATCCAGGCGCAGATTCCGATCGGCCGCTTCGGCAAGCCAGAAGAGATCGCAGCCACCGTACTGCATCTCGCCTCGCCTGAATCGGCCTTCATCGTCGGCACGGAAATCATCGCCGACGGCGGCATGAGCGAGCTTTGAGCGCGGCCAACGCACACGGATCAGGAGCAGCAATCATGAACCTCGAACTCAATGGCAAGCTGGCCCTCGTCACCGGCAGCACCGCCGGCATCGGCCATGCGATCGCGGCCGCTCTCGTTCGCGAGGGCGCCCGCGTCATCGTCAACGGACGGACCCAGGAGGCGGTCGACCGCGCAGCCGCCGAACTGGCCGCGATCGGAAGCGGCGGCGTCGAAGGATTTGCCGGCGATCTCGGAAGCGCGGAAGCCGCCGAAGCGGTTGCGAAACGCTTCCCGAACGTCGAGATCCTGGTCAACAATCTCGGCATCTTCGAACCCAAGCCGTTCGAGGAAATCCCGGACGCCGATTGGCGCCAGTTCTTCGACGTCAACGTGCTTGCGGGTGTTCGTCTCGCGCGTCTCTATCTGCCGTCGATGCGCCAGCGCAACTGGGGCCGCATCATCTTCATCTCAAGCGAGAGCGGGCTGCATATTCCGGCCGAGATGGTGCATTACGGCGTGACCAAGGCGGCGCAGATCGCGGCGGCGCGCGGCATCGCCGAATCCGTGGCCGGCACCGCGATCACGGTCAACAGCATCCTGCCCGGCCCGACCAAGTCGCGCGGCATCGTCGATTTCGTCGGGGCGTTGCCGGGAGCGGCAGGGAAGACCTTCGCGGAATTCGAGACCGAGTTCTTCGAGAAAGTCCGACCGACCTCGCTCATCAAGCGTTTTGCGAAGCCCGAGGAAGTGGCGGCGATGGTCGCCTATGTGGCGAGCCCGCTGTCCTCGGCCACCAATGGTGCTGCGCTCCGGGTCGATGGCGGCGTGGTGAAGAGCGCGTTCTGACCGTCACGGCCGGAGCTCCATCCGACAATACGGCTTCAATGCCGGCAACGGCGAAGGAGAAATTCGATGTCCCTCAGCAACGATGCGAACCCAGCTACCGCGCCTGTGGTTGCTCGCCGGACGATACTTGCCACGATGGCAGGCTTGGCCGTCTTGCCATGGCGCGACGCCATGGCCGCGCCAGCAAGCGCAGGTGGATTCAATCCCGCGGCGGCGTCAGAGAAGATCGCCTTCGACCGAGTCGGTCACGGCGAAAAGGTGCTGCTCATCTCAGGTTTTCCGCAGACCCGGCGATCCTGGAACTACCTCATTCCCCTCCTCAGCTCGAAATTCGAGACGATCCCCGCCGACCTGCCGAGCTTCGGCGATTCCGCGATCCTCGAGGCTCCCGCGACGACCGAGACCGTGGGCAAGGTGCTCCATGCCTTCGCGCAAAAGATCGGCGCGCCGGTGCACGTGGTCGCGCATGACGTCGGAGCCTGGAGCGCCTATGGCTGGGCGCTCCAATTCCCACAGGACTTCAAGTCGCTGACCCTGATCGACGCCGGCATACCGGGCGTGACCATCACCGACGACATGAAGCTGTCCGACTACAAGCGGAAATGGAACTTCGTCTTCCAGATGCTGCCCGACCTGCCCGCCGAGCTCGCGCGCGGCAAGGAGGATGTGTACGCAGGCTGGTGGTTCAAGAACAAGGTCTACCGGCCGGGCGTGATCCCGCCGGATGACGTGGCCACCTATGTTCGCGCCTTCGCTCGGGAGGGGCGAATGGACGCCGCGTTCGACTATTTCCGCAACGTCGAAGAGGACATGCGTTTCAACAACAGCCAATTCCGCGAGAAGCTGCCGATCCGGTTGCTCGCGGTCGGCGGCGACCATTCGATCCCTGAAATGGGCAACGCGCTGAAGCCGTTCTTTCGCGACGTGACGTCGGTGACGATCAAGGACTCCGGGCACTTCGTGCCGGAGGAGCAGCCCGCAGCGCTGGCGAAAGCGCTCCTCGCCTTTCTCCAGGTATGACGCCCCGAGCCTCCCGACGTCACCGCATTCATGACGGGGCTCGTAGCTTGAGCAATGATCTGCGCGGCCCAGCGTACAGCCCCTGCGAACGACGGCAATCCGGGCGGCCGCCCGAAATGTCCGGCATCAGCCCGGAACGGTCCGTCATGCCGCCTGAATGGTTGACCCGGTACGTCACTCGCGATGATCGACAAACACTACGGGAAGTACGTTAAAGACGCGGTGCGCGAGCGGCTAGCCAAGGTGCAGATGCTATGACTCGCTGCCGGCGATCAACAACGGGGGTGCCAGAGCGCGCTTGGCTGCGGCGCCATCGCGAGCTGCTTGCACGCGATGCAAACGGCTTCCGCCGATGCCGGACCCCAAGCAGCAGCCGCGCGAGTTCCTTGCATGGGCGGAGCAGCATGGGCAACGGGAGGGCCCAGATGGCAACACCAGCCTCGAGGCAATCTCAGGTTGACCGTTCTTGGGATACCGTGTGCGAGACGCCTGTGTAATGGCCTGTTGTCACAGCCTGAAAGATCTGCGCGCGGCGCGTCTCGAGGTAGGACGAGAGCGGAGCCGCCATGTATCCTCCTCTGCGGATGAATCGTGCACTTGCGCTCACTCGAGCGCCGTCGCCGTCGCATCGAACAGGGCCCGCAATCCAAAGGACACGTCCACGATCATTCCGTTGACGAAGAACCCGGGCGTACTTCTCAGGTGGCTTTTGTGGCCGCTGTCAATGTGCTCGCGAATGCGCTGCCGATACACCTCCTCGTTCATCCCAGCGTCATAGCGTGCCATATCGAGCTCGAGCTGCTGTGCGTACTGACTCAGGTGCTTGTCCTTCAGGCGGTCCTGGTTGGAGAAGAGCAGATCATGCATCGGCCAGAACCTGTCCTGTGCGCCGGCGCACTCCGCAGCTTCGGCGGCACGCAGCGCATGTGGGTGCGGCACCTCCTGGGGAAAATGTCGATAGACGAACCGCACTCGTTCAGAGAAGCGCTCCAGCAGAAGCTTGACGGCAGGAGCGGCCTGCTTGCAATTGGGGCATTCGAAATCCCCGTACTCCAGAATGGTCACGGGAGCATACGCGGGTCCAATGGCATGATCGGTCGAATCGACCGGGACGACAAGATCGATGTGGCGAACGCGGCTCACGGGCTACCCACTATAGGCTCACTTTCAAGAGGCGATCGCACCTCTAGATATCAATACGCTTGCGTCCGTAGAGGCGCGTATCCACCGACCACGCGCCCGGACCGAGCAGTACTAGACTCAGAGCGACCGCGGCACGCGTCCGGCAAATGTCGCCCGCTCCCGACTCAAAAAGTGGAAGCACCAACTTGATACCAGTTACCGCACTCCCTGCGCACGGCATCCAGAGGCCGCCAAGGAGCATCGCGGCACATACAGCCTCCGGTACCTCGAGAGCCCAGCCCACTTGCGGGAATTGACCCCAGCCCGGGACCACAGCCTCGAGCAGCAGCGGCACCGCAAGTGTGAGCGAAGTAGCATAAGTGCGGCACCTGGCCACGAGTTCGGAAAGGTTGAGAAGAGGCGTTCCATGAGGTCTGCCCACGATAGCGGCGCCGGCAGCGCACCCCCACCCTGAAATGGGCTGCTCCGTCCTCCCCATTTCGGGGAATCACAGCCGATTACTCACACCGGAGCCGGCAATACCGTCTTCTAAGCAACGGATACTCATCCACGGCAGTTACCCGAGCGGATGAAGAGCGCGCATTCGACTCACTCCGACTGAAACTTCTCGAGTCGGCTTTCATACGGCAGGAGCGGCGGCCGTCCCTCCGATCGCTCGCGCAACAGGCATATCCATCGATTTCCGTGTTCGCTCACCGGCTTTGTTGCCCCGCGCAGGAGAACCCGTCGCCGGCTTCGCTCCCCGAATGCGCAGCCATTCCGGCAGGCCCGCGGGTGCCTCGCCCAGCGGAGTCGGCTCGACGGCCTGGCCCGCTTCGGTTCGCTGCCAGTAGCCCCGTCGCGGTATGGGAATCTCAGCCCGGCGACAGAGCTTCGCGAGCGCCACGTCGGATACTCCGAGTCGGGCGGCAACTTCGCTGACAGGCGAGGTCCATACCAAGCGATACAGATCGTCGCGCCGGAAATAATGCCGGTAGCGCGCGAGGCTGTTTTCCGTCGCGACGACCGGCGCGTTCCCGGCTGCTGGTAATAGGGTCTCAGCGGTGACCGCGGCCGGCGCCGTGGGGGTGCGCAAATGGACCGGCGTGAACGCCAACACCCGATTGCCGTGGCCGGTCAGCGCGTCGCGGCGCTGCTGAGTCTGAAAGTAGGCGTAGCCGGCCGTGGTCTTCGGATCACGATGATTCAGCACATCGCCGATCAGATGCAACGACTGTCCATTCTGAGCCAGCCAGGAGCCCACCGTGCGCCGCAGATCGTGAAGCCGCAGATTCACCAGACCTGCGCGCTTCAGTGTCCGCCTGAAGGGCTCGCCGAGTCCGCGGAGATATTGTCCTCGGAGCCGTCCGCAAATGATGTACGGATTACCGGATATCCGCGGGATGACTTTCAGGCGCCCCATCGCCGCCTCACTGATCGGCGTCAGCAAGGGCTCGCCGTTCTTGGTCAGCCCGATGAACAGTGTCCCCATGTCCCAATCGATGTCCTCCCACTTGGCCTTGAGCAGCTCGTTGCAGCGCAATCCCATCAGGAGCAGGAGCCAGATCCCGTGCCGGGCATACTCGTTATCCTCTTCTTCGAGCGCCTGTAGGAACCGGGGCATCTCCACCGTCGTGATGAACCGCCTCCGCGGCCGCTCGGGGAATCGAACGATGCCGGCGACGATGTTCGGATGATCCTTCGGCACGAGGCCGGCGACTTTGCCCCAGTTAAACATCTTGCGGACCACCTTCAGGACGTCGTTCGCCGCGTAAGGATGCGCGACACCGAGCTGTGCGTGAATAGCCTCGATGTCGGCGGTGACGAGGCTCACGGCCAGGCGTCCCCGGAACTTCGAGAGAACGTGGTGCTTCAGGTTGGACTGGTCCTCTTTCCAGGTTTTCTTTTTCTTCTTCGCATGCCCTTCGATGTACGCCTCGCATAGCTCGTCGATCGTCTTCAGTTGCCGATGCTGATCGAGGTTGCTCTGCGGGTCCTCCTGGTTCGCTGCCTTGGCGAGGTAGGTCATCGCCTTCTTGCGGGCCTGATCGAGGGTGAGGACGTCCGCCCGCCCAAGCCACGCCAGGCGCTTGCGCTGATTCACGCGGTAGGCGCACACGTACACCCGTCGACCGCTCGGGTAGACCCGGAGGCCGAACGATTCCAGGGCCTCGTCCCAGTACACGCACTGATGCTTGCCGCCGTGTCCTTGATACGGGACCGCGCGCACGTTGTCCTGCCGGAGTTTCAGCGTCGGCATCGATCGTTCTCCCCGAAAAGGCGTGACCAGGGCGTGACCAGGACAGAGCGAAGGAGAGCAGGTTGTGGCGGAGACCGGAGTAGTCTACAGTCGGCTAAGGCCTTGAAATACTTAGTAGGGCGTGCCCTGGAGTACATGAGCGGAATGATCCGCTATGTCTCCGAAGCTGCAGGTCGCTGGTTCGAATCCAGTCGGGCGCGCCAATCAATTCGTTTTTCCGATCAGCACGAGCGCTGGTTCGACAAAATCGCCTGGAG
>Ga0335074_10001403_pt1 | contig 32638 bp, 21 predicted proteins | sample Lox_Sample_23_FD_206715 | JGI IMG/M metagenome (GOLD analysis project Ga0335074, IMG submission 206715) | Soil microbial communities from Loxahatchee National Wildlife Refuge, Florida, United States - Lox_Sample_2.3 | ecosystem: Environmental > Terrestrial > Soil > Wetlands | place: USA... | reverse complement strand
GAACCGCTCATATTGCTCATTCCGGCTACCCAACGCACTGGCGGCAAAATCCCAGCCCAACCGGAACACCCGCGCCCGCTCCTCCGCGGTCACGTCCCCCGCCCCGCGCAGATACGTGTCGATCAGCGGCCGCAACGCCGGATCGGCGAGTTGCCCCGCCGTCGGCGTGCACAGCACGTTATGCGAGCCGATCAGCCGGATGATCTCGTTCACCCGCGGGAACCAGAACGGCAATATGCCGCGCAGAGCCTGCAACGGCCGCTCATCCAGGAACCAGCAGCCATTGCCGTATTCGCGCGCCCCTTGCTCGCCCGCGTAAACGGCACTGCGTGCGAATTCCGCATAGGTCCAGATCTCTCCCAGCATCTGCATCGTCGCGGGATCGGCCGCATTGATCGCCGCGGCCATGCGGCTTGCGATGCCCCATGCGAATTCCAGCTTGGTCCACGCCCGCACCATCGTCTGGTGCATCGCGTTGGCGCGCCAGCTCGCCGACATCACGGTATTATAGACGTGCAAATTGCCATCGATGAACACCCGATCCCGCGGCACCTCCACACCATCAAAAATCACAAATGCATCTTGCTCGTCGAACCGCCCCGACAGCGGATGATCGAAATTGTTCCCCGGCAGCGAAAAGCTGTCGCGGCAGAGAAACTTCAGGCCCGGCGTGTCCATCCGGATGCAGAAGGACAGCGCGTGCCGCGGATCCGCGTTCGGCATCGGCTGGCTGGGATACACCGCGATCTCATCAGAAAACGGCGCCAGAGTCGCCAGCACCCGCGCGCCGCGCACCAGGATGCCGTGCGACGTGTCCTCCACCTTGTGCAACTGCGCCGGCTCGAACCCGCTCGGGACATTGCGCGCCTTGTCGATGGTCGCGTGAATCAGCGTGTGCGTCAGGCTCAGATCCTGCCGCCGCAGCACTTTCTGGAACTCCACCAGGTTCGCCGCGCCACGGTCATTGCCGTTCGCCGCCCATTCATCGGCGCGTCCCGCGAACCCGGCATAGGTCACGTTCATATAGTCGGGCGTGCGCCCCATCAGGCCAACGGAATACTCGGCCACCTTGCGCAACGCATGATGCCGCCGGAGCAGATCTTCCTTCGACCGCGGGATCATGTGGCTGACCGCGATCTGCTCTCCCGTTTCCGGATCGGGCATCAGGCAGATGTCGGGTTGCTGGTAGTGCAGGTCGAACGTCGCGGCGATCGCATGCGCGGCCCCGCGCAACGCGGGATGCTCTGTTGGGTCCGTGACCCGATCGTGCCCCACCCACACCTCGCGCCCGTCGCGCAAGCCGCGAAGGAATTCACTGCCCGAGCGTGCTGGCATCGTTGCCCCCTTTGCGTAGTTTCCCTGACCCGCCCGCTCCGCCCGGCTCCATATGTCATTGCGAGGCCCCAAGGGCCGAAGCCACCTCGGTCGGGCAGGCCCTCGAACGTTCTTGCGTCCGCTAACCGAGATTGCTTCGTCGCTGCGCTCCTCGCAATGACATACGCGGCGGTCGCTGCGCGCCTCGCAATGACATACAAGCCGGTCGCTGGCGCGGGCAACGACATACGCACTGGTCGCCGCCGCGCGCCGATCGCCGCCGCGGGCGGGCTCCGCCGATGCTGATGCGGTCAGCCTCCCAGAATCTCGCCCGCCGCCGCAATCAGCCGCGAGCTGTCGCCCTCCGTCCCGACCGTAATGCGCAGCCACGGCGCAGTCCGCGGCTTGTTGAAATGCCGGACCAGCACCGCTCGCTCGCGCAGCGCCGCCGCGAACCCTGCCCCGTCCCAGTCCGGATGCCGCGCGAACACGAAATTCGCGCTCGAAGACAGAACGACGAAGCCGAGCCGGATCAGCTTGCGCGTCATCGCTTCCCGGCCTGCGATCACCCGGCGGCAGCTCGCGCGGAAATACGCGTCGTCGCGAACCGAAGCCGTCGCCCCCGCCTGGGCGATGCGGCCGAGCGGGTAGGAATTGAAGCTGTCCTTGACGCGGCGCAGCGCCTCGATCAGCCCCGCGTCGCCCAATGCATAGCCGACGCGCAAGCCGGCCAAAGCACGCGACTTCGACATCGTCTGCACCACCAGCAGGTTTGGATGATCGGCAATCAGCGGCACCGCGCTCTCGCCGCCGAAATCGACATAGGCCTCATCGATCAGCACCGGGATGTCGGGATGATCCTCCAGCAAGCGACCGACGTCCGCGCGGGGCAGAGCGATACCGGTCGGCGCGTTGGGATTGGCGATCACGATCGACCCCGCCCCACGCCGATAATCCTCGACCCTGACGCGCATGCCGTCGTCCAGCGGCACCGTCTGCCATGTGAGGCCAAACAATTGCGCCCACACGGGATAGAAGCTGTAGGTCACGTCCGGAAACAGCAGCGGCCGCGGCTGCTTCAACAGCGCGGCGAAAGCATGTGCGAGCACTTCGTCGGACCCATTGCCGACGAACACTTGCTCTGGCTTCACGCCGTGATGGGCAGCGAGCGCCTGACGCAGTTCCGTCGCCTCGGGATCGGGATAGAGCCGCAGCGTGTCGGCGGCCGCGGCGCGCATCGCTTCCAGCGTGAGCGGCGAAGGCCCGAACGGACTTTCGTTGGTGTTGAGCTTCACCAGATTGGCGATCCGCGGTTGCTCGCCGGGCACATAGGGCAAAAGCTCGCGTGCGAGCTGGGACCAGAATGGGTTCATCGGGATGCGGCCCAGATGGATGTCGGATGCGGACCCTAACGAGGAGACATCTCAATTGGTAGCCGCCCTGCCTGCTGCGACAACGTCACAGACCACCTGGTCCAGGTTCAGGATGACGACGTTCATGTACCGTTCCGGCGCGTTCGCCGTCCACGGGAAGCTGCTACCGCTCGGCAACCACGATCGTCGCCAGATAAGCCGCCGTTTCCGCGTGTGTCCTTGCACGCCGGCGCATCATGCGGTTTTCGGCCCGCGCGGACGGATCGCGTCCAGGACGGCAACAGCAGGTCTGCGTTGCACCATCACGGGTTTCAAGACCCTCATCTACTGTGCGGGAAGCGACCTGAGATAGGCGATAAGGTCGCGCATGTCGCTTTCGGTGATGCCCGAATAGATCGGTGCGCGGGCACCCATCGGCGGCAAGAGATGGCGGCCGTCAGGGGTCATGCCCCGCGTGAGCGCGTCGCGGATCTGATCATCGGTCCAGGCGCCGATGCCGTGCTTCTTGTCAGGCGTGATATCCGGCGCCACCACGATGCCCCAAGGTCCTTCAAACGGCATGCCGCCTGCGCCCATCCGTGACCAGTCGCGCTTCACGGGCGACCGCACGGGGGTATGGCACTCCATGCAGTGTGCCAACGGACCTGCCAGGTAGGCACCGCGAGCCACAGGGTTATCGGCCGGGTCCGGCACGTGATCGATTGGCGGACCATAAGATTCAATGGCAAAAGGATATGTCGAGCGTTGCGTGACCGCGTTGTGTTTCGGAGGGACCGTGCGCAGGTAGGTGACGATTGCCGTCAAATCGCGGTCCGAAATCCCACGATAGAGTGCGATCGGCATCGGAGGGCCGATCATCGAGCCGTCTGGCCGCCGTCCTTCGCGAATGGCAGTCGCAATTTGGGCGTTCGTCCACCGGCCAATCCCGGTCTCGGGATCGGGGGTGATGTTGGGCACGACGGCGCGAATGTCACCGGGTGGGAGATCAGGCAAGACGATGCGCAATTCGTTCAGCGGCATCACCCGCCCACCCGCCAGTTCCATCCCGGGTATCATCTGTTCGTTCAGAGTCCGCGCGTTATGGCATACGCCGCAGAACGCTACGGTCTCCACAAGATAGCGGCCTCGTTCCAACGGGGTTTCCCCTGCCGCCAACGGTTGTTGGCACACCGCCGTCATCAACGCGCAAAATGCCGTCATCGCCGGCAAGTGCCTCATGGTTTCCCCCTTCAATATTTTGCGCATCAATTCAAGCCGCATTTGGTGTGCGCAAGGTATTTGCTGGCTCGATCCGTGCCTCCACATAACAGCCGAGGCAGGGCACATGCGGCGAAGCATTCTAAACTTGAGCAGAGGGTGACACAAGAAATAGCGAACATGCAGCGAGAAGAATGTAAAATCGCAAACCCCCGGCCGTCAGCTCATTGGGAATTCGGCGCCGTTGTCGTGAACTGGGTCGATCAGCGATTCATCAGCACTTCATTGATAGAATAGAGGCCGCGCCCCATTCGGAAGCTCGCCCGTGATCACCGGCCAATTGCGAAGTGCAAACCGTATCTTGGTCGGGCTCGCCTGGCTCGGGTGCGGCACTATCATACATGGAGGTGCGCAACTGGCCCGCCGGTACCGCCGGGGCACCAAAAGCCTCCGGATCAGCGCCCCCACCGCCTGAGCGCCCACCCGCTGCACCCACCCCCTGCGCCCACCCCCTGCGCATCGTCAAACACCATCGCCCGCGGCATGCCCCGCGCAGTAGCCCCGCGCCCCATGCGCGCCTATCTTGGGGCGATGTCGCAAACTCCCGCTTTCCTGGATCCGGGCCGCCCGCCGGTGCCCGACATCGTGGTGCCGCGTGGCGTTACGCCGTTCTACCTGCCCCGCCGTCCAGTGCGCGGGCGGCTGGTGCGGCTCGGCCCGCTCGCCAACGCGTTGCTGACCCGCCACGACAACCACCCCGCCGTTACCCGCCTCTCCGGCCAGTCGCTCGCCCTGACCGCGGCGCTGTCCGGCGCCCTGAAATTCCGCGGCTCGTTCAGCCTGCAAGCGAAAGGCGACGGCCCCGTGCCCATGTTGCTCGCCGACTGCACCGACACCGGCGCGCTCCGCGGCTACGCCCGCTCCCATTCCGACAAGCTCGACGCGTTGCTCGCCACCTCGCCATCCCCCGCGGCCGGCGAACTCCTCGGCGGCGGCTACCTCGCCTTCACGGTCGATCAGGGCCCCGACCAGCACCGCCATCAAGGCATTGTCACCATCGAGGGTGACAATCTTGCCGAAATGGCATTGCACTATTTTCGCACCAGCGAGCAAATTCGCTGCATGGTCCATCTCGCCTGCGAACCTACCCAGTCCGGCTGGCGCGCCGGTGCCCTGATCCTGGAAAAGGTCGCCGGCGCCGGCGGCATCGATCCCAGCCTGGACGCCGACGCCCAGGAAGAGAGCTGGCGCACCGCCACCATGCTCGCCGCCACCCTCACCGACGCCGAGTTGCTCGACGACTCCCTGCCCCCCGAAACCCTCCTCTACCGCCTGTTCCACACGGAAGGCGTCGCCGTGGACCGGGCCCGCGCCCTCTCTTACGGCTGCCGTTGCTCACGCGCCCGGCTGTCCGGCATCCTGGAAAGCTTCTCCACCGACGATCTGGACCACATGGCGGTGGACGGGGACATTGTCATGAAGTGCGAATTCTGTAATTTCGATTTTCATTTCAACCGTGACGAGGTGCATGGCGCAGCCCCCGCGCCCAGGCGCACCTGAGCCTTCAGCCGACCCCGGAGCCCGCCCCGTCATGCCCGACCTTCGTCTGACCCGACGCGCCTCGCTGCTGCTGCCGTTCTTGCTCTCCGCCTGTGGCGGCGGCGAAGAAACCTTCCCCCCACTGCGCTACAATTATCTGCCCCCGATCCGGCTGAACGTCGCCAGCTTCAGCATCGAGCAGCGGTTCTATCCATCCGGAGTCCGGCCGGACATCACGGGTCAGGACCCGGTGCATCCGGTGGAAGCGCTGCGCACGATGGCCGAGGACCGGCTGCAGGCCGTCGGCACCACGGGACAGGCGGTCTTCGCCATCACCAACGCCTCGCTGACCAAGGTCGGCGGCGTGATCACCTGCGGTTTGACCGTGGTGCTGGAGATTTATCCGACGCCGGGGGTACGCTCCGGCTTCGCGCAAGCGACGGTGTCGCGGCAGCATATCGGGTCGGTGGATAACATGCCGGCCACGCTCTACGACCTGACGAAGAACGCCATGAACGCGCTGAACGTGGAGTTCGAATATCAGGTACAGGCCAATCTTCAGGCATACCTGGCAACCACCACATCGGTGCAGCCACCGGTGGAGGCGCAGCCGCTGCAAACGGCCCCCGCCGCACCACCTCCGCCGGGTTCCCTGGTGCCGCCGGCGAATGCCTCGCCCACGCCGCTGGCCCCCAACCCGCCGATGTCAGCGCCGCCAACCAGCCCACCTCCAGCCGTCACGCCCGTGCCAACGCCTCCGCCCCAGACACCGCCTGCCAATCCGTCGTTGCCGAGCCTGCCGCCTGGATTCCCGATAGGACGTTGAGGCGAAGCTGGCACCAGCCGGCTCGCCCGCACCTGGCCGCTCCCGCAAAACCTCACCTGGCCTCTCCCAAAATGGGAGAGGGCATCAATTCAACAATTCCTCCAGCGCCTCGACCGCCTGTCCTCCGGCACTGCGCATCGTTTCGTACCACACGCGGGCGGCGGCAGCATCGCCACGGCGCGCAGCTTGCTCCAGCGATCGCGCCAGGCCGCTGAGCGCAGTGGCGCCGCAGTTCCCCGCCACCGATACGATGTTATGTGCCTCCCGCGCCGCTTCCTCCAGTTCGCCTGCCGCAAGCCGCACATCCAGCAACTCGATGCGCGTGACCAGATCGCGCATGGCTGTGTCGATGAAGTCGGCGAACTGGGTGCCATCCATGAAGCCGCGCAACCCGGAAATGGCCGCGGCATCGACCGCCGGTCCAGGAACCTCGCGCCGCTCGCCACGCACCATCGCGTTCAGTGTAGCGGCCAGCGTGTCCGGCGACAGCGGCTTGCTCAGATAGGCGTCCATGCCGGCGCTGCGATAGCGCTCCTCGGCGCCGGTCACCGCATCGGCGGTCAGCGCCACGATCGGCACCACATTGGCGGGCGGCGGCAGGGCACGAATGCGGCGCGTCGCCTTCACGCCGTCCATGACAGGCATCTGCACATCCATCAGCACCACATCGAAGCGTCCGCGCAACACCGCCTCCACCGCTTCGCGGCCATTGGCGACGACCTGCGTGGTATGGCCGGCAGCCTGTAGCAGCGCGGTCACCAGGCGCTGGTTCACCCGGTTATCGTCGGCCACCAACACGTGCAGGGCCCGTGCCGCAGCGGTGCGTCCCGCGTCCGGCAGCCTTGTCTCCCCTGTGAATTCCGTCCGAGGCGGCAGCAGTGGCACAGTCACCGTGAAGCGGCTGCCCTCCCCCGGCTGGCTGCTCACCGCAATGGTGCCGCCCATCAGCGTCAGCAGTTCGCGGGTAATCGCCAGACCCAACCCGGTGCCGCCGAAGCGCCGGCTGATCGAGCTGTCCGCCTGGGTGAACTTCTGGAACAAGCGCGCCTGCGCTGCGTCGTTCATACCAATGCCGGTGTCAGCGACCTCGATCGCCACCTGCCGCGCGCCGTCCGCCAGCACATCCGGCAGCAGATGGCCGCTCACCGTCACGCTGCCTTGCTCGGTAAACTTGATGGCGTTCCCGAGCAGATTGAGCAGGATCTGGCGCAAGCGGGTCGCGTCGGCGTGGCAGCGCTGGCGTACCGCCGGCTCCAGCGCCGTTGTCAGCTCCAGGCCCTTTTCCATCGCTCGCGGCGTTAGCAGCGCCACCGTCGCATCGATCGTCTCGCCCAGGTCGAAATCGATCGGATCCAGCTCCATCTTGCCCGCTTCGAGCTTGGCAATATCGAGTACGTCGTCGATGACTCGCAGCAGCGCCCCGGCGCTGTCGCGCACCGTCAGCGCGCAGTCGCGCTGGGTGGAGGTAAGCTCCGTCCGCAGCAACAGTTCGTTCATGCCGATGATGCCGTTCATCGGCGTGCGGATTTCGTGGGAGATGTTGGCTAGGAATTCAGTCTTCGCCTGATTGGCATGCTCTGCCGCGGCGCGCGCCGCCTCCGCCTGGGCATGGGCGCCGGCCACACGTTCCTCGGCCGCCTTGCGTTCGGTCACGTCGGTATAGGTGCGCACCACGCCGCCGCCCGGCAGCGGGGCGGAGCGAATTTCCAGCACCATGCCGTTCGGCCGCCGCCGCTCATACACATGCGGCTGGTCCAAAATGCCGCCGGAGCGGATGAACTCCTGCAGCCTTTCCGGTGTCAGCTGGAATTCATTGGCCTGCCACTGGTAAGCCAGCACATCGGAGAACGCTGGCCGGCTTTTCATCAACTCTGGCGGCAACTCCAGCATCCGGATGACATGCTCGTTGCAGACCTCCACGCGGCGGTCCGGGCCCACCATCATGATGCCCTGGTCCATGGACTCGAGCGTCGTCTGCAACAGGCCCGATTTTTCCGCCGCATCAGCCTGACTGCGGCGCAGTTCCTTCGTCTGGCTCTCCAACCGTAAGCGCGCCGTCTCCTGCTCCTGGTTGCGCTGTGCCAGCGATGCCTCGGACAATGCCAGGCGGCGGAACTGCGTAATCAGCGCCCGGAACAACAGCAGCAGGATCAACACGACGGCGATGGTCCCGACCGCGATCGCGATGGTCTGCCGCCGCCAATCGCGCAGCGCGGCAGCCTCGGAGAAACTGACATCTACGGCCAAGTCATACGCCGCCAGCGGATGCACGGAGACCCAACGCGGGCCGCCGGTTGGTTCTTCGTCGGAGCGATACGTTCCGCCGCCGCGCGCTGCCAGCGCATACCAAGGCGATCCGCGTGATATCTCCCCACCCACATAACGCTCGGACCCGGGATACCGGACCAGGATCGAGCCGCCGCGCCGCATCAGCATGATCGCCGTCGCATCATCATGGGCGGCGATGGCGCGGTAGAAATCCTCGAAATACGACAGTGCCAGCGCCGCCGCGACATAGCCGAGCGTGTGGCCATCCGGCGCGGCGATGCGGCGCACCACATAAGCGGTCCATCCGGGGACCAGGTGGCCCTGCAAGGGGGGGCTGATGAAGGGCACGTCCGCCTGGTGTTCGTGGAACCAGGAAAAGAACAGGCGATTGGACACGTTCAGCGGCGGTTGGGGGACGCCCAGCGACGTGGCAACGACGCGTCCCTGGGCGTCGATCAGGCTGATGGCGGCGGCCTGTGGCAAATTCGTGAGGCGCTGACGCAAGGCCTGGGCGGTCGCCGGTGTCGCCTTTGCCGGGTCCAGCGGCAGCTCGCCCGTGTGGGACAGGACCTGGGTCCGGACGATCTGCAGCTCCAGGTCCACGCTTTGGATCGCGCGTGCGGTTTGCTCTGCCAGGACAAACCCCAGATTGGTTTCTGTCTGCTGGTAGCGGGCCAGCGCTTCCAGGCGCATGTCCCACGTGGCCAGGGCCGCACCGCCGGCGCACAGGATGATCAGCGCCGCGCAGGCCAGCATGAGCCAACGGGCCGTCCGCCCGGCTGGGTCATGGCTGGCGGCGATAACAGAGGGCATGTGGATCACCGGCATCGCTGGTGACCATATACATCTTTCAGGTTGGACTACGCGAAAGTTACTACCGCTGGCTGCGTCGATGGGTGCGGCCGGCCGGTTTGCGCGCCGAGACGGAAAACGCTGCCCCGGCAAAGACCAGGCCCAGCGAAGCCGGCACCAGCCAAGCTGGCCGCACCAGCAGCGGCAGTGCCACGTCCGTCCACAACCACTCCGCGAGGTGCTTTTCGATGCCAGTACGGAGCGTCTCGGTCAGGTCATGGTCGACCATCAGCAGCACCTGCCCCAGCGGCACCGACGGCGGCCCCAGCGTTGCCAGGGCAACCGCGCCGACGAGCAGGATGGCGGACAGAACGGCAAGGATGCGTTGCAGGGTCACACGAACAGCTTTTCGCCTTTCAGGCCATCATAGAGGCTGGCGACCCATTCACCATAGCCGTTGTAGATCACGGTTGGCACTATTTCGTCGGACCCGAGCAAACGTTCCTTCGCCTGGCTCCAGCGGGGGTGGGAGACGGCGGGGTTCACATTGGCCCAGAACCCATACTCGTCCGGCGCCAGCGCCTGCCAGAAATTCAGCGGACGCTTGTCGGTGAAGGTGATCTTCACCAAGGCCTTGGCGGACTTGAACCCGTATTTCCACGGCAGGGTCAGCCGGATCGGCCCGCCATCCTGCGGGGGCAGCGGCTTGCCGTACATGCCGGTGGAGACGAAGGCGACGTCGTTCATCGCCTCCGTCATCGTCACGCCCTCGATATAGGGCCAAGGGTAGAACGGGCTGTCCAGGCCGGGCATGTATTTCGGATCCTGGTCGGACTGGAAGCGGATATAGGTGGCGGAGCCCAGCGGCTCGGCCAGCTTCACCAATTGGCTGAGCGGAAAGCCGGTCCAGGGCACCGTCATGGCCCAGGTCTCGACACAGCGGTGGCGGTAGATGCGCTCCTCGAGCTGGACCTGCTTCAACAGGTCGTCGATGGCGATGGTGCGGGGCTTGGCCACCATGCCGTCGATCGCGATGGACCAGGGACGCTGCGGCAGCTTCTGTGCCTGGCGCCAGATCTCCTTGGTTTCGTTGAACTCATAATAGTTGTTGTAGGTCGTCGCGTTCTTCGCATCCGTCACGGCCCGGCCGGGCGGATATTTATTGTTCAGCGGCCCGCTGGCACCCAGTGGGGAGGCCGATGGTTCGGCCGAGGTGTCGGCGGCAATGGCGGGGCGGATGGAGGCCGAGGCCGCCATCGCAAGTCCGCCCGCCAGCACACCCCGGCGGCGCAGGGCGAACGCCTCCGGCGTGACCAAGTGTTCCGCAATTTCCCAGCCACGGCGCCGCACGATATGCATCCTTGCCTCCAACACCCGACATATAGGGTTATAGACACGCTGCCCGGCCGGCGCTTCCGTTAACTGCCTGTCATGTTTCCACATCGGCGCCGCGGCAATTGTGTGACGCCGCAGGATCGGGAACATTACACGCGACCGCGGTTGCGGAGATGCTTTTTTCCGCCAGCGGCTGACCTGGAGGCCCCGAATGCATCTCGCCCGATTCCCCCGCGTCCGCATGTTCCCGGCGCCGACGCCGCTGGAGAAGCTTGCCAACCTGTCGCGCCACCTCGGCGGGCCGGAAATCTGGATCAAGCGCGACGACTGCACGGTGGTGGCAACCGGCGGCAACAAGGTGCGCAAGCTGGAATGGCTGGTCGGCGAGGCGCTGGCCCAGGGCGCCGGCCATCTGGTGACGCAGGGCGCGGTGCAGTCCAACCACGTGCGCCAGACCGCCGCGGCGGCACGGAAATTCGGCCTGAAATGCACGGCGCTGCTGGAACACCGGGTGGTCACCAACGACCGCGACTACCTGACCAGCGGCAACGTGCTGCTGGACAAGCTGTTCGATTGCACAATCGAGTATCGGCCATCCGGGCAGGACATGAACGCCGAGGCCGCCGCCAAGGGCGAGGCCCTGAAGGCGGGTGGGGAAAAGCCCTATGTGATCCCGGGCGGCGGATCGAACCGGGTGGGTGCGCTGGGCTACGTGTCCTGCGCGCAGGAACTGGTGGCACAGGCCGACGAGATGGAACTGCGCATCGACCGCATCGTCACCGCGACCGGCAGCGCCGGAACGCATGCCGGGCTGATCGTGGGGTTGCAGGGGTGCAACGCGAACATCCCCGTGCTGGGCATCGGCGTGCGCAATCCGAAGGACCGGCAGGAGGCAGCGGTGCACACCCTGGCAGAGGCCACGGCGGATTATGTCGGCGTGCGCGGCGGCATTCCCCGCGCGGCGGTGGAGGCAAACTGCGACTACATCGGCGCCGGCTACGGCCAGCCGACCGAGGCGATGGGCGAGGCCGTGATGATGCTGGCACGGCTGGAGGGCGTGCTGCTGGATCCGGTGTATTCCGGCAAGGCGATGTCGGGACTGATCGACCTGATCCGCAAGGGCGCATTCCGCAGGGATGAGCGGGTGGTGTTCCTGCACACCGGCGGCGCGGTGGGATTGTTCGGATATAATGGGTTCTTCGAGCACGCGATGGGATAAGGATTATCAAGAGACAACGTGGACGTGTCGTTGCCCCGCATTGTCAGTGACGCGTGATTGGCCACTGGCGCGTGTGAACGGACAGCGATGCGTGAGTGGCCGTTCATGTGTCATTGCAGGTTGACCACGGGCCTGGCCGCCGACCCACGACTGGGTGAAGCGACGCGCACTTTTATGTAATTGCGAGGCCAGAAGGGCGGACAGCGGACGGCGCATCGCAACACCAAAGCGGCTGGGATGGGTGCAAGGACGCCAGCCATCCCAGCCCCTTCCTCGACCCGCGTCCTCGAGGGCCGATACCCCTTCAACCAAGGAGACGCTCACCAAAAGGTTATCGGCACCCCCTGCGTGCCAGGCCACTGCGTCTGCGCTCTAACACACCCGCCTGACGAACCAGCACGACAACAGCTTGTGGCTGAGCGATGTCCCATTGCGCAGGATCTTCAACGCGCATCGCCGTCGTCCGCGACCTCAATTCGACAATGCACTGAGTCAGACTCGCTTGCGTCTGCGCAAGAAATCATTCGGCAGCCCAAGCCTGGACCTCTCCAGGATATTGTCTTATAATAAACGCTCAATTGCGCTTGGCTCGGAACACGACATCGGACTGTGACAAGCGCGTGGCACAAAGAAGGGGGAGCGATGATGAACAGCGCGCTCCGATACTTTGATGATCCGGAAGAATTTCAGAAGTTCATCCGGGGCGGGCGGGCGCGGATTTTTGTTTCGGCGCGCGGTAAATATCAAGGTGAGTTAGCCCGAATAGACCTGCCACGGATCTTGATGCAGCGCTTTTGGCAATCTTTGCCCGCAGTCGTGCACGTGAAAATTGACCCACGGCCTGCCCTCATTTTTCTTTCTGATGCGCAGCAAAGTCCGTTCGTGCATTCTGGCGCCAGCTTGGGTCCCGAGGAAATTTGTTGCCCGGCCTTGGGCGATGAGCACCATGTTCGTTATCCCGCCGGTGGTACCCTGTCATCATGTTCCATGACCGCTGCGGATCTTGCGTTCTTTGGACGCATGCTCACGGGGCGCGAGTTGCACGCCCCGCCAGCCAATCGTGTCATCCGACCGCAGCCAAACCTCATGTCCCGGCTGCGGCGCGTGCATAGCGAAATCGTTTCGCTCGCCGCAAATACGCCCGATATCCTGGCTGTGCCGGAAGTCGAGAAGGCTGTGGAGCAGGCGTTGATTCGAGCGGCCGTTGCCTGTTTGGCGGACACCGACGAAATGGATAAGGCCAGGGTCAATGGGGCAGGCGGACGGGCCATGCGCCGCTTTGAGGAATTGCTCGAAGCCAGGCCGGACGAGCCACTCTACATTCCCGAGATTTGTGCCGCGGCAGGCGTAGGAGAACGCACGTTGCGTTCCTATTGCCAGGAACATCTTGGCATGAGTCCCCACCGCTACCTTTTTCTGCGGCGAATGAACCTGGCGCGGCGCGCGCTGGTACGTGCGGATGCAAAGGCGACCACCGTCACGGGCATCGCGACTCAGTATGGCTTCGGAGAGCTTGGCCGTTTCGCGGTGTCGTATCGAGCGATGTTCGGCGAGTCGCCGTCGGCGACACTCCGCGGCCGGCAGAGGCCGGCCCCGCCACGCAACGCGGATTTCCCGCGGCCGGACTCCGCTTCCGCATAGCCGCTCGGTTACACTTTGCGCACGGTTGAGGAACGGCTGGACGTAGCCAGCCCAACAACCCCTGCGGGAAGGAATGACGGATGGGGGGCGGCGGCTCCGTTCTCTTCACCGATGTCAAAGAGTTCGAGGCACGCCTTCCCGGAACCGTGCGCCTCGTACTAACAAATGGGGCGCCGTTCCGTGCGCGGCTGACCTGGCTTGAGGTGCGTGATCTTCTGCTGGTTCACGCGCGCGAAGCCATGCCGCGCGTCGCCTGTCTTTCCCTGCCAGCGAACCAAGTGTGCGCATTCTTTCCGATCGGCCGGTCATCGGTACTGGTTTGCGACGGCACCGAGATCAGAGCGGGCGAGCTCGTCCTTTACCGTGACGGTGGACGTGCGCATCAGCGCATATTGGGCTCGACCAGGTGGAGTTCGGTTTCACTGGCAACAACCGCACTCCACGATATTGGCATAACGCTCACGGGCCGGAGTATTGCTGCCGCACCTCGCACGATTTTGCGCATCATGCCAACCGAGTGGAGGCACCTTCTGAAGTCGCATTCCGAGGCAATTCGGATCGCTGAGACACGGCTGCCCCACATTGACCACCCGGAGGTTGCCCGCGCGCTTGAGCAGGAACTGATCTGGTCGCTGGTAAACTGCCTCGCGACCGCCGAGGCGATCAGCCAAACGGCCCACATTGGACCGAGCGACGCATTGACACGGTTCGAAACCTGCCTCGCCAAGCATGCGGCAGAACGGCCGTCGATATCCGCCATCTGCGAATCCATCCAGGTACCCGAACGCACCCTCCGCGCTCTCTGTTCTCGCGTACTGGGGATGAGCCCCGCGCGATATCAACGACTGGCTGCGCGCGCACCGCCTGACGGCGAAATACGCCGGACAGGGAATGAAAAATAGGCCGCAATTCCTTCCGATTCTGCATAGCGGGCTCATGCCCGTGATGGTGGAACTCCGGCACGACAATCAAGGGGAGACCAAGGTGAAGCGTCCTGGCCTCGCGGAGCGGCCACCCGGCACGCTCCCGTCCCTCGCCCGCGACGCGTGCGACATGGTTCCGATCCCCGGCGGACAGTTTGCGATGGGATCGGACCGGCATTATCCAGAAGAGGCGCCTGCTCATCGGGTCAAGGTCACGCCGTTTCGGATCGATCGCACGCCCGTCACAAACGCTCAATTCCGGCGTTTCGTCGAGGCGACAGGCTATGTCACGGTCGCTGAGGTCCCGCCCGACCCCAAGGATTACCCTGGCGCCCTGCCACACATGCTGAAGCCGGGCTCGCTGGTTTTTACGCCACCCGGCCATGTGACGGATTTGCGTGACTGGTCGCAATGGTGGCGGTTCGAATCCGGCGCCGATTGGCGGCACCCACTCGGCCGGGGGCCGCAGCGGCCAAAGGCGCAGGACAACCATCCGGTTGTCCATATCGCGTTCCGCGATGCCGAGGCTTACGCCACCTGGGCTGGAAAGCAGCTACCAACGGAAGCCGAATGGGAATTTGCCGCCCGCGGTGGCCTTGACGGGGCCGAATTCGCGTGGGGCGACGAACTGACGCCCGGCGGACGCCACATGGCGAATATCTGGCAGGGCATCTTTCCGCTGCAGAACCTTGCCGAGGATGGCTATGCGCGCACGTCGCCGGTTTCCGCGTTTCCACCAAACGCATATGGCCTGTACGACATGATCGGCAATGTCTGGGAGTGGACCGCCGACTGGTTCTCCCAACGCCACACTGCGGATCCGCAGAAAGCATGTTGCATTCCGGAGAACCCGCGCGGCGGACCACAGGCCGCCAGCCATGATCCGCGCACACCCAGCATCCGAATTCCGCGCAAGGTGGTGAAAGGCGGGTCGCACCTCTGTGCGCCCAACTACTGCCGCCGTTACCGGCCCGCCGCGCGGCACGCGCAACCGATCGATACTGGCATGAGCCATGTCGGCTTTCGTTGCATCCTGCGATCCGCAGAGTCTGCGTAGCTGCTTTCGACAACACCGTCCCTGACTGAAATATCCCCTTGCACTGCCAGGAGGGCGGGCCCGCCGGAAAGATCGACTTACCGGCAGCGTTCATCGTCATGGGGCGCGAAGCCGCATCATCTACGACTAGTCTTGCCGCGCGCTGCAAAGTCGTGAATGCCGGCCTTCGTCGGCATGACGCGAGGGGACCGCCCGCACGTCATTATTTCCGTCGGTTAGTATAACGTAGGCGCCGCTCCAGCCGCGCCAGCTTGCAGATGTTTCCAATCACCGAAAAGATTGACTTGTCGGCCGCGTTCATCGTCATGGCGAGCGAAGGCCCGCCATACACGAGTTTCCTTGCGGCGTGCTGCAAAATCGTGGATGCCGGCCTGCGTCGGCATGACGGCAGGGCGTAGGCGTAGGTCAATCGTTTCGTAGGTTCGTATTACATTGACGGTACGTCGTTACCTGACCGCGTTTCGGCAATAACAATATCCGTTTTTGCATAGCCTCATACTCGCGGCCGCCGCACACTGCCGCCAAATGCCGTCAGCTTAGCATGCCTGAGCATTGGATGGGGAAAGTGCAAGCGTGCGACACTCTGCAGATTTGCCGCGGCCTCTGCCTTATCTGTGCCACGCAGTTCGCCGGACCTTCACTGATGGCGGGCGTATGACCGGCCGTTCCACGGCGCCAGCAGCGTCATTTATGAAGTGGTCGCAAAGCCGGCCTGAGGCAAGTCGAAAATTCAGTACTGTAACTCGAATGACACCGAAGGGGGGAGAAGAACCGTGAGTGACAGCAATGAACCTGCGCCGAAAAATGTGGGTCGCCGCAGCATGCTTCTGCAGAGTGTTGCGATCGCCGCAACCGCCGGTTTGGCGGCCAGCGCGCTGAACCAGCCTGCGAAGGCCCAACCTGCCTCGCAAGGGGGCGGCCAGGGCAAGCCAAATATCCTGGTGATCATGGGCGACGACGTCGGCTGGTTCAACATCGGTGCCTACCATCAGGGCATCATGTCGGGGAAGACGCCAAACCTCGACCGGCTCGCGGCCGAAGGCATGCGATTCACCGACTACTATGCCGAGGCGAGTTGCACCGCCGGGCGCGCCAATTTCATCACCGGCGAACTGCCACTTCGCACCGGGATGACCACGGTCGGCCAGGCGGGTGCCAATGTCGGACTCCCCGACGAAGCGTGCACCCTGGCAACCGTCCTGAAGTCGCAGGGATATGCGACGGGGCAATTCGGCAAGAACCACCTCGGTGACCTCAACAAGTTTCTGCCGACGGTGCACGGCTTCGACGAGTTCTTCGGCTATCTCTACCACCTCGACGCGATGTCCGATCCATACTGGTTCGACTATCCACAGGACTGGATAGACACCAAGGGGCCGCGCAACCTGGTGCATTGCTTCGCGACGGATGCCGATGATGCAACCGAGATGCCGCGTTGGGGGCGCGTGGGCAAGCAGCGCATCGTGGACGAAGGGCCGCTGGCGCCATTCCCCAACATGGCGGGGATGCAGAACTGGCAGACCAGCCGAAAGGCCAAGTACGACATGGAGACGTTCGACAGCGTGCTGGTCGACAACAGCAAGCGCTTCATGGATGATGCGAAGAAGGCGAACAAGCCGTTCTTCATCTGGCACAACACGACGCGGATGCACGTCTTCACGTATCTCTCGCCGCAATACCAGGCCAAGATGAATGCGACGAGCAACTACAACGTTGAGGAAGCCGGCATGGAGCAGCTCGACGATTGCGTCGGCGACCTGCTGAAGCATATCGACGACATTGGCGAAACCAACAATACGATCGTGATCTTCACCACCGACAACGGGGCTGAGGTGTTCACCTGGCCCGACGGCGGCATGACACCATTCCGCGCCACCAAGGGCACAGTTTACGAAGGCGGGTTCCGCGTACCGGCGATCATCCGCTGGCCGGGAAAGGTCAAGCCCGGTTCGGTAGAAAATGGCCTTATATCGGGGCTCGACTGGTTCCCAACACTGGCCGCGGCCGCCGGTGCGACGGACATCACCGAGCAATTGCTGAACGGCGTGCAACTCGGCGACCGGACGTACAAGAACCATCTGGATGGCTACAACCAGATGAACCTGCTGACCGGCAGCGGGCCAAGTGCACGGCACGAACTGTTCTATTTCGGTGGTCCACATCTGGGAGCGCTGCGGATCGACGATTTCAAGTTCACCTTCTTCCAGCAACCCTATGGCTGGCCGGGCGAAAAGGTCACGACCGACATGCCGTCGATCGTGAACCTGCGACAGGATCCGTTCGAACGGACGCCGTCAATCCGCGGCGAAACGCTCAACGACCTTGGCGGCGGATATATGAACGACTTTTACGCGCGGGAGTTCTGGCGCTTCGTCCTGGTGCAGCAGCAGGTGTCACAACTCGCGGAAACTGCTGTCAACTATCCACCGATGCAGACGCCCGCATCCTTCAACCTGCAGGCGGTCAAGGATCAGATCCAGGAGATGATGAAGAGCCACGAGGGGCAATAGCAAAGACCAACGCCTTGAGGTGCCGCCCTGCAATGTCGTGGCTCGCACCGCCCACGAACACAACGAGCCAGCGGAACCGGCTCACGCGAGCGGCGGTGGGCATCCATCTGGTTCACACATCGGATGATGCTGCACCGCCGCTTCCGGGCATCGGTGTCCGGTCAGGACACCAGTTGGGAAATGCTGCGGCGCTTGAAGTCTCACCGTCTCTGCCGATAGCGGTGTGCTGTCCCCGTCGTTGCCCTGAATTGGCCAGCGCGCCTACCCACGGAGTACGACATGGCAGGGCGTCTGGCTATCGTAGGGATAGCAGCAACCGTATGGGCCTTGCATGCGCAGGCCCAGCCGGCAGCGGCCCCGCAGGACACAGCGGCGGCCGATAACGAATTGTCCAAGGAAGCGGAAAATCCGGTCTCGCTGCACCTGACGATTCCCCTGCGATACGAGGGTGACTTCGACGATGGTCCGTACGGGGCGACGAAGAGCACCTTTTCGCTGGATCAGGCCGTGGTGCCATTCCTCCTGAACGACGACTGGGCTTTGATCACACGAACCAAGCTGCCCGCATATTCCGAACCGCCCAAGAAGGTTGGTGACTCTTGGCAGACGGGCCTCGGGAACGGCTACACCACGTTCTTCCTGTCGCCCGCGCGTGGTGCGGGATTCTACTGGGGCGCCGGTCCGGTGCTGTACTATCCCTCGGCGACCAACAGCAATGTCGGGCAAAACACATGGGGTACCGGCCCCTCCGTCGCGGTTCTGAAAAAGGACAAAAGCCCGTGGGAGCTTGGCGCTGTCGTCAACAACATCTGGACATTGGGCGGACCGCCGGGCAGCAGCGATCGTTACAATCAGATGCTGATAAACCCGTTCCTCAGCTTCCATTTCGGGGACGGCTGGTCGGTCGGCACATCGCCCAACATCACCGCTGACTGGCTCGCGAAAACCGGGCAGATATGGACGCTTCCGGTCGGCGGGGGATTCGCCAAACTGTTCCGCATCGGCTCGCAGCCTGTGCAGTTTTCAGTCGATGCCTATTATAATGCGATCCGGCCGACAGCGAGCAGCGAGACGTGGCTGATCCAGGCAACGGTGACGTTCGTCTTTGCGCACGAGTGATTGCTTTGCCGCGTCGGCCTCGCAGTCACAGCCTTGTCTGCCGCCGTGAACGCCACCGTCCGGCCAAAAACGCCCAGGAACCGGCCACCCGCGCGGCCTACACCCGCGTCACCAGCGTCCCCGCCTGCGCATTTGCGACCACCTTGTTCCGCAGCACGCCGATGCCGCCGACATCCAGTTCCACCACGGCGCCATCCGGCAGGAAGCGCCCCAGTTCCAGGCCGCAGCAGCCCCCCACGGTACCGCCCGCGATGATCTCCCCTGGATGCAGCGTCTCATTGCGAGAAATAAACGCAATGATTTGCTCGTAGCTGTGCAGCATGCCGGCGGTGGTGGTGCGCACCCATTCCTCGCCGTTCACTCGCACCGCGACGGGCAACGCATACGGATCGGGCACCTCATCCGCCGTGACGATCCAGGGGCCGATCGCATTGCCGGTATCGAAGCTCTTGCCCTTGGTCGGGCCAAGCCGGCCCTCCATTTCCCGTTGCTGCTGATCGCGCGCCGAGAAATCGTTCATAATGGTGTAGCCGAAGATATGGTCGCGCGCTTTGGCTTCCGGAATGTCCGCCCCACCGGTGCCGATCACGACCGCCACTTCCAGTTCGAAATCCATCACCCGGCTATAGCCAGGCCAGCGCACCACTGCGTCATGCCCGACCACGCTGAACCGATTGCTGATGTACCAGACCGGTTGCGCGCGAGACACGTCCGGTACCGTTGGTTCCGGCAAGGCCCCCACAGCGCGGCCTTCCAGCGCGGCCCTCAGCCGCTGCATGCCCAACGGCGCGTGACTGACGTGCTGGGCGAACACAGAACAATCGCGAATCTGCGGCGGCACAGGCAGCGGCGCCAGGAGTTTCACGCTCGCGAGGTCGAGCGCGAAAGGCGCGATGGCGGGTTCGTCCACCGGCAGGCGGCGCAACAAGGCCATGCCCGTGGCACCACTTTCGATCAAGCCCAGCATGCCGAACTGACCATGGTGCCGCGCGCCCAGCAAGCGCGTGCACGCCGCGGCAGCGTTGATGATCTGCCCCTTCTCCGCCAGCACGACGCCGAGCGCCGGCCCATCGGCGGTCTGATACGTTGCCAGTTTCATGGCGCGCTTCCTCTTCTGCGCGCAATGCTACGCCTGCGTGCGTGCCTTGACCATCCGCAGCGGCGTATAGGTCAGCGCCGGTCGCCCGTCCTGCTGCACCACGCGATTCCTCGTGCGCACCAGCCCGCGGTTCGGGCGGCTGGCGCTGCGGCGGCTTTCCAGAACTTCGCATTCCACGTGGATCGTGTCCCCGGCGAAGGTGGGGCCTTCGACGTTCAATTCCATGTGCAAGAATGCGAAGCCGGTGTGCTGCATCGTGGCATGCACCAGCAATCCCTCGGCAAAGGAATAGACCATGGCCGCCGGGACCACGCGCTGCTTGATGTCGCTCTCGGTCCGGAGGAATTCAGTGTTGGAGAACAGTACCTCGGTCATGCCGGTAACGCCGATGAAGGCAACGAGGTCGGCCTCGGTCAGCGTGCGGCCGATGGTGCGAAATTTGCGCCCAACCGGCAAGTCCTCGAAATAAAGCCCGAGGCCTAGAACTTCATACCCGTCAATCTCCGCCATTGCTTGCTCCCAGGCGTGTCAGGGCGTCACACATAGCCGAGGACCTCCAGCCAGGGCGAGGCTGCGGCTATGAAGGCGCGATTGGCCGCTTCGTCCAGGTGTTCCCGCCAATTGCCGCTGGTACCGCTGCGGAAGAATGACGCGCTGTCTTCGGTGCCGCGCGCGCGGCCATCGCTGAGGCGTTCGAAGCGCGCGGCTTCGCAGCATGCGGCAACGATGCCGGCGCCCGCATCCAGGCCGAGAAAATCGAGTACACCGCACAGCACGGCAGCCGTGTTGTCCAACAGCGCCTCGTAACGAACCGTGAGGCAGGCGCCCGGACAGGCGGCGGCGAAGGTTTGCGCCAGGGCGATGTCGGTCGCCCATTCGCGCGCGAACACCGTAGTGTAGTCCGACAGCGACGGATATGTTGCCTGCATCCACTCGGGCGTGGCACGCAGGTTATGGAACCAGGCGGACACGGCGCAATCACGCCCATCGCGCACCACATGCAGGAAGCGGGCCTCGGGAAAGATCGTGCGAAGCAGGTCGAAATGGCGGACATTGTCGGGCGTCTTCTCGCCGATGGCGCGCAGGTTCTTCTGGGCATTGGCCGCGGCAAACGGCAGCAGCAGCGCGGCACCGAGCAGATAGGCAAGGTCGTCACGCCGGTACAGCGGGAATCCATCGATCTCGTTGAACACGTCCCGGTTTTTCTGCGCAATCTTTTGGTTATGGCTGTCCATGCTTTGTGCCAGCAACGGCGCCAGATGGTTGGCAATGTGGCCCTCGCCTCGACAGGCGATGTGCGGATGGGCATTCAGCAACAACTGCAACCACGTGGTGCCTGACTTCATCGCCCCGCCGATAAAGAAGATCTGTGTCGCGGCGAGCGTGCCGATCTCCGGATGCAGGCGTTGGAACCCGCTCATCATATCGCTCCGTTATTATGCGAATACATGTACAGGTCATTGCGAGGAGCGCAGCGACGAAGCAATCTCCCGCGGGCCCGGCTTCGACAGCTCGTCAGGCAGGAGATTGCTTCGCCGCTTCGCTCCTCGCAATGACATACTGGGGCTGTGTCGCGCTTCTCTGATTTCGAGTACTAGCCCAACACTATTAACCTGCGGTTAATCTCCCGCCTGTTTGCATCTTGATGCCGGCGCCCTGTTGCGGGCACGATGGCGCCGGACATGATCTGGAGCCAGCAAATGCCCGACGGCACCCTCTATATTGGCAACCGCCGCTATTCGTCGTGGTCGATGCGCGGCTGGCTGGCGGTGCGGCTTGCGGCGTTGGATGTGGAGCTGAAGGTGATCCGGTTCGTCCGCCCCGGCCCGACCCCCGCCATCGTCGGTTTGTCACCAAACGGACTGGTGCCCTATCTGGAACATCGCGGCGCGCGCGTCTGGGAATCGCTCGCGTTGTGCGACTACTGCGCCGAGTTTGCGCCGGCGCTGTGGCCGGCGGACCGCATCGCCCGCGCCCAGGCGAAATCGATGGCCGCCGAAATGCACGCAGGATTCCGTGAGCTGCGGCAGGCGATGTGGATGAATCTCGGGCGCGACTTCGCAGGACTTGGCCGCACGCCCGGCGCACTGGCCGATGTCGCGCGGATCGAGGCGCTGTGGGCAGAAACGCGCCAGCGCTTCGCCGCAGATGGACCGTTCCTGTTCGGCAGCGCGTTTACCGCAACGGATGTGATGTATGCGCCGGTCGTGACGCGGTTTCTGACATGGAAGCCGGAGGTGAGTGCCACCACGCGTGCCTATTGCGATGCCGTCCGCGCGCATCCGCTGGTAGCGGAATGGTACAATGCCGCCGCCGCGGAACCGGCCGATTGGTTGGTCGAGGAGTATGAGACCATTTAGCGCTCGTTACCGGCTTTAGCATCACCGCCCGGTTGGTGCGTTCGACCGCACTGTCCGTGCGATTTGTTTCCACGACCAATTTAACACGGAGTTAGCTGGCGGCCGCGGCGCAATAACCGCACGGCTCCCCCCTTCCCTGCCCCACATCCCCGGCCCACAAGATAAGCGGACGCCACGACGCGCCGCCCTCCCGCGAGGACCGGTGCATCAAAAAGAGGAAGCGCATGCCAGCAGATATGCCGCCCGCCACCGGACCGCTTGCCGGGATCCGCGTGATCGACGTCACCAGCGTTGTGCTCGGCCCGTATGCCACGCAAATGCTTGGTGACCTCGGCGCTGACGTCATCAAGGTGGAAAGCCCGCGCGGCGACGACACACGTTGGATCGGCCCGTCGCGCACACCCGGCATGGGCAGCTACTTCGCCAACCTGAATCGCAACAAGCGCAGCATCGTGCTGGACCTGAAACAGCCGCCGGCGAAGGCCGCGTTGCTGCGGCTGATCGATACATCGGACGTGTTCGTTCACAACATGCGCCCCGCCGCGGCGAACCGGCTTGGGCTGGACTACGCGTCACTGTCGGCACGCAACCCGCGCCTGATCCATGCCAGCGCCTCCGGTTTCCGCCCCGGCAGTACACGCACCGACGCCCCCGCGTTCGACGACCTGATCCAGGGCATGAGCGGCCTGGCCTCCCTGAACGCCGGACCGGATGGTGCCCCGCGCTACGCACCCACGGTGTTGGTGGACAAACTCACCGGCCACATGCTGGCGTCGATGATCGGCATGGCCTTGTTCCATCGCGAACGCAACGGCCAAGGCCAGGAAGTGCATGTGCCGATGCTGGAAACCACGCTGGGCTTCCTGCTGGTAGAGCACCTCTACTGGGGCACGCTGTCCGAGCCGGAACGCGGCCTCGGCTATCCCCGCATGCTCACGCCGCACCGGCGCCCTTATCCCACGAAGGACGGCTTCATCAGCGTAATCGCCTCCAGCGATGCACAATATGCGCGTCTGCTGACGGCGCTCGGACGCCCGGAACTGATCGACGATCCGCGCTTCGCCAGCATGGCGGGACGCGCTTTGAACATCGACGCGGTGCTGAGCGTTCTCACCGAAGGACTGCGCACCCGCACCACGGCCGAGTGGCTGACGATCCTCACCGAGGCAGACATTCCCTGCGGCAACGCGGCCCGCCTCGGCGATCTGTTCTCCGACGACTATCTGCGTGACACCGGCTTTTTCCAGCCAATGCGGCACCCCACGGAAGGTGCAGTGACCGTGCCGGCCATCGCGCCGGCATTCTCGGCCAGTCCGCCCACCGTGCGGCGCCTGTGGCCGGCTTTGGGCGAGCATACGTGCGAAATACTGCGCGAGGCGGGGCTGACAGATGCGGAGATCAAGGCAATTGCCGGCCCGACGCCTTCATTGTAACGACAGCAGACAACATAACGACAGCGGACAACGCTGCTGGAGCGCCGCCCGAAGGGGGCCGCTTCTGTAGGTTTGCCGCATCGACGATTTATGTGACAGACGGCATCGCCGTTCGGCGTGCAATATAAATCCGCCGGCGGCGACGCAAGGTCAAGCCGAGAGGAGGTCGCGCAGGACTCACAACCCAGCCTGCGTACACGCGCGCGAACGCTTTGAGTCCGCGCACGGGCGGTGCGGCGAACCATTCACGCTGCCACAATGGATCGGCCTTGCGCGCGGCTCAGGCCTCCATGTCATTGCGAGGAGCGCAGCGACGAAGCAACCTCGTTGGAAGAACCCTCCGACCGCCTGAGGCTGCGTCGCGCTCCTCTGATTCCGGGACCAGGCCGCTCCAATTTGAGAGAAACCGGAAATCAGGGCGACAAGCGAGACATTGCAGCACCGGCGCCGCCCTGATGACCGGCTGCTGCGCCACATCCCTGGCTGTGCATTTGGTAAGGAATGCTTATCATAGGCGCCATCTACCTCCGCCCGCGCCGGAATTCCGGCCGGCCCAACAAATAGGACACGCCCGTTCGGATGCAGATGCCGGAACGTTTTCACAGCCGCACGGATCGGACAACGCGGCAAGAGGCCGCTCGCGGCAACCGCATGCCATATCCCCTGGCAGCCGCGTAATGGACGCACCGCCGGCACCAGAAGCACCCCCCGTCCTTCGTCCGAGCCCCCAGGAGTGGCAGCGCACCCTGTGGGTGATGATGGGCATCCAGCTCATCATGACCCTGTCCTTCACCGTGCTCAGCCCGATCATGCCCCTGTTCTTGCCCGATCTCGGCGTGCACGACCCGCAGGCAATCGATCTCTGGACCGGCATCCTGAACGGCTCCACGGCCTTCGTCGCGGCCTTCGTCTCGCCGATCTGGGGACGCTTGTCGGACCGCAAGGGACGCAAGCTGATGCTGCTGCGGTCCGGTGTCGCAATCAGCTTCTTCACCGCCCTGATGGGCCTGTCGCTGAATGTCTGGCAGTTCTTCGCCGCCCGCGCCTTGATGGGCGCGTTCGCCGGCTTCTCCGCCTCGGCAATCACGCTGGTCGCGACCCAGGTGCCGGAAGACCGCCTCGGCTTCGCCCTCGGCTGGCTCAGCACCGGCCAGCTTCTCGGCGGGCTGATCGGGCCCGTGATCGGCGGCGTACTTGCCGACGTCACCGGCAGCTATCGCATCCCGTTCTTCTTCACCTCGTTCCTGTGTGCCACCGCTGCGCTGCTGGCATGGCTGCTGGTGCGCGAGAATTTCGCCGCGCCCCAGGGCCGCCGAAAGCGCGACTCAACGTTCCGCGCCCTGCGTACCGTGGCTGTGTCTGGCGGGCTGCTGCCATTGTTCCTCGTCCTGTTGTTCGCACAATTCAGCGTGCGCACGGTCCAGCCGGTGGTGACGCTCTATGTGCAGCAGCTCGTCGGCAATGTGCCCAACCTGGCGACGCTGGGCGGGATCGCGTTCTCGGTCACCGGGCTGGGCGACATTATCGCCTCCCCCTTCCTCGGCAAGCGCAGCGACCGCCTGGGATACCGCCGCGTGTTGCTGATCTGCCTGGCGGGCGCCGCATTGTTCTCCATTCCGCAGGCGTTCGCTTACCACTACTGGGAATTCGTGGTCGAGCGTTTCGGCGTGGGCATGTTCATCGGCGGCATCCTGCCGACGGCGAACGCGCTGGTCGGGCGGCTGGCCCCCCCGGACCAGCGCGGCACAGTGTATGGACTGACGGCATCGGCAACGTTCCTGGGCAACTCGCTGGGGCCGTTGACGGGGGGCGCCGTCGCGGCAACGCTGGGACTGCGCTGGGTGTTCCTGGTCACCGCCGGCGTATTGCTGGCGAACCTGGTCTGGGTGGCAATCGCCGTGCCCCGCTCGGCTGACCGGCCAGGTCGATAAACCCACGCCGCCGCCGCCACCGGCCGCATGTCCAGCATCGCCTGCCCGATATGCAGGTACGAGCGCATCAATTCCGGCGCCAGCTTCCACCACAGATGCAATCGAGTGACACAGATGCAATCGAGAGATGCAATGGAGATTTGTTAACGGTCACTGCGATCGAGGCACGCGCATGTGTCTTGCCCCGGAGCAATTTTCACACTTTGTGACGCAAGAAAATCACAGTGCACAGCAAGGAATTTGCCAAATGCAACGAGGAAATTGCCAATGAGGTCCGGGCTGTTTGCCGAGCAACCGCTGTCGCCCGGTGCGCGACGGGCATTGATCGCGGGTTGCATCGGCTTCGCGGTGGACTTCTTTGACATCTATCTGCCCGTCCTCGCACTTGCGCCAGTGACGAAATATTTCCAGCCGCCCGGCCTGAGCGCCACAGCCAGCACCACCGTTTATTTCTTCGTCTTCGCCGCCACCCTGCTGGGCCGCCCCTGCGGCGCCATCATCTTTGGCCATTGGGCGGACCGCCTCGGCCGCCGCCGCATGACCATGATCAGCATTGTCGGCTTCGGTATATTCACCTTCCTGATCGCGTGCCTGCCCGGCTACGCCACGATCGGCCCGGCGTCGCTGATCCTGCTGATCGCCTTGCGCTTCATCGGCGGCGTGTTCATGGGCGGCGAATACACCGCGAACAACACGCTGGCACTGGAAGTGGTGCCAAAGGTGCGGCGCGGTTTCGTCGGCGGTGTGCTGCAAGGCGCCTATCCGATCGGCTTCTTTTTGGTGTCCATGATCACCAGCATCCTGCTCAGCGCCACAACGCCCCCCGAGTATTTGCTCTGGGGCTGGCGCATCGCCTTCATTTGCGGCGCCATCCTCGCCTTCCTGTTCTTGATCTATTACCTGAACGTGCCGGAGTCGCCGCTGTGGATGAGCAGTGAGAAAAGCAGCGCGCCGCTGAAGGACGTGATCTCCGGGGATAACCGGCGGAACCTGGTACAGATTTTCGTCATGATGCTGGGGTTCTGGTTCGGCTCGCAGTCGCTGATCGGCATCATGCCGGGCGTGCTGATCCACCAGTTGCACGTGCCCAGCGAGCTGATGACCAACGGTCTGCTGATCACCAGTTTCGTGCAGTTCTTCGCGTTCGTCGGCTTCGGACTGCTGGGACAGATCATGGGGCGGCGCCCGGCGATCGTGCTGTCCGGTTTCCTGATCCTGATCGGCGGTACCGGGCTTTACGCGCTGGCCGTCGCGCACGCCCTGGCGGGCGGCAGCCTGGTCTCCACCACGTTCATCGCCTGCGTCTGCTATCTGCTGGTGGTCTCGCCCTGGGGCATTGTCACCACCTACATCTGCGAACGCTTTCCCACCAACGTTCGGGCATCGGGCTATGGCATCGGCTACAGCCTGGCGGTGATCGTTCCCGCATTCGCCGGCGCCTATATGCTGGCGCTGTCGCACTTCATGCCGTACGCCTACACGCCTGTCGTGCTGATCGCACTGTCCGGCATACTGATCGTGGCCGGCGCAGTGATGGGCCCGGAAACGCGGGACGTCGAACTGGGGGCGCCCGATCTCGCCGTATCGACAGCGGCAGCAGACTAGCGCCGCTATACTTTGGCGGCGTGCCGCTCCAGCAGTCCCTGCGCCAGCGCAACCGCATCGTCGCGGTTGCGCGCGCCCAGGGCCGTATAGATCCGCGACAACTGCACCTTCGCCTCGTCGATACCGACATTCAACTGCTGCGCCATTTCGCGCACCGGGCACCCATCCGACAGCAATTGCATCAGCGCGATCTGCTGCGGCGTGAACGGCGCGTCGGACGCCGCAGCAGGCGACGGATCGGCCGGGCCCTCCTCCGCCTCACCCGCCCGGCTCTGAACGCCCACCCATGCGTCATGCCAGCCGGGCACCGCTTCCACCGGCATTGGCGGCGCGATCAGGAAACCCTGCATGTCGCAGCTTCCCAGCCGCTCCAGCAGCTCCGCGGTTTCCTCTGTCTCCACGCCCTCCGCGACGCAGCCCATTTCCATGTTCGCCGCAAGGTCCATGATCGACTTCACAATCGCCCGCGAATCGCGTGAGGATACCGCATCGCTGACGAAGGACTGGTCGATCTTGATTTCCGAAAACGGCATCTGCCGCAGCATCTTCAGCGACGAATAGCCGGTACCGAAATCGTCGATCGATAGCTGCATCCCTTTCAGGCGCATCCGCGTCAGGATATCCATCGTCATCGCAGCATCCTTGAACGCCGCGCTTTCGGTGATCTCCAGGCACAGATGCGTGGCCGGCATGTTCCCCGCGTGCAGCCGCTGCTCCAGCCGGTCCGGCACCGTCAGGTCATGCAGGTTCAGCGTGGACATGTTCACCGCAATCGGCACGCTGATGCCAAGCGCACCCAGCACCTGATAAGCGTCCACCGCGGCGCCGATGATCCAATCCGTCAGTGCGTCGATCACCGTGATGTCGCTCTCCGCCAGCGGCAGGAAGCTGCCCGGCGACAGCCGGCCCGCGGTGGGATGCTCCCAGCGCACCAGAGCCTCCAGCTTCTTCAGCGTTTTCGACTTGCGCGACACCACCGGCTGGAAATCCAAACTCAACTCATCATCGCCAATGGCCGCCAGCAGGCGCTCCGCCGAGGGCGTCTGGCCCGCGGTCTGCATCCGGTCCAGCACCCGCTCCAGCTCGGCTATCCGCAGCGGCTTTTCCAGCACCGCCTCGATCTTCAGGCCCATGCCCTGTCCCAGCGCACGCGCGGTGGACAGCACGCGCGGGTCGAAGCCGCTCATCAGCACCAGCCGGCCGCTGTACTGGCGTTCCGCCAGCAGTCGCAATTGCTCCACGCCGTCGGTCTCGCCGAGCTGCAAATCCAGCAAGACGATCTGCGGCGGCTGGGTGCGCAGGCTTTCGGCGAAGGCAGCGGCCGTGGTCACCGCCGAGGCCTCCAGCCCGGTCATGCGCGCGACCCGCACCACCAACCGGCCGATCGCGGCGTCGTCGTCGAACACGAGAACGCGGGTGGTCATGGCCAGGACCTTAGGGCTTGAGGCGAAACCAGTGCTCCAATTGGCGCAGCGGTCGTGCCTACCGTGTCATGGCCGGCGCAGGCCGGCCATCCACGACTTCTGTGCCGTACGCTGCAAAGACGTGGATGGTGCGCTTGCACGCACCATGACACGTGGGGGTCGGTGCGCTCCTCAAGTGATTCGTTTATTCCGCCTCGAACCCTTGGCAGGCGCGGCATGCAAACCAACACCGCGCGGGTCACGATCCCGCCTCCGCCCAAGCGAAACGCCCAGCCGCTTCGTTGCCCGCGACGACAGGTGCGGCATCCAGCACGTCGCGCACTCGCCGCGCCAGTTCGTCGTAGCGGTAGGGCTTATTGAGCAATTGGAACGGACAATCCACCGCGCCGCGGTCGCCGCCGCGCACGCCGGGAAAGCCGGACGTCAGCAGCACTTTCACGCCCGGCCGCAGCGCCATTGCCCGGTACCCCAGCGTCAACCCGTCCAAGCTGCCCGGCATCACCACATCGGTGAACAGCAGATCGGGCGCCGCGCCGCCCGCCAGTACCTCCAGGGCCGCGTCCGCATGCTCGGCCGCCATCACCCGGTACCCGAGCTGCTTCAGTTGCCGCATCGTCGCCTGGCGGAGCTGCTTGTTGTCTTCCACCACCAGCACGGTCTCGTTGCCGCGGGGCACCGCGATATCATCCACGGGACGGCCCGGTGCCGCCGCGCTCTCCGCATGAACCGGCAGATAGATGCGGAACGTGGTTCCCAGATCCGGCTCGCTATACACCGCCAGATGGCCGCCCGACTGCTTGACGAATCCGAACGCCATCGAAAGCCCAAGTCCGGTGCCCTTGCCAGGCTCCTTCGTGGTGAAGAACGGCTCGAAGATACGTCCGATGATCTCCGGCGGAATGCCGCAACCGGTATCGCTGATCTCGATGCAATCATAGGGGCCCGGCGTTACGTCGGGATGCAGCGCGGCATAGCCCGCATCCAGCGTCACGCTGCTGGTGGTGATGTCGAGCCGCCCTCCCTTCGGCATGGCATCGCGCGCATTGGTGGCGAAATTCACCAGCGCCGATTCCAACTGCGCCGGATCGGCCATGACCGGAAGCAATCCGGCATCCAGATGAAGGTTCAGCGCGATGTCCTCGCCCAGCACGCGCCCGAGCAATCGCGCCACCTCGTTCACCAGCGCGTTCACATCTGTTCTTTCCGGATGCAGCGATTGCCGGCGGGCGAAGGCGAGCAAGCGCCGGATCAGCTCCGCACAGCGCGAGGCACCGTCCAGTACCTCATCGCACAGCTCGCCCGCCGCCTCATCATTGCCGACCAGCCGCTTCAGCAGATCCAAATTCCCGATAATGACGCCAAGCACATTGTTGAAATCATGCGCCATGCCGCCGGTGAGGTTGCCGATCGCCTCCATCTTCTGCGCCTGCGCGAGCTGGCGTTCGATCAGCCGGCGCTCGGTGACGTCCTGCATGGTACCCGCGACGCGGCGCACCACGCCGTCGGCGTCCCGCACCGGCAACCCTTCCACGCGCAGCACCCGAACCTCTCCATCGGGCCGCACAAATCGCGACTCCAGTGCTGCCTGCTCCTGGCCCGCCATCAGCCGGTCGATCCAGCCCTGCGCCACCGGATATTCGTCCGGATGCAGGTAGCGGGGAACGGACTCGATGGTCGGCTGGAACGTCTGCGGATCGAGACCGCGCAGGCGATACAGCTCCTTCGACCAGACATAGCGCTTCGTCGCAACGTCCAATTCCCAACTGCCGATGCCTGCGATCGCCTGCGCGCGGTCCAGACGCTCCTCACTGGCGCGCAGCGCTGCCTGAGCCTGCTTCAGCGCCGTGATGTTGATGCGCAGGCCGGCGATTCCGCCGTTCTTCATGCGGCGGTCGGTGGCAAGATAGACGGAACCGTTCTCGCGCCGGTTCTCGTACGCGCCGCGCGCTTCTTCATGCTGCCGCAAGCGTTCGGCCAGCCATTCCTCCTCGCGCCCGCGAGCCTCGAGATTGCTGCCCTGGCTGATCATGCAGCGCAGCAGATCCTCGAAACGCACACCCGGACGCAGCAGGTCGCCGGCGTCGGCATAGATCCGGCGATAGGCCTCGTTGAACATCACCAGGCGGTCGTCCTGATCGAAAATTACGAGCCCTTCGGAAATGCTGTCCACCGCGTCGCGCAGCAACGTCTCCGCTTGCTCAGCCCGTTCCTTCGCCCGCTCCAGCTCCTCTTCCGCCTCGATTTGCTCCGTGATGTCGCGGCCAATCCCGCGATAACCGGTGCAGGTTCCCGTGGCATCAAACACCGGCACGCCATGGATGCTGATATGGCGCATACGGCCAAACCTGTCGGAGCGCCGGTAACGGAAGTCCCGGAATGGCCGCCGCGCCGCGATGTCGGCCTTGTGCGCCTCCCAGTGCTCCGGCGTCGTGCCGTCCGGATACATGTCCCAACGCTTCCTGCCGGCATAGGGCATCTGCCCCGGCCGCCGATCGCCGTGCCCCTCGGAAATCCATACGAAATTGGCGTCCGCGTCCTGCTCCCAGAACCAGTCGGATGCCATCTCGGCAAAACCGCGCAGCCGCCGCTCGCTCTCATGCAGGGCGTGCTGGATGCGCTTGAAGTCGCTGATATCGACGCGCAGCCCGGCGAGACCACCGTTGCGCATGCGCCGTTCCGAGACCAGGATCCAGCGGCCGTCCTTCTGCTGCGTTTCCAGGTCGCCCACGGCCTCGGAATGGATGCGCAGAAAGTCCTGTACCCACTCCTCCTCGTGGCCCGCGGCATCCGGATAATGACCCAACGCAGCCGTGTTGCGTACCAGGGTTTCGAACTTGACCCCCGGCACAATCAGGTGCGCGCTCGCCGGATACATGCGGCGATACGCCTCGTTGCACATCACCAGCCGGTCGTCCTTGTCGTAGATGACGAAGCCACCGGTCAGGCTGTCCATTGCATCGCGCAACAGCGTTTCCGCTTGCTCGGCGCGTTGCAGGGCTTCAACCCGGGGCGTCTCGTTGCTGGAGGTGCCACGATAGCCACGGAACGTTCCATCAGTGTCGAACACCGGCTTGCCGCTGACGACGAAATGGTGCACCGCCCCCTCAGCAGTGCGGGAAAAACGGAACTTGCGGAACGGCCGGTGCGCATCGAGGTCCGCCTTGTGCCGGCGCCACAGCTCATCCTGCGCAGGATCGGCCTGCGCTGCCTCCCACCGCGTCTTGCCGATGGTCACGTCGGGATTCAGCCCGGTTTGCTCACTGAATGCCTCGGCAGCGAGATAGGAAAGCCGGTGGCCGGCATCGGTTTCCCACATCCAGTCGCCGCTCACCTCCGCGACATCCTGGAACTTCTGCTCGCTGTCACGCAGTCGGCGTTCCACCTCGGTACGGAGCGCGATGTCGGCGGCGAGTGCGGCGCGTTCGCGGGCAAGCTGCGCCTCGTGCCGGGCGCGCCGGCGCACCTCGGCCACCAACGCCACGAGCAAACCACTCACCACAATCGACAGCAGCGCGGCGGCAAGTTCAAGTTGGCGCGCATGGCTGCGCACCGGCGCAAGCACTTCGTCCAGGTTCAGACCGACACCCACCAGCAACGGGTATCCGGCGATACGGCGATCACTGTAAATGCGGGTGATGTGGTCCACGTGGCCGATACCGACATGCACGATATC
>Ga0335074_10001402_pt1 | contig 32641 bp, 23 predicted proteins | sample Lox_Sample_23_FD_206715 | JGI IMG/M metagenome (GOLD analysis project Ga0335074, IMG submission 206715) | Soil microbial communities from Loxahatchee National Wildlife Refuge, Florida, United States - Lox_Sample_2.3 | ecosystem: Environmental > Terrestrial > Soil > Wetlands | place: USA... | reverse complement strand
TCCCGTAGGGCGCAAGCCCCGATTATTCTGCGGTAACCCCCGTTGTGCCGTGCTGGCGATTCTGAACAGCGAGCCCGGCGCCGAGAAACTGTCGCTGCAATCTCTCGGCGAGGCGGTGGTCGGCACGGTGAATCTGGCAGAGGTGCAAGGCAAGCTGGTATCGACCGGCATAGCGCCGGAAGATGCCTGGCAAGCGGCGACCAGTCCGGTTCAACAGATCGCGGAGTTCACTGCCGAGCAGGCCAAGATTGCCGGAAGCTTGACGGCGCTGATGCGCGCGCCAGGCCTCTCGCTGGGGGACCGTGCATGTTTGGCGCTGGCCATCGCGCTGAAGGCGCCGGTCTACACGGCTGACCGAACATGGAAGAACCTGCGCCTGGGAATACCCATTCACGTCATCCGCTGAGTTGGGAAAGGTCGCGGCGGCAAAGCTGAAGCCGCGAGACTTTAGTCCCAAAACGGGAATCGCGCATATTTGACTTTGGAGCGCGGAAAATCAAGGGGAGGATCTATGAGGCGGGCGGCCGTCCGGTCGTCGAAATTGGACCCTGTGCTCATGGCGCACAAGCCACTCTCGCGAGCCACCCCGGTGACAACCCTCTAGCCTGGCGGATTGCGAGAGTTGTCAGGGAAAACTCTATTCATCAAGAAAGCTTCGTGCCGTCCGTGGTAAAGAAACCGGTCCCTGGGGATGAGACGGGTTAGGCTTGTGGTCACCAGGTGTTGTACGCGGTGCCTTCGCTGGACGTCAGATCGCTGCCGCTATGCACGTCGATAATGCCGGGCTCGGTCTGGTCGGGCGACATGATGCTGTCATCGGTAACCGGAACCCAGCTGTCGCGCGAGTTGGTGAACGGATCCTTGGGCAGTTCTTTGAGATAGCCGGCCTGCACCAGATCATCCAGCGACTGCGGCGCCTTCTGCTTGTCGAGCGTGTACTGGTCGATGAGCGAGCGCAAGGTGTAGAGATCGTCGCGTAGCACGGTTTCCTGCGCGTGCAGGATAGTCTTCTGGTAATTCGGGATGGCGAGCGACAGCAGTATGACGATGATGGTGATGACCACCATCAGCTCAATCAGCGTAAAGCCACGCTGCCACCTCCCGCGCCGCGCAACCCGGGCACGAGTTGGGGTCCGCAGACGTTTTGTTAATTTCACTACCACGTTTTGTATTTCGTTCCGTCCAGGCCGGTACCCTCGGACTTAGTATAGACGTCGAAGACGTTGCCCCCACCCCAGGAATCGGAATCGGGATCATCCTGAACCGAGCGCAGGCCCCAATCCGTGTTGCCGGTCATGGGGTCGACGGGAATGCGGCGCAAGAAGCGCATCTTCTTGCCATTAGCATCCACGCCCTTCACCAGCGTATCGAGATCCGGCGGGTAGCCCTGGCTGTCGACCTTGGTTTGAAACGCGCCCCGGTCGGCCGCGTCCTTGTAGCGATCGATGGCATCGCGCATCTCCCACAGGTCGCGACGCAGCTCACGTTCCTTGTTGCGTTGGATGACGATGCGCACCACCGGCGTGGCCGCAGCCGTCAAAATCATCAGGATCGTCATGGCGACGACCAGCTCGACCAGCGAAAAGCCGCGCACCCGAGTTGCCTTCAGACGCGCCAGCGACGGCTGCGTCCTCGCCTTTATCGCGGGCGAAGTCGGGTCGGAAGCAAGAAGGGCGCGATTGGGATTGCCTAAGAGCACTGCGTCAATTCTAACCCGTTTGGGTTGTGCTGGAGTGTGGTGTAGTGGGTGCCCCAGGTCCCGCGGTCTTCGAGACCTGGGAGATCTGATTATTCCGAGATACGAACCTCCCAGGTCTTGAAAAACACAAGACCGGGCGCCGGATGCCCCGGGGAACGATCTCCCTCAAGTTAGACGCCCGTCCTAGTGAACCGTCACAATCGCCTGCGAGCCGCTGGCCGGAGACGTTTGTCCGGTGGGAGTCTTGATGCTGGCACGATTGATGCTCAGCGTCGACTGTCCCGGAGCTCGCGCCTGGAAGGTCAGCGTAAACACCGAGCCGTCGCCAGAAATGCCGGGCGATTGCGGTGGCCGCTCTGCCGTTACCGTCAGGATGCCGGTGAGGCTGTCATCACGGTTTACCAGGCTCGGCGCCTGCCCGTCCTGGGCCAGCAACGACCCATTGGAGACATTCAGCAACTGCAGCACGCGCGGGTTATAGGTGATCTCCAGCGGCACCGAGAAGACATTCTGTGCGCCGGTGAGATTCACGTTGACGACGAAGGTAGAACCCACCGCCTGATCCAGCGTCGGCGGATCGAAGCTGACGATGGCGCTGCCCATGGGAGCCGAAGCCGCTGCCGGCTGCACCGCGGCGGTTGGGCTCATCGTGCCCGGGTGGGGCTGGCCTGGCGTCGGCCTCGGCGGTATGGAATTGTTCATCGCGCCTTGCGGCTGGCCGTTGTTGTTGGACTGGTAATTGTCGCGGCGCAGCACGACGTTATTGGCCGTGCCAACATCGATGGCCTTGGTGTTGGAGGGGCTGATCTCCTGTGCGCGCACGATGTGCGGTATCAGGATGAAAACAATCTCGTTGTCGTTGACCTCTTTGGTTTCTTCGGCGAACAGATACTTGAACAGCGGAATCGAAGCCAGTCCCGGAATTCCGGACAGCGAATAGGTCGTAGTCTCTTCCATGATGCCGCCCAGGATGTTGACTTCGCCTTCCTTCATGCGGATTTCATTTTCAATCTTGCGCTGTCCGATGACCGGCTGGTTGATGCCGCCGATGTTCTGATAGGAATCGACCGCTGAAATGTCCATCGCCAGCTTCAGGGTCACATCGTCGAGGCCGTGCACGTGCGGCGTGATGTCGATGTTGACGCCGACGTCGATGTAGGTGAACTGGGTATTGACCAGCGGGTTGATGCCCACGCCGCCGATTCCGGGCTGGAACGAACCGGTCGCTACCGGCACGCGCTCGCCAATCTTCAGCGAAGCTTTCTGCCCATCGGAGGCGCGGATTTCCGGCTGCTGGATCAGCTTACTGCTGCTGTCGGTCATCAGGAAATTCGCGGTCGCGGTGGGGATCGTCACCGAGAAGTTGGTGGCGTTCAGAGTGCCCAGGGTGTTCAGGGTGATCTGTCCCGTGGTGCTGCCGGTGGTCGTTGAAGCCGTCCCGGTACTTCCCGCGGGGCCGGTCACGCTGGTGGTTGAGCTGGTCGTCGGCACGGACTGCTGAAGCCCGACGGTAACGCTGCTCGGCGGATTGATGCCCAGGTTGCGCAGCTTGTCGCGCGATACCTGCATGATGGCGACTTCGACCACCACTTCCGGCTTCGACTTATCCAGATCCTCAATCAGCTTGCCCGCCATGGCAATCTGGTCGGGCGTGCCGCGCACCACGATCGCCTGCTGCGAGGGAAACTGCTGCAGCCGCTGCGTGTCCAGCAGCGTGCGCAGGATGTTCACCATGTCCTGCAATTCGTTAGGCTGGGAAAGATTGCTGAGATAAAACGTGCGGATGACGCTCTGTTCCAGTTCCTTGCGTTTGGCCGCGGTATCGGCGGCAACGAAAACGGTGTTCGGCGTGACCGGCCGCCAGAAAGTTTTCGACTCCAGCGCCGTGATCTCCAGCGCCTGCTCCAGCGTGACGCCGTTGAGATCCACCTTGATGCGGCGCGAGGTGTAATCGGGATCGAAGAGAACATTGATCCCGGCCAGCCGTCCAATCGTCTCGTAAACCGTTTTGGAATCTTCCGTCAGCTTCAGCGTGATGGGGGTCTGCGAGATGGGCGCCAGCTCCACCGGCCCGGTGGCCTGTTCCATGCGCTTATCCAGGTCGTTTTCCAGGCTGGCCTGAGGCGGAGGGTTGGGATTCTGCGCTTTCTGCAGCATCTCCTGAATCTTGTTGATCATCTGCTGCGCGATGAAGCTGGAAGGATCGACGGCCAGCGCCTCTTCGAAGTCGGTCAGCGCCTCCTGCAGTTTGCCGGCGGTCATCAGCAGCTGGCCCTGATGCACGTAGGCGGCCGCCGCCAGGAAGCGCACAAATTCCGCCGCGGTGCGGTAGGTTAGGTCGGCAGGCTTGAGCTTGTAGGCCTGTTGGTAGAAGTTGTACGCCGCGATATAGTCCTGACGCGCCTCTGCCTGTTTGCCCTTCTCGAAGAGTTGTTTGGCTTGCTTATCCGCGGAGGCAAATGCCAACACAGCTACCGTGAGGAGCAGCGCCAGGACACCGGTAAACCGTTTCATCACGATCCTTGAAGACCCGAAGGCAATTAGGCCGAAGCGGCCGCCTCTGCGGGGACAGAGCAGTCCGGCTCGGGTGTGAGACTTGGGCACACGTCAAACGTGAGCGAAGTTTGGTCTCAACTGCACCGCTCCGCGCAGCAGGAACGCAGTCAGTGCCGAATGCGCGATTATAGCATCCTAAGACCTTGTAATCCGTGGCCTTGACCGCTGTCCAGAATGAATTTTGCGTAACTGGCGCAGGCAAAGTCAATGATCGTCGCTACGCCCCTGATGATGATCCTGAGTCCCGCAACCGGACACGCGGCCGGGCCCAGCGGAGTACAATGCGAAGATTGGAGCGAGTCGTGAATCGACCGAAGCTAGTTCCACTGCTGACCGTACCCGTGCTGCTGGTCCTGACCTCCTGCGGTGGTGGCTTCTTCATTCATCCTTCCATCACCACGATGTACGTCAACCCGGCTTCGGCCACCCTCGCTCCCAGCAATACGGTCCAGCTAGCCGCAATTGGCTTGTACTCTGACGGCGCCCGGCAGAACATCAGCGAAAATGAGGTTACCTGGTCCAGCTCGGACTCCACAATCGCGACCGTCAGTTCGCCGGGCGGTTTGGTGACCGGCGTTGGGGCTGGCACGGCGACCATCACCGCCACGGCCACGGTCACGGTGCAGGGCACGGGATGCCAGGTTCAGGTTTCCATTGCCAGCGGAAGCCCGCTCTTATCGAAGGTCTGCTATGGCAACAGCACCGAGACGCTGACCGCGACGATCAACGTCAACGTCTCGGCGAGCAGCGTCGACCGCGCGGTCATCAACACGACCCAGGCAAGCACGGTGTCGCAAGCCACGGCAACCATCTCCGGAGCGCCGGCAAGCTTGCAGTTTTATGCCTACGCTAATGGGGACGCCTCCAACGACCTGACTCAAGCCGTAACCTGGACTTCGTCGAACCCGAGCGTGGCTACCATCAGCAGCGGCCAGACGAGCGGGAACGGACTGGCGACCAGTGTGGCCCCGGGCACCACCAACATCACCGCTACTACCACCAACAGTGCGGGTCAGGTAGTGCGCAGCCAAGCCATCGTTCTCACCGTGCAATAAGGCGCTGAGCACCGCTAGCATCTATGGCAATTTCAGAACTGCCGTAGCCGGTCTTGAAGGGGCAAGCCTTCAGGCATGCCGCAATCGTGAAATGGAGGTGGCTTTAGCCGCTGAGGGAAATCGTCCCTCAGAGCCTAAAGGCGGGCTCAGCTGCGCTGGCGGCGGCTCGGCCAGAAGCCGTGCCCTGTTAAAACGGAGAGACAGCGACTCTGTAATGCCATACCCCGGCATGCTTATCGCGACACGGCTGCGAACAAGTCTGAATTCATCAGCGCCTGGAAGCGCTGATCGTCGGTGGCGAAGTGCATCTGCGCCAGGTCCTCGGAGCTGTCGACGGTGGTATTCTCCAGCGCCAGCTTCTCGCTGGGCGAGCCGCTCATCCTGCGGTAGAGCAGGCCGGCCTTCATCAGCCCTGAGAGGCTCGCGGCGCTCAGGTTGTCGGAGGTCTTCACCGACAGGTCGAAGGTTACGCCGTTGCTGAAGCTCATGGTGTAGTCGGAAGCCAGCAGGCGCTTCTTTACGGCGTCGAAGTTGGCCAGCGCGCCGGCTTGGCCCAGCGCCGAGCGCACCATATTCTGCGTGCCCTTTTGGTCGAGCACGCTCCACACCGGCTCGCTGTCAATACTCGTGATCAGATCGTCGATGGTGTTGTTCGCAGCCAGCGATGCCGCGCCGTTATCGCGCACGTCGATGGCGCCCTTGATGGCCGAGATGTCGCCGAACAGGATGGTGATGGGATCCAGAAACACCATCTCAAAGCCCGAGCCCATGGGATAGATGTCCGACAACAGATATTTCTGCGGCTTGATCTTCCGGGCTTTTGCCTTGGCCAGGAACTCCTTCTGCTGGAACGGCCCTTGCGCGATGCCGACGTGATACACGATATTCTTCGGCCCGCGATAGCTCACGAAGGTGATCTGCTCGGCGTCGCGCTCGGGATCGATGCCCACGCTGCGCAGCGCCGCCTCGAACTGCTTGACGTTGTCCGGGATGACCTGGTCTTTCAGCGCGCGGGCCACGGGCGAATCGCGCAGTTCGCGGTAGTCTACCGAGATGATCTGCTGCACCGCCTGCGGGATCACCGTGCGGGCATTGCTGCTCAGCGGCGCGGCTGACGCCGGAAGGCAGAGCGCGCCGCTCAACAAGCTCGACAAAAAGACGATGCCAAACTGCTTCATAGTTTCCTTGTGACCCGACTCCGTAACAAACATGTGCTGGTCATCGCTGCTGTTGCCTTAGACGGAGCGGGCAGGACAACATCAACCCGCGGTTCGCTGGTGCGCGGGTAGCGCTGGCCTTCAGGTCAGCGTCCAAGCCGTTTATTCCCTTGCTCTGAGCCGGCTTCACAGTTTGCTGAAAAAGTCGCTCGTGTGTGGGTTTCAGGTAGAGCTGACCTTCAGGTCAGCGTGTAAGTCGCTTGTTCCCCGTCCCAGCCGGCTTTAGCCGGCGACAGCGTGTCCCCCGCTGAAGCGGGCTCTCTAACCATCGCATCGCCGCGACGCGGCGCTGAAGCGCCGCACTACCCATGCTCACTCGCTACACTTATTCCAAAACCGGTCCAGCAGTAGTCTTTCTTGGAACAAAAGAAACTTTTATCTTCGTTTGCTAGAATATCAAGTTGACAGTCCAACTTGACACTCGTCCAAGGTTCGCAGAAGTAGTCGTTGTCTGACAGCTTCGGCGGTTCCGAGTTGCGCCATCGTAGCGGGAGAAAAATGGTTTCTGTGGGAACAGGGAGTTCTGTCGTTAGCAACCGTGGTGAATTTTCCTCCGGCCGGCCGAAGCGACTCCGCCAGGGGCTGGCGCTGACCGGCGTAGCCCTGTTCACCTCCGCGTTCCTGTCCTCCTGCAGTGGCTTTTTCATTAAGCCTACGATCAGCTCGATCTATATCACGCCCGCTTCGGTCACGGTGGGGGTCGGCCAGATGGCTTCGCTAGCTGCCTATGCCACATATTCCGATGGCACCCAGAATCAGGTCAGCGGCGATTCGGTAGGCTGGTCGAGCTCGGACACCACCATCGCGACCGTCACTTCGCCCGGCGGTTCGGTGACGGGAGTTGCCATTGGCACGGCGACCATCACCGCCACTGCCCAGGGTGTGAGCGGGACGGCCACCGCCAATGTGACGCTAAGCAACATTACCAGCCTGGTCATCACCCCCAACCAGGGAAGCACCCAAGCCATAACCACGACGACCATCAACGGAGTGCCAGGCCAATTGCAGTTGTATGCCTACGCCAATGGGAGCGCCTCCAACGACGTTACCAGCGCGGTGAGCTGGAATTCGTCGAACACCAGCGTGGCGACCATCGGCAGCGGATCATCCAGCGCCGGCACGATAAGCGCCACGGCCGCGGGCACCACCAACATCACCGCTACCACCACCAACAGCACGACGGGGCAGCAGGTGAGCAGCCAGACTCTCGTCGTGACTGTGACGCAATAACGCGCGGACCTGCGTGGCCACTCGAGCGGAGTGAGATCGCGCTGCGATCGAACGCAGTCGAGAGACCTGCGGTTTGCCCGCCAGCAAACAAGAAGTTCTCTTATGGCGTAACCTCGAACACCGTCCCCAAGTTGTCCGTGCCTCCGCGTTGCGTGGTGCCATACAACGTGCCGTTATTCCAAAGCAAGGTCCCGTAGGGACTTCCGTGGCCTTCCGGAAAGTCGTAAAGGTCGCTGTAGGTCCAGCCGCCGTTGGAAGGCGTCAGTTCGAAGACGTTGCCTCCTTCATTCAGGCCACCGGTAGTGGTCACGCCGTACAAGTTTCCGGCAGGATCGAACGTCAGGCTGGCAAGAAGCGGTCCCCCGCCTAACTCAGTGAACGAATGGAGCACGTTGATGCTCCAGCTTCCATTCGAGGGCGATAACTCGAAAACCGTACCTTGGCCGTCTGAACCTCCGGCAATGGTTGTTCCATAGAGATTGCCTGCGGCGTCAAAAATCAGGCCACCGGATGCGTCTCCTCCATCATCCGCGCTGCCCTGAAATACATAGAGGGTCGTATCCGTCCAACCCGAGCCTGACGGGCTCAGCTCGTAAATCACACCGTAACCGTTTCCTCCGCCGCCGGTCGCACCATACAGATTGCCGGCCTGATCGAAAATCACGCCCGACGAGGGGAAGCCTCCGTTGCCATAAGAAAAGCTCAAGAGCGTGTTGAGCACCCATTGGCCGGAAGAATGGTTCAGCTGGAAGACCGTTCCCAAGTTGTTCGTCCCGCCGCTGGACGTTGTTCCATAGATGTTTCCGCTCTGATCAAAGATTATGTCGCCCACCGGCACTGCTCCATCCGAGCTGTCGAAGCGATGAATTACGGTCTCCGTCCACGGGCAGGAGACGGATCGGCAGATCGTGGCCGGAGGAGTCGCCCGGTAGATCGTGCCGCAGCCCCCATCTTGCTGGCATCCCGTACCGCCAAATTGAGTGGTGCCGTACAGCGCGCCGTCGGGGCCGAAGACCACCCGACTCAGCGGCATATTGCCATCACTTCCACCCATAAACGCATAAAGCGGAGCGAGCGTCCAGCCGGAGCCGTGCGGCGTCAATTTGTAGACCAAGCCGCAACCGAGTTGCCGCTGGCAGTTGCCGCCCAGATAACCTCCCGTTACCGTCGCCCCGTAAAGATTGCCGCCGCGATCCATGGTTACTCCGACCTCAGGTCCAAGACCGTCGGATTCGCCGCTGAAGGAATACAGGGTGCTGTAGCTTTGCGCGCCGGCGGGCAATGCCACCAGCGCCAGCCACACGATGGCGACCATCCACGATATAGGCTGGAACCAACCGCCGCGGAACAAGTAGGAGCGCTTCCTTGCCTGTTGCAAATCGCCTGACATATCGCCTCCCGAGCAAGCCACTCTCGCGCCAGATCAGGAGCCTGTCAACTTAATTTCCACATTGCGGCGTACCCGCTTAAGAGCACTGGAGTTCTTGATCCTCTAGCCCACTCCCGTTTTCTCTCCGCCGCCGAACCGTCTACACTGACTAAACGCCCATTTATGCCTCGTCCCACCCAACCCGCTCCCGCCAAGAAGCCCGGCCGCCGCGATCCCATCGCCAGCGGCGAGCGCGACGCTTCGCAGAACCGCGCCGCCTCGCACAACTACTTCCTGCTGGAAAAGTTCGAGGCCGGCATCGCCCTGCGCGGCACCGAGGTCAAGTCGGTGCGCAACGGCCGCGCCAATCTCAAAGACGCCTACGGCCTGGTCAAGGACGGCGAGCTCTGGCTCATCAACGCCCACATCGGCCCCTACGAGCACGGCAACATCTTCAACCACGAGCCGCTGCGCACCCGCAAGCTGCTGGTCCATCGCACCGAACTCAACAAGCTCATCGGCAAGACGCAGCAGAAAGGCCTCACCCTGATCCCCACCCGCCTCTACTTCAAGAACGGCCGCGTGAAGGTGGAGATGGCTCTCGCCAAGGGCAAGCAAACTTGGGATAAGCGCGAAACCGAGCGCCGCAAAACCGCCGACAAAGAAGCCCGCGAAGCCATCGCCCGCAGCCGAAGGACGTAGCCGTCGCGGCACGATCCGGCTGCGAAGCTGATCTCAATGCCCGGCGTTGCATTAAATTCCCTGTGACGCTGGCCGTGCTTTGACCAAACGAGCGGCCACCGTTGCTTCGTCCAAATCGGTCAAGCCCCTGCCGATAATCACGACCCGATGAAACAAGCAGCACATTGCAATTCTGTTGAGATCTGGCTTGCTCGTGCGATAGAACACGATGGTCCGCATTTCCGGCGAACCGGTTGAATCTCATCTCGCGGCCTGCGGGTGAACTCGCCTTGACCGAGCCCGCGGCCGGGCGGACGCGAATTTAGCCCACCGTGCAGCGAAGCGGAACGGTGGGTAAGCAGTCCCTGAGACCCACGAGCCCCTTCAGGGGCGGCACAAAACGAAACCGCAGATCCCTCGACTGTGCTCAACCACTGCGCGTTCTCACTCCGCTCGGGATGACAGCATCCGCAAGAAACAGGCTCGAAGGATGAAGCCGGCATCAACGTTCGCCGAAGGATAATCGAGCGCCAAGGGCGCGAAAGATGATAGCCCAGCGCTTCAGCGCTGGGTGGGCCGCGTATTTTGGAGACGAGCCCCTTCAGGGCGGCACATGGATATCGCCGCGAGAGACGACGCTCTGTCCCACGCGCTTGCACATTTTCCTGTCTACCTTTGCCATTCATCTGCTACTCTGCGTATCCAAACCGGAGCTGCGCATGCCCGAGAACAAGACCAAAGCCACCGCAGCCAGCGTCGACGCCTTCCTCGACGCCCTGCCCGAACCGCGCCGCGCCGACGCCAAGGCGCTGGCAAAACTCATGCAGTCCGTATCGCGCCAGAAGCCGAAGATGTGGGGACCGTCCATCGTCGGCTTCGGCAGCTGTCACTATCGCTACGACAGCGGCCGCGAAGGCGACATGCCGCTCATCTGTTTCTCGCCGCGCAAGTCCGGCAATGTGGTTTATGGCATGCAATCCGCGGACAAGGCTCTGCTCGAAAAACTCGGCAAACACACGCTGAGCGGAAGCTGCCTGCACATCAAGAAGCTCTCCGACGTCGATGCCAAGGTTTTGAAGACGCTCGTGGCCGAATCCTTCGCCAAGACGCGCGCCCAACACTCGAGCTAGGGCGGCGCGGTCTGTTCGGAGCCTCGCCGTATACTGCTTGCCGATGAACAACTCCAACCCTGACCAGGAACGCCGCCGTCTCGCCGACCTCTACGCCGGCATGTCGGATGGCGAGTTGGACGCCATTGCGCAGGACTCCGCCGAGTTGACCGACGTCGCGCGTCAGGCGCTCGCGGAAGAGCGCAGCCGCCGCCACACCGCGCTTGCCATCGACGAAGAGGCTCAACCGCCAGCCGAGCACATCGCCTGGGAAGACCTGGTCGTGGTCAAACAGTTCCGCGATCTGCCCGAGGCGCTGCTCGCCAAAGGGTCGCTGGAGTCCGCCGGCATTGAATGCTTCTTCGCCGACGACAACATGGTTCGCATGGACTGGTTCTGGTCCAATCTCGTCGGCGGAGTCAAACTTTGCGTTCGCCCGGAAGATGCCGAAGCCGCCACGGAGTTGCTGGAGCAGCGCGTGCCCGAGGATTTCGAGGTGGAAGGCGTTGGCCATTTTCAGCAGCCGGCTTGTCCGCAATGCCAGTCGCTCGATATTTCTTACGAAACTCTGAACAAGCCGCTTGCGTATACCTCCGCATGGATCGGCGTGCCCATCCCTGTCCCACGCCAGCGCTGGAAGTGTCACTCCTGCCAAGCCGAGTGGGAGGACGAGCCTGCGGAGTAGCCGCAGCTCTTATTCTGATTCTCGCTTCGTCGCTGGCCGCTCAGACCATTCGCCGCCTCGACGGCACCACCATCTCCGCCGCCGAGATCGACGCCACGGTTACTCACCTGATGCAGGCGGCCGAGGTCCCGGGCGTCGGCATTGCCATCTTCAACGACCACAAGATCGCCTACATGAAGGCCTACGGCGTCCGCGACAAAGAGAAGAAACTGCCGCTCACGCCCGACTCGGTGATGACCGCCGCGTCGCTCACCAAGTCGGCCTTCGCAACCATGGTGATGGAGCTGGTCGAGCAGCGTGTCGTCGATCTCGACAAGCCGGTCTACCAGTACCTGCCCAAGCCGCTGCCGGAGTACCCGTTCTATCGCGATCTTGCCGGCGACGAGCGCTACAAGCTAATCACGCTGCGCATGTGTCTGGACCACACTACCGGCTTTCCCAACCTGCGCGCCTTCACCGACGATCACAAGCTCAGCATCAACTTCACGCCCGGCTCGCGCTTTGCCTACTCCGGCGAAGGCATTCTGCTGGTGCAGTTCGTCGTCGAAACGGTCACCAAGAAATCGGTGAATGAGCTGATGCGCGAGCACCTCTTCGCGCCCGACGGCATGACGCGCACCAGCATGGTGTGGGAGCCTCGCTTCGACAGCGACTTCGCCAACGGCTATGACGAGTACGGGCGCTCGCTCGGTCCCGAGCGCCGCAAGACCGCCGACGCGGCCGGCGGGATGCAGACCACGCTACACGATTACGCGAACTTCCTGCAGGCCATCCTCGAGGGCCGCAATCCCGACGCCAAGACGCGCGAGCAGATGCTCACCCCGCAGATCCAGATCTTTGAGAAGCACGAATTTCCCTCGCTCAACAGCGAAACCACCGACGCCAACCGCGGCATCAAGCTCAGCTACGGCCTGGGATGGGGACTGTACTTCACGCCCTACGGTCGGGCGTTTTTTAAAGAAGGTCACGACGAAGGCTGGCGTCACTACGCCGTCGGCTTCGACAAATCGGGCACCGGCATCCTGATCATGACCAACAGCTCCAACGGCGAGGGCATCTACAAAGCGCTGCTGGAGACGCTGTTGCACAACACCTACACGCCGATCGAGTGGGAAGGCTTTACGCCTTACGATCAGCTGCCGCCGCGTCCGCCGCTGAAGCGGCACAAGGAAGTCACGGTCGATCCCAGGCTGCTGGACAAGTACGTCGGGCGCTATCGCTTCTCGCCGGAGATCGTGCTGGCGATTACGCGCGAGGGCAACACGCTCTTCGTGCAGGAAAACGACGAGCCCAAGCAGGAGCTGGGCGCCGAGGGCGAGCGACGGTTCTTCTCGAAGACCGCTGACGACGAATACAGCTTCGAAATCGACAGCTCCGGCCGCGTGACCACCATGATCCTGCACACCGGCGGCAAAGACCTGCCGATGAAGCGCATCGAATAGAGTTGGCATGCAACTCGAACGCTCGGCTCTGACATGCGAACACGACAATCGAGCGCCGCAGGCGCGAAAGATGATAGCCCAGCGCTTCAGCGCTGGGTGGGCCGCGTATTTTGGAGACGAGCCCCTTCAGGGGCGGCAGAAAAACCCCACCCTAGCCAAAAGAAGGCTAGGATTGGGGCACCCGATGCCTTCCACCACGACTCGTTCCCTCATGTAAAATAATCTTGCTACCAGGCGAGTAAACGAAGGCACGCATACGTGCCACCTGCAGTCGAAGCCGCTCCCCAGGAAGCACGATAAGGAGCGTGGGCGAGAGACATATGCAGCGCGCAGCCGTGTCCCTCCGCTTCGATCTCACGACATACTCCAGCCCATGTAGACAACCGACCGCAGCTGTCTGCGGGAAAAATCTGTCAGGAGAAACAATGGCCAAGATCGCAAAAACCGCAGATCGCAAGAAGGTAATGGACACCTCGCGGAGCACGGATTGCCCCAAGTGCGGCAAGCCCACCCGCGTAGTGAAGCGCGTCAAAGACCGCGAGCGCAACATTGCCGGCGGCATGTACATCTCGTGTTCGGCGTGCGAATTCTACGAGAAGTTGTAGGTTTGCAGAAATTTCACTGCCGAACTTCCAGGGTGGAGTACGCCTGCAGGCGTTCTGGAAAACTGCAACCGATGGATCCGCGCTTTAGCGCCTGAGGTAATGCTTACTGGTTGCCTCAGCGGCTAAAGCCGGATCCATTTGCTAACGATTATCTGCACCGCTGAAGCGGTGCTCCACCCGACAGTGCCGCCTATTTAAGTTTGCGAAGCGCTTTGAAAACAGAGAAGAACGAGCACGCCATGAGAATGTACGCCGGGATAACGATCAAGAGGATCTTCTTGGGCAGCCCTGCCGAGTCTGAATAATTTCTGCTTCCAACCCACAGCGATCTACACGCCTGTCTTTCCGCCTTCCAATTCCCCTCGGACCTTTGCCTCCACTTTCTCGCGCCAAGCCTCGTCCCATAAATTCCGCTTCCGCAGGTAATGCTCCATGTGCGCCAGCGGATCGCGCGTCGCGTCCATGCGGCAATCGATCAGCGTCGGCCCGCCGCCATTGCGCGCGCGATACACCGACTCCTGGGCCACGCGCCACACCGCAACCACATCCTGGCCATCGACGATCACGCCGGGAAATCCGCCATCGCGCGCCAGCAGACTCACCGGCTTCAGGTAGGGAGCATACTGCCCTTCAGCGGCCGCGGCGTTCCTCATGACATACACGATCGGCAGCTTCCCCGACCCGGCCAACTTCAGTGCCTCGCGCGCTCCCTCCAGCGACGCCTTTTGATTGTCCAGCGCCACCACGACCCGCTGCATCTTCTCCAGCTTGTGAGCCAACGCGATGCCCGTGCCGACCTTGAACGGATCCTCCGCAAGGGAGGTGAAGCCCAGCAGCGCTGCTTCGTTGCCGCAGGGAACCGCATCGCTCCGCAATACGCGCCACGACGCTCCTGCCGCAACCAGTGCCGGCAGGTCGCGCGGCGAGGCGGCAACGGTGTCTGCCGCTGCCAGAGCGGCCGCAGCAGCGACAGCAACCGCTTCGCAGCCGACAACGAAATCGTATTTCACTGCCAACTCAGGCGATTGCGAAACCCGCTCTTGCGTCCGCTGGCATCGCAGCAACGAAGCGTACAGATTGCGCAGCGTCTCGCCGTTCGAGGGCGAAGATCCGTTGCTGCCGGCTTTTGCTTGGGGTACCGACGCAGCCGCCTGATCGCTTGAACTTTTCTTTGGCGCTTGCTTAACCGTAGGATTGCTGCGCTTGCTACCCATACCACCGTCCCGGAGAATTCGTCATTGTATCGCAGCCGGGAGATGCGCACGCAGCCTGGGATGACAGGAATGACGAATGCGGTTTTCAACAGAAATGTGCATAAGGCTGTGGAAAAGGGTGGTGGACTACACCCTAAGTCGTAGAGATTCAAAACTTCGTAACACAGTGCACCGCAGCGGGTGCGAGAAAAAGAGCGGCGCCTTGCCGCGCCGCTCCTGTGCACCCACTTGCCTACGATTGCGGTTCCGCATCCTGCTGCGGAGGCGTCGTCTGCGGCGGCGCACTCGGCTGGGTTGAGGGCGCCGACTGGTCGTTGGGCAGCAGCGACCCTTTCGGCGTGTGCAGGATATTCTGCACATTGGCCGGTATCACCCCCGGCACCGCAGGGGCATGTTGCACCTTGCCCGCTTCGGCGTCAGACATGTTGATGCCCAGCTTGGTCAGCGTCTCGCCCGTGTAATAGTCCAGCAGCACCTTCGCCTTTTCGTAGTTGGCGGCCGAATTCAGCACGTTGGACTCGGCCTGGGTCAGATTGCTCGAAGCCTGCAACACCAGGGTTGGCGTCGAGGCTCCGTAGTGGAACTTCTTCTGCTCGGCGTCGAGATTCTCTTTCGCGTAATCGCGGGCCGCAATCGCCGCCTGCAGCGCGGCATAGTTGTTCTGCAGTCCGAATTGCGCCTGCCGAACCTGCAGCGTGATTGTGTTCTCGGTCTGCTGCAACGCTACCTGCTGCTGGCGATACTCCAGCTCCGAGCGCACCTGGTTGGCCTGGGCGGCGCGGTTGCGAATCGGAATGTTGAGATTCACCCCGATGCCCTTGTCCGGACCGCTGCTGTTAAACAGATTCGAGAATGCCTCGTTGTAATTGCGCGGCACCGAGCCGGGAGTGAAGCACTCGCCGAAGACGTTGGTCTGCGGGCAGGTAGGGATCAAAGGATTTTGCGGACCAGCGAGGCCGGACGCGCCATAGAACGCGAACACATCCAGTGTCGGCAGCAGCGCATTGCGCACCGATTTGCGCGTGATCTCGTAATTGGTGAGCTGAATCCGCGCCGTCGCAATTTCCGGCCGATCCTGCAAGGCCTCCTGAATCAGGTCTTCCACCGGCCGCACCTGATACTGCTCACTCGGTTTCAAGGTATCGGTCGGTATCACCGGCGCCGTCGCCAGCAGCGGATCCTGAATGTTCTTGGTGATGGCATTCTTGATCAGCAGCTGTTCCAGCTGCAGGCTGGTCTGCGCCATGATCAGGTTCTGCTTGGCGCTCTCCACGCCGCTCTGCGCCTGCACCAGCGTAATCGGGGCCATGGTGCCGATGCGCACCTGCTCCTGATCATCCGACAGCGTTTTGTTGGCCAGTTGCAGCTGCCGCTGGTTGACTTTGACCGCTTCGTACGCCGTCACCAGGTCCCAGTAGATGTTTTCCACCTGGGAAACCGTGACCATGATCTGCTGCCGGAAGACCACGTCGGCGATCTCGCGGTTGTTACGGGCGATGCGAATCCAGCGCAGGTTAGGATCGAAGCCGAAGCCTTGCAGCAGGTGCTGCCGCAGCTGGAAGCGGAAGCTGGGCGTCAAGGTCGGATTCACGAAGCTGTACGGGCTGTTGGTGGTGATGTACGTATTGTCGAAGGTCAGCGTCATCAGCGTGCCGGTGGAAAATCCCTGCGAGTAATTGAAGTTGTAGGTGTTGGTGTTCTGATTCAGGGCCGGCACGCCATAGAAAACCGAGCTCTGCTGCGGGGTGGTGGCGTGCTCGCCTTGCAGGGTGCCACCGATCGACGGGTCGAAGTTATCGATGGTCGGACCGAAACCGAGCGTGGAAGTCACGATGCCGGCCACGCCAGCGCCCGCACCGCCGGCGCCCACCTGGGTTCCACCAGCTCCCGTACCGCTCGCGCCTGTCGTAGCGCTGCCCGTGCCTCCCGCCGACACTGCACCCAGATTTCCTCCCTGCGTGCCTTGTATCACGCTCGTAGCCACACCGCGCGCCGAGGCTCCGGTGCTGGTCAGCAGCAGATCGGTGTCGGCAATCGACAGGTTGTAGCGCTGCAGCGTGATGTCGAGATTGTTTTCCAGCGCCATGGCCACGGCATCGTTGATCGACAGGTAGATCTGGCCATCGTGAAACAGCTTGTCGGTCATCGCCGAGTTGATCAGGTTCGGCTGCGGCACGTGGCGCACCGTGTAGGGCGCAATGAAGTTGGGAAATCCGGAGAGTGGCTTGGCATAGTTCTGATTGCCGGAATACAAGTGCGCGGCATTATGCTGCGGCGCCGGAGCCTGCGGCAGCGGCGTCAACGGCGGAGTGGGCGTCTGCGTCCCTGGGGGCGGCATGGTTGACTGCGCACTGGGCGGCGCGGTCTGTCCGGCTGGCGGCGCCGTCGGCTGTGCCGCTTGAGCTGCCGGCTCTGCACTTTGCGGTGTCGTATCCTGCGCCCAGCTCGCCACTCCAATGCCCAGCAGGCACGCCAATCCCAGCTGTAGAGTCGTGCGAGCCATCACCCTTGCAAAACGAGAAACGAACATTGCCTGTCTCCTGGAACTGACACTGCAGTTCGATTTAGCTACTGCGTTGTTGCTGATGAAGCCTGTGTGTAATACGCACGAAGGTGCCCAAAGGTTCAAAACCTCAAGGAACCTATGCCAAAGTGAATCTCTGATTCTAGAGCAGTTGAGGAATCGGTGTGCTAGGAATGCTGCGATGACGAAAAGTTGAGCGCAAGCCAAGGCTCCGGGGCTGGTGCTTTGAAAGGGCACAGCTTTTAGCTGTGCCGTCGCAAGCCCTTTGTTTTTGTCGTCACGAGCGGACTTTAGTCCGCGAGGAATCGGCTCTGCGACTTTTCAGCAGCCTGTTCAGCCGTGCCGACAAAGAACAATAAATTCGGACTGGGGTGGCCCACCCAAGCCGACTGGGGTGGCCCACCCAAGCCGTCGTTGCTTGGGTGGGGCTTTTCGCTTCGAACAACTACGGCGCGGCTTGGCGCTTCACCGGCGGCATCGCTTCCAAACTCTTGCTCACCACATCGGCCACAATCTTATTCCCTTCGGCGCTCAAATGAATGTCGCCGAAAACGTAATCCTTCAAGTACCAGCATCCCGGCGCCAGCTTCGGGCACTGCGCCTTCACCGCAAAGAACTCGGGAAATGCGGTGATGAAACGCTTGCATTTGCCCTCGCACCAATCGCGCCAGATGCGCACTTCGCGCGAGTTGACGTTGTCGTAGATCAGCGTCGCCGGCCACGGATAGACCACCACGCTGATGGGAATGTTCCGCTTCTCCAGCTCTTGATACAGCAGATTCATCTTCATCTTCTCTTTGGCAATCCCGAGCTCCACGCCCAGCGGCGCAAATCCCTCCTCGAACGGCTTATCCTCCACCACCTGGCGATAGGTCCACCCCGACCGCTCCAGATCGAAGACGTTGCCGTTAAATCCGTGGTCGAGATGATAGACCCCGAAGCGCACCAGCGTGCGCTCGCCCAGCTCCCACAGGTAATTCGTCAGCACCAGATACTTGCTGATGAAGTTGCGCAGATTCGAATACCACGTCTGATAGTGGTACTGATAGCGCGCGATCGCCACCGCGCCCGTTGTGTCGTCGATGTCATGCAGCAGCGCGGCTTCGTCCTGCACGTCGGAGATGTCGATGAAGACGATGGCCTCGTCGAACTGCAGTCCTTTGTGCAGCGCAATCCGTGCGGTGTTCAGATAATTGGAAGGCGAATAGCCGCCGACGCCGCCGTTGAGAACTTCGTATTGCGGAAAGCGCTTCGCGAGCCGCCCGACGAAGCTCGTCTCCCACGGCCCCATTGACTCGGTGAAGGAGTCGCCCAGCATCAGAAGGCGCGGCCGCGGATCGGTGAGCGGCACCTCGCGCACCGTCGCGTCGCGGAAGCCCATACTGTCGACGTTGAGCTGATACCGCTCGCGCCCCCAGGCCCGCGTGCACGAGCAGTACGGCTGGAGCGACAGCACGCGCAGAGGATCGCGGCCCAGGCATCCGAAGATCTCCGCCGGCGTCGGCACCGACGATTTGCGCGAGAAGTGGCTGTACGCCGCATCCAGCCCGACGAAAATGATCAGGCAAAGGAACAATGCGAAGAAAAGCAATAGAAGTTTCTGCGCCAGGCTCAGGCTTGGCGCCGCTGCGGCCGTGCTCGCTTCCTTGGATTCTGCCGGGGTCATGGTTACCGAAGTCCTTCAGGAGAAAGATGAATGTCGTCCCAATACACCGTGCCATCACCCGGCCCGCGCGCCAGGTTGATGCGAATTGCACCCTCGCGTCCCGCTTTGAAGGTGCTCGAAAGCTGCCGCCACGCGGGACTGGTTTGGATGGCGGGTGACGAGCTAGTCAAATTGTCGCTGAAGTTATAGATCATCAATTGCGCCGCCGTCGACGCGCCCGCCGTACCCGCAACCCACGCCGACACGGTATAGGCCGCGCCCGGCTCCAGTCCATTGACGTCCTGATACACCGTGCCCGATCCCGTCTCCGCCAGGCTGTAGGTGCCGCTGTGCGCCGTCACCGTGCTCACCGCGGTGCGCGCTGCGTTGGTCGACCACGGCGATGTCGTGCCATCCTCGAATCCCGGATTCGCGACACCGTTTTCCGCCCGCTGCTCCGCCGTCATCAGCACCGGGCTCAGCCCGAAGTCCGTCTTGGTCGAGCACAGAATAAAATTATCCAGGTCATGGCATTTCCCCGGACCAGTCGGACCTTGCGCGATGGCCGCCGCAACTTCCGGCATGACAACATATGCCGAATCCGGTGCCAGTCCGTTCTTCTCCACCTGCTCGACTGCTTCCGTGCAATGGTAGTCCAGCGCCACTCCCGTATATCGCGCCGATTGATAGCTGTTGATTCGCATCTTCTGCGCGGCAGCGAGAAATCCGAAGATGCGATATCCCTCGATGCCGCCGGGCGACGCCGCATGTTGGCACTGCCACGCCGGCAGCACGATCAGGTTCTGATGCTGCGCTCCGAGCTGCGACCAGATCGCCGACCTCAGCGGCGAAGGATGGTCGTCGCTGATCGTCGTGCGCACCCACCCGCGCAGTGAAGCCGTATCGGCAAATTGCAGCACCAGCATCGCCGCGATCAGCAGCGTCGCCCATGCTCTGCGAAACAGCAGAAACGGCGCCGCGAGAATCGCCGCCAGGATCGCGTAGTACGGAGCCCAGAACAGTCGCCCGGTCGCCCGCAACGGTGCGAACAGTGGAGTCAGCTTTCCCTCGGGATCGAGGTCGATGATAGTCCGTCCGCCCAGCGTGATCTTGGTCGACAGCGCCAGCAGCGTCAGCAGCACGCAACACGCAGCCAGCGGCACGAACCAGCGCTTGTCCGGCAGCTTCAGTTTTCGTTTGCCGGCAATCGCCGCAATGATGACCACCGCCGCGATGATCAGCACGCCTGCGCCAAGATAGTTGTAGCCCTCATACTGTCCGGGGCTGGCGCTGTGCAGCCGTGGAAAGATGACCGACGTCCAGGTTCGCGGATCGAACGGCGCCAGCAGGTTCATCGATAGGTCGCGATATCCGCCGCTGGCATAGCCTTTGCCGCCGCTGATCACCAGCCCCAGCGAATACGCCACCAGGAATCCGATCGCGATCAGCATCGCGACCACGCCGGCAGACTTCATCACGCTGAGTCGCTTCTGCCACAGCAGGCTCGCCACACCGGCGATCAAGAGCAACAAAACCTGAAATGCGATATAGGGATTGATGCCAGTGGCAATCGCCGTCAGAATCGCCGCCGAGATCACAAAGCGCCGCACCGCGTTCGGCGCTGCCTGCTGCGCCCGCGCGAACACATACAACGCTGCCACCAGCAGCCACTGATTGCTCAGCGAGTAATGTCCCCAGAAGCGATAGTTCAGCGGCGGCGCCAGCAGAAAGAAAGCCGCGACCAGCGCCGCCGCGAAAACGTTCATGTTGGCCAGCGAGCTTTGGGCCTTGCTGCCCGTCAGGCCAGAGCCGGCCTTCCTCGCAGAGTTGGCATGGACGGTAGAGCTAACCTTTAGGTCAGCGTCCGCGACGCTTATTTCCCCCTCTGAGTCGGCTTCAGCCGACGGCACCTGCTTTGTCCCTCGCTCGTCGGCGTCGCGTTGAAGGGGCACGGCTTCAGCCGTGCCGTCCCGAGCCCCCGTGACACCGGGCTTTAGCCCCTGCGGCGTCTCTGCCCGCTCCACCATCATTCGCAACAACCGAAACGCGAAGAAGAATTGCAACGTGCAACACAGGATCACTTCCAACCCAAAATACTGTGCCGGTTCCGGCAACAAAAACGACACCGGCTTCAGCGCCACCGCCATCAGCGGATTCAAATCCTCCAGCGCAACCGACTCGCCCTCGGGATATCCCAGCCGGTCGGTATAGGTCAGCGGCCAGTGCAGATGCGGGTCCTGCCGGTACAGCTCCCATCCGATGTAGTGATACGCCGGATCAAACGCGATCCAATTCACGTTGCGTGGATTCAGCGGCCGCGGTCCCATCACCAGCAGCGCATACAGGAAGCCGGCAACGAACGCAATGGCCAGGTCCAGCACCAGCGATTCGCGCCGAATCGAGCTCGGCGTTGCGGCTGACTCTCTAACGTTCGTCTCCGTGGGAGTGCCGGCAGCTGGGGACATTTGCATCTTCATGGGCACTGAGGCGGCGAGGCCGGGAACATAAGCTGTGGCAGAGAGGACACTGCTGGCGCCAACGAGGGTAACACACCGAAGCCGCAGTTCGCTCCTCGCTCTTCGCTACAGCCTTCGGCTCCTGGGAATTGCCGGGCGAACTACGGGCGAAGCGGGTGCCCCACTCAAGCTTCCTTTGCTTGAGTGGGACGGTTCACCAATCTAACAGCTACTGGCCAGCCGCGCCGGCTGCCGCTGCCTCATCCTGCAACTGGCAATTGTTTCCGTAGGTGAACGAGTGCAGCGTCAAACCCGCGCCCTCCGGCTCCAGCGAAATCAAATGCGCGGCGAACCGCGGGCTGCGCACCAGGTAATACATCCTGCCTTCGGTCACCTCCACGTAGGCTCCCTTGGCGTCGAACTTCACATCCGCGCCGGCATCGTCGTTCGAGAACGGTCCGCCATCCTCCACCAGATACACTTTCAGCTTCTTGGGACCGTTCAGGCTCATCACCGCGTACATTGAGCGCGCGTGATATCGCACCTCGGCGTTCGCGCCCGGCCCCTCCGACGTCATGCCATCTTTCTCGACCTTCCACTTGCCCACCAGCTCCACGCCTCCATCGGGCGGCGAATGCGGCGGCGTGAACTCGGCCGTGTCGCCGGCGTGATGCCCATTCATGTCCTCCACTGCGCCGCGCCCATGAATTTCGCCGACATATGTCTCCTGCGTCGTATTCCCGCATTGCGCGCTGAACTCGTCTTCCGCCGGGTCGAGCGGAATCTTCAACACCTCGGGATGCGCCACCGCCAGCAGCTCGCGAATCTTCGTCTCCATCTGCACATTGTTGCCTTCGCCGAAGACCTGCATCACGATCTGTCCCTGCGGATCGATGAGGTAGCGCTCCGGCCATCCTTGCGATTGATACGCCTGCCACGTCGTGCCCTTCTGATCGGCCACGATCGGCCACGGCAGCTTAAATTGCTTCGCTGCCTCGCGGACGTTGTTTACGTCGAAGCCGATCTCGAACTCGCCGTAGTGCACCCCGATCACCTCAAAACCATATTGGTGATACTTCGTGTACCAGTGCTTAATCACGCCGAAGTCGCGAATGCAGTTAATGCAGGTGTATTCCCAGAAATCGATGAGCACCACCTTGCCCTTATAGTCCGCGATGTGGTGTGGCGTGGATTCATCCAGCCACACCACGCCCGCACCAAAGTCTGGCGCGGGATGCACGTTGAGACTGACCTGCGCGGCCGCGGGCAGCGCCAGACACAGCAGCAGCGCTAAGGCAGCCAGTTGATACTTCGGTTGTGCAGCGTTTCGCAATGTATGACCGCTCACGGTTCCAGCACTGCGGCTCCATGAATCCATCTCCACCCCCGCAGACTTCGACTTACAGCATATGACGAGAATATAGCTTGTTTGGTTAGGACGAGAGCATTCTGCTTCAATCCGGGATGGAGCACCGCTTCAGCGGTGCAGGTTGGACCCTGCAATAGGCGATCGGCTTTCGCCTCTCCTGTACGATTAGGCGATGCGCGCCGTTGCCCTGCTGGGACTTCACGCCAAGGAGCGCGATGTCCGGCGATTCGAGTTGCCGGGCGTCAACCTGTTTTCCGGCAACGAACTCGATCCCACTGACCAACCTGATGCTGCGCTGATCTTCGGCGGCGACGGCACCGTACATCGCCATCTCGCCGGCCTGGCGTTGAAACAGATTCCGACGCTGGTGGTGCCGGTCGGCAGTGGGAATGATTTCGCGCAATCGATCGGCATCCATGATGTCGCGACGGCGCTCAACGCCTGGCAGCGCTTTGCCGCAGATGGCAACAACATGCGTGCGATCGACCTGGGAACGATTCAGCCGCTGCAGCCCGCGACGGAACGGGACGCTGCCGAGATCAACTTGGACGACGCCAATGCCAGTGACGTGGGATGGCGCGGCGAATCGATAGAGACGATGCACTTCGTCCCCGACGGTCCGCGGCACGATCTGCCACAGATGGGCCAGCGGATCATGCAGTCGCAGCTGCGGCGCGCGACCGCAGCGCAGGATGAGATCGCGCGCACTGTGGTCTTCGCCTGCATCGCCGGAACCGGGCTGGATGCGGCGGTCAACCGGCTGGCGCTGAAGCAGTCGCGCTGGCTGCGCGGACACGGCGGCTACGTGGTGGCGCTGTTGCAAACGCTAGGAAGCTTTCAGCCGCCGCACATCAAGGTCTCCGTCGAAAGCGACGGTGTCTGGCAAACTGCGGTGGATGAGCGCGGATTTCTCATGGCCGCCGGCAACGGCCCGCAATATGGTCACGGCATGCGGCTGGCGCATCGGGCGCAGATGGACGACGGCCTGCTCGATCTCTGCTTCGTGCGTCTGCTGGGCAAGCTGCGATTGCTGCGGCTGTTTCGCGTGGTCTATCGTGGGCGCCACCTGGGGATGAAAGAGGTTGCGTACTTCCAGGCGGCGCGGCTGCGGATTGAGACCGACCCGCTGAGCGAGGTCTTTGCCGACGGCGAATACATTTGCCAAACCCCGGTGGAGATTGGCGTGCGACGGAAGGCGTTGCGCATCATTTGTCAGTAATCCTAACCGCGAGGGTGTTTTGCCTGATCGCACGATCACCGTCAACCATCGGGGCGCGGCTCGACTCCGCGGCGGACATCCGTGGGTCTATCGCTCCGACCTGGCTGACTCGGCGGATGCGGCACCCGGCGCGCTGGTGTGGGTGCGCGATGAACGCGGCCGGCGGCTGGGGTCGGCGCTGTACAGCAGCGCTTCGCAGATTGCGATTCGGCTGCTGAGCTCCGGGGAAATTTCCGAAGATGCTCTGCCCGATCTTCTGCGCGCGCGAATTGCGGACGCGATTCGCTTTCGCCGGCAGATCGGCGATGACGGCACGCTCCCGGGCCTGGAACCCCGCGCGACCCAGGGCACCCTCTGCGATTCGTACCGCGTAATCTTCAGCGAGGCTGATCTGCTGCCCGGCCTCATCGTCGACAAGTACAACGACGTGCTTTCGCTGCAGGCGCTGACCCAGGCCTTCGACCGCGAAGATCTGCGGGAGTTGGTGGTGGAGTCGCTCGCGCAAGCCTTTCCTGATGCCAGTATCGTCGAGCGCGTTGATTCGCACATTCGCGAGTTGGAGCAGCTGACACCGCGCGAATCGCAGCTGGTACGGGTGGCCCGTTCTGTCATCCCGAGCGCGGGCGCGCATGCAACCGCGTCGAGGGACCTGCTGTCTTCCTCTTCTCTTTCTGGGCCAGCGTGGGACGGCAGTGATCGATCGAAGACCATCTTCACGCTCAACGGCGTTCGCTTCCATTACGACGCGCTCAGCGGGCAGAAGACGGGCGCGTTTCTCGATCAGCGGGAGAATTACGCGGCGGCGGCGCGTTACGCGCATGGCGAGGCGTTGGACGTCTTCACCTATCAAGGCGGATTTGCGCTGCACCTGGCGCGGGTGTGCGAGAGCGTTACTGCGGTCGATGCCTCGCGTGCAGCGTTGGAGGTCGCCGAGCAGAACGAGCAGCTCAATCGCGAACAGCACCGCGCAGGAGAGATTGAATGGATCGAAGCCAACGCCTTCGATCTGCTAAAGGATTACGCGACCGCCGGCCGGCAATACGACACGATCGTTCTCGACCCTCCGGCGTTTGCCAAGACGAAGCGCGCCGTGCCCACCGCGCTCCGCGGCTACAAAGAACTGAACCTGCGCGCGCTGAAGATGCTGCGTCTTGGAGGCACGCTGGTTACATGCTCTTGCTCGTTCCACGTGAGCGAAGGGGAGTTTCTGGAGATGCTGGGCTCGGCCGCCGCCGACGCCGGACGCGTGGTGCGCGTGCTGGAAAAACGAGGAGCCGCAGGCGATCATCCCGTCCTGCTGAATGTTCCGGAGACGGCGTATCTGAAGTGCGTGATTTGCAAAGTAGAGGATGTGTAACCATCCAACACACAGGCGACCAAAGGCGACGCAACGGGACATCTGCGGGGCGGCTTCGACTTTGTCGCCCGCGCCAAGTTCGACGCCTGGAGTGCGATGAAAGGGACGCCGGCGAACGACGCCATGCAGCAGTACATCGATCTGGTCGCGACACTTCAGCATTAGTACAGGATGATCGGCGATATGTAGAATGCCGGACTGGCATTATCCTCGGATAGAATCATTCGGTATCAGCCGATAGCTGATCGCCGCATGCTCACCACGCTCGCAATCTCTAACTATCGGTCACTGCGAAATCTAGTCCTCCCGCTGCAGCGGCTAAACGTCGTGACTGGGCCAAATGGCAGCGGCAAGTCAAATCTATATCGCGCTCTGCGATTGCTAGCTGACACGGCACAAGGACGCGTGGTTCCGTCGCTCGCTCGTGAGGGCGGTCTGCAATCAACTTTGTGGGCTGGCCCCGAGACTATTAGCCCAGCGGTTCGGCGCGGAGACTATCCCGTCCAGGGAACCGCGCGGAAACATCCGGTCAGTCTTCGAATGGGATTCGCCAGCGAGGAGTTCGGCTACCTGATCGATCTCGGTTTGCCGTCTCAGCACAAGTCCCCCTCGGCGTTTACGCTCGATCCGGAAATCAAGCGCGAGTGCATCTGGCATGGGCCAATGATGCGGCCTGCCAGTCTGATTGTCGACCGGCAGGGAGCGCTGGTTCGCGTTCGGGCTGACGATGGACAATGGCGGCTGGTGACGGATCGGCTGGCCTCCTACGACAGCATGATGATGCACGTCGCCGATCCGCGAAGCGCCCCGGAGACGCTGGCCTTGCGGGAGTCGATCCGGGCATGGCGCTTCTATGATCATTTCCGAACGGATGCTGACGCCCAGGCGCGATCACCTCAGATTGGAACGCGCACGCTCATCCTCAGCAACGACGGTACCGACCTTGCGGCCGCGATTCAGACCATTCGGGAAATTGGTGACGACCAAACCCTGAATGCGGCCGTCGCAGATGCTTTTCCGGGGAGCATCTTGACGGTCGAAAACGAAAGGGGACGTTTCGCCCTGTCGATGCATCAGCACGGGTTGTTGCGGCCTCTCGGCGCGGCTGAGCTTTCGGATGGGACTTTGCGCTACCTTCTTCTGGTGGCGGCATTGCTGACGCCGCGTCCGCCCGAGTTGATGGTGCTGAATGAGCCCGAAACCAGCCTGCATCCCGACGTGCTGCCCGCACTGGCACGGTTGATGTTGCAGGCTGCCGAGCGCTCCCAGATCATCGTCGTAACACACTCGCGTCCGCTGATCGCCGCGCTGAACGAGCAGCCCGGATGTCATTCGATCGTCCTCGAGAAGAGCTTCGGCGAGACGCAGATCGCCGGAGCCACGGAACTCGGAGTTCCGGCCTGGCAGTGGCCCAAGCGCTAAAGCTACTGAATCAGTACACATCTAGGCCCAATTCGTTCCTTGGCCAAGACAGATTGTAAACTGTAAATCATTTATATACAGTTGTTTATAGACTGTTAAGAGATGTTTCATCAATTGACTTTACATAACTTGACATAATGACGCTAATATTTTATGCTTCCTTTGCGCTGATAAAGCGTCTAAATGTTAGCAGCGATAAGTACAGACCCAGTACAAATCGCGCATAACATCATTTGTTCGAATCGTTTGGAGGATTGAGAAGCCATGACAGTCTTGACGCGTTGGGATCCCTACCGTGAGTTAAGTGCACTGCAGAACCGCATGAGCCGGCTTTTCGAAGAGCAGTACGGCGGTGGCCGCGAGGAGTCGCTGACGGCAGGAGCGTTTGTGCCGGCGGTCGACATTTACGAGGACGAGCACAGTATCCAGCTCAAGCTGGAGGTGCCCGGAGTCGACGAGAAGGACCTCGACATCAAGGTCGAAAACAACACCCTCACCGTGAGTGGCGAGCGCAAGTTCGAGAAGGAAGAGAAAGAAGAGAACTTCCATCGGGTGGAGCGCCGTTATGGCAGCTTCAGCCGTTCGTTCACGCTGCCCAACACGGTCTCCACTGACGACGTTCAGGCCGACTACGATCACGGCGTGCTGAAGATCCGCCTGGCAAAGCGGGCCGAAGCCAAGCCGAAGCAGATCAAGGTCAACATTGGCCAGAAGACGATCGACGGGAAAAAGGAACCTCAGGCCACAGCCAAGTCAAGCGCAGCTTGACGGCTTGCCCAGTTCGCGGTTGGCGAGCTGGGGGGCTTGAGACAGGTTTCGCCCCTCCGGAGATTCCAGGAGGCGGACGAACTGGGGAGTTCGAGGGGAGGTGGGTCTCAGACTTGCCTCCCCTTTGTTTGCTAAGAGGAACTCTCCGAGGGGCGAGAGCTAGAAAACCGTTGTCGGTTGTCGGTTACCAGTTGTCACTTACCGGTTCACTGTTACCTGTTGTTGGTTGCCGGTTGCCGGTTGTCACTTGCCGGTTCACTGTTACCTGTTGCCGGTTGCCGTTGAATCGACAGACAGACTTCGCGGCAGGTTGCCTTCGCGAGTTGGAATGAGTCCAGCCGCGCAGCCGGGGTCCCCGACAAGTCCCTCATTTGGACTTGTTGGGGTGGTGGAGCGGCGGGATGAAGTTAGCCCGGGGCGATAGCCCCGGGTAGCAGCGGAAGAAACTGGAGCCGCGGCAGCGGCGACACGGTTTCGTCGCGACAGCGCGACGTCGGGGAATCCGCGGCCCTGGGCAATGACGTACGAGTTTAGAACACTCGAGCGCCGGCAGGCGCGGAGTCAGTTCAGCCCAGGACGAAGTCCTGGGTTAGCCGGAAAGATCGAACCGAGTCCCGTAGGGACGACAGGCGCGCGCGAAACGGAAATCCGTCGGCTCGGTTACGGACGTACGACGCTGCAGGATCGAGCGCCGTAGGCGCGGAAGATGATAGCCCAGCGCTTCAGCGCTGGGTGCGCTGCCCTACAAAGGCTGAGCCCCTTCAGGGGCGGCACAAGGCGCGACATCAGCTTTACCCAGGACGCGGTCCTGGGACAATCGTGGCCAGTGGGATCTGCCTGGCCGAAGAGAGAGGACAGGCACCAGCCTCGATTCGCGGTGGTAGCGAAAACTCGCAACAGCAATCGCTCCCGCGAATCTAAACCACTGGCCACGATTGGAAAACAGTTGCCGGTTGTCAGTTGTCAGCTAGTTACGACCGCTGCCGAGCGGCAACGGGCGCGCTTAGAATGACCTTTACGACATTCCGACAGGATCAAATTGGGCGCCGGCTTCCCTACTGACAACCGACAACTGACAACTTTTTTACTGGAGCAATACTATGCCCATCAGATGGGACAAATTAACCGTTAAAGCGCAGGAGTCAATGCAGCGGGCGAACGATCTCGCCAGCGAGCATGGCAATCCTGAGCTGCAGCCGGTGCACATTCTGGCTGCGCTGGTTGAGGATCACGAAGGCATCGTCGCGCCGCTGTTGGAGCGCGTGGGGCTGCATGCCTCCGCTGTCCAGGCGCAGGCGATGGGCGAGATTGAGAAGCTGCCGAAACTCTCCGGCAGCGGCGCCACGCAGGCGCATCTCTCCGACGCGGCTTCGCAGTTGCTGGAGAACGCCTTCAAAGAGGCGGCGAATTTCAAGGACGAGTACGTCTCCACCGAGCACCTGCTGCTCGCGATGGCCAAGCTAAAGCGCGACGCGGCGCAGCAGATCCTGGCGCACGGCGGCGCAACCTACGACAACATTCTGCGTGCGCTGACCGCGGTGCGCGGCAATCAGAAGGTCACCGACCAGAATCCCGAAGCCAAATATCAGGCGCTGGAGCGCTACGCCAAAGACCTGACCGAGCTGGCGCGCAAGGGCAAGCTTGATCCCGTGATTGGCCGCGACGAGGAGGTGCGTCGCGTGGTGCAGGTGCTGTCGCGCCGTACCAAAAACAACCCGGTGCTGATCGGCGAGCCGGGCGTGGGCAAGACCGCCATCGTCGAAGGACTGGCACAGCGCATCGTCTCCGGCGACGTTCCCGAGCAGCTCAAGAACAAGAAGCTGGTCTCGCTCGATCTGGGCGCGATGCTGGCCGGCGCGAAGTATCGCGGCGAATTTGAAGATCGGCTCAAGGCTGTCCTGAAAGAAATCGAGCAGTCGCAGGGGCAGATCGTTCTCTTTATTGACGAGTTGCACACGCTGGTGGGCGCGGGCGCGGCCGAGGGCGCGATTGACGCCTCCAACATGTTGAAGCCGGCGCTGGCTCGCGGCGAGCTGCGCGCCATCGGCGCCACCACGCTGAACGAATATCGCAAGTACATTGAGAAGGATGCTGCGCTGGAGCGCCGCTTCCAGCCGGTGTTCATCGGCGAGCCGACGGTGGAAGACACTATCGCCATCCTGCGCGGCCTGCGAGAGAAATACGAGGTGCATCACGGCGTGCGCATCAAGGATTCGGCAATTGTGGCGGCGGCGACGCTGTCGCATCGCTACATCACCGATCGCTTTCTTCCCGATAAAGCCATCGACCTGATCGACGAGGCCGCGGCTTCGCTGCGCATTCAGATCGACTCCATGCCGACGGAGATCGACCAGCTTGAACGGCGCGCGACGCAGCTCCAGATCGAGCGGCAGGCGTTGAAGCGCGAAGACGATGCCAACTCGCGGGAGCGGTTGGCGATTGTCGAAAAAGAGCTGGCGCACATCAAGGAAGATGCGAATGCGCTGAAGGCCCGATGGAAGCAGGAAAAAGAAGCCATCGCCAAGGTGCGCGAACTGAAAGAGCGCATCGAGCAGCTGAAGACGGAAGAAGTAGACGTCACGCGCAAGGGCGACTTCGAGCGCGCCGGCAGAATCAAGTACGGCGAGATTCCGAAGCTTGAGGCGGAAGTGGCCAAGCTGAGCGCGGCGATGGATGGCAAGCAGTCGCGCATGCTGAAGGAAGAGGTCGACGAGGAAGACGTCGCCAAGATCGTCAGCAAGTGGACTGGCATTCCGGTATCGAAGATGCTGGAAGGCGAGGTTAAGAAGCTGGTCACCATGGAAGAGCGGCTGAGGGCGCGGGTGATTGGCCAGGATGAAGCCATCGAGCACGTGTCGAATGCGATTCGGCGCTCGCGCGCGGGGCTGAGCGATCCGCGGCGGCCCATTGGCTCGTTCATCTTCCTCGGCCCGACCGGCGTTGGAAAGACCGAGCTGGCGCGCGCGCTGGCGGAGTTTCTCTTCGACGACGAGCACGCCATGATCCGCATCGACATGTCGGAGTACATGGAGAAGCACGCGGTGTCGCGGCTGATCGGCGCGCCTCCGGGATACGTGGGTTACGAAGAGGGCGGGCAGCTGACGGAAGCGGTGCGCCGCCGGCCGTATTCGGTGGTGCTCTTCGACGAAATCGAGAAGGCGCATCCCGATGTCTTCAACGTCTTCCTGCAGATCATGGACGATGGCCGGCTGACCGATGGTAAAGGCCGCGTGGTCGACTTCAAGAACACGATCATCATCATGACGTCGAACATAGGCTCGGCGTACTTGCAAGACCTGGGCATGGAGCCGAGCGAGGAGCGCATCGAAGAGTCGCACAAGCACGTGATGGAGGCGCTACGCGCGCACTTCAAGCCCGAGTTCCTCAATCGCGTGGATGACATCATCATCTTCAATCCGCTGGGCAAGGAGCAGCTGGCGAAGATTGTCGATCTCCGACTCGAAGACTTGCGCCGCCTGCTGGCCGATCGCAAGATCTCGCTGGAGCTGACGCCGGCGGCGAAGGAGATGGTCTTCACCGAAGGCTACGATCCCAACTACGGCGCGCGTCCGCTGAAGCGCGCCATCCAGCGCCTGGTGCAGGATCCGCTGGCGATGAAGATCCTCGACGGCGAGGTGCTGCACGGCGATCACGTGGTGGTGGACCTCGACAAGAAGAAGCAGCAGGTGACGTTCAAGGTTGCGAAGCGTGTGGGTGAGCCGGCGGCGGCGGTGAAGTAGGCACAATTTAGTCCCATTCATTCGAAAACCGCGAATGAGTGGGGCACCCGGCGGCTTACCTAGATCGCGGCAGGATGTGCGAGTCTTCCGGAACCAGCGTGTCTATGACGGCCGTGGGGTTACCATCACACGAGACCTCGCAGGATATGGTGGTAGCCTTGAAAAGCCAACGGTCTCGAAGGAAAGCAGGTCCCATGCTGGGTGTCCCATCGATACCTGTGTTCTCGCCCTGTTGGTGGAGCTTCGCAATTTTTCGGATTTCCTCCGGATAGATAATCTCATCCATTCCGCCCCGAAAGGCTTCCCAACCAGCCTCGACCGCGCGCCGCGGAAGTCCAAAGCCATTGTTGCCGTCTATTCCAAAGTGATCGACCATCAGTCCGCAGTTATACCGGTATCTGATACTTGGGAACTTTGCCGCTCCTAGGCCTGCGTTCTTGAGGCCCAAAACAAACCATCGATACGGCACGGATGGATCGTATGTCCCGCCCTTTATGCCTTCGACTTCCAAGTACACTTCCAGTTTGGCTCGGGGTCCTCGTCCGAATCGTTCCTCTATCTGGAAATACTCCATCGGAAATGTTCCAGAGCCAATGCGGAGGTAAAATTTCCAGTCCTTTCTTGACCGTCGCGGTGGACCGTCGGATCTGGGTATGTAAACAATGACGAAACCCGACTTTGCGGTTGGAGGATCATTAATGCAATTAACTCTGATGCCTTGAATTCCAGGTTCGACAAGCTGTCCGACCAAATCAAGAATCTTCGAGCTCACTCCACTTGTATCCTTGACGGGCGCAGGCGAGTCCACCACATCAGGCTCGTCATCGGCTGTCTTCCTTGCTTTCATGCCGAACAGAAGAACTCCGCCCTCAGCGTTCGTCAGCCCGCATGCCGCCTTCGCAATAATTTTCTGTGCGTCACTATCGTTGCTGGGCCACTCCTTGCAATCGAAATACGAATTCTCGCTCTGCCCGATCAAACCATGGACATGAGGGGCGTCTTGGAGTTGGGCAAAGAGCTGTTCGCCGCGCGTAAGCATCTTGACCAAATTCTACCGAGCGTTATCATCTCGGTCTACTTTGGCGCCCTCAAACGGCGAATTGGTACACTAGCCCTGATGTCACTTGCCGAGCAAAAACAGCGCGCGCACCAACTGGTGGACCGGCTCGACGCCGGACAACTGGATGCCGTGGTTCGCCTGATGGAAGTCATGACCGAAACTCGGGATCGCTCGGGAAAGGGAACGTACCGCATGAAACTCACCGCTGTCTTTGAACCC
>Ga0335074_10001401_pt1 | contig 32647 bp, 37 predicted proteins | sample Lox_Sample_23_FD_206715 | JGI IMG/M metagenome (GOLD analysis project Ga0335074, IMG submission 206715) | Soil microbial communities from Loxahatchee National Wildlife Refuge, Florida, United States - Lox_Sample_2.3 | ecosystem: Environmental > Terrestrial > Soil > Wetlands | place: USA... | reverse complement strand
CTGCTCGCCCAGCTCGACGCACTGCTGCGCCCGCACGGCCTGACCTTCGCCCGGTATGAGGCGCTCGTTCTGCTCAGCTTCAGCCGGGATGGTGCGCTGCCGATGCGTATCATCGGCGAGCGGCTGATGGTGCATCCCACCAGCGTCACGAACACGATCGACCGGCTCGAGCAGCAGAACCTCGTGGTCAGGCGGCCGAACCCGCGCGACGGCCGGGGCACGCTGGCGGAGATTACGGCGGCGGGCCGCGCGGTCATGCAGGCCGCGACTGACGACCTGATGAAGGCCGAGTTCGGGATGGGCGGCTACAGCCCGGAGCAGCTAGAAGACATGTTCGCCTTGCTGCGCAGTCTCCGGGTGACGGCGGGCGACTTCAAGGAGAACTAGCCGGCCCGCCGGCCGGCGAGCGTAGCAACGGAAGTGGTGACCGGCGGTCAGCGTTAATATACGGAACGTAGCGTATCTGAACGGGAGCGGGACTATGGCCGGACCGACAGAAGCACGCTACTCGTTCCCGGATACCAGCGACAAGAACGACGACGAGACCTGGGTCGCGTACTGGGACCGCAAGCGGCACGAGGCACACGTGGGCATCGTGCGACGCTACGAGGAACTGACGGCTCACGCCAGGGACTGGCGGCACTTCCTGGCCGTAGAGCGGGAGGAGATCGACCCAGGGGATGATCTGCTGCCGATACGTGACTAGCCTGCCGTGGGCGTGGCTGGTCCTGGCAGCGGCCCAGGAGGCGCGCCGTTCATGACGCGGCGCTCCTGGTCCCGACCACGCTGGCCATCATCATGGCCACCTTCGAAGCGCCGCAAAGCAGCCGATCACCCGGTAATCGGCGACGGTTGCCACGTGCTGCCGCCGTCCCCGGTCACGTAGATCTCGTCCAGGCTTGAATTTGCCGGGACTGCGACGCCTTGGGTGGCGTTGGTCATGCCGACATAGCTAAAGCCGCCTGACGGGCCCGCCTCGCCAGTTGTGGCACCGCCGAACTTGGCAGCCTGCCAGGTGCGGCCGCCGTTCGTCGAGTATTCGATGCCGGCCGTGGTCGCCAGGACCGCCTCGGCGCTGGCGGCTGAGGTGCCTGCGGCGGAGAGGGACGTGGGGCTGCCGGGCACCGTCAGGCTGCCGGCCTGGTGCCAGCGCGCGCCATCGGTCGAGGTGTACACAGTGACCTGAGCGGCAGCCGCCTTGCTGTCACAGCTGAGCAGCAGTTGCGGGCCAGCCGCGAGCTCGGCGCCGTAGCCCTTGCTGCCAGAACCCTGTGTTCCCGAACTGGGGCTGGGGGAGCTCTGCGTACCCGAACTCGGCCCGGCCGAGCTCTGGCTGGCCTGGTCGCTCGCGCCGCCAGGGCCAGGCGAACATGGTGCCGCACCGACTGCATGCCAGCTGCCCCCTGACGTCGGCCCACTCAGCACCTCTCCGGACGGCGTCAGCAGGTACGCCGTGGTTCCGCCGGAGATGATCAGCTGAGGAGCTGCCGACGCTGCTGACGATGTCGAGGTGAGCTGCTGGTATGCAGCCGGCAGTTGGACCTGTGTCCAGGTCTTGCTGCCGGCAACTGAGGTCCACAGCGAGTAGCTCGTGCAGTTCGTGGCGTAGTCAATGCCGGTACCTGTGCAGCTGCCGAACACCGCGAACGCACGGGCGGGTACCCCGCTGGCGGGGTCCGCCGGCGCGGCCTCGACGTCGATGACGTGCTGGCCATAGGTCTTTTCCGGCTTCCACGGCCAGCCGCCGTGACTGGTCTCATACAGCGCCGGGCCGTAGGCCCAGCCGTCCGAGGTGCTGGCGAAGCGAAGCTGGCTGACGCCGGCGACACCGGTCGGGCCAGGCGCGTATGGTGCGCTGACACCGTCCCAGGTCTGCCCGTAATCTGAGGTGCCGGCCAGCGAGGTGCAGTCTTTCGAGGCACACGGCGGTCCCGCCTGGCCGATGACGGCGCCGATGACTCCGCCGTTTCCATTGCCGACGAACGTGACTGAAGTCGGCCGGAAGTGGCCCGGCGGCCGGGTCCACGACTTGGTGAGCGTGGTGTGCTGCTCGATCTGCGTTGCTTTCCCTGACACTTGCGGAGGGGTATGGCCGGTCGGGCTGATGTTCGGCTGTACCGCAGGTGAGCTGGGCGCAATAGCGATCGTCGGGAGCCTATGATGGACGCTCTGCTGGCCGGTCGCGAGGAGCTGGGGTGTCACCACGGCACCGGCGAGCACAACGGCGCACCCGGCCGCAGTGATGGTCGCCTGACGGGTCTTGCGCTGCCTCGCGCGGCGCCTGATGCGGTCCAGCGAGCCGGCCGGCGGATACAGCGGCGTCACGTCGCGAGCCAGCCAGTTATCGATCTCGTCGCGTGGGCTAGTCAACGGTTTCTCCGATGGCGGCCTTCAGCCGGGCCCTGGCATTGAAGAGGTCGGCCTTGATCGTTCCCTCTGGGCGGCCCAGCATGGCCGCGACTTCCTTCAGTCCGAAGCCACCGTAGTAGTGCAGCAGGAACGGGCTGCGCAGCCGCTCGGGCAATGCCTGTATCAGGGCTCGTACGTCGACATCCTGAGCCGGGTGATAGGCCGGGTCAGCCGTGCCGGCTGCGGTCATGACCTTGATGGCGTTCCGCTCTCGGCCGGTCTTGCGCCAGTGGTCCCTGACCAGGTTGGTGGCGATCATGTATACGTAGCTCTGCGGGTTGTCCAGTCCGGACCAGCGCGACAGCAGTCGGGTGAACGCCTCAGAGGCGATCTCGTGCGCAGTGTCGTCGTCGTCAACGAGCCTGCGGACCCAGCCGGCGAGGCGCGGATAGCAGGCGTTAAAGAACTCCTCGACTGCCCGCTGATCCGACGTGCGGAGCCTCGCCACCGCGCTCCTCTGCTTGGCCGGGCTCCGGTGCTTGTCTGTGCGCGCTAGCCCCGCCGGCCACGTTAGCTGAAAAGTAGCTGAATCTTCCAGAGAAGCAGCACTTGGACGGAGCACTGCACAAGCTGTACCAGTTGCCCCGTCATACATAGCTCTACCACATTTCTTCCGTTTACCGGGACCGCCCGCTCCCGGCATGCAGGGCCGCGGGCCGGGGCACTACCTAAGACGACAATCTCGCCGGATGGTTGCGACGGGCTGGATAGTAGGACGTCCAATCTTTTCTCCGCGGCCCGGCTAGGTACACTCGAAGCAGATAGTTGGACGTCCAACTACTTTGGTGTTGCGGGGTGCTCGATGGGCGAGGGACAAGGCGCAGCCGGCAGGCCGCCAGCCACAGGCCAGGTTGACGCAACCACTGACGCAGCCACCGGCCAGGGTGGCGAACCCTCCGGCCGGGAGCGCTGGCAGCGGCGGTATGACGCCTCACGCAAGCGGGACGCAGATTTCACTACGCTGTCCGGGCTTGAGGTGGACCCGGTCTACGGGCCGCCGGCCGGCTCGGTGGTGCCAGATTTCGAGCGCATCGGCTGGCCGGGGGAGTTTCCGTTCACTCGCGGGCTATATCCCGGCGGTTACCGCGGCCGGACGTGGACCATCAGGCAGTTCTCCGGATTCGGGAATGCGGTCCAGACCAACGAGCGGTACAAGATGCTGCTGAAGGCCGGCGGGGGCGGGCTGTCAGTGGCGTTCGATATGCCGACGCTGATGGGTCGGGATTCCGACGACCCGCGCTCGGCCGGCGAGGTCGGGCATTGCGGAGTGGCTATCGACTCAGCGGCTGACATGGACACGCTGTTCGCCGGGATCCCGCTCGCCGACATCACCACGTCCATGACGATCAGCGGTCCGGCGGTGCCGGTCTTCTGCATGTACCTGGCGGCGGCGCAGCGGCAGGGCGCCGACATCGGCAAGCTGGACGGCACGCTGCAGACTGACATTTTCAAGGAGTACATCGCGCAGAAGGAGTGGCTGTTCCCGCCGCAGCCCCACCTCCGGCTCATCGGCGACCTGATGGAGTACTGCGCCCAGCACATCCCCGACTACAAGCCGCTGTCGGTATCCGGGTACCACATCAGAGAGGCGGGCTCGACGGCTGCGCAGGAACTGGCGTTCACTCTCGCCGACGGGTTCGGGTACGTCGAGCTCGGCCTGTCCCGCGGGCTCGACATCGAGACGTTCGCGCCGGGCCTGTCGTTCTTCTTCGACGCGCACATCGATTTCTTCGAGGAGATCGCCAAGTTCCGGGCGGCGCGCCGGATCTGGGCTCGCTGGCTCAGGGACGTCTACGGTGCGAAAACCGAGCGCGCGCAGTGGCTGCGTTTCCACACGCAGACCGCAGGCGTGTCGCTGACCGCTCAGCAGCCGGACAACAACGTGGTCAGGACCGCCATCGAGGCACTGGCCGCGGTACTCGGCGGCACGAACTCGCTGCACACCAATGCGCTCGATGAGGTGCTTGCGCTGCCGAGTGCCAAGGCAGCCGAGATCGCGCTACGTACCCAGCAGGTGATCATGGAAGAAACCGGCGTCGTCAACGTCGCCGACCCGCTGGGCGGCTCGTGGTACCTGGAAGCGCTGACCGACAAGCTCGAGGCCGAGGCTGAGGAGATCTTCGCTCGCATCAAGGCGATGAGCCCGGACCAGACAATGACCGGCGGCATTCTCCGCGGCATCGAGGACGGCTGGTTCATGGCGGAGATCGCCGAGGCTTCCTTCAGCTACCAGCAGATGCTGGAAAAGGGCGACAAGCGCGTGGTGGGGGTCAACTGCCTGACCGACACCGTGGAGAAGCCGATCGAAATCCTGCGGGTCAGCCATGAGGTAGAGCTCGAGCAAGCGCGAGAGCTGCGGGCCCGGCGGCAGCACCGGGACCAGGGGGCGGTCGATGCGGCTCTTGCCAGCATGCTTGACGCTGCCAGGTCGGGTGCCAACATGATCCCGCCGATGATCGCCGCAGCCAGCGCTGAGGCGACGCTGGGTGAGATCTGCGGGACACTGCGGGATGAGTGGGGCAGCTACTTCGAAGCTCCGGCCTTCTGACGCCGGGGCAAGCGGGCCTACCGGAGGCTCTGGTTAGCGTGCCCGCCGAAGGCTCAGCCTCAACGGCCGGCCGGACGCTCGGGCTCATGTGCCTGGCCGGAGGCGCTGGCGGACGGTGCCCGCCGGAGTTCCGGCTCAGCTGCCCGGCCGGAGGCGCTGGCTGACGTGCCCGCCGGATGCTCCGGCTCAGCTGCCCGGCCGGAGCTCCGGCTAATGCACGTCGCGGGTACGTCGCGGCGCAGTTGCTGGTTAGGATGCGGCAGGATGGTGTCATGAAGCAGCCGCAGGACTTTTCTCTCCACGGTGCCGTTGACTTGGGCGCACGCCAAGCCGCCGCGCAGCGCAGGCAGCGCGCTGCGGAGCAGGGCGGGACCGGCGGCCAGCCGGCCGGGCAGTCCGGGTTCATCATCGACGTCACCGACGAGACGTTCAACACCGATGTCGTCGCTCGCTCGCAGACAGTGCCTGTGGTGCTCGACCTGTGGGCTGACTGGTGCGGGCCGTGCAAGCAGCTCGGCCCGATCCTGGAGAAGCTCGCTACCGAGGCCAACGGCACCTTCGTCCTGGCCAGAGTGGATGTCGACGCTAATCCTCAGCTCAGCGCTGCCCTGCAAGTGCAGAGCATCCCGATGGTGGTCGCCGTTGTCGGCGGGCAGGTCGCTGACGGATTCCTCGGTGCGATGCCGGAGGCGCAGGTCAGGCAGTGGCTTGGCCAGGTCATGCAGGTCGCCGAGCGACTAGGGCTGCGGCCCGGAGCCGGCGCCGGGCTGGCTGGAGGCGACCAGGGAGACACGCAAGCCGGGCAGCCGGGCTATGCTGACGCGCTTGGCGAGCCCGGCAGCGACATTTACGCCGAGGCGCAGCAGGCGATGGAGCGCGGCGACCTGAACGCAGCGGAGGCGGCATTCGAGAAGGCGCTCGCAGCTGATCCGGGAGATCCGGTGGCGACGATGGGTCTTGGCCAGATCGGCCTGATCCGCCGGGTGGAGGGCTACGACCAAGCCGCAGCCAGGCGGGATGCAGCCAGCCAGCCGGATAACGTGGACGCGCAGGCCAGGGTCGCCGACATCGAGATGGCGATGGGCCGGATCGAGGACAGCTTCGACCGGATGCTGGCCACCATCAAGCGCACCTCCGGTGAGGACCGCGACAAGGCGCGCAAGCACCTGGTCAGTCTCTTTGAGATCTTCCCGCCGAAGGATCCGCGAGTGAGTCAGGCGCGTGCCAGGCTGTCGAGCTTGCTGTTCTAGTCGCCGGCTGCTGCGCTGCCAGTTGTAGAACGCCTAGCAGCCAGATGCCTAGCAGCCAGATGCCTAGCAGCCAGATGCCTAGCAGCAGGACGCACAGTGCGATGTCAGCCTGATCCTGATCGTCCTGCTCCTGCGAGCTGTTCGAGCGCGGGCAATGCCGCGTCCAGAGCGGCAAGCTGCTCAGGCGTCAGCGTGGTGAGGATGTCGGTCAGCATGCTGGTCGCCTCCTCCCGGATACGCCCGAGTACCTCGTTGCCGCGGTCGGTGACCGTGACGAGGTAAGCGCGGGCATCGTCGGGTGCGGGCTTCCGCACGAGGTAACCGCGGTCTTCCAGTACGTTCACGAGCCGGGTCAGCGTCGACGGTGCGATGCGCTCCGCCGCCGCGAGGTCGCCGAGCCGGACTGGTCCGCTTTTGCCGACGCTCGACAGCGTCGACAGCTGGCTCGGCGTCAACCCGGCCAGCTCGTGCTTACGCAGCCGGCGGGACAGCCGGAGAACGGCAACCCGCAGGCGGGCGGCATCGATGGCGCGCTGGCCCTCAGCAGTGTGCGTACCGGTCGACCCAGTGCTGGCCGGGACAGGGCTACCCGGGACGGGGCTGGCCGACATGGAACTGACTGGCGCGGTACTGGCCAGCACGGGGCTGCTACTCAATCCAGAGGACACTCTTGCAGCGTACGTCGCTGCCGGCCGCCGTAGTTCCATCCCCGGCCGCTTTGCCGTGACAATCGGCCGCCCCAGTGGAGACGTTCAGGTTGCTGGAGCATGATGAGGCTATGGAGGAGCAGTCCCTCAGCGGCCGCTTGCTGGCGGCTACCCCGCGACTGGGTGACCCTAACTTCCGCCGGGCGGTAGTCCTGATCGTCGAGGACGACGTCGACGAGGGCACGCTGGGCGTCATCCTGAACCGGCCGACCGAGATCTCGCTCGACCAGGTACTCGAGCCATGGACCGCGCTGGCATCCGGCCCGCAAGTGGTCTTCCGCGGCGGCCCGATCTCGCCGAACAGCGCGCTTGCGCTGGCGCTCGCGCACGGTAGTGACGAGCCGGTGGGCTGGCGGTCGCTGGACGGCACGCCCATGATGTCCAGGATCGGACTGATTGATCTCGGCGCTCCGCCGGAGCTGCTAGCCGGCGGCATCACCTCGATGCGGGTTTTCGCCGGGTACGCCGGCTGGGGAGTGGGTCAGCTGCGCGCCGAGATTGACGAGGGCGCCTGGTTCGTGCTGGCGGGGGACCCTGCTGACGCCTTCGCCGCGGATCCGGGTCGGCTGTGGCAGACGGTGCTGCGGCGCCAGGGCGGCGACCTGGCCCTGGTGGCAACCTTCCCGGACGATCCGGAGCTGAACTAGCCCAACGTCAGCTGGCTCAAAGGTTCGGCTGCGTCAAAATCGGCTACTAGTCAGTATTAATCAGCCCAGCCGGTCGACGAGGCGATCATCGTCGCAATGATCGTTGCGCGCTGGCGGCGGGTAGGCTTTGATCCCGTGGATACCGAAGTGATGCCTGGAACTGACATTCGCCAGGACACAGATGTCCGGCCTGACCTCTCGTTTGGCGACGGCGACCACGAGCGGTTCGCGCACTATGTCGACAAGGACAAGATTGTCGACAGCGCAGTCACCGGAACTCCCGTGGTGGCGCTGTGCGGAAAGGTCTGGGTGCCGAGCCGGGATCCTAAGAAGTTCCCGGTTTGCCCGGATTGCCAGCGCATCTACGAGTCGCTGCCCGAGGGCGACTAGCCCCAGCAGTCGTCTGGCGCTCTGCGCAGGGAGCGCCCGCCTCCTCGCTAGGCGGGAGCGTCGCCGATGCGGCCTATCCGGCACCAGTTGCACGGCGCTGATCCTTAGCTGTGCTGAGTCTCAGCGGCGCTGGGCCTTAGCCGCGCCGGGTCTCAGCGGCGTTGGGTCTCGGCCGGAGTGCCGGTCAGCGTGACGCCCGCCGCGCGCAGCGACTGCAACGCCCCGGCCGTGGTCGTCGGGTCCACGCCGACGGTGAGGTCAAGCCGGACCGCGGTGACGAATCCTGCTGCTGCGGCGTCCGCGGCCGTCGCGCGGACGCAGTAATCGGTGGCGATTCCGGCGACGTCGACATTCCTGACGCCGCGTGCGCTCAGCCAGGCGAGCAGCGACTCGCCGGTCTCACTCAGCCCTTCGAACGCGCTGTAGGCGGCGGCGTGCTGGCCTTTGCGGAAGACGTCCTCGGCGCGACTGGCGTCAAAGTCCGGGTGGAAGCGCGCGCCCGCTGTTCCGGCCAGGCAATGCTGCGGCCAGGTCGTCACGAAGTCGGGTTCGGCGGAGAAATGCGAGCCCGGGTCGATGTGATAGTCCTGGCTCGCCACGATGTGGTCGTAGCCGGCCGCACTGCGGGTGCCGAGGTAATCGGTGATCGCCCGGGCGATGGCCGCGCCTCCCGCGACGGCGAGTGAGCCGCCTTCGCAGAAGTCGTTCTGCACATCAACGATCAGCAAGGCGCGCACGGACAGAGCGTAGCGCTAGCTCACATCGGCCGGCGTACCTGAGGTGATCCGGACAAGCTCATCGAACGTGGTGGGAAACACCGTGTGCACGTGCCCGGCTGCGGCCCAGACGACGTCGTGGGACCGTAGCGCGACGTCGACGAGGGTGCGTACCGGCTTCGGATGCCCGAGGGGCGCAACGCCGCCGATGCGCTGCCCGGTGCTGGCGTAGACGAAGTCGGGATCGCCTCGCCGGACCTCCTGCACCCCGAGTTCGGCCGCGACCTTCGCGGTATCGACCCGGTGGGCACCGCTGGTGAGTACTAGCAGCGGCTCCCCGTCGGCGCTGAACAGCAGGCTGTTAGCGATCGCGCCGACCTCGCAGCCGAGCTGGGCCGCCGCGGTCGCTGCGGTCGGCGCGGGCTCGGCAAGCTCGCGTACCTGGCCCTCGACACCGAGGGCGGCAAGCTCACGGGCGACGTTCTCAGCGGAGGAGTGCATACGGGGAGTCTGGCAGGCCGCCTGGCGTGCGCCCAAACGATTACCTGGAAGCCGTCAGTCGCGGTCGGGCTCGAACACGGTCGGGATGGCCGGGTAACCGCGCGATAGCTGCCGCGCGTACGCGGGCAGTTCGCTGACGACGGTGCGATGCCTGGCCCGCGCTGCGGTAATCGGCTCTCGCGCCACGATCTCACCGGCTCGGACGAGGAGCTGCAATAGCGGTCTGCTGTCGTTCCCGCCGGTGGGCTCGTAATCAGTAACCACCTCGGCCGCGGCCCATCCAGCTTGGTCCAGCTTGCGCACCGCCCACTTCCGGCCGCCGCGCGAGGGCTTGCCGACGGAGCGCTTGGCCACGGGCCGCAGCGGACCGGGCTCGTCGCTGTCCGCTCGCGCGACCAGCTTGTAGACGAACGCACAGGTGGGCGCACCCGACCCGGTCACCAGGGAAGTACCGACGCCGTAGCCATCCACAGGTTCGGCGGCGAGCGCGGCGATGGAGAACTCGTCCAGGTCGCCGGTGAGAATGATCCGGGTCTTACTGGCGCCCAGCGAGTCAAGCTGTGCTCGAGCCTCGCGCGCGACCACTGCCAGGTCACCGCTGTCGATACGGATCGCGCCGAGCTCAGGGCCGGCCAGCTCGACCGCCGTAGCAATCGCGTCGGCCACTTCGAAGGTGTCGACAAGCAGCGTCGTGCCGGGCCCCAGCGCGTCAAGTTGCGCGGCGAACGCCTGCTTCTCGCCGTCGTATACCAGGGTGAACGCGTGCGCGCTGGTGCCGCTGGTAGGGAGCCCGTACTGATAACCGGCCCGCAGGTTCGAGGTAGTGGCGAAGCCGGCGATGTAAGCGGCGCGCGCGGCAGCAATCGCGGCTCGCTCGTGGGTGCGGCGCGATCCCATCTCCACCAGTGGCCGGCCGTGGGCAGCCTCGACCATCCTGGAGGCGGCCGATGCGATCGCGGAGTCGTGGTTGTAGATCGACAGCGCGATCGTCTCCAGGATCACCGCCTCCGCGAAGGTACCTTCGACCACGAGGATCGGCGAGCCAGGGAAGTAGCACTCGCCTTCGGCGTAGCCCCAGATGTCGCCGCTGAAGCGGTAGTTCCGCAAGAACTCAAGTGTCGGTGCGTCGGCGATCCGGGCACGCTCGAGGAATTCCAGCTCGCTGTCGGCGAACCGGAACTGCTCGAGCGCATCCAGCAGCCTGCCGGTGCCTGCCACCACGCCGTAGCGGCGGCCGTTCGGCAGATGCCGGGCGAACATCTCGAACACGGCGCGCCGGCCTGCCGTACCGCTGCGCAGCGCGGCCCGCACCATGGTCAGCTCGTAATGATCGGTGAGCAGCGCGGTGCCGGTCGGCTCACTGCTTGATGCCTGATCGGTCTCCATCTCGGCAGCTTACGAAGCAGCGGGCAGTTCGGCGGCGTCAGGCATGCGGCATAGCGCCAGTTCCATGACTGATGTTCGGAGTGTGCCAAGCCGCGGACGACTGGTTTGCAAGGTTTGCGTCGATTGCTCCGCGCCTGCTGTCGTGGGCTGCGCCTGTCCTGACGGCCCGCTGAGGCGGCCCCCGCCGCCAGGCCTAATGGCGTAGCTCGGTGGAAGGCAAGATTTGCCAGTGAAAAAATCGAGCAGTCAGGAATTTGGAGAGACGCGGGGAACCTGCGGGATGTCCGTGCGTTCGCGCGAGACGCGGGTGGAACACTAGCTTCGATGGAGTAGGTAGTGGGCTACAGGGGAGGTGACGGCAGGTGGGCGTCGCGCCAGTTGAGGTAGAGCAGCCAGCGACAGGCCAGGATGCGGCTCTGGACGCACCTTGGGTCACCGTCGTCTGGAATGACCCCGTGAACCTCATGAACTACGTGACTTACGTGTTCCAGAAGGTCTTCGGCTACCCGAAGGCGAAGGCCGAGAAGCTGATGCTGGACGTGCATCACAAGGGCAAGGCGGTCGTTTCCTCGGGGACCCGTGAGGCGATGGAGCGTGACGCCGAGACCCTGCACGGCTACGGCCTCTGGGCGACTGTGAGCCATCAGTCATGAGCTGGGACGACAAGTGGTTCCCGGCCGACGAGCCGGCAGCGGATGACGAGGGCCTGGAGGTTGCCGCGTCCTTCCGGCCGGTTGCGGGCGGAGCGGCCGCGTTCTTCGAGCAGGCTCAGGCCGGCGTGATCAGGTACCTGGTCAGCCAGGTCGCGGAACTCGTCAGCGCGGACAGCACAGCCGCAGACGCCGGCATCGACAGTGGCGACCTGGAGGCTCAGCTCGGCCTGTCCAATCACGATCAGCCGCCCGATGATCCTGTGCTCGCCAGGTTGCTGCCAGATGGCTATTCCGACGACCCGGAGGCCTCGGCCGAGTTCCGCCGGTATACGGAAGAAACGCTGCGGTCAGGCAAGATTGCCTCGGCCCAGACAGTGCTGTCCTCGCTGCCGCCCGGCGGCGGCCAGGTGGAGCTCAGCGAGCCCGAATGCCAGCAGTGGCTCAAGGCGCTGAACGATGTCCGGCTCGCGCTGAGCGTGCGGCTGGGCATCACCGAGGACAACGAGGACATGTCCGAGCGGATGGCGGCGGACGATCCGCGGGCCGCCTATGTCTGGGTTTATCAGTGGCTGGCATACCTGCAGGAGAGCCTCGTCGAGGCGCTTTCGTAGCGAGTTAATGGCGAGCTGCGGTCCCAGCCGGCGATAGTCAGTCCTCGGCAGGTGCTGGGCAATCCGGGCACAGCGCGCCGCCAGATGCGCCCGCCGGCGCCGGCTGGCACATGGGCTAATCTCTGCCCATGCTCACGATCAGCGCGGACCTGCGCGCGAAAATTCTGGCCCATGCGCGCGCTGATCACCCGGACGAGGCCTGCGGCGTCATCGCCGGGCAGTCCGGCAGTAACCGGCCGGAGCGGTTCATCCCGATGCTCAACGCCGAGCGGTCGCCGACGTTCTACCGGTTCGACTCCCTCGAGCAGTTGCGGGTATGGCGCGAGATGGACGACCGGGACGAGGAACCGCTGGTGATCTACCACTCGCACACCGCTACCGAGGCCTACCCGTCGCGGACTGACATCTCCTACGCCAGCGAACCAGGCGCGCACTATGTCCTGGTATCGACCAGAGATCCCGACCTGGAGGAGTTCCGGTCCTTTCGGATCCTGGACGGCGAAGTGACCGAGGAAGAGGTCACTGTGCTCGATCATTCCGGCTCGCCGGAATGATCGAGAGCAGCCGTGAGTTGCAGCGCCTAGAGGCCCGGCCGTTCCCCCGTAAAGTTACCGCTTAAGCGGTTAGTCCCTGATGGAGCAGACAGTCATGGCAATCGAGGTCCGCATCCCGACCATCTTGCGCAGCTACACCGGCGGCCAGAAGTCGGTCGAGGGCTCGGGCGCTACGCTCGAGGAGCTGTTCGCCGATCTCGACGGCCGCTACGAAGGGCTCCGCGAGCGGCTGATCGACGACTCTGGGGTACGCCGGTTCGTCAACGTTTACCTGAACGACGAGGACGTTCGCTTCCTGGGCGGCCTGTCGACGTCGGTGCGGGACGGCGACACCGTCACTGTGCTTCCGGCCGTGGCCGGCGGCGCGCGCTGACGGACGGCGCAGACGAGGCGATCCGCGGACCAGGGCGGGCTGAGATATGCGTTATGAATCCCTGCTTGACGCGGTTGGCGGCACGCCGCTGGTCGGGCTGCCGCGGTTGTCTCCCAGCCCCGAAGTCCGGCTGTGGGCCAAGCTCGAGGACCGGAACCCGACCGGCTCGGTGAAGGACCGGGCGGCCGCCTACATGGTCGAGGCCGCGGAGAAGGACGGGCTGCTGCACCCCGGTTCGGTCATCCTCGAGCCGACCTCTGGTAACACCGGCATCAGCCTGGCCCTCGTCGCCCGGCTGCGCGGCTACCAGCTGATCTGCGTGCTGCCCGAAAACACCTCCGCGGAGCGACGGATGCTGCTGGAGGCCTACGGCGCGTCAATCGTGTCGTCACCGGCCGCGGGCGGCTCCAACGAGGCGGTCCGCGTCGCCAAGAACCTGGCGGCCGAGAACCCCAGCTGGGTCATGCTCTACCAGTACGGCAACGAGGCAAACGCGCGCGCGCACTACGAGACGACCGGGCCGGAGCTGCTCACGGACCTGCCGGAGATCACGCATTTCGTGGCCGGCCTCGGCACCACCGGCACCCTGATGGGCACCGGCCGGTTCCTCTCCGAACACGTGCCCGGCGTGCAGATCGTCGCCGCCGAGCCGCGGTACGGCGAGCTGGTCTACGGCTTGCGCAACCTGTCCGAGGGGTTCGTGCCTGAGCTTTACGACGAATCAGTGCTGACCTCGCGCTTCTCGGTCTCGTCGGCGGACGCGCTGCGCCGTACCAGGGAACTGCTGTCGGACGAGGGGATGTTCGCCGGCATCTCCTCCGGTTGCGTGCTGCATGCGGCCCTCGGACTGGCCGCGAAGGCGCAAGCGGCCGGCCAGCGCGCCGACATTGCCATGATCATCGCTGACGCTGGCTGGAAGTACCTGTCGACCGGCGCCTACGCCGGGACGCTGGCCGAGGCCGAGGCACGGCTGGAGGGCCAGCTCTGGGCGTGAACGCCCAGTGCTGGCCGCGCAGTGCTGGCCGCGCAGTGCTGGCCGGCCCAGTGCTGGCCGGCGCAGTACAAGCGCGGACCGGCATGACGCGTGGCACCGAAGAGCTGCCGGGTAGAAGGGCGAGTCAGGTCGGATGACGGCATTTGATGAGGCGACGGCGGTCAGCCGTCGCCACGAAGGGCTGTATGACGCTGCGGCGGACCCCCGGTTCGCACTGGTCGCGCCGGGCGGCGCGGCCGCGCCGGCCGTCAACGGTGGTGCGCTGATGGCGACCGTGCTCCGCGCCGTGCTTGATTGCTCGCCGCACCCGCACCCGGTTGCCACCAGCGCAAGCTTCCTCAGGGTCCCGCGACTCGCCGCAGCCGAGGTCCACGTCAGCTGGCTGAAACAGGGCAAGACCGCCTCGACAGCGCGGGCAGCGCTCGTGCAGGACGGGCAGGTGATCCTCGATACGACCATAACCACGGGAACGCTGCTTGCCGGGCCCGCTGCCGCCCGTCCGGCCGCGGTCAGCTCGGGAGCGGGCGACGGAGCGGACCCGGCCGGCTCTCCGCTACTCGACTGGACCGGCGAGAAACCGCCGATCGCTGACATTGCTGAGTGCGTGGATCTCGGCAGCTGGCCTGGCACAGTGGCCGCCGACGGGACTGCCGGATTCGCCGCGCACGTCGAGGTGCTGCTTGACCCGGCTTGCACTGGCTGGCGGCAGCACGAGCCGTCCGGCGTGCCGGAGATGCGCGGCTACGTCCGGCTCCGCGAGCACCGGGATCCCGACGCCCTGCTGCTGGCGCTGGCCGTGGATGCGCTGCCGCCAGTGGTGTTCGGCCTCGGTGCGACCGGCTGGGCGCCCACCGTGGAACTGACCTGGCACATGCGCGGCGTGCCGGCGCCAGGACCGCTCCAGGTGGCAGCACGCTGCCGCCATGTCAGTGGCGGCTGGTTCGACGAGGAAGCCGAGGTGTGGGACGCGAAGGGCCGCCTCGTTGCGCAGAGCCGGCAACTGGCCAGGGTCGGCCGGGGCCCGCTGCGCGCGCCGGCTAGGGCCAGCGAGTCAGCGGTGAGCGACGGGTCGGCCCTCACTGCCTAGCTAGCTGTGCCTGCGCCCGGCCGGCGGGGCAAGCGGGGCAAGCGGGCGTTCCCGCCTTGATTTCACGCGACGCTCTTAATCCGCCAGACGAAGATCGAGGCCAGCGCCGCCACGATCGCGGTGCCGCCGAACAATGTCGGGTAGCCGCCCAGGGTGACCAGCGGTCCCGCGATGGCTGCGCCGATGGCGGCTGGACCGACAATGGCGATGTTGATGATGCCGAGGTCCTTGGCGCGGTCCGCGGCGGCGGGCAGCACCTGGGTGATGAGCGCCTGGTCGACAGCGAGGTAGGCGCCGAAGCCCAGGCCGAACAGGACGGCAGCCACCAGCGCGGCGTCCCAGTTCTCCACGAAGGTCAGTAGCAGGGCCGCCAGGCCCATCAGCGCACCGGACACGGTAACGATCATCTTCCGCTTGCCGATCCGGTCGGAGTAGATCCCGCCCACGACGGCCGTCACCACCACGCAGACCGTGTAAATGACGATCAGGATCAGCAGTCCGGTCGTCGCGGGGATGCCGTCATGGTGATAGAGCTTCACCTGGTCGCGCAGGAAATACAGCAGGTAGAGAGTGCCCATCGCGATCGCCAGCGAGGCGAGGAAGCGCGTCAGCCAGGCCCAGGCGAAGTCGGGATACTCGCGCGGGCTGATCCAGTACGCCTGCGCGAGCTTCTTCCAGGAGAAGGCGTCCGCGTGGCGCGGATCGAGCGGGTGGTCCGGAGTCCAGAAAACGAACGGGATCACCAGCACGAAGAACAGCACTCCCATGACGTAGTAGCTGCTGACTACCTTGCTGTCCAGCACCAGGACGACGAGGATCGTGCCGACCACCAGGCCGAGCGCCTGCGGCATGCCGACCCAGCCGGCCACCGTGGCTCGCTGGCGTACCGGCACGTGATCGGGGACCGCGGCGCTGAGGCTGGCGTACTCGCCGTTCTGGAATGCGCTGAACAGCACCCAGAAGATGGCGACCCCGGCGACCGTCTGCTGGTGCGCCAGCAGGAGCATGCTGACCGCGCCCAGCAGGGCCATGATCAGCGTCCAGCGGTGCCGCCGCCCGTTCAGCCCGAGGAAGCTGAAGGCATAGGTGGTCCGGTCGGAGAGTGCGCCGGCAATCGGAGTCGCCAGTACCGACGCCACCGCGCCGACGCCGGACACGATCGCGAGTGCCTGGATCTTGTGCTTGCTGTCGATGTTCTGCAGCTGGATCGGCAGCAGGACCTGGATCGGCGTCAGCGATGCCATCCACATGCCCAGGCTGGCCAGGCTGAGTCCGGTGATCCAGCCGGATTTGACGTGTACCGATGGCTCGGCCAGTGCTGCCGGGACCCCGAGGTCGGAGTCGGTGGACTGGTCGGTCATGACACCTCCGCGGGCCCTGGCCTCGCCGTCGGCACTGGTCGTCCAGAATGCCGTTTCGGGGATGATAGTGGGAGGACGGGTATTTTCGATACGTATCGGCTGCCTGCCGATTCGGGCGCTGCCGCCAGGCCAGCTGTGGCCGCTGTGGTCAGCGTGATCTCCTGCGGCTATGGTGAGCAGCCGTGCAGCTAACCATTGTGGGCTGGTCCGGGAGCTTTCCGGGGCCGGAGAGCCCGGCGTCCTGTTACCTGATCGATACCGGCGATTTCCGGCTCGTGCTCGATGTCGGCAACGGAGCGCTGGGCGCCTTGCAGCGCTACACCCGGCTCACTGACGTGGACGCGATCTGCCTGAGCCACCTGCACGCCGACCATTGCCTCGACATGTGCGGCTACTCGGTCTTCCAGAACTACCACCCGGACGGCCCGCAGCCGCGGATCGGAGTTTACGGACCGCCCGGCACGCAGGAGCGGCTGTCCAGGGCGCTAGGGGACGATCACCTGGGGATGGCGCAGGCCTTCGAGTTCACCACGCTGGCCGCCGGGCCGGTCGAGATCGGCCCGCTGCGCATCACCACGGCGCACATGAATCATCCGGTCGAGACGTTCGGGTTCAGGATCGAGCACGCGGGTCAGGTGCTCGCCTACTCGGCCGACACCGGGCCATGCGATGCACTGGTCGGGCTCGCCCGAGGCGCTGATGTGCTGCTGAGCGAGGCGTCGTTCACCGACGGGCCCGGCCTTCCGGCTGACCTGCACCTGACCGCGCGGCAGGCAGGCGAACATGCCGCCAGGGCGGGCGCAGGCGAGCTCGTGCTCACGCACCTGGTGCCATGGAACGACCCGGCGATCTGCCTGGAGCAGGCCTCTGACGCATTCGACGGGCCGCTCCGGCTGGCTAGCTCAGGGCTCCGCCTTCTCGGTGACTAGCGACCGCCGCCGCGAGCATAGACTGCTCTGCCATGCGCGTGCTCGTCACCGGCGGTGCCGGATTTATCGGCTCCTACCTCGCTGATGCCCTGCTCGCCAGGGGTGACGAGGTAGCGATCATCGATGACATGTCGACTGGCAGACCGGGTCGCGTGCCGGAGCAGGCGGTCGCGCACAAGGTGAGCGTCACCGAGGCTGACGTGCTCGCGGCTCTCGTCGATGACTACCGGCCGGCGCTGATCTGCCACCTTGCCGCGCAGATCGACGTCCGGGTATCGGTCGCCCAGCCGGCGCTCGATGCGCAGGCCAATGTCATCGGCACGGTCAACGTGCTGGAGGCCGCGCGCGCCACGGGGGCCAGGGTGCTGTTCTGTTCCACGGGCGCGGTGATCTACGGTCGTGACGCGCCCATACCGTCCCGAGAGGATGTCCTTCCGCTGCCGGAATCGCCGTACGGCGTTGCCAAGCACTGCGGCGAGCAATACGTCCAGCTTTACAACCGGTTGCACGGGACCACCCACGCAGTGCTGCGGTTTGCCAATGTGTACGGTCCCCGGCAGGATCCGGCCGGCGCTGCCGGAGTCGTTGCCATCTTCTGCGCGCAGGCGCTGGCAGGAGAACGCCCGACGATCTACGGCGACGGCCGGCAGACGAGAGACTACGTTTACGTCGGCGACGCCGTAGGCGCGTTCCTGGCGGCCGCCGACAGCGGGCGGCCGGGCACCTGGAACATCGGCAGCGGCACCGAGGTCAGCGTTCTGGAGCTGATCGGGGTGATCGCCAAGGTGGCAGGTCATGCGATCGACCCGGTGTTCGCGCCGGCCAGGCCGGGCGAGCTGCTGCGCGGCGCGCTGGCTTCGGACCGCGCGCAGCGGGACCTTGGCTGGGCAGCCACGACGCCGCTGGACGAGGGAGTGGCTAAGGTCTACCGCTGGATCGAGGCCGGCACGCCGGAGCGGGCCGGCTGGTAGCACTAGGCTGGCCACCATGTCACGACCAGACGGGCGGCAGCCGGATCAGCTGCGCGATGTCAAGATAACCAGGGACTGGCTGGCGCACGCCGAGGGATCGGTGCTGGTCGAGTTCGGCGCGACGCGGGTGCTGTGCGCCGCGAGCGTTCAGGAGGACCTGCCGCGCTGGCGCCGGGGGAGTGGCCAGGGCTGGGTGACTGCCGAGTACGCCATGCTGCCGAGGTCAACTAACACCCGCAGCGACCGCGAGTCGGTCAAGGGTAAGATCGGCGGCCGCACGCACGAGATCTCCCGCCTCGTGGGCCGGTCGCTGCGCGCCTGCATCGACCCGAAGGCGCTGGGCGAGAACACCGTCATCATCGACTGTGACGTGCTGCAGGCCGACGGCGGCACCAGGACCGCCGCGATCACCGGCGGGTACGTGGCTCTCGCGGACGCAATCAGCTGGCTGAAGGGCCGCAAGCGCACGAAGGGCGAACCCCTGGTTGCATCGGTGGCGGCGGTCAGTGTTGGCATCGTCGAAGGTCAGGCCCGTCTCGACTTGTGCTACGACGAGGATGTCGTCGCTGAGACGGACATGAACGTGGTCTGTACCGGCGATGGCAGATTTGTGGAAGTGCAGGGGACTGCGGAACGCGAGCCGTTTGATCGCAAGCTGCTGGACGAGCTACTCGATCTGGCCGTGGCCGGCTGCACCGAGCTGACCAGGCTCCAGCAGGCTGCGCTCGGCGCATGACCGACGCTGGGACGGGCGCCGGGATGGCGGCAAATGCAGCGACGACCGCGGCGGCTGGCGGAACGGCCCCCGCCCGTCTCGTGCTGGCCACCGCCAACCCGCACAAACTTATCGAGCTGACCCGCATCCTCGCGGTCGGCCACGTCGACGTGCAAGTGTCCAGCCTTGCGGAGTTTCCCGGCGCTCCGGAGGTGGCCGAGACCGGTGCCACGTTCGCAGCGAACGCGCTGCTGAAGGCGCATGCCATTGCGCGGTTTACCGGGCTGCCTGCGGTCGCTGACGACTCCGGCATCTGCGTAGACGCGCTGAACGGGATGCCCGGTGTCTTGTCCGCCCGCTGGTCCGGCAGGCACGGCGACGATGCCGCGAACCTGCACCTGCTGCTCGCCCAGCTAACCGATGTGCCTGACGAGCGGCGCGGGGCACAGTTCGTGTGCGCCGCGGCGCTCGTGCTCCCGGACGGCCGCGAGCACGTCAGTGAAGGCGTCGTCACCGGCCGGCTCATCCGTGAGCCGCGCGGCCAGAACGGGTTCGGCTACGACCCGATCTTCGTGCCCGGCTCAGCCCACATCACTACCGCGGAGATGGACCCGGCCGATAAGGACCGCATCAGTCATCGCGGCAAGGCGCTGCGCGGGCTCGCCCCGGTCATCGCGGCCCTGATCGGCTAGGAACGGGTAGGAGGCAAGCCCCCCCTGCGTTATTCGTTCAAGACGCTGGCCGGCGGCGAGTACACCTGGCGCGACGGCGGGAGCGCGATCTTCACTGGCTGGTTGAACGAGCCGTAGGTGCACTCGATGGCGATCGTCACCGCGCCGGTGCTCTCGGTCTCCTGAATCTTGCGGACGTGGTGGCTGCCGTCGATCCAGACGCTGAAGCTCACGTCACCCTTGAGCTGATCCAAGAGCGGGGCAAGCGTGCCGCGCTGGTCAGCGGGCAACGTCTTCACCGCCGCGGACGGCGCGAATGAGCCGTTGTACCTGGTAGCCGGGACGCCGCCGATGACTTGCGAGCCGACTGCCCGCAGGTGTGCCGCCGCCTCGAGGCCCGCGAACTGCGAAGTCGGATTCTCGTTCTGCAGGTCTTGCTCCAGGGCACCGAACGACGACGACGGGCTGAGACCGGTCAGCGGAATCTTGAGCCACTTGTCAGCGAGACTATTCGGGACGCCCATCGCGCCGCTGAGCTTCAGGTACATCGCCTTGTCGCTCAGGATCCCCCGGACCGCAGCCTCATGGCTGCCGGCGGCCACGCTCATGTTCATCGCCATGAGCAGAGGCTTGCGCCGCATTTCGAATGTGCCGGAGATGGTCGCGCTGACCTGGCCTGAAAGGCGCTCGCTGAAAGTCGCCGACTCCGAATCCAGGCCTTTCTGCTGTTGGGTCGCCTGTTGCAGGACCTGCGCGGCTGTCAGTTGCGCTCTACCGGTCTGCTTACCCGCGTTATGTGTCGCGATCGTCACTGCGGCAGCAACGACAGCAATCGCCAGGACCGAGGCCGCGACAGCCGCCACGTTCCGCAGCCGCCGCCGCTGCCTGCCGAGCATGTAGTCCAGCGCCGGACTTTGTACTGCCATGCCCGGCACCTGCAAACCGGACGTCAGCCCGCCGAGCAGCGGACCTGGCGCGGGCGCTGCCTGTCCAGCGTGCTCGGCCTGGCTCGCGTACCCGGCCCCGCCTCCGGCCGGATCCCATGCGGCGGCGCTGGCATCCGCCGGGCTTTCGCTGCCAGCCGTCGCGTCCGAATCCGAGCCATTCGCGGTCACAGCGAACTCCCGTCCCTGTTACGTTGGCAGCCGGTTAGCCGGTCTCGCCGATGCCCTAAATCTATAGATAAAAGCCTTATGCTTGAAGAGTGCAAAGCCGCACAAAACGGTTTGCGGTACCTGGTTTGCCAGGAGCGGGCGAGCAGTCCGCTACGGTTGGGCGACTACCGCGCAGCGAAAGGATACCGAGATGCCTGATCCGCGTCTCGCGCCTGGTGATCCGGCGCCAGACTTCACCCTGCCCGATGCCGACGGGAACGACGTGAGCCTGTCTTCATTTCGTGGCCAGCGGGTCATCATCTACTTCTATCCCGCGGCGATGACGCCTGGCTGCACCAAGCAGGCGTGCGACTTCCGGGACAGCCTGTCCAGCCTGGCCGCCGCCGGTTTCGCGGTGCTCGGCCTCTCGCCGGACGGCCCTGCCAAGCTGGTGAAGTTCCGGGAGCGGGACGGGCTCAACTTCCCGCTGCTCAGCGACCCGGAGCACAAGGTGCTGGAGGCGTACGGCGCATACGGCGAGAAGATGCTGTACGGCAAGAAGTCGGTCGGTGTCATCAGGTCAACCTTCGTCGTCGGCCCGGATGGCAGGATTGAGCAAGCCCAGTACGCGGTGAAGGCCACCGGCCACGTGGCTAGGCTGCGCAAGGAGCTCGGCGTCTGAGCACCGCTGCCCCCGGCTGCGTTGCCGGGAGCTGGGGCCGTAGCCCAATGGCAGAGGCACAGGATTTAGGTTCCTGCCAGTGTGGGTTCGAATCCCACCGGCCCCACCATGTGATCTCTCAGGACATAGGAATGACCTCGAACCCACGTCAGGGTCCGGGGTTTTTCCGTTTGCGGGGTGTGCCGGGCTTGGGTCCGGGCGGGCGGCCGAGGGGCTGGTAGCTGCGGGCGGGGTTGAGGGTGAGCTGGCGCTGGAGTTCGCCGGTGGCCAGCCTCGAGGCTGGAGCCGGACAGTTGTTCTTCCAGCGCGGATGAGGGGGCTGGAAGCACGCCGTCCCGGTCGGCCATCTCACCGTGATTGCGGTCCGTGCACCGATCCCGCTGGGCCCCAGCAAAGACGTCCCTGTCGTACCGCCCGCTAGACCCACCCCAGCGCTAGAGTCCCGCACGACCAGGTGCTCGAGCGGCCTCTCCGTCACCACTGAGCGGCGTGAATGAATTCGGCGGCAGGCTTCGCGAGCCACTGCGTGACGCGCATCGTGAGGTCCATGTCCGCTATGCGAGCGGTTCTCAGATTAGTCAATCGGCTCGGCGTGCAGCCGAGCTCCTGCGCCAGCCCCGACCACGTGCGACCGCGCGCCTGACGCTGCTCGTTGAGCGCGGTGTAGAGCTGGTTCAGGTCCCAGCGGAGCCGGCTACCGGGTCCAGGTTCCAGCAACCGGACATCTCCGACGTCGACGACCGAGCCGCTGAGGAATTCTTCCGGCGCCTGGCCGAGCCAGCGCAACATGAACAGCGCGTACTGGCACGAGGTCGCGCCGCGCGCTCCCAGCCTCGAGACCGCACCTCCGCAGAGCGGGTGATCCATTCGCTGTGCATTGAGCTCCGACGACTGCTGCCACAGCTCGTCAGCGAACTCGTACCAGCCCAACCCGCGGTCACGACGCTTGGCGTCGAACGCTGCAAAAAACGCGGCGAAGTCGAAAACAGCCTGGGCCGCCACGCGCAGCAAGCTACCACTACCCGACCGGCGAACCCACCGCCTGCAGGACACCACCGGCCTTGCTCCGCGATGTCGCAAGACATTGGAATGGCCCCGAACCCGCCCTCAGGGTTCGAGGAACGACTGCCAGCGCGCCGTACCTGGCGCTGTTCGCCGTTCGGCTAGGCCAATCCGGCGGCCGGCCGGATCTCCCACGAGGTCCACAACGGGCGGTAGCCCATCCGATTCCAGAACGGCGCTGACAGCGGATTGAGCTGAGCGTGGTGCAGCAGCGTGACAGCAACGCCGGCCGCGTCGAGTTCGCGGTGCAGATGCGCGACGAGCGCGGTCCCGACGCCGAGCCCGCGCGCTTCCGGTAGCACCGACATCTCTCCCAGGTATGCAACGGGCCTGGCGCGGACCAGTGGCGCGACCCAGCCGGCCGCTTCGGGTGGTTCGGCCTGAACCATGCCGACGGCCTCGCCATCACGTTCAGCGAGCCAGGTCCACGGCTGCGCCGCGGCCAGTGTCCGCGCCGCGGATTCGCGGAGGCCTCGAGCCGTGTCCGGGCGCACCGAGACCGATCCGAAGCAAGCGTCGTACCGCATCATCTCCATGCCCAGCCGCTCGAGAACGTCCAGGTCGCCTTCGTCGGCTGCCCGGATGCGCAGCTCGGCGCTACCGCTGCCGGCCCGGTCGGCGTCGAAACCCCGGCCGGCCGGGCGGGCGGCAATAACCGTGAGCGGGCGCAGGCCGTGATCGAGTAGCGCCCGCACGCCGTCGGCATCGCGGCTCGGCCACCTGACCAGGGCCAAGCTGTCCTCGTCTGCGGCATCCTGCTGGCGAGTCAGGTGCCGTCGCCAGCGCTCGAGCAACTGGCCGAGACCCTTGCCGACATCGGGCCCGATGACCCACGGTGTCAGCGCAAACTGGCTGGCAGCACCCCAGGCCAGTTCCAGACTCCCTGGCCGCAGGTGCGTGTGCCGGCAAAACCCGGCAGCGACAAAGTGCCCGTCGGCCGAGGTCACGGTCAGATCAGCGCCGCATGACTTGGCTGGCCCGCCAGGGTCGGGCAGTAGCGGATCGACAGTCTGCCAGCGGAACGCGACCGCCGTACGTGCCGCCTCGATGACCTCAGGCGCTCGGGAACCTAGCAACGGAAGTCGAGACCGTGCAGGGTTTGCCCCGGCACCCACTCGTGGCGCCGCGGGCCCAGGTCCATGGTGAGATCGACGTGGCCACCGAGCGTTCGGAATCCGGCTGCATGGAACCGCCGGATGGCAGTGACGTTGCGCGCGACGGGCCGGATCGCCAGGTACTCATAGCCACGGGCGCGAGCCTCCTGGACGGCCCTGTCGATGAGAAGCCGGCCGATGCCGTGATCACGGGCGGGCTCGGTCACGACGACGGGCTCGACCTCGCCGTTCGTGCCGCGGTCGAGCAGGCCGGTCATGCCTACGGTGTCGCCGTCTAGGTCAGCTACCCACAAGCCGGCCCGTTGCGGCATGGTCAGGTAGTCATCGAAGCCGGCTCCGGGGTCGTCGCCGCCGACCGAAGGGTCCGCGTAGATCCGCCGGTGGTACTCAGTGAGCTCGGTCCACAGGGAGCGACAAGCGGCGTAGTCGCCGTCGGCGTAGTCGCGAATGATGATCTGTGGCCCGACATGCGGGTCTTGCTGCCGAACCGCCATGACTCCATCCTGCCAGGGCGGGCCCGCCATCGGCCCGAGACGCAGGTGGCTGTCGCACCGGATGAGTCCGGCCAGGGTAATGGCTCCCGAGCAGGGCGTTGACATTTGTCACCGGCGTCCGGTGACTCGCGGCACTACACCGCGAGTGCCGCCGCGCGTGAGGCTGGCTTCATGACTGCTGTTAGAGACACTAACCCCGGGATTGTGCTCTCCGGGCTTGCGAAATCCTACGGGCCGGTGCGCGCGGTCCGTGGCCTGGACCTGGCAATCGCGCCTGGCGAGACGGTCGCCTTGCTCGGCCCGAACGGCGCGGGCAAGACGACCACTATCGACATGATGCTCGGGCTGACCCGGCCGGATGAGGGCACCGTGTCGATCTTCGGCGTGCCGCCGGCGGCGGCGGTGCAGGACGGCTGGGTGGGCGCGATGCTGCAGACCGGGTCGCCGCTCGAGCACCTGAAAGTGCGGGAAATCGTCAGGATGATGGCGTCTTACTACCCGCATCCGCTGGCCGTGGAAGAAGTGCTGCGGATCACCGGAGCTTCCGACTTCGCCGGGCGGTGGACGACGAAGCTGTCCGGAGGACAGGCCCAGCGGGTCCGGTTCGCCGCCGCTTTGGTCGGTGACCCGGATCTGCTGCTGCTCGACGAGCCGACGGCCGGCATCGACGTGGAAGGCAGACGCGACTTCTGGCAGGCGATGCGGGCGGTCACCGAGCGCGGCAAGACCGTGGTGTTCGCGACTCACTACCTGGAAGAGGCTGACGCATACGCCGACAGGATCGTGCTGATCGCCCGCGGCGAGATCGTGGCAGACGGCCCCGCCACGGAGATCAAGGCGCAGGCGGGAGCGCGGAGCATCCGCGCCACTTTGCCGGGTGTCGATGTCCAGGCGCTCAGCGCGCTGCCAGGAGTACGCAGCGCGCAGCGGCACGGGGATGCGGTGCTGCTGTCGTGCTCGGACGCCGACGCCGCCCTGGTCTCCCTGCTCACGGTCTTTCCCGGGGCCCGCGACATCGAGGTGACCGGCGGAAGCCTGGAAGAGGCCTTTCTGGAACTTACCGCGGCTGACGCCGACGCCAGCCGCCAGCGCACGGAGGCAGCCCGATGACTCACTTCCGCTACGAGATCCTCCGGACGCTCCGCAACCGGGTCTTCTACGCGATCACCCTGGCGCTGCCGCTGGTGCTGTACTACTCAGTAGCGTCCGGGCAGCGCAATGGCACCTTCGACGGCACCGCCTTTCCGTTGTATTTCATGACCGCGATGGCGGTATACGGGGCGATGTACGCCGCGGTGGCGCCGGGCGCACGGATCGCGAGGGACAGGTCCAGGGGCTGGCTCCGTCAGCTGCAGATCACGCCGCTGCGTGCCCGGACGGACTTCGCCGCGAAGGCGGCCTCGGCCTACGTTCTCGCGCTGCCCACGCTGGTGCTGCTCTACCTGGCCGGCGCGTCGCTTGGCGTGCGCCTCGACGCGGACCAGTGGCTGGAGCTGACCGGCCTGCTCCTGGCAGGCCTGGTTCCGTTCGTGGTGATGGGGTTCATCCTGGGCTACCTGGTGCCGGTCGACGCGCTGGCTGCGGCACTGGGCGGCGTAGTGGTGCTGTTCGCGCTGCTTGGCGGCGTGTTCGGGTTCCAGCTCGCGACATCAGGCCCGCTATTCGACGTCCTTAAGTGCCTGCCGTCCTACTGGCTGGTGCAGGCCGGGAAGACAACGCTCGGCGGGGGCGGCTGGCCCGCGCAGGCCTGGATAGTCGTCGCTGTGTGGACCGTCGCGCTGATTCCGGCCGCCGCGCTGGCCTACCGCCGGGCCACGAGCCGGGTATGAGCCGTGCTCGAGCAAGTACGCTCCACAGATATGGGCAGCTATCCGGAGTTCGCAACCCCGGCTGAGGCGGAGTGGGTCGCGAACCAGCGCAAGTGGACCCGGCCCAGGGACCGGTTCTTCTGGGTCGCGGTGCCACTGCTGTACCTGATCTACGTAGTCGCGGCGGTGGACGAGAACTCGCGTGGCGCCGGGGCCATCCTCGGCTACGTTGTCATCGCTGCCTTCGCGGTCTGCCTGCTGCTCTCACCTGTGCTGCTCAGCGACGCCAGCGCACGCAGTTTCTGGGGCGGGTATGCCGTTCTCGTCGCGCTTTTCCTCGCGGAGTTGCCATTCGCGCGCGCTGCGGCATTCTGCTTCTGCATTTACCTCACCATGATCATCGCTGCCCGGCTCGGCGTCTGGTCGTGGCCGTTCGTGGCGGCGATGGCGCTCGCGGCGCTAGTCGTCCCGGTGGCGATCCCGTCCTGGCATGTCAGCTTCGCCGACTCCCTAGGCAACTTCACGCCGCTGGCCATCCCGGTGGTTGCGGTGGTCACCTGCGCTGTCCTGCAGGTGGTGCGCGGGAATACCGCGCTTGCCGAGGCGCGAGCCGAGGTTGCCCGGCTGGCTGCTGAGAACGAGCGCATCCGCATCGCCCGCGACCTGCATGACCTGCTAGGGCACTCGCTCACCACGATCACCGTCAAGGCGGGCCTTGCCCGTCGGCTCGGAGCGGCCGACCCGGCGCGCGCTGTCGGGCAGATCGGCGAAGTCGAAGAGCTCTGCCGGCAGGCGCTTGCGGAGGTACGCGCCGCGGTGTCCGGCTACCGGGACGTGACGCTGGCGGGCGAGCTGGCCCGCGGCCGTGAGCTGCTGCGGGCCGCAGGGGTCGCCGCCGACCTTCCCACCGCCACCGACATCGTCGATCCCGCGCACCAGGAACTGCTTGGCTGGGCAGTGCGCGAAGGACTGACCAACGTTGTCCGGCACTCGCGAGCCGGCACCTGCGCGGTCCGGCTGTCGCGATCTGGCGTGGAGATCACCGACGACGGCGTCGGCGCCGCTGCGCCGGCCGGGAACGGCCTGCGCGGCCTGCGCGAGCGGGTAGTAGCGGCGGGCGGTTCGGTAGAGGCCGGGCCGGCGCAGCCCGGCGGGTGGCGCTTGCGAGTGTCGGCGGCCGCCGAGGGTGGCACGTGACGATCCGGCTCCTGCTGGCAGATGATCAGGAGCTGCTCCGCGCCGCGCTGGCAGTCGTGCTTGACCTGGAGGATGACTTCGAGGTCGTGGCGTCGGTCGGCCGCGGCGACGAGGTGGTCGGGGCCGCTAGGACAAACGAGGCGGATATAGCGCTGCTCGACATCGAGATGCCAGGCATCGACGGGCTCGCCGCGGCTGCCGTGCTGGCTCAGGAGGTCCCGCGCTGCCGGTCAGTGATCCTGACCACATTCGGACGGCCGGGTTACCTGCGACGCGCGATCGAGGCCGGCGCCTACGGGTTCGTGGTCAAGGACTCGGCCCCGGAGGAGCTCGCAGCCGCGATCCGCCGGGTGGCGGCGGGCGAGCGTGTAGTCGACCCGGCACTGGCCGCCGCGTCGCTCGCTACCGGGAACTCCCCGCTTACTGCACGGGAACGAGACGTGCTCGTCGCAGCCCGGCCCGGAGTAACTGTGGCCGAGATTGCCCAAAAGCTATGCCTGTCCGAGGGCACCGTACGCAACTACCTGTCGTCCGCCATCGCCAAAACCGGGACACGGAACCGAGCCGAGGCCGTCCTGATGGCAGACCAGAACGGCTGGCTGTGAAGCATGATCACGTAACACGTTCCGCGTCGTGGCACGCAGGAGTTTACGTCGCGAAGACGCCAGCCTCCGCTGGCGAGTAGGCGGCCTGCCGCATGCCCCAGGTGATCTCGCCAGTAGCGGTCGAGCCGGTTGCAGCCGACACCATCAGCTCAGCCAGGCCCGATCTGAGGCTGGCGAGATCCGAAGCGCTGCATAGCCCGAGTGCCACCGGGCGGTCGCCAGCCACCGCAAGGTTCATCCCGAAGAGCTGCGCGGCTATCGCCGTTGGCACCGGCACCTCGGTGATCCTGGTGAGACGGGTCCGCAAGCCCCGGCTGTGCGAACCGCGGGCGTCCGACAGGGTAGCCAGCAGTGGTCCTGCGCACATCCGGGCCCCGCTGGCGGCGACCATCAGCTCGGCGAGCCGCAGATGGGCGCGTAGCAGCGGATGGCTGGTCTCGATCCACTCGATCTCGTCCACGACAACCAGGCCGTCGTCGGTCAGCTGGCTCGCCCAGCGCCGGACGGCTCCGGCGGGATCAGCCAGATGTGCCAGCAGCAGGCGGCAGTAGATCAGGCCCGCTGGCCCGGCCGGAAACGGGACCGCCAGGACGTCATGCGCTTCGAACTCGAGATTCGCGCCGGCCAGTGCCTCTTGGTGCCGGGCCTCTTGGTGCCGGACCTCGTCATGCCGCGCACGGGCTGCTGCCACGAAGTGCGCCGAACTGTCCAGACCGACTGTTCGCTTCGCCTGCGTCAGTCGGGCGACCATGTCGGTCGTGTAGCCGGGCCCGCAGCCTAGGTCGTAGGCAAGCGCCGGCGAACTGGTAACGGCGTCAGCGAGCAGCGCCGACGAGGCCGGTGCGTAGACCTCGTGCAACAGAGCGAGCCGGCGAGCAGCGAGGTCGCCGTCGCCGAATGCGTACTGGCGGGGCCCCGGCACCGCGCTCAGGCCGGCCATGGCTGGCTCCCCGATTCTGCTGTTCCGGCTTCGAATCGCGGCCGGTCGCTGTTGAGCAGGCCGGTCTGGATCGGCTCAGTGCCGGGCCATACCGCGGTGAGTTCCCCGGCAGCCGTTGCCAGCAGGACGGCGACGTCGGATCGGGCTGACTCGTGCATCGCCTCAGCAACGATCAGCGCCGACGTGGTCGTCGCCGAGACCGCCGACTGCGCGCTCTGCCGATGGCACCAGCGCCGGGCGTGCACGTTCCCGGCCTGATCGGCGAAGATGACCTCGCCAGGATAAGGATGCTCGGTCTCGCCGGAGAACGAGGAGTATCTCTCGCTCCCGTCCGCGTAGCGGACGGTGAGCGGACCGTTCAGCTGGTCAGTGTCGATCACCGCCACCGGTACGGCGTAGGCGAGCGAGATTGCATTGCAGAGGTCCACGAGCGGATGAACCGAGGGCAGTGTCCCTTCTTTCCGGTAGCGCCGCAGCAGCGACTCGGCTGCGCAGCGGTACTGCGTTGGCTTGAGCCCCATGCGAGTGAAGGCGGCCCGCCACGCTCGGATCTGCGGGAGCTCAGCCTCGGAGGCGCCGGCTAACAGATCGTCGGCACGCGCATAGAACCGCTTGACCCGGTCGGCAACGCGCTCGGCGGCTTCGTCGTCGCCGGTGATGCCGGTCGCGACCAGCACTCCTGCCGCCAGCTCGGGGAAGTCCGTCCAGATCTGCTCGGAGTGCTGAAACCGCATGATGCGAGCCTGCCACATCGGCGCGGCCCGGACGCGCCGGCGTCGCAGGAATGCGGCCTTAGCTCCCGGTAGCGGCCTTCGCCTCGGCTGCCTTCCGCGCCAGCGCGGTGAACTCCTCAACGCCGAATGCCGTGCCTGCGATGCCCCAGCCGCCTTCCGCCGCCTCGGTAAGGATCACCCAGGTCCGGGCCGCGAGGCTAGGATCGCCGGCTGCCGTAGCGATGATGTCCGTCGCCTCCCTGGTGATCTGCCGCTGTCCGTCGCGGTTCAGCGATCCGGGCGGTGTGACGATCTGGACCCGGACGGTGCGCGACGAGGCGGTATTCGCCGTGGAGACCGCGGCTGGCGGGAGCCGGTGGATGAAGGCAGCGGTGTTGTCGAGGTGGAAGGCGCCAGGCTGGGCCACGCCTTCCGCGCGCAGGACGGCATGAGTGAGTTGACGGCCTAGCGCCGCGTCAGCGTCCGGCGGGAAGATGTCGGCCGGCGCATATACGTCGATCATGGGCATGGTGCCTGTGCTCCCTCGTTCTATGACGACCGTCATATGATGGTCGTCATAGAACGTAAACTATGCCGAGTGGCATAGTCAAGGTCTCATGGAGGCCACAAGGTGACCGGAGTCCGGGAGAACATGATCGCCGGAGCCGCGCGGTTGCTGGCGCAGCGCGGCCTGCAGGCGACGTCGTTCTCGACCGTCCTGGCTGAGACACACGCGCCGCGCGGGTCGATCTACCATCACTTCCCTGGCGGGAAGGACGAGCTTGTCACCGCGGCGATCGAGGCCACCCTGCAGCATGCGCTCAACCTCATCGACCAGGACATGGGCTCGTCCGCCGTGCAGGTCACGCAGTCGTTCCTGGGCGCCTGGCGGGCACTGCTGACGTACGCGCACTTCGACGCAGGCTGCGCCCTGGTCGCAGTCACGGTTGCCGCAGAGACCGACGCGCTTCGCCAGCGGACAGCCGAGGCGTTCCGGGCCTGGCAGGGCAAGCTTGGCCGGGCCCTTGAGGCAGGCGGCCTGAGCGAGGCTGACGCCAGGTCGACGGCTACCCTGCTGCTAGCCGCGAGCGAGGGCGCTGTCGTCATCTGCCGGGCTGAGCAAGACATCGGGCCGTTCGAGGTAGTCGCGGCGCAACTGGTCGACCACGTACGGGCGCTGACCGCAGCAGGGGCAGGCGCGGATGCGGACGCAGAGGCGTGACTGCAGAGACACCGTGTGCCAGCGCGGCGGCGCGTCAACAGGTCGCTGCCAGGGCAGTGAGGAGCGAGATGCGCAAGGCCGGCCCGGTTGGCTTTGATCTTGACCTCACGTTGATCAACTCCCGGCCGGCGATCATGGCCGCCTGGTCGGCGGTCTCGGCGGAGCTTGGTGTCATGATCGATCTCGCCGAGGTGGACCAGCGGATGGGCATCAAGCTGGAGGACGAGGTCAGCTACTGGTTCCCGGCGGACGGGCACCAGGTCGCCGCCGACAGCTACCGGCGCCATTACGTGCGGCTGGCTCCGAGGCTGACGTTCCCGCTGGCCGGCGCCGCGGAGTCGCTGGCAGCGGTGAAGCAAGCAGGGGAACGAGCAATCATCGTCACGGCGAAGCACCCGATCTCAGTGCAGCCCAGTCTCGATGCAGTCGGCCTGGAGGCTGATGAGATTTTCACGCACGTGCACGGGCCGGAGAAGGCTGCCGTACTCGCTCACCTCGGCGCGGCTGTCTACGTCGGCGACACGCCAGCCGACATGGCGGCCGGGCAATCCGCGGGCGCGCTTGCGGTCGGCGTTCCGACGGGATCGTTCAGTTCCGGCGACCTGCAGGCGGCTGGCGCCGCAGTGGTACTCGGGTCGCTGGCAGACTTCCCGTCGTGGTACGCAGGTTTCCGGGACGATCTGATGCAGGAGCGCGGGGCCGATGAGCACTGACATCCTGGCGCTGGCGGACAAGCTGTGGCGCGGTGCGGCGCGGACCAGTGAGTTCCACCCCGTCATGCAGGCCGGGGTGCTGACCGAGATCTGCGAGGGCGTCGCATTCGTGCCGGCGTTCGCCAACGTGACAGCGATCAGGACGCCGGACGGCCTGGTGATGGTGGACACCGGCAGCGTGTTCGCGGCGCAGGAGATCCACAAGCAGCTTCGGGGCTGGGCCGATCAGCGTCTGCACACGGCGATCTACTCGCACGGGCACATAGACCATGTCTTCGGTGTCGGCCCGTGGGAAGCTGAGGCGGCGCAGCGAGGCTGGCCGGCCCCGGAGGTGATCGCCCACGAGGCACTGCCGCTGCGCTTCGACCGGTACATCGCGACGGCGGGGTACAACGGCGTCATCAACCAGCGGCAATTCGGAGTCCGCGGACTGCGCTGGCCGACGGAGTACCGTTATCCGGATCGCACGTACTCGGGCGAGCTGGCCATCGACGTGGGCGGCACGGCGCTGGCGCTGCGGCACGAAAAGGGCGAGACCGACGACCACACCGTCACCTGGCTGGCCGACCGCCGGGTGCTGTGCTGCGGCGACCTGTTCATCTGGGCGTCGCCCAACGCCGGCAACCCGCAGAAGGTGCAGCGCTATCCGCTGGAATGGGCGCAGGCGCTCCGCCGCATGCTCGCGCTGGAGCCCGAGTACCTGCTGCCCGGCCACGGACTGCCGGTGGTCGGTGCCGACCGGGTCGCCCGCGCCCTTACCGATACCGCCGAACTGCTGGAAGCTCTGGTCAGCCAGACGCTCGCGGTGATGAACGGCGGAGGCCGGCTTGACGAGGCGATTCATACGGTCGTGGTGCCGCGTCACCTGGCTGGCCGGCCGTACCTGCAGCCGGTGTATGACGAGCCGGAGTTCATCGTCCGGACCGTCTGGCGGCAGTACGGCGGCTGGTGGGACGGCAACCCGGCGACGCTGAAGCCCGCCCCGGAACGGGCGCTCGCTGCCGAGCTCGCTGCACTCGCGGGCGGGCCGGCAGCGCTCGCCCGGCGCGCGCTCGAGCTGGCCGAGGCCGTCGTAACGGAGACTGCGCCGGGGGATGACTCGGCGCCGGACGTCGGCAGTACCGCTGGCGACCCTCGCGTGGCCAGCCTGCGCGGCGGCGAGGACGGATTGCGGCTGGCCGGGCATCTCGCCGAGTTCGCCTGGCAGGCCGCGCCGGACGAGCCGGAGGTGCGCGCGGCCCGGCATCGCGTCTTCAGCATCCGCGCTGAGCGGGCAACATCCACCATGTCCAGCGGGGTATACCGGTGGGCGGCCAACGAGTCCTTCGGTGACCCGTTCCCGCCACCAGATCTGGAGAGATCATGACGACGATCGAGGGAATCAACCCGTCGGTTCCGCCCAGCGGCATCGGCTGTGCCGAGTGCGACGCGGCCGGCGGCTGGTGGGTGCACCTGCGCCGGTGCACGGAGTGCGGGCACATCGGCTGCTGTGACACCTCACCAGAGCAGCACGCGACAAAGCATGCCAA
>Ga0335074_10001400_pt1 | contig 32648 bp, 24 predicted proteins | sample Lox_Sample_23_FD_206715 | JGI IMG/M metagenome (GOLD analysis project Ga0335074, IMG submission 206715) | Soil microbial communities from Loxahatchee National Wildlife Refuge, Florida, United States - Lox_Sample_2.3 | ecosystem: Environmental > Terrestrial > Soil > Wetlands | place: USA... | reverse complement strand
GGGCCATTCCCCTGCGTGACATGACGTGGGAAACCTTCTCTGCCACATTGGGCGTGCATTTACACGGTGCCTTTCACCTCGTACATGCGGCGATGCCGATCATGTGCGACGCCGGCTATGGACGAATGATCATGACGTCGTCGATCGCCGGCCTGTACAGTCAACAGAACCTGGCGGCTTATGCGGTTTCCAAGGCGGGTCTGATTGGGCTCTCGCACACGATCGCGCACGAAGGCGCGCCATACGGCGTTACCTGTAACGCGATCGTTCCATCGGCCGTAACACGTCTTTCTGAAGGCCGAGATACCTCATCATTTCCGGATACGATGACCCCGGAAACGGTCGCCCCTGCCGTCGCGTGGTTAGTGCACGAGCACTGCAAGGCCACGGGCGAAATCTACGTCATGCTGGCCGGCCGCGTCGCCAAGGCGTTCGTGGCCGAGACCGTGGGTGTGTTTCGCAAGCAATGGACGATTGAGCAAGTCATGGAGCAGTTCGACGAGATTGAGAGCACCCAGCATCTCAAAGTGTTCGAACCGCATCCCAGTGGTTTCATGGACCATCTGGAATACAGCTTCAAAATGAATCCGCCCAGGTAGCAGGCTCTTTCGGCCATTCCAGACTCTCACGACGCGCATTATTCCCCTGGTCATGATGAAGGCAGTCGAGCCGATCTAAGTATTCAGCGAGGATGACCTGACCCATCCGTGCGAGGAGAGCGTCGACGGCGTACACCGTCGCGTGGTCAATCATAAAGGCAAGCCATCAGTCGTTGTCGATGAACATCGTCCTCCAAGGTAACGTCACCTGGATACCGCCCTTCGGAAAGCACAAGGACGAAGTCTAAGTGCCTCGAGGACCCATTGAAGCTCGTTCATTCGCTCTTGTTGAATAAAGCGTCGAGTGTGCGAGGCATTGGCGCCGGCCCAAAACCTTCACCAAATGGCCAATCGAGAAAGCCGGAGGCCGCCATCGTCCCGCCATCGACGTGCAGCGTAATACCCGTTATCGCCCGGGACAGGTCGCTCGACAGGAAGAGAACGGCGTCGGCCAGGTCCTCCTCCGTGGGAGCTCGCTTTTGTGGAATATAAATATTGTAGAACTGAGCTACGACGTCGGGCGGTAAATTGAGAAATCGTGTGCTGAGAGCCGGATCCGCGTTGTAACTCGTGCGGGACGGTGTGGTGTCTGGCGCAATCACATTGACTCGGATCCCCTCGGCGGCCATCTCGACTGCCATAGCCCGACTAAAATTGGCGTTCGCAGCCTTCGCACCCGCATATACAGACAAGGTTGCAGCGCCGCGGTGGGCCTCGATGGTCGTAAAGTTAATGATGCTGCCCCCGCGGCCGCTCCTGCGGAGCAGCGGAATGGCCCTCCGGACACTATCCACCACATATCCGAAATTGAGTCGAATTTCAGCGGCATTTTGCTCGCGCGTTGTTTTGAGCAAGGGCATCCGAGTCACGCCGCCGGCCACATTAATCACGATGTCGAGGTGGTCGAACTTCTTTTCAATGCAATCATAAAAGCGATCCAGCGCCTCGTGTTCGCGGACGTCGACCGGGAGGGATAAGATCTTTCGGCCAACTGCCTCAGTTTCGCCCACGATCGTCCGCGTGGCTTCTTCATCGATATCGCACGTGGCGATATCGACGCCGGCCTTTGCCAAGGCCAGGGTGATTGCGCGCCCCACCCCCGCTGAGCCGCCGATGATCGCGGCGGTCTTTCCTGCTAGGCCCGAGTGTGCTTCTAATAAGCCCATGCGACATCCTCCACCGCGACTTGCAAAAGCGCTCTACGCGTTGACTTTCGCGACGTCCTTGATCCGTGGTATGACTTTGGTGGCAAATAGTTCAAGCCCCTTCCAGCCTAGCTCGGGATCAAAGCCGCCGATCAGCGGCGTCACGCCGATCGGCCCCAATTTGCCGATTTCGATGGCTTGCTGCGGCGTTACTACTTGAATCATGCCGGATCTACGCACGTCCTCAAGCGAATTCATCCCATGCATCGGCGAGGCGGAGAGCTCCGCTGAGCCACTCCAGGCGGCGTAAGTGCGAACGACGTGCAGAACATGGGGTCCGATCTCTGCCCAGCCTCGATCGGGGTCGTCGCACACATAGACCGAGGTATAGCCGCGGATGAGCCGGCCCGGCTCACGGCCGAGCCTGCGACACTCCTCGTTATAGATTGGAATGATGCTGTCATTCATCGGCCACATGCTGAGTCCGAATCTCGCGGCGCGCCGCGCCGACGGTGGTGCACCCCCGCCGCCGTACACGATTTCCCGGACGGGGCGGGATGGTAGTGGACGCACGAACACCTCGCGGTCCTTGTCACGGAACCGCTCACCCGACAGCGCCCGCAGCACAATGTCGAAGCCCTCGTCCATCAGACGCCCGCGATCGTGGAGCGAGACCCTGAAGGCCCTGAACTCCCGCTCTGAATAGCCCGCCGCTAGAATGACGTAAATACGCCCGGCGCTGATCAGATCGCTGACTGCGATCATCTCAGCAATCTTCACCGGATCATGAAGCGGGAGCAAAACGGCACCCAACACGATACCGATGCGATGGGTGCGTGCGGCCGCAGCGGTTCCCATGAGAAACGGTGCCGGCAGATATCCGTCTTCGGAGCAGTGATGTTCCTGGAAATCGACTTTATCGATGCCATGCGCGTCGGCATAGGCAACCATCTCCATAGCCGCCGCGTAGATATCGGGCGCCGGCGCGCCGAAGTCCGGAGCTCGCATATCAAAGCCAATGCTTGTGTGGAACAGTTCGTTGTCGTAGAACATTGACCTCTCCGACAGTGTTCAAGTTGGCGCGGACGGCTGGCGCCATTATCCCGCGCGGCGATCGAGCTTTGCCGCGCCATCCGTCGCGTGCTTGGCTGCGACATATCCCCAGACAAACGACGGACCGATACTTGCTCCTGCTCCAGGATAGGCGCGTCCCATGACCGCCGCGGTCGAGGTACCCGTCGCATAAAGTCCCGGAATAACCGTGCAGTCCTCGCGTAAGACGCGGGCGTGGACGTCGGTAATCACGCCACCGAACGTGCCGACATCTCCGGGATAGAACGGGTACGCGTAGAATGGAGCCTTGTCGATCGGTGCCATCGCTGGCGAAGGCAGCTGGGTTCTATCGCCGAGAAATCGGTCATATGCCCTGCCACCGCGATTGAAATCCTCGTCTTTGCCGTTGCGAGCAAAACCATTGAAGCGATCAACAGTCGCCGTCAATTTGGCGGGATCGATTTTCAGGTGTTGAGCCAACTCGGCCACGCTGGCGGCCCTCTTCAGCCAGCCCTGGTCGTACCACGCCCGCGGCTTTTTCGAGCCTGGGAACGTTCCGGCGACCATGTATTTGGCCATATATTGGCTGTCGAAGATCAGCCAGCTGGGCACGGCCGGTACGGTCTTATGGCGAGCCAGCATGTCCTGGCAAAACGACATGTAGGACTGCGTTTCGTTGGTAAAGCGCTCGCCTGATTGATCGGTGACGATCGAATGCGGCTTCGCGACCTCGGATACCACGAGCGACACCCTGTCGGGTAATAGCGGGGGGAGTGCCGCCTGGTTACCCACCATCTCTTCCATTTGGGCGATCGCCGCGCCCAGCCGGATCATCTCCAGCATCATCTCGCCGGTGTCACCCGGGCAAGTCGCTGTCCATTCCGCCGAGGTGCCTGGTTGGTACTTGTCCCGCATCCCTTGGTTGTGAGCAAACCCACCCGCGTTGATCAACACCCCGACCCGCGCTGCAATCGTGCGTTCCTCGCCGTTGATCCTTGCGAGCACACCGGCTACGCGACCGTCCTTATCGGTCAGCAACTGCTCCACGGCGGCATTCGTCCGCATGTCGACGCCGGCCTGGAGCGCCTTGTGAAGCATCTGCCCCTGGAGCGCCGCCCCGCTGCCGACCCAATGCTTGCCGGTGACCTTTGCCGTCGCCATCCGCGCCGCGAGCTTGACTAGGGTCCATTTGCCGAGCCACGTCGTCTTCATCAGCGGCAACTCCCACATCTCCTCGGCCTTGATCGGCACCGGCACGAAATTCGGCCGAAGTTTCGTCCGCAACGGCCCCAATGCGCCGGCGTCGAACAGCTCGGCGAAGACCGCGCGTCCTTCTTTGAGGCCGCCCGGCAGGTTGTCGTAGTAGTCCGGCCAATACGGGTGGCGGTTAAGCTCGATCCCCTGATCGACGAGAAAATCAATCATCTGAGGCGCTTCGGTCACGTAAGCGAGTCGCCGCTCCCTCGATGCCCCCGGCGTGTCGTGATGATCGCCGACGACGTGGTCGAGGTAGGTCATCGCTTGCTCGGTACTGTCCGCAACGCCGTCACGTTGCATGAAGCGATTGTTCGGAATCCACATGATCCCGCCGGATTTCGCCGTGGTCCCGCCAAACAAGTCCGTCTTTTCGAGGATCAAGGGCCGGAACCCTCTCGACTTGACGAGCAGTGCCGCGCACATCGACCCCCCACCGCTGCCGACGATCACGAAATCGAACGTCTCGTTAGCCGAGTCCACCATCTTCTCCTCGCCGATTGTTGATCGCAATCTCGCGCACGGGCGGCATCAACTCAGTCCCATGACGGTTCGCCGGTGATGGTGTCAAAGACAGTGCCGTTGGGATTGAAGACCGTGCCGACATCGCAGACTGTGCACGGGACCGTCACGGTCGCTGTGCGGTCGATGATGCGATCCTCATCCGCGCGAAACAACGCGTCGATGCCCGGCGACACCATGATTCGATATATTTCCTGCAACGCATCTTCGCTCGGCAATATCCATTCCGAAATGAGGTCCCATTCCCATTCTCTCTGTCCGTAACCGCTGCCCTCTTGGCGGGAATCGCCTCCTGTCCAGACCAGGTTCACATAGTTCCGGCGATATTCCGAAAAAAGATGTCCGCAGAATTTCAGTGCCATGGGAGCGTGCGAGCGCTCAAAATGCTGCTTGAACTGCTCATGGCTCAAGTGCTTCTTGCGCTTAATAAAGTGAAGTATTTTGTACATAGATAAACCCGCTCATCATTTTTTTGGATCTTTAACATGTCCGGCCCTGGCCGGAGTCAACTTGAGGTGAATTTCGGCGAGATCGCGGATGATGAAGCTGGGCTCGTACTGTAGATACTCACTTCCGTTCGGATGTTTCTCGCGATCGAGGTCGATATGCGAGGTATATTCGAGCAGCTTCGCCAGAATTACGCGTGCCTCGGCGCGGGCGAGCGGCGCGCCGATGCAGACATGGGCGCCACGGCTGAAGGCCACAGGCTCCTGGATCTTGGCCCGGTCGAGAAGAAGCGCGTCGGAATCCGCCCACAGCTGCGGGTCGCGGTTCGCCGCCACGAGTGTCACCATCACTTTGGTGCCTGCCGGTACCGCGAGATCGCCGATACGGGTATCGCGGCGGACGAGTCGGGCCGTCATCTTGACAGGACCGTCGAGGCGCAGCACCTCCTCGAGGCCGGTATGAGTGTCTGGCGTTTGGGCTGGGCAGACCATGACCCGTCCAACCATGAGCAGCATTGACAGTCGCGCAGCACCCATCAGCAGCTTTTGCGCCTCATTGATCCTCGAGCGTGAGCGTGTCATTGAGCTCGTCTTGCATGGATCACAGCCTCGTCACTCACGCCGCGCTCAGCCGAAACCGCGTTTTTGCGACCGGCACACCGGGTATGTCGGATTTGGCATGCAAGACTCGGCCAGTCCGCGTCTTTGGAACGCCGCCTTTAGCAACGATCGCGGGCGCGCCTTCCGAAGTCGTGGTGAGATAGAGATCGCGCCAGTCAGACCCGCCAAAGCAGACGCTCGTCACATGGCCGCCCGGAATCTCGATGCGTCGGTCCGTCGTTCCGTCGGGCCTGACTCGCAACAAGAAGCCCTGGTGGGTGAGCGCGATCCACACGCCCCCCTCGCTATCGACTGCCAGGCCGTCACAATCCTTGTCCGCATTCAGCATTTCGCCTTCGCTGAGGCGTCCATCGGGCAGAATCTTGTAAGCAATCGTGCCTTCCATGCTTGCATTGTGATAAAGGTTCCGGCCGTCCGGACTCAGGCCAATACCATTGCAAAACTCGAGCTTGCTAACGAGCTCGGTCACGGCCCCGTCCGGATCAAGGCGGTAGATGCCTGCTTGGCCCCAACGCACACCGTTCTTGATGGCCGTGTAATTCATTGTTCCGAAGTAGAGCCCGCCCTTGCCGTCGGGCATCATATCGTTGCAGCCGGGGAGCAGTTCCCCATTGATCGCATCGAGCAACACGCCTGTTGCGCCGGTTGCCGGGTCGCACCACACCAGCCCGTCCGGTCCGCCGCAGATCATTTTACCATCGTCATTAATGGCCATGCCGCCGATGAACTTGCGCCCGGTCAGCCAGGAATCGATTTGTCCATTGGGACGCAAGCAATGAAACCCGCCAAGAGCACAGTCCGAAAACCAGATGCCTCTTTCGTCCACGCGAGGTGCTTCAAGGAAACAGAAATTTTCGACGACTGGCTTGAAATGCATCGCTCCGCCTCCTATCCCCGCCGCTTGACTAGACTCCTCTGCATGAGCACTGCGTGGCATGTTCGCGGGCTTCTGACCGCCGATCGCTCGTCGCGATCCGCCTTTTGCGCGCGCGCCGACAGGCTCAGAAGGTATCGTGGAACTTGACGTCGTACCCGGCGTATCCGCCGTCGATGCAGGCGAACATGGTGGCTCTCTTTGCATTGACGAACTCGTTCGCGCGGTGCTCGTCCATCGCTTTGTCATCGCGGTAGAGCTCAATATGGCGGTAGATATTCGGCTCGTCGCGGCTTCGGCCGACTTCGTAGACAAGCATGCCCGGTTCCATGGCCTTCATTTTGGGAATCAAGTCCCGCAGCTCTCTCTGGTACTCCTCCGCCTTTTCAGGGAGTACTCGCGCCGTTATTACAACAACAACCATACCCGGATCTCCTCTTCCGCAAAGCTACAGGATGGGCGTATCCGAATCGCTGGACACCAGCCCAAAGGCTTCGGGTCCGAACATCCTCGGATAAGGCTTCCATTGACGGAAAATGCTATGTGCCCGCCCATTGGTTAACGTCCTCTTGCGTCCGTCCTTGTCGGTGAACGTGCCCTGGACGGTATCCCAATGCAGGAGAGCGAACGGAAAATCTGGCACTGAGCCGGTGACGGCAAAAATCGAAGCCCCGACGATCTTGGAGTCCATCTCCAAGACTCCCGCATCCGATTCGACAGTGACACGGTAGCGCGTCGGGATGAAAGCCCCGAGCTTCCGATGGTATGCCCAATCATGATGCTCTACGTCGAGGGTGCGGTAGGTCTGATAGTTTTCTTCATTGACGAGGTACAGCGAGCCATCCTTGAACTTGTTGAGCCTGTTCAGATCCATCGAGCCAAATACTTCGTCGAAGTGAAACCATATCCACTCGTGGCCGCCGCCGGACTCCGCCGGGCATGAGTCCGTCATGTACGTGCGCTCGCGCGCGCCTTTACCTTTCACGCGCACCTGCCGACCGTCGATGGTTAGCGTGCCTTCGACGTACCCCGCCCAGAAGTATCCATAGGCAATCCCGTGCGGGCTGAACGCATGCGGCTTCTCTTTGCCATACCACGTCGGAAAGCCGACGGCGCTTTGAACCAAATCAACCTTGATTCCCTTCTCCTTGTCCTCGAGCCGGTAATGCCAGGTTTTGCCGCCCTTGCATTCGATGCGCGCACCTTCCATTTCGACCACCACCAGGCCGTCCTGCTTCTCGGCCTTTAGCGCACCCCGTGGGAAAGGGCGCACCCCGAGGGTGGGGGGTGGAAAATCGACGACCTTGTAGATCGAGTCACGGAGCTGGACGACCTTGCCCTCCCCCGTCCGGATCGAGAGGACGCGCACATCGGCTCCCCATCCTGCAACCAATATTGTGTCGATCCAATATAGGTTGCCGTCGTCCCCATCGAGCTTGGCATGGATCGCCCAGGAAGATAGCTCCGGCTGGGGCGCATCCTTTGATGGAACTCCCCGTCCATATTCGTCTTCCAGCGTGACTTGCGGATTCTTGACTTCCATTGGCCTCCCCTGTGCGGCGCCAAGTTCGCTGGATCACGTTCTCGCGATCCTAACCCTGCGATGGGGCACGCGAGCGGTATCCTATACTATGCAATTGCCTAAGGAAAGGAATCATCCGGGCCGCCGCGAAGGCGCGAAGCACGGATGAGCGCGCACATCTTCACGGATCCCATTGATTGTGCGATGGTTGATTGTTACAAACTACAGTCTTGCAAAAGACATAAACGTCAGTCGAAGGGGTAGCCAAATGACCCTCTGGAGCGGGGAATGAAATCGAAAGGGCGGCGCACACAGCAGCGCTTGAAGACTCGCGCGGCCATTCTGGACGCGACTGAATCGATCATGCGCGACGAAGGGTATGCCGCGGTAAGCTCAAGGCGAATAGCGGAGAAGGCCGGGCTCAAATCGCAGCTCGTTCATTATCATTTTGGGAATATGGATGAGGTCTTTCTTGCGCTTTATCGCAGATCCGAAGAAGTGTTTTTTGCTCATATGTTGAAGGTTCTTGCGTCTGCAGATCCACTCAAGAAGTTATGGGACCTGGCCATCACCACTGAAGAGAGCACACTGGTGCTCGAATTTACGGCGATCGCAACCCACAGAAAGGGCTTTCGCGACGAGCTCATTCGATCCGCCGATCGGGCTAGATCGCTGGAAAACGCGATATTGTCCAAGGCGTTTGGCAATAAAAAGTCCGTCAATCTGAAAGTCACGCCAAACGTATGCTCGTTTATATTACTGAGTGTCGCACGCGCGCTCATTATGGAACGAGGCGTAGGAATCACCAAAGGACATTCGGAGATCTTGGAGTTTATCGGCAATATTTTAAAAAATTGGAAGTTAGAATCGGACGCCGGTTGAGACTGAAAACCGGAACGACCGTTCTACTCGCAATTTCACCGTTTCAAGGACCGCGACCCGAAATAAGCGCTTTCTCCCGGCATTGGTCCGCGTCATCGGCTATAGGGGAACTCGAAACCCCCTAATATCGCCTCGCCACAAGAGTCACAACACCCCATCCTGTATGCCAGCGCGTAAGTCGAGATTCGAACATCTCATTGATTCTATTGACGGTAATTAAGCGACCGCTTAGTCAATTGGACTCTGCGTGATAACCTTGCTATCTTGACTTGGGGTTGATCAGGTGGCGGTCTTTGTCGCAGACGGGTTGCACAAGACCCAGCACACGCATAGCTAAAAGCGATATCGGCAAAGTAAAAGGCGGGCTGGCAGTCGATCGGGTCACAGGGAATCGGCTTCGTCATTTTGCACTCTGGGGACGATTCCGGCGATCTGCTCGATGGCTCAGTCGACGCAAGGGCCAAGGGGGATGCTTTCATGAAAAAGGGGTTGAGCGCGCCTGTTGCGGCGCTGGTACTTGCCGTGGTCGGGGCGCCTTTGCCGATTACCGCGGCAATGGCACAGGTAACCGGCGAAGCTAACGAAGGAGTTCTGCAGGAAATCGTCGTGACAGCGCAGAAGCGCGAACAAAAGCTGAACGATGTGGGTATGACCATCACGGCGGCGAGCGGTGCGCAACTTCAGGACGCCGGGGTGACGGATGTAACGCTTCTGGCCGAGGTGGTTCCGGGGTTCTCGGCAGCGCAGACTTATGAGGGCTATTCGGTCTTCTCGCTACGCGGCGTCAACTTTAACTCCTCACAGCTCTCCGCGCCGCCGGCCGTGACGACCTATCTCGACGAAGCGGCGCTCCCGTATCCAGCGATGACAGGTGGCCTCCTACTTGATGTCGAGCGCGTCGAGGTGCTCAAGGGTCCGCAGGGCACGCTTTTCGGTCAGAACGCGACGGGCGGCTCGATCAACGTGATCGCGGCCAAGCCCACCGCGACGTTTGAAGAAGGGTTCAAGACCGAAGTCAACAATTTCGGCCAAGTCTGGCTAGAAGGCTACGGAAGTGGTCCGCTCACCGACACGCTTAGCGCCCGTCTCGCCCTCAGCACCACGCAGTTCGGCGCCTGGCAGCACCCTTATCACATCGGCGAGGGCAAGAACGGCGATCAGGACAAAGGCGTGGGACGTCTGATACTTGACTGGCACCCGACCGATCGGTTGAAAGCCACGCTAAACGTCAACGGCAATTACGATCACAGCGAAGCCATCATGCCCCAGCTGTCGCAGCTCATCATCGCCAACCCTGCCAATGCCGCGCCAGGGCTGATCGGCTACCCGTTACCCACTAATCCGCGAGAGGCGGATATCCCGCCGGGCTTCGATACGCACAAAGATTGGGGCACCTATCAGGTGGTCGGCCGCATCGATTACGAGCTTTTCGACGACCTCACGCTCACGTCGCTGACCAACTTTGCGGATACCCACGTCTACACGCCTCTCAATGAGGCGGGCACCGGGATCGTCGTGGAACTCGGCGACGGTAACGGCTCGATCAACACGATCAACCAGGAAATCCGGCTGACCGGCAAGATTCCCTCGCTCGGCATCAACTACATCGTGGGCGCCAATTATGGCCACGATGACATTCACGACAATGTCAATTCTGACAACATCGCTTTTTCGGCTGCTCCGCCCGATTTCGATACCAATGCCCTCTGGCATGTGAAGAACCACGCCGAAGGCGCCTTCGGCAACATCGACTATGAGGTTGTACACGGTGTGACGTTGACCGGTGGTCTGCGCTACACGGATACCGAGCAGCAGATCGATGGATGCACCTATGCCGACGGATTCTGCGCTACCGGAGTAAACATTACGGGCACGCAGAAGCAAGACAATGTCTCCTGGCGTGCGGGTATTAATTTCAAACCGACCGAAGACACATTGCTCTACGGCCTGGTCAGCCGCGGTTACAAAGCAGGGCTATTTCCTGCAATCTTCGCTTTCTCACCGGAACAGGTTCAGCCCGTCCGACAGGAAGAACTCACATCCTATGAAGTGGGGACCAAATTAAGCCTGCTCGACCGCCGCCTGCAGTTCAATGTGAGCGCCTTCTACTATGACTATATCGACAAGCAGTTCTTCACTTATGCGATCGTCGAGCCGATTGGCCCGGTCAATACAATCGTTAACATTCCTAAGTCCAACGTGAAGGGCGCAGACCTTGAACTGACGGCGCGTCCCGTGGATCGCCTGACGCTGCATGCGGCGTTCACCTATGTGAAGACCGAGGTGGGCCAATACGTCGGGATTGGCCCCGCTCGCAACACGGTCAATTTTACCGGCAAGGAATTCAATTTCGCCCCGCCTCTTTCTGGAGTGCTGAGCGCGGATTACCGAACGCCGCTGTCGAGCAACCTCTCGGCGGTCCTCGGTGCCAACGCGCTCTATAACGACCGCGCGTACGCAGATCTGGGAGAAAACCCCGACACGCTGCTACCTAGTTACGTAACCGTTGATCTGCGCGCTGGCATCGAATCGGTACACGGCTGGCGCGTTGGCTTATTCGTCCGCAATCTTGCAGATAAGTACTACTGGACGTCTATCTACAATGGCGGCGATACCCTCGTGAAGATGGCAGGTCTGCCGCGCATGTTCGGCCTCTCGGCTGCCTATAATTTCGGACGGTAACGACTGCACGAGGAACTCCGGCTCATATCTCGCGCAACGGTACGTATCAAAGGGGTAGAAGAGAATGGATCTTGGGCTTAAAGGGCGACGCGCACTCGTTACAGGCAGTAGCAGCGGTATCGGAGAGGGCGTCGCCCGCATGCTCGCCGAAGAGGGGTGCGCGGTGGTTGTTCATGGTCGAAACCGTGAACGGGCCGATCGGGTCGCAGCGGACATCAAGGCGGCAGGCGTCGCCATCGGCGACCTATCGACGGATGCGGGGGCTGCGGCGGTCCATGCCGCCGCGACAACAGCGCTCGGCGGAAAAATTGAGATTCTGGTCAATAATGCGGGGGGCAGCTCAACAGGGAACACGACCAAGGCACCGGCAGACATCAAGATGGAGGACTGGGTCTCGAATTATCACGCGAACGCGCTTTCGTCGGTGCGACTGTGCCGGCATGCCGTACCGGACATGGTCGCCGCTCAATTTGGGCGGATCGTCAACGTCTCGAGTGCCGTCGCTGTGCAGCCGAACAATCTTGGCTCGGATTACTCCGTTGCCAAGGCCGCGTTGAACAATTTTACCGTCAGCCTTGCCGGCTCGCTGAAAGGCGTCGGGGTGACAGTCAACACCGTTTCTCCCGGGATCATCATGGTGGACGGCATGAGAGCGTGGGGGCTCAAAAGATATGGCGACCCCAATATGACCATCGAGGAGATTACGAAGCGAATGGCCGCCGAAAAGGTTTTCGACATGCCACCGGCCGGGCGCCTCGGCACACCCGAGGATATCGCGATGGTGATCTGCATGCTCGCGAGTCCACGCTCGGGCTTCATCACTGGTGCAAACTATCGCGTCGATGGGGGGCAAATCCGCTCGGTCAACTGATCCGACGGGCCAGCAGGGAAAGCCGCCTAAATGGGGCAATTTGCATCTCAATGATTAGAGCAGGCAGCGGTAATCATGACTCAGAAGAAATATCGCGTTATTCAATGGGCCACCGGAACGGTCGGTAAAGTCGCACTTAAGCATTTCATAGAGAATCCGATAATCGACCTTGTCGGGGTGTACGTCACTAATCCGGCAAAGCTGGGCAAGGATGCAGGCGAACTCGTGGGCCTTCCCCCCACGGGGGTGATTGCGACCAACGATGCCGAGAAGCTCATCGCGCTGGGAGCCGATTGCGTGCTGTTCGCGGCGATCAAGCAGGATCTGGACCTCTATTGCCGCTTCCTTCGGTCCGGCAAGAACGTGGTCTCACCGGCGGGCCCGTTTAATCCGACCGAGCGTTATCGCGCTCAGTTCGATCAGCTGGAAGCCGCCTGCCGCGACGGGGGGACCTCATACCATGGCTGCGGCATTCATCCTGGGTTTTCGGGCGATATCCTGCCGCTCACGCTGGCGCGGCTCATGAATAGAATCGATCGAATCGAGGTCACCGAGGTTATCGACAAGCTCAGAAATCCCATGATCTATACCGAGGTCATGGGTTTCGGACGCGACCCGCAGGAACTTCTCGCCAAACCCAGCCGCTCGGCAGAAGCGCCCTACGCCTTCCAGGGTTCGATGGCTATGGTCGTGGAAGGCTTGGGCAAGAAAATCGAGAAGCTGACCACCAGGCTGGAAGTCGCCGTGGCTACCACGGACATTCCCTATACCCTTGGGGAAGGTATTCCGGGCGGTGGGGTCATACGCAAAGGCACCGTCGCAGGCCAGCATTTCGAATGGACCGCGTGGGTCGATGGCAGGCCGTTCATGGTCTATCACTTCTACTGGGCGATGGGCGAGAACGTCGATCCCAGATGGAACACAGGCGACAGCTGCTACCGAGTAGTAATCAAGGGCGATCCGGGGTTAGAAGTCAGACTGATGGGCGGTGAGGAGGCCGATGCGCGCAGACCCTTCCACGGATTGCCCTGGACTGCACTACTCGGCGCCACTGCCGTGCCGGCGGTCTGTGATGCCAGGCCTGGTGTTATCACACACATTGATCTGGGCGTGGTACAGCCGCGCGGCCTGGTGCGATCGCCTGCCGCGACCTGACGCCTAACAGGAGGCAATTGCCCGATGAACACGACGCCAGAGGCGGGGACCCTGCCGTCGAATCCCGACGCCCCGGACTGCGCCCCTTTCTTTATCCGCGGCCACTTGATTGAGGGCGATGAGGTGGTTCATCGCTCACGCGATCTCGGCGTCGACTTCGCCACCCCGAAGATCGATCTCAAGCTGCTCATCCATCCGCGCACCGAGCTGCCGCCGCTCCTCAACACACCGCTCAGCGAGATCATTGCTTTCCTCGTAGAGGCAGGCCGGAAGCTTGGCGACATCAGGAACGCCTACGTCGAATCCTGTATTGACCGTACAGCCACGGTAAGCCTCCAGCCGCGCAAAACCATCGAGCTACAGATGCGGCACGCCTGCCGATACTTAGACGAGAAAGTCCTCAACGAAGTGGTCGAGCAAAACTTCTGCAATCCCAAAGCGCTCGACGAATGGGTACCGCACATCGACCACCAGGGTCGACGCAGCTTCATACGCGCGTTCGCGCCGCGCCTCATTCATGTGCTACCTGGCAACTCTCCGGCTATGGGTATTCTCTCGATCGCGCAGAGCGCCCTGGTCAAGGCCGTGAATGTCTTCAAAATGCCATCGGCCGATCCCTTCTCGACCGTGGCCTTCTTGCGTACGATGTACGACATCGATCCGCATCACCCGGTTGTGCAATCGATGTCCGCGGTTTATTGGCGCGGCGGCGACGATAGTGTCGAGCGCATTCTCTTGCGCCCACAGTACTTTGACAAGCTCGTCGCCTGGGGCGGTGGGGACGCGATCAACCACGTCATGAAATACATTGGCCCGGGCTTCCAGCTCGTCGCATTCGATCCAAAAACCTCGATCTCGATGATTGGCAAAGAAGCTTTTCAATCTGCAGAGGAGCTGGCCGAGGTAGCCGAACTCAACGCCCGCGACGTTGCAATATCCGACCAGGAAGCTTGCGTCTGCAGCCGCTTCACCTTTATCGAGGCGACCCCTGAGAAGGCGGACCGCTATTGCGAACTGCTGGCGGAGCGGCTGCGTATCGATCGCGTGGGCGGCGCAGCTGCCCCACGACCGCTCGACATGGAGCTCAGGGAGCAGATTGACGCGCTGCGGATGATGGACGACGAATACCGGGTGTTCGGTAGGTCCGACGGTCGCGGCGTCACGATCCGCTCGGATAAGCCGGTCGACTTTCAGCCGCTGCGCATGACCTCGAATGTCGTATGCGTACCTTCGCTCCAGGAGGCGCTGAAGTACGTCAATGTCGCGACACAGACGGTGGGCGTCTATCCATTCGGCCGCATGGAGGAACTGCGCGACCATCTTGCCAGCGGCGGCGCCCAGCGCGTGGTCCGGCTCGGTGAGGCCGGCCCAAGCGCCATCGGCAACCCGCATGACGCGATGTATCCGCTGCATCGCTTCGTCCACTGGATGGCAAATGAGAACGGTTGCGTAGGAGAATGACGTGACAATCTCCGCGTCAGATCGACTGGTCAATATGGTTGACCATGAAAACGCCTTCGACTTGCCCCTCGCCGACGTGCTGCCCGGCCAACTTGCTGCGGTCAACGAGCGTTTTCAGACCCGCGTCCAGAAGATTAAGCTCCTGCAGCATCGGGCGGAGGAAGGAAGAGTCAGAGAAGTCCGCCGCATCGAAGATATCGTTCCCCTTCTCTTTGCTCACACGGTATACAAGAGCTATCCCGAAGCGTGGCTGCTGGAGAAGAAGTGGGATCGGCTGGGCAAGTGGCTCGACACCGTTTCGACCGCTCGCGTCAAGCCGATGGACACGGGAGCTGTGCGCGATCTCGACGACTGGCTGCATCGACTCGAAGAGCAAGATCACTACGTTTCCTGCTCGAGCGGCACCACGGGCAAGTGTGCCATGATGAACGCGACAACATTCGACCTTCAATATGCAGGCCGCGCGTTCCTACACGGATTGCTGTGGGCAGGACTTAAGTTCAACAAGGATCGGATGATGATCACCTGCGGCCAGTTCCCCACAAGTCCTCGCAATATCGCAACCGGTGGTCCAATGAGCGAGGCGCTGACCGATCCCACCCTAACGCCGTTTCAGGCCAATGCTCCGCCGATCACGATCGGTAGCATCACGGAGATGATTATGCTGCGCAAGAAGATCGCCGACGGCACCGCGAGCGTTGCCGATATCCAATATTACGAGGCCAAGGCGGTCGCGCGGACGATGTCGGCCATCTCGGTCATCGAACAGGCCGCGGATGCGATCATCGCCAATCGCGGTCGCAAGTTACACATCATTGGCTTTCTCGGCGCGATGTATCAAGTCGCCGCGCTTGTCCGTGAGCGGGGTTACTCGGGCAAGGACTTCGCTGAGAACAGCACGTTCCTCACGGGTGGTCTCAAAGGGGCACAGTTACCAGACAATTATCGAGAGATCATATTTGATACGCTCAACCTTACGCCCGACCGCACATTCGGTGCCTATGGCATGCAGGAACTAAACACAAACGCAATGCGCTGCAGAGCCGGTCGGTATCATCTGGCGCCCTGGGTGATGCTACTGCTGCTCAACGAGAGTGGCGAAGAGCAGATACCAATGCCGGCCAGCGGCGAGATTGAGGGTCGGGCCGCGTTCTTCGATTTGTCCTTGGACGGCCGCTGGGGAGGCATCATCTCCGGAGACAAGATCCGCGTCACGTGCGAGCCTTGCGCCTGCGGCCACCGCAGCCCGTCGATCCACTCTGATATTCAACGCTACGCCGACATGGCGAGCGGCGACAAGATCTCTTGTGCGGGCACCATCGACGCTTACGTACGGGGCGTGACCTGACCCGATCGGACGCTTCTCTCCTGTATTTGACTCACGATCCGTTGAACGAAACCGCTTCGCGGTAGCGCGTCACCTGCTGGCTCTACGTTGATGATTTACCTCTCGATTCTTTGGGCGGCGTCGGCCTGAGTTCGTCCTTTTGCGCTTTTGCGAGACGATTGATGCGTTGCAATTGCAGCTCATTTATCCAGCAAAGGAGCGCTTCGATGACACCCCTCCGCCAACGCATGATCGAGGACATGCAGCTACGCAATTTCTCGATCCACACCCAGAAAGCCTACGCCCTGCATGTTGCCCTGTTTGCTCGGCATTTCGATCAGTCACCGGACCTCTTGGGGCCGGAAAATATCCGCACCTACCAACTCTATCTGAGAGCGCAGAAGCAGTGGGCGCCGGCTTCCATCATCCAGGCCACCGCCGCCCTGCGATTCTTATACACGGTCACGCTCAAAAACGACTGGGAATTGGAGCGTGTCCTCCCGATCCCCAGACGGCACAAGAGCTTGCCGACCGTTTTGAGCCCTGAGGAGGTGCTGCACTTCCTGGGTTGCATCGGGAATCTGAAACACCAGACGATCTTGACTGCCTGCTATGCAGCAGGTCTCCGCGTTTCCGAAGCCGTGAGTCTGAAACCCCACAATATAGACAGTCAGCGCATGGTCTTGCATGTCGAACGGGGAAAAGGACAAAAAGACCGCTACGTCATGCTCTCGGTGCGGCTGCTGGAGAGCTTGCGTCGCTGGTGGCGGGTCGCAAAACCACGAGATTGGCTATTTCCCGGTTACGGCACGAATCGCCACATCACGACTCGGGCGATTTCGCTGACATGCCGCGAGGTTCAATATCGCCACGGTCTGCCCAAGACGGTAACACCACACTCGCTACGCCACGCCTTCGCCTGCCATTTGCTGGAAGCCGGAACGGATCTACGCACCATCCAACTACTGATGGGCCACGAATCGCTCTCCACCACGTCGCGCTACCTACGCATCGCCACATCGAAGGTCTGCTCGACCCGAAGCCCCCTGGATTTGTTGCCGGTTCCACCGCCGCGTCCACCGTCGCAAGCTCCGACTTTACAGCGCTAACTGGCTCCGTCAGTGGGGCGTCCCACCTTGGAGGTGGCGCAAGTTCTGCGTCGCCACGGGCAAGCCTATCGAGCCAAGCACGACTCCTCTTTGTCGTGCGCGCAACAGCGCGTGCTGCAGGCGATTGAGACCTGCCGGACCGCCGTGCTCGGCGGTCACCGAGAGCAATGCGATGCCTGCGATCATCAGCGCATCTCCTATAATTCATGCCGGAACCGGCATTGCCCGAAATGCCAATCGATGGCCCGGGCTGCATGGATCGAGCATCGGCAGGCTGAGCTGTTGAACTGCGCTTATTTCCACGTGGTGTTCACTTTGCCGCAGGAGATCGCGGCGATCGCCCTGCAGAACAAGGCTCTGATCTACAACCTACTCTTTCAGGCGACTGCCGAGACTTTGAGAACGATCGGCGCCGATCCCAAACACCTGGGTGCTGAGATTGGGTTCTTCGCCATCCTACACACCTGGGGTCAGAACCTTCTGCACCATCCGCATCTGCATTGCGTCGTGCCGGGCGGCGGCCTCTCGCCAGACAAGAGTCGCTGGATCCACTGCCGGCGCAACTTCTTTCTGCCAGTCAAAGTACTTTCGCGCTTCTATCGCCGTCGATTCCTGGAACTGTTGAACCAGGCGTTTGAGGCGGGTCAGCTGAAGTTCTTCTCCGCCCTCGCCCCATTGCAGAGTCTCGATGCCTTTCGCCGGTATCTTGCACCCGTGCGGCAAAAAGAGTGGGTCGTGTATGCGAAGCCGCCGTTCGCCGGCCCCCAACAGGTGCTCGACTACCTGGGACGCTACACCCATCGTGTCGCCATCTCCAACAGCCGCTTGATCGCCATGGATGGCGACAACGTTCAGTTTCGCTGGAAGGACTACGCCGACAACAATCAGCACAAAGTCATGACGATGCACGCTCATGAGTTCATCCGCCGTTTCCTGCTGCATACGCTGCCCCTGGGATTGCAGCGCATCCGCTACTACGGATTCCTCGGTAATCGTCGCCGTTCTGAAAACCTCACGCGATGCCGCCAACTACTCGACATGCCTGTTCGAGAGAGGGTGAACACTGACCTCTCGCCGCCACGTGACTATCGAAGTCGATACGAGGAATTAACCGGCCGATCGCTGCATCAATGCCCGGCCTGCCTGGAAGGATGCATGCGACTTATCGAGCAGATACCGCGTCTTCAGCATAGAGCCGCCATCGACACCTCATGAGCGAACTCTTGCCGACAACCGCTTCGTGGTCGCAGTGGAGAACGGATCCAACGGACCCGTATATGCCGACCTCAAGAAATCCGTGGACACCTGGCTCGCGGCGCAACGGTTCACCCCTCCCCTTCGATACTTTTCTGTCCCTCTGCCTCGGCCAGGTTCATTTGCGAGGCTCATCGAAGCGCCCTTTCATACCTCGCACGAACCTCGGCCTCATTCAACGCCCATAGGCTCGGCCTCGGCGGGCCGTTTCGTTCAACACATTTTTAGCTCACCGCCGCGGCGCTTGCCCTACCACACAATTTTGGAGGTTCCGCCGCGCCGATAAGCTAAAAATGCTCTGCGTTATGCGCAGTTTCGCGGCGGCGCCACATATCGCTCCATGCCCCGCTTCGAACCTTTGTTCAGGACAAACATTCCCGACGACTAAGAAGGTTATACGGCCGAAAACCGTCCGCCAGTCTTACAAGACTTTATGCCTTGATAGCCAGCAACGTGAACGGCCGCGGTCCGACCTCCAGCACTGACGTGACATCGCCGAAGGCCTTACCTCTCTTTCAACCCCGCCGCGATGCGGTCCCCGAGATTTTTATCCACATTGCGCCAATAGTCGATGGCCCTTTCGAGCACTGCTGGTGAAACCCCGTCGTTGAGATGTCCGACAATATTTCCCACGAGGCGTGCGCGCGCCGCGTCATCGAGTACGCGACGCACCAGCGTGCCGGCCTGACCGAAGTCATCGTCCTCGGCGCGCAACGTGTAAGCCTGGCGTACCATGTCGCCGTCTGCGTACCAGAGACCCGCTGCGTCGGTACGTTCGAGGTCGGCCTTGGGGCCGCCGTACGAGTTCGGCGCATAAACCGGGTCAGCTACGTTCTGCACGCGCATGGCGCCGTCCTTGCTATAGCTATGCACAGACGATTTGGGCCGATTCACCGGAATTTGCTTGTAATTGACGCCAAGACGGGCGCGGTGCGCGTCCGCGTAGGAGAAGCCGCGCGCCAGCAGCATCTTGTCCGGACTCAGGCCGATCCCGGGAACCAGATTGTTGGGCTCGAAAGCAGCCTGCTCGATTTCGGTGTGGAAATCACTGACGTTGCGATCGAGCGTCAGCTTGCCAACCTCGATCAGCGGATAATCTTTGTGCGGCCAGACCTTGGTAAGGTCGAACGGGTTGAAGCGATAAGTCTTGGCCTGCTCGAACGGCATGATCTGCATCTTGAGCGTCCAGCGCGGGAAGTCGCCTTTCTTGATCGAGTTGAACAGATCACGGCGATGATAATCGCCGTCGACCCCGGCCAGACGGTCCGCCTCGGCCTGCGTCAGAAAATCGATTCCCTGGTCGGTCTTGAAGTGGTATTTCACCCAGAATTTGGCACCCTGGCGGTTGACCCACATATAGGTGTGGCTGGAAAAGCCGTCCATGTGACGCCAGGTTTTCGGGATACCGCGATCGCCCATCAGCCAGGTTACCTGGTGCGCCGACTCGGGCGATAACGTCCAGAAGTCCCATTGCATGTCGTGGTCGCGCAGGCCGTTGTCCGCCCGGCGTTTCTGCGAGCGGATGAAATGCTGGAACTTCAGAGGATCGCGGATGAAAAACACGGGGGTGTTGTTCCCCACCATGTCGTAGATCCCCTCGCTCGTGTACAGCTTCAACGAGAAGCCTCGCGGATCACGCCATGTGTCGGGGCTGCCCTGCTCGCCGGCCACCGTCGAAAAGCGGATCAAGGCCTCCGTTTTCGTTCCCGGCTGAAAGACCGCGGCGCGCGTATAGCGGCTGACATCCTGGGTGACTCGGAAATGTCCGAAGGCGCCGCCTCCTTTGGCATGCGGTTGCCGCTCCGGGATGCGTTAGCGATTGAAGTTCGCCATCTGCTCGATCAGATAATGATCGTTCAGGACGATGGGGCCATCCGCGCCGATGGTAAGTGAATGTTCGTCGCTCGCGACTGGGGCCCCGGCGTCGGTCGTGGTGGGGTTTCTCGATTCAGTCATATTTTCTTCCTCTAATATGCTGGAGTGGGTGCTGCAAACGTAAACCTTCTAATTCGACACGTGAAATAGAATCTACCTATGCGCCTGATAATGCTTGTATATGTCTGCCCACTTGTCCCCACGCATTCTATGCACTTCCGCGAGCATGAGGAGGGGAGCGTAGGTGTGCGTGGCACGATCCCCAAGGGGTGCCCGCGCGCTCACCCTCGCCGTTCGCCGCCAGCGGCGAACGGCGAGGCAGGAACTAACTGAGGACGAGATTCAAGAGATCTTGGTTGATCACGTCTGCATTTGTAGTGCACATCCCGTGCGGGTATCCCGGATAGACCTTGAGCGTGCCATTCTTGAGGAGCTTGGCCTGAAGCAGTGCGGCTGTCGACATCACCAGTTCTTGGCCAAACCATCAACATGGGGACAAAGCGTTCAATGTCCCCGAAATGCGCGTAAGCTCGTGATCGCATTCTGGAAGTTACGCGTCTCTCATCGTGTCAGAAAATGATCACTACCGCGAATGTCGCGCTGGGATTAGCGCCACCAATTCAGAGACCAGCTCGTCGCGCCCGCTGGCGGCCGCCGCCCTCGCCATTCCCGATCTCGCCGCATTGATCTTCTCCGCGTACTGCAGGGGCATGCGGGTGGACTTCCATCCCCCGGCTTGGGGTAATCGCCGCCAGGTCAATGTCCAATGCGGCCATATCCTGAGTCGCAGCCACTCACTTCTGTCTGGAAGAAATCTAGGTGCTCATCGACGGCGCCAGCGAGAGCCTGCGCGCAGATTGTGAATCTCTGTAGCCATTTAAGAACTTGACGCCGTACAGCCTCCCTTACAGGAAAGCGACGGACCGTTCGATTGTTGGCAGTCGCACCGTGCAGTTTGGCTGCCGCTCAAGTGGGCACCAGGCGATGACAGATTGAGGCGTGAGGTGCCCGTATACATGCGGAAATAGCTGCCCGTTCCGGGAGGGTTCCCAACGAACCCCTTCGCCGAGTGACGCGAGATCGATGGCGGCGATGACGAGGCCTTTCTGGCCAGAGAAGTGTCGGTCGACCGTTTCCGTGAGCTGCGAGGCCGTCGAGAGGTGGATGAACCCATCGGCCTTGTCGATCGGGGCCCCTTCGAAAGAGCCGGCGTTGAGTGCGGCCCATTCATCAGCCGTGAGTACCTTGTACGCAATCTTGTCAGTCATGCAAAATCCCTCCCTTCCCGACTTCTCCGTCGCTCTCGCCATGCCCGATCTTGCCGCATTGATCCTCTCCGCATACTGAAGCGGCATGCGCGCCGACTTCCAGCCCGCAGCCTTCGTAATCAAATTCGGCAAAAAGTAGCGGTCTGAGTCGCGCGGCGCACCATGTCGAGCCATTTTCTGCACCGACGGGAATCAACCCCCTGTTGCCCGTACGGCAGCCAGCGCCATACGCGTCACGGCGTCAGATACTTCGCGAACCACTCCGCTTCCCGCTTGCGCACATCCCGCACCTGCTCCGGCTTACGAATCCTATGCCCAGCTCCCGCGTAGACCACGAGCTGCGTCGGCACCCCCAGCGCATGTAACGCGTGCCAGAACTCGAATGACTGCGGGGCCGGACACTCGACATCAAGTTCGCCGACGTACATTAAGGTCGGTGTTTTCGCTTGCTTAATCGACTCCAGCGGCGACGCCGCACGGTACACCGCAGGATCGTCATACGCCGACTTGCCGAAAAACGGCATCATCCAGCTATCGATCCCGTTCTCCCCGTAATAGCTGATCCAGTCCGCGATGCCTGCGCCTGCGATCGCGGTTTTGAAGCGCTGCGAGTGAGTCACCGCCCACATCGTCATGAAACCGCCGTAGCTGTGGCCGTAGATGCCCATTCGCGATTCGTCGATGGGCGCGGTTTTAAGCACCGCATCCACCCCGGTGAGAATGTCGCGAAAATCGCCGCCGCCGAAATCGCGCACATTGGCACGGGTGAACGAATCACCCTGACCAAAGCTGCCACGCGGATTGGGCAAGAACACGTAGTACCCACGTTCGACCCACTCGCGCGGCGAGGCCTGAAAGTCATCGTCACGCCCGAAATGCGGCGGCAGTGCCCAACCCGGACCGCCGTGTACGCGCACCAGTAATGGATAGCGTTTGCCTGCCTGGGCGTGAGCGGGCCCGACCAGCCACCCCTGAACGTTGTACCCCTCGTTGATCCAGTTGACGCTCTTCACCATCAGCGGCGCAGCGAGGTCAACGTTGTCCGTGGTGATGGCCTTCATATCGCCCATCGGGCCAGCCACGATCGCCGGCGGGTGCGAGAAGTCCTCCACCACCGTCGCTGCCGTCTTGCCGTCGGCGCTCATCGTAAAGATGGGATCGACATCACCCGATCCGTCATCACCCGTGCTTGCGAGGACCGGGGCCGACCATCGCGACGCCATCGTCCCCGCCGGATCGAATTCGATGATCGAGGCGAGATCCACCACCAACGCTCCCCCGTAGAGCCGCCCGCCCTTCCACATCAGTGATCCAAACGACCCCCGGAAGCCCGGCGTGCGCTTAGCTGGCGCCCCGCCTTCGATGGCCACCTCGTACACGTCCCCGCCCACTGTGCCGAAGTCGCTCATCAACCCTCCGATTAACCACACGCGCTTACCGTCGGGCGAAACACGTGGCATCGAGATCTGATATGGCGGCTTCGCCAACGACCGTAGCCGGCCTGTGGCGCCATCCACACTCGCGAGCTCGGCGATCCACCAGTTGTTGTCGCCGTTCCCCTTCGCCGTCGTCGCCACGAAGCCGCGTCCATCCGGCATCCAGTCGTACTCGTAGACATAGTGATCCGCAGGCGAGACCAGACGCATACTGCCGCCATTTCGCGAAATCACTGCGATCCGCTGTTCCTGTGTGTCCTCACCGATCTCGCCCACTTGCGGCGCGCTCGCCTCCAGCGCACCCGCGAGCTTCTTAGCCTCCAGCGTAGCGAGGAGCGCCAGCACCTTCCCCTTTGGCGACCACGACAACGACCCCGCAGTCCCGTTGAACGTCGTCAAGGTTGTTGCACCCGCAGGCGCCGCGCTCACGCTCCCGTCCTGGGCCACCGGCGCCAAATCGATCTGCACCGATACCGCGTCTGAATCCACAGCCAGGAACGCCAGCTCCGATCCGTCCGGCGACCACGCCAGCGACGAGTATGAGCAGCTCGAGCAGGGATCGATCTGACCTTGCACCTGGCCGTCCTTAACGGCACGGATCACCACCGGGCCACGCGGCTCCTTCTCGCTATCCGGTTGCGTGACCGTCTCGACCGCAGCGATGCGGCTCCCATCGGGAGACATGGACAGGAACTTGTACTCGTGAACCGCCGCTCCCGCGAGAGCAGGCACGAGTAACGCCACTATCGACACAAGTATTCTTCGCATGCGCATCCTTCATCGTTATCACGTCGCCTGGAAACGAGCGTGCCGATTGTAGAAGGCATCGGTTCCGTTTACCGATCCGTGTTAGACCCCTGACATGCTCGCCCGAACATGTGAATTCACGCGGCAAATGACGGGAACTTCGAGCGGGCCGTGCAGGAATATGTTGTCTGCACGGGTCAGCAGCGTACCCTTGCTTTGAACCCTGGCCACTCATTCGGCAATCGAATCCCTTCCCGACTTCTCCGCCGCCCTCGCCATCCCGGATCGCATTGCATTGATCTTCTCCGCATACTGCAGGGGCATCCGCGTCGATTTCCACCCTCCCGCCTGCGTAATCGCCGCCAGATCAATGTCCAACGCCGCCAGATCCTGAGTCGCACCCACTCGGGTCGAATGGCCACTCACCCGGTCAACCATACGCTCTGGCATTCCAATCCACTGCGCCACCCGCTTGAAAATCGGCGCAATGCTACCGGGATTCAGCGAGCCACCCACTTCGTCCCGTCCGATCAGCCGACGAAATACCGCCCCGTCGGTGACCCCCGAGTGCTCCAGCCAAACCTTCAGCCATTTCACGGTCTCCCGCGATATGTACGCCACCCTCCCCTGGCCCTCCGCATCCGTCTTGCCGCGCCGAATGAGCGCCTGCCCCGTGCCATTCGGATGGAAATCAATATCCCTTACTTCGAGCGCCACGAGCTCGCCCCGTCGCGCGAGGGTTTCATAGGCTACGCACAGCATGGCCCTTTCACGGTCCGCGCGCAGGCTCTCACCGGCGCCGTCGATGAACTCTTTGATCTCCTTCCAACCCAAGGGGTGGGCCTGGTCCTGACGAGCGGAGGTCTCCCTCCCCATTTTCCTAAGTCCCAGTCGCACCGCTTCACTCGAGCAAGGATTCAATAAACCCGCCGCGACATGCACCCGCGCGATGGTTGCCACATAGCGCTTCACCGTCGCCGGCTTCTTCCCCGCCTTCACCCGATCGTCGATGAATGCCCGGATGGTATTGGGATCCGCCGGTAGATGCGGCTCGCTCCGCGATTCGCAAAACGCCTGGAAGATCGCCCCATCCGCCTTCTGGGCACGGAGCGTATTTGCCGAATACGCGCCCTCGGCCATCGCCTGCCATTCGAGCAGCGCCGCGAGCGGCCCTTCGAGGAGCGGTTTCGGCGCGATCGGCCGCGCATCGAATTCAGAGGCCTGGTAGGTCAATTCCATATCTTAATCGTAACACGCATCGCCGGAGAGATGCGATAACTGCAATTATCACATGCTATTAATAGCCGTTTTAACAACATTACGTATCATACAATCCCATTACCAAACCACTCCCGCAACTCACCCCCAATGCCCCCCACCTCAAAACCCTACGCCCTCCGGCCCGGCCGCCCGGGCCTTGCGGAAATCGACGTCGTGCGCGCGGCCGAGACGCTGCTGCGCGAGGGCAAGCGGCCCACGGTCGCCGCGGTGCGCGAGCGCACCGGCGGATCGAACAGCACGGTCGCACCGTTGCTCGATGCCTGGTGGCGCTCGCTCAGCAAGCGCTTCGCCGGAAAGCCGGCCGCCTTCGATCGAATCCCGGGGGCCCTCGCGCACGTCGCCGAGGCTCTTTGGTTACAAGCTCTCTCCGAGGCGCGAGCGCGAGCGCGAGAGGAGCTGACCTCCGCGCAGCAAGCCGGACGAGAAAAGGGCGATCTCGAGGAGCGCTCGCTGCTCGCTCTTCGCGAGGCCGAGCTCGAGGAGCGGCTGCGCCATCGCGACAAGAGCTGCGCCGAGCTCGAGGCCCGGGTGCGCTCCCTGACCGTGCTCCTGCGCAAGGCGCAGGCCGACGCCGCATCGGCCCACCGCCGCCGTGCCGCTTTGCAGGCGAAGCTCGATGCGATCAAGGCAACATCGAACCCTCGCACCGCGCGCCGCAGTCGGCCGCGCTCGGATTCGCGCGCTTGAAAGCGCTCGCATCCCCTGGGGCTTTCCGGCTCGGCGATCCGCTGCCGCCCGCCCTCATTGCACCAGGAACGTCGCCACCGTCGGCCCGCTGCCCGGGCAGCTGAGCGTCGCCTGGTAATAGCCGGGCGTGGTCACTGCGTTGGTGTTCTCCGTGCCCGAAACGCCCACCGACTGTCCCTGATAGGTCCCATCGCTCGAGGTCATCGAGCACATCGTGCCCGCGGGCAGTCCGGTGACGCTCCAGGTGAGCGTCGCGGCGCCATCGGGCGGCACCGGATTGGTCGCGGACAGCGACGCCGTCACGCCCACCGTGTACTGATATGCGCCCGCGGCGTTGTACACGTAGATGAAATTGTTCGGCGTGTTGTCGACGTAGACGTTGCCTGATGCATCGACCGCGACGCCCTGCGGGGTCTGCAGCGCCGGCGTCATGCCGGATGGCAGCGTGAGGCTGAAGGCGGTCGGCGTGGTCGAGTACGTCGGCGTCGCCCCCGATTGTGCGGCGTATTGGGTGACGGTATTCGCGTAGTAGTTGGACACGTACAGGTTCAAGCTCGCATCGAACGCGAGGCCCACCGGCCCGTTGAGACCGCTGGTGATCGGCGCCTGCGCGGGCACGGGCGGAGTGGAGCCGGCCATCTGCGCGGGGGTGTAGAAGCCGATGGCGCTCGGGCTGCCGATGCCCACCAGGATGTCGAATCCGTTGTAGGCGAGCGCGCCCACCGACGTGAACGGGAGCGGCGTCGGCGTGCTCGCATCCTGCGTCTGCGTGGTGAGGAGCGTGGCTGCGTTGCCGGGCCCTGAGTTATAGGCGAACACCTTGATGTCGTTGATGCTGCCCTGGTTCTCCGCGACGTAGACATAGCCGTTGCCGTCGACCGTGACGCCGAGCGGGCGCGTGAGGCCGCTGATCACGGCGTTCGTCACGAGATCGCCCGCGCTGTTGAACACCTCGACCGAGTTGCTGCCGACGTCGGCCACGAACAGCTCGCCCGCGACGTTCGTTCCGCTCGGGCCGAACGCGAGCCGCACCGGGTTCACCAGATTGGTGGTGAGCGCGGACGGCGGCGAGGTGTACTGGCCGGATGCGTTCGGCGCATAGACCAGCACTTGCCCGGCGCCGTAGTTCGCCACGTACAGATCGCCGTTCGGCGCGAGCTTGAGATCGTTCGGGCCATTGAGCGTCGCCGCCGCGGGCGCCGTCACGACCACCAGCACATTGACCGGTGAGACGCCGCTGACGCTTCCATAGATTTGCGTGAATCCCGGGCCCACCGCCGTCACCAGGCCGCCGGAGACCGTGGCCACGGCCGTGTTCGAGGAGGTCCAGGTGGCGACGCTCGTGAGATTGAGCGTGGAGCTGTCCGAGTAGCCGCCCGTCAGCGTGAGCTGCACCGTGCCTCCCGCCCCGAGCGACTGGCTCGTGTTGGGCGTCACGCTGATTATCTGCAGCGTCGGACCGGTGACGGTGATCGTGGTCATTCCCGAGGACGACCCGCCGAGCGATGCCGAGATGTTGCTCGTTCCCGCGCTGACGCCGGTGACCAGGCCGTTCGATACCACGGCGGCGCTCGGATTGCTCGACAGCCAGGTGGCGGTGTTGTTGACGTCGGCCACGGATCCGTCGGTGTAGGCGGCGCGCGCCGTGATCTGCACCGTGCCGCCCACCGCAATCTGCGTGACGCCGCCCGCCGTGAACGTGCTCAAGCTGCTCACCACCGGCTGGCAGGTGAGGGTCGTCGATCCGCTCACGCTGCCGCTGGTGGCCGTGATGGTCGCCGAGCCGGTCGCCTCGCAGAACGCGAGGCCGCTCGCCGAGATGGTCGCGATGTTGCCCGGCACGGCACTCCAGGTGACGGCGCTGGTGATGTTCTGCGTGGGTCCGGAGGCATAGATCCCGGTCGCCGTGAATTGCTCATTGAGGAAATCGCCGATCGCCGGCGCCGCCGGCGTCACCGAGATGATCACCGGCGCCGCCGCATTACAGGCGAGCGTGGCCGACCCCGCGATGGTGCCGCTGGTCGCGCTGATCAGCGCCGTGCCGGGCCCCGTACAAGTGGCGAGCCCGGTCGCCGTGACCGAGGCGAAGGCGCTGTTCGAGCTCCACACCACCGGTGGGTAGCTCGCCGTGATGGGGCCCGTCGTGCCGTTCGCGAAGCTGCCGGTATCGGCGAACTGCGCCGTCGCCCCGACGGTGGCGGATGCGGTGGCGGGCGAAACGGTGATGCCGGTGAGCGCGGGCAGCACGGTCACCACCGTGGTCGCGAGTCCCGGCAAGGTGTCGGCCGAGCTGCCGGTGCACTCGAGCGATGCGGTGTAGGTGCCGACGATCGTCAGCGTGCCGGTCGACACGGCGGTGCCGGTCGGGCCCTCCGGGCTCGGCAGCTGGAAGGTGCCGTCGCTCGCCGAGAGCGAGCATTGAGCCGGCGGGAACGACAAGGGATAGGTGGGAGCGGCCGCGCCCCAGCTCAGCGTTGCCGCATTGCCCGCGACCACGGTGGCGGGCGAGGCGGCGAGCGTGATGCAGGGCGGCACGTTGGTCGTCGGCCAGCTCGTGTTGGGCACTTGGTCGAGGAAATCCGAGTTGATGGTGAGGAACAGGTTGCCGAGCCGCCCATCGAGGTCGCCCGCGACGTTCGGATTGCCGGCGGGCGGCTGCACGTAGAAGAAGTTGCTGGCGTTCGCATTCGCCTGCAGGTAGCTCTCGGTCGATGCCAGCGAATTGAGCGCGCAGCTGTAGCCGCCCGGGGCATCGTTCTGATAACCGCTGTTGAAGTAGGCCTGGCTCTGGCTGACGTAGCCCTGCAGGGTGGAGGCGACGGTGGGGTTCACTTGCGATTCGTTGATCGCATTGTCGAGCGTCGTCGAGAGGTACGTGAATTTGTTGGTGACGAAACCGAACAGGCCTCCGCTCGGCCCGCTCCCCAGCCCGCTCGCGGCGCTGTTGAGCGCAATGCCGTAGGCATACATCGAGGCCGAGTGGGAGTGACTGCCCGGGTCCTCGCAGTAGGCCGTCAGATCGATGAACGTGTTGGCGAGGCTCTGATCCTCGGGGATCACGCCCTCCACCGTCGGCAAGTCCGAGCGCGGCGCCCAGGCCGTCAGCGGAACCTGCGCACAGCTGAGGTTGTAGGGTCCCGGCACCGTTGCATCGGCGTTGAGCCCGGTCTGGATGAAGATGTTGTTGGCGTTCTCATCGACCGCGATCGCCGTTTCCTCCATGACCGCAAGTCCGGTGCCGGTGGGCCCGGAATGTCCGCACAGATAGGGCGGCAGCACGGTGGTGGGAAATCCCGGACAGAACTGCGACACGTCGAGCGTCGGGGGCACGCAGTTGGTCGTCTGCCCGGGAGGGCACACGTTGATCTGAGGTCCGAGACAGCTCCATGTGCCGTTGGTGATCGCGACGCGCGGATCGGCCGGCACCACGCAGATCTGCTGCAGCACGCTCGCGCCCGCGGGAATGTTGCTCGTGCCGGGCCCGCTGAACTGCTGATTGGTCTGATTGCCCACGGGGCTGCAGCCGGGTGGTCCGATGCAGCTGCTCGCCGGCGCCGACCCCGAGCTCGTGATGGCGAGGCCCACCGGCTCGAGCACGCCGTGGCGGAAGGTGGCGAGCGGTGCATTGGACCCGCTCGCGGGCGGTGCGCCGAATTGCAGTATCGCCCCGCCCAGCAGCGAGAGCTGCGTGACGAAAGCATAGGGCGTGCTCGCGTACGTGCCGACCTTGATTTTCTCCAGGCCGAGACCCAGGCCGCTCGCGAAGTTGCCGACGAATTCGCCGCGGCTCGAGTCGAAGCGCAGGATGCGCCCGTCGACCGTGGTGAACAGCAAACTCACCCCGTGGGTCGCATCGCTCGGCCAGCTGTCCATGCCCGTCGGCACCGCATCGACGCCCTGGAACATCGATTGAGCCACCGCGGTGGATGTCGGGCCGCCGAGCGCACCGCCCCCCGCGATCACGCTCGCGACCGCCGCCTGCGCATACACGATCACGCGCGCCTGGCTCGTGTCGCCCACCAGTACCACCAGATCGCCCGCGTTCCACGCGGCCGCTGCGGCACCGTCCGGCGTCGCGCTGCTGCCCGCGACCAGCAGCTCCGCAAGCGCCAGCGTGTGCGTTCCGCCGAAGGTGTCGTCGATGAGGAGCGGCGCGCCATAGGCGCCGGTGCTCTTGTTGAAGGGCAGCACCCACAGGCCGGGCTTCGCAACCGACGGCCCGACCGGGGAGATCACGAACAGGTCGCCGGCCGCATCGACCGCGAGCCCGACGGGGGTCGTCGGCTGCGGGCTGCCGGCATTTCGGCTCCAGCTGCTGATCACGGTCGAGGTGCCGTAGTCGGGACCCGCATATCGCACCAGCTGTCCGTTCAGCAGGTCCGCCGCCACCAGGTCGAGCGTGTTGCTCTTCGCGTTCGGAACCCAGACGAGGGCATCGAAGATGCCGTGCCGGGCGCCGTCCGAATTGAGGCTGCTCGACCCGCTGAGGAGCGCCGTGCTGCCGTTGCTGGTGAGCGTGAGATCGTAGATGGAATTGCCGAGGGCGTTCGCGGCGGCCACCGTGAGCGGCTGCGAGGTGATCGGCGCCGCCGCGGCCGAAACGACGCTGAGGAGCGCCATGGCCCCGGCGGCACATCGAGCGACGCCGAGTCCGGCGGCTGAAAGCCCGGTCAATAACTTGCATCCCATCGCAGCTCCCGACATGGCGGGCGGCGCGCACGCCGCCCAGAAATTGTTGTTCGTTCTCTCGACTCGAGGCGCTCGAGCGCTTCGATGAAGTTATGTAAAACCCGCGCGCTCGCATCCCCGCCCCGGAAGTCTTTGCGGGGAGTCAGCGGTTACCGGGGAATTCACTGAGCGCCTCCGGGCGATCGGCGGTCTTATCGCACGGCGGAACGACGCTAGCACAAGGACCGCAAGGAGTGCTACCTCATCGGCTTGATGGCGCCGCCTTTTTCTTGCGCCGAGGCCACCGCGATCTTCGCGGGCGCCGCGGCCGCGGCGGCGCTGCGCGAGAGCTCCTCGCCCCCATGACGCTCGCGCCGGTGCAGGCTCTCGAGGTAATGCTGCGCCAGGGTTCGATACACGAGCGGTGCCTCGCCGTCCTTGCTCAAGATGGAGTAGCTATGCGTAAGATCGGTCTGCGCCTCGGCGTAGCGGCCGAGGCCGGTGAGCGCCGCCCCCTCCGCGCTCTCCGCGATGGCCGTGCGCCAATGGTCGGGCGAGAGCGCCGCGCTATAGATGCTCTTCGCGTTCTGCGCGAGCTGCAGCGCCTCGGGGTATCTCTGTTCCGAGACTCTGAGAATCGCGAGCATCATGAGGCTCGAGGCGACGTCGGGGTGGTGCGCATCGAACAGCCGGCGGCGCATCGCGAGGGCCTCCTCGAGATACCGGTCGGCCTCGCCGGTATCGCCCGCCATCGTCGACCAGAAGCCGAGGGTGTTGAGCACGCGCGCCGTCTCGGGCTGGTCGGCGGAATACGCCTTGCGGTAGATGGCGAGCACTTGCCGGATGTTGGCGAATGCCTGCTCGGTCTCCCCGCGGTCATACTGCAGCAAGGCGACATTGAACAGCGTGAGCGCGTAGTCGGGGTGGCTCTTGCCGACCAGCTCGCCGCGCATCTGCAGCGACTGCATGAAGAGCGCCTCGGCCCCGGCGAGATCGCCTTTGTCCTGCAAGATGAGCGCCACGTTCTCGATCGCCGTGGCCACATAGGGGTGCTTGTCGCCGAGCAGCCGCCGGTACATGGCGAGCGATTCGCGGTAGAACTTTTCCGACTCATCCAGATCGCCGCGCTCATCGAGCAGCAGTCCCATGTCGTTGAGCACTTCGGCGAGATCGGGGTGCGGTTGGTCGTGATACAGCGCGCGCTGCATGGCCACCGCGCGTCGCATCAGCGGGATCGCGCCGTTCAGATCGCCGCCGTCGGCCACCGCCCGGGCGAGATCCTTCATCGTGCGCGCAATCGCCGGATCCGAGCTGCCGAACACGTCCTGTTGCAGCCTCAGTGCGGCTCGCAGATTCTTCTGCGCCTGCGCATAGCGTCCTTCCGAGGCGAGCAGCGTACCGAGACCATAGAGCGAGGTGGCGAGCTCGATTTGCGCCTGGCGCTCCGTCGGCCGGGCGGCATCCAGGCGGATCGCTTCCCGATAGGCTTTCTCCCCGGCGGCGTAGTCGGCCTGCCGCCACATCACGCTGCCTTGATGGCTGAGCGAGTCCGATAGCTCCAGGGAGTCCACGCCCGGCAGGCGCCGGCGCGTCGCCACCGCCTGATCGAGCAGCGGCCGGGCCTGGGGGTAAAGACCCAACCCCATGTACACCGTGCCGAGCGTGTCCATGAGGCGCGCTTGAATCACGGGCTCTCTCGCCAGCTCGCCCTGCACGCGCGCCGCGCCCTTGTCGAGCATCTCCCGCGCCGTCACCGTGTTGCCGCGCGCCTCGCTCGGGTCCGAGACCTTGAATAGATCGACCAGGAAGCGCGTGGTCTCCTGCGCCGTTCGCGCCTCGGTCTTGGCGATGACCGTCTCCCGCTGCGCCCGGTCGCGCTGTACCACCGCAAAGGCGGCGAGGCCGCTGG